>Ga0097691_1002003_pt1 | contig 14225 bp, 7 predicted proteins | sample NGESurdeep072012_8_FD_72858 | JGI IMG/M metagenome (GOLD analysis project Ga0097691, IMG submission 72858) | Arctic peat soil microbial communities from Barrow, Alaska - NGEE Surface sample 210-1 deep-072012 | ecosystem: Environmental > Terrestrial > Soil > Wetlands > Peat ...
CGACGAAAGCCTGCGTGAGTACGGCCGCTGGCCGTGGTCACGAGCGAAGGTCGCAGAGTTGGTACGCCATCTCGATCGCGCCGGGACTCGGGTGATCGGACTCGACATACTCTTCTCGGAGCCGCAATCCGCGGGCCTCGATCGAGAGTTGGCCGATGCCTTCCGCGAAAACCGGCGCACTGTCATCGTGGACAAAATCGGGATGTATCCGGATGGACCGCGCTGGCTCGAGCCGCTGCCGGTATTGGCCGATGCCGCCGTGGGTGTCGGACACGCTCAAGCGGTCCTCGACAGCGACGGGCTTTGCCGCCGCTTCCCGCTCCTTGAGCTGACGATTGATGGGCCCCGGCTGGCGTTTGCGCTGGAGGTGGCGCGCCACCTCGATGCGCCGCGGACCGCACAATTTCTTGCCGCCTATGGCATTGCTGGGCGGGACGATGGTCCGGCGATCATGACCGCAGCGCCTGCGCTGGCGCCAATTGCATTCCGCCGCGACGCATTCCAAAGCATTTCAGCAGCGTGGGTGTTGCAGGGGCGCGACCTCGGCAACTTGCGCGGCCGGCCCGTTCTGGTCGGCTTTGGCCCCACGGAGATCGCGGACCGGCTAAGCACTCCGTTGACCGGGCAGTGGCCTGCCTCGGGGGTCGAAATTCACGCGCAAATCCTGGACAGCGTATTGAGCGGCCGCACCTTGCACCCATTGCCGCAATTGGCAACCCTTGTGCTGCTTTTTGCGACGTGCGTTGGTGCGGTGCTTTTCTTCCGCAGCCGGAGAGGTTGGTACGTCGTCGTCTGGGTGGCGTGCTTAGGAGCCGTCGTCTATTTCGCCGGATGGTCGGCGTTTGTGCTGGGATCGAGAATTCTCGCTGTCGGCCCCATGCTGCTGGCTGTCATCTTCGCGCCGGTGACCGTTTACGCCGCCGACTTCGTCCTGGTGGAGCGCAGCGTCCGGAAACAAATGCAGCTGCTGCGGCAATGGCTGGTGCAACATCGGCGATACGAATTGCGCGAGGATCCCGACGATATCGCCCGGAATCTCGAGGTGCTTCAGGAGCTGCAAATCCAACTTGGGTCACTTTACGAACTGCACGAAACCTTGCTCGATGCTACCCGCGATGCCATCGCGATCTTCGATACGGACGGCAAGTTGATCCTGCAGAACCGAATCTTCGCCAGAATATTCCGAAGCCATCGGCAACTCACGAGCATGCACGAGGTGGAGGCAGAGGTCCAGTGGCTGGAGGAAGAAGCCCGCCTGAAGGAAGGAAACACCGTCGAAGGCGAGGCTTACGTAGGAAACGAGCTGTATTCGATTCGTCTTGTGCCACTTCCGCCAACAACGTTGTCGCCGAAAGGCGGGACGATCTGGATCCTCACCAGCTTGAAAACTCGCGATGAGCGCGACCGGTCGCGCGCCGAGGCGCTGGGCTTCATCACCCATGAATTGCGCACCCCGCTCACTTCCATTCAGGGGTTCGCTGAACTGATGATGGAATATCCGAATTCCCCGCAATGCGCGGGCGCTCCGGAAACGATCTTTCGCGAATCGAAGCGATTGCTGGCGCTCATCTACAGTTATCTCGATGTTCTGCGGCTTGACGCCGGCGCCAGGCCACTGAAGCGAGAAGATGTTCCCGTCAAGGAAGTTGTGCATCAGGTATTCGAAATTCTGCGTCCGCTCGCCGCTTCCAAGCAGATGAAATTGACATGGCAGGGTGAAGATGCGATGACCGCGTCGGGCGACAGCGCTTTGCTGAGCGGGGCAGTGCTGAATGTGGTCAGCAACGCGATCAAGTATGGCGAAAAAGGAAGCGAGATTCGCGTGTGCGGGGTGCCGGACGAGGACCCGGTGGTAATTTCTGTCCACAACTACGGCAAGCCCATTGCGACCGACGACCTGCCCAACCTGTTCTCTCCCTACTACCGGGGCGGCCATGGGCGTGACAGCGTACCGGGATGGGGACTTGGTCTTGCCTTTGTCAAACGGATCGCGGAAAAGCACGGAGGCAGCGTGCATGTGGAGAGCTCCGGCGCCGGTACAACCTTCACGATCCATCTGCCGGCAGCAATGCCGATGGTTGCGGTAAAGGATGCTTGATGAAAACGACCCGGCTTGTCCATCTCACATTACTACTGTTTGCGCTGACCGGTTTGGCCACCGCACAATCAACCCAAAGTGAACCGGTGGCGCTTGTGTCCGGCTCCGCCGTCATCGCGGACCTGAAGGGTGAAGTCATGCTGCAATCCGCGCAAGGCGCCGCACTACCGGCGCAGAGAGGCCAGGTTTTGCCCCCGGAATCGAGCATCGAAACGGCGAAGGGAAGCCTCTTGTTGAGCCTGCAGGATGGATCGCAGGTGCTGGTCAAGCCACATAGCCGCGTGATCCTGAAAGCGCCGGAACAGTCGCAAGGAAACTTTCTGCAACTTTTTATTGGCAACATCATGGCGAAAGTCCAGAAGCGGCTCGGCAATGCTCCCTCTTTTCGCCTGGGAACACCGACCGCGGTGATCACGGTCCGCGGAACGCGCTTTTCGGTCGAGGTCACCAAGGAGAACAAGACGATCGTGCAGGTATATGAGGGATTGGTCGAGGTCACCGGAGTTGGCATGCCGAACCACCCGATCCTAATCAAACCAGGTTTCTACACCCAGGTCGAAAACGATCGTCCACCACAAAGTCCTCGTGAAGCGCCGGGCGTTGAGGGACCAGGCGGACGAGGTCCTGAGGGCGAAGGCGAATCACCGTTTCAGCGCAGCCAGGGGACCGGAGACGCAGGAGAACGCAACGTTCCGCAAGGAACGAATCAGGGTCAGCAGGGCGAACGCGCACAGCAACCCAAATCCGAGGGTCCGGATTAGCTACGTCGGGGCGCCGACAACACAACGTCAATTTCTGCCAAAGGCGGATGGGTTCGTTGCGGACCCAGAGTGAGTCCAAACGACCCACCTTCACCTGATTCTTAGACCGCCCCATCGCGATTATTGAGTGCTACACAAGTAATGGCCAGCTTCGCGATTTCTGAGTTGTCATCACGAACGGCCTTTAGGCCGTGAGGGATCTGCTGTTTTGCCAGGCGTCAGTCCAGCCGTAAACAAGAGCAGATTCCTCGCTTCGCTCGTAATGACAATTCCAGAAGTGAACTGTCAATTCCAACCCCACACGGGACATTACTAACGCAGCAAGCCCTAGCCAGCCGGCCTGTCTGCGCGAATTCTCGATCTCCTCGGGCAATTCTCAATCCGCTCATCCTCTCTTCGAATGGCCACGCAAGTGCAATAACCAAGTTGCACGGCATGATGTGGTTCCCTGGCCAGCCATAGCAAGCTCCGACGATTTGCCTTGATCACAAGAAAAATGGTACTGCCCGGCGGTACAAACAGTGCCAAGAATCACTCGCCAGGGGATTGAATTGAATTCGCCGAAAGGAGAGGTGCAGAAACCGCAGACCGCGACGCCTTCGTCCGCGGAGGCGTGGTTCTGTGTACCCCGGACCTGGTGGGTCTTCTGGCTGTTCGTACTCGGGATCATGCTGGTTGTCCTGGGCATCCTCTCCTCTCCACTCCACGCGCAGATCTCTCCCGGGGCGCTTTCCCGAGCGCATCACAACTTGGACGGCCCTGCCGGGTGCGTGCGCTGCCACGCCGTTTCGCCCGGCTCGCCAACCTTTCTTTGCCTCGACTGTCACCAGGAAATCGCTGTCCGGCTGAAGCAGAAACGCGGCATGCATCCGATCTACATGACGGAACCGAAGGCCTCGTGCGTGCGCTGCCACTCCGAGCACAATGGGGCGAACTTCAGTCTGCTGCACTGGGATCCCTCGCCGGCGAAATTCGATCACGCCAAGACGGGCTTTGCGCTCGATGGCAAACACGCAGGCCTCGCCTGCGCCAAGTGCCACAATGGCGCCCACGTCGGCCAACTGGAACGCACAGCGTTACAGGTGAAGGACCCCAACCGAACTTACTTGGGCCTCTCTCGCAACTGCGTCACCTGCCATGAAGACAAGCACAAGGGGCAACTTGGCGCCAACTGTCAGCAATGCCACAACAATCAAGACTGGAAAGAGGCACGCAGCTTCGACCACTCAAAAACCAAGTTCGCGTTGACCGGGCTGCATCGCCAAGTCACTTGTCAGAAGTGTCACGCATCCGGCGCCGACGGTGTGCCAAAATATGTCGGCCTCAAGTTCGACCGCTGCGCGGCGTGCCACAACGATCCCCATCGCGGAGAGTTCAAGCAAGGTTGCGAATCTTGCCACAGCACTTCCACATGGAAGCAGAGCTCGTTCGTCGCCCAGTTCGACCACTCCAAGACCAAGTATCCGCTGGCAGGCAAGCACCTTGCTGTGCGGTGTGACACCTGTCATCGCAGCGGAGATTTCAAGACTGCGATCGCACATAATCTCTGCTCCGATTGTCACAAGCCCGATCCACACAGTGGGCAATTCCTTGCGCGGGCCGATGGCGGCCGCTGCGAATCCTGCCACTCGGTGGACGGCTTCAAACCAGCGAAATATTCGGTGGCTGACCACAAGGCCACGGCGTTTCCACTGCGGGCAAAGCACGCCGAAGTGTCTTGCGCAAAGTGCCATGTGCCGGCAGGCCGCGCCACCGTGTTCAAAATCAAGGTGTCGGGATGCGTCGCCTGCCACCAGGACATACACCGCAACCAGTTCGCGCGCGCACCTTACTTCAATCGTTGCGAGCAGTGCCACAACGAGGCCACGTTTCACTCTGCCGGCTTCGACTTGACGCGCCATCAGCAGACCCGCTTCGTGCTAACCGGCAGTCATGTCGCGGTCGCGTGCATTGACTGTCACAAGCCGGCGGAAAGCGGGCGCAGCGCGCTGTACCACTTTGATCTTCTGAGCTGCACGACCTGCCACGCCGACCCGCACAAAGGCCAGTTTGCGGGGCGCATGGCAAGCACCGATGCCAACGGCAGGCCGCTGGGCTGCCAGGCGTGCCATTCGACCAAGACCTGGAGCGATCTCTCGCGCTTTGACCATGGAACCACGAAGTTCGTGTTAACCGGCGCCCACCGGGCCGTGGACTGCGCCAGTTGTCATCGTCCGCCGAACCTGGAACGCAAGCTGCTGAATGTGAATTTCACGTCAGCGCCATCGCAGTGTGAGGACTGTCACGAAGAGCCGCACGGTTTGCAGTTCGCGCGCGGAGGCACGGCGAGCCACTGTGCCGATTGTCATCTCACCGGCAAATGGAGGCCATCATTGGTCGACCACGACAAAACTGCATTTCCGCTGAAGGGAGGACACCAGAACGTCCGCTGCGGCGCTTGCCATAAGGGCCTTCGGCGGTTCGAGGGAAAGGACGTCCTGTTCTATAAGCCAACGCCGACCGAGTGCGCTGCTTGCCATGGCAACGCAATTGCGAAGATCGCGATGTGAGCAAGTCATGACGGAATTCAGAACGTGAGATAAAACTCGTGCCTACCCTGATGCCACTGCTTTTCGCGCTGCTTGGAATGTTGCTGCCGGTTCCCGTGGGCCAGCAGTCGCAGGCGATCCCGCGCGCGCAAATCCAAAGTCCGCACGGAAACCTCAACATGCCGTGCGAGAACTGTCACACGTTCACCTCGTGGCGGCCGATCCGCAGCATTCCCGAGTTCAATCACGACAAAACCAGGTATCCGCTGCGTGGCATGCACGCCAACGTGAGTTGCATGCAGTGCCATACCAGCCTAGTGTTCAGCAATGCGGGAATGCGTTGCAAGGATTGTCACGCCGATCTTCACCGCGGACAGTTTGGCGCGGCTTGTGAACAGTGTCATACGGTTCGCGGGTGGAACGTCTCGCTGTCAAAGATTCAGCGCCACGATAATCGATTTCCGCTGATTGGCGGGCACGCCGCCTTGGAATGCGACGCCTGTCACAAGAACGCGGCGGTCGGCCAGTTCCAAGGACTGTCGGTGAACTGCTACTCCTGCCACCAAGTCCAATATCAGAATGCCGTGCCCGATCACAAGGCAACGGGTTTCCCGCCCACGTGCCAGAACTGCCATTCCTCCGTGGATACGTGGCTGGGAGCGAAGTTCGATCACGCGAAGTTCACCGGCTTCGCTTTGACCGGAATGCACGCCACGCTCGATTGCGCGGCCTGCCATGTCGGCGGCCGTTACAAGGGGACGCCCGCCAATTGTTACGGCTGTCACGCCAAGGACTACAACGCGACCAACAATCCGAACCACCTACAGGCTGGTTTTCCGCACGAGTGCGCGACCTGTCACTCTACGTCCACCTGGAGCGGAGCCAAGTTCGATCACTCCAGGACCAAGTTCCCGCTCACCGGGATGCATACCAACGTGCCCTGCACGTCGTGCCACATCAACGGGAAATTCGCCGGCACGCCGACGGATTGCGCTTCGTGCCACATCACGGACTACAACAAGACGACCAATCCCAACCACAAGGCGTCCGGTATCCCCACCACTTGCGCAGTTTGCCACAGCACCAACGGATGGATTCCGGCGGTGTTCGATCACTCCAAAACCAAGTTCCCCCTCACCGGTGTGCATGCCACGGTGGCCTGCACGGCGTGCCACATAAACGGCAGGTATGCGGGCACACCGACAGACTGCGCGTCATGCCACATCAGCGACTACAACAAAACCACCAACCCTAACCACAAGGCAGCCGGATTTCCGACCGATTGCTCGATTTGCCATTCGACCAGCGGATGGAGTCCGGCTAGCTTCGATCACTCCAAAACCAAGTTCCCGCTCACCGGCAAGCACGCCACCCTGCCGTGCGTCGCGTGCCATGTGAATGGTAACTACACCAACCTGCAGACCACATGCGTGTCGTGCCATCTCAACGACTACAACGGGACGACCGATCCGAACCACAAGGCGGCGGGATTCCCCACGGACTGCCAAGTCTGCCATTCCACCAGCTCTTGGCAGGGAGCGCAGTTCGACCACAACAAGACGGGATTCCCGCTGACCGGCGCACATATCAACGTGCCCTGCGTGAAGTGTCACATCAACGGCGTGTATAAAGGCACGCCGACGGACTGCTATTCGTGTCACAAGGCGGATTACCTGGGCACCAACAATCCCAACCATGTGGCGGCACACTTCCCGACGACGTGCGCGACCTGCCACACCACGGCAACCTGGCTGGGAGCGGTCTTCAATCACACCTGGTTCCCCATCTACTCGGGGACGCACGCGGGCCGTTGGATGACTTGCGGAGACTGCCACATCAACTCGGCTGACTATTCGGCTTTCTCGTGCATCACCTGCCACGAGCACAGCAAACAGAATACTGATCCCCACCACACCGACGTGCGAGGGTATGTGTACAACGCCACCAGTTGTTATTCGTGCCACGCCACCGGCCAGGGAGGTGGATAACCATGGTCCACCGCATGACTTCCGTGCTGCTTCTGCTGACGTGGTCAATGCAGCTTGGGGTTGCGCAAAGTCCTCAGCCGGCTTCCGCCCCACAGGATACTGCGCAACCGACGGCGCCTATTGAAGTGCACACGACTTTCCGCGTGCGCTACGTCAACGGCGCCAATGTGTATGTCGAAGGAGGCCGCAGCACTGGCTTGGCGGAAGGCACCCGCCTGGTGGTCCGCGCAGGCGCTGCTTCCACCACGGCGACGTCAGCCGCCAGCGAATCGCATCAACCGGCAAACCCTGAGAAAACTTCGGACGACGCTTCCGGCCTGATCACGATCGCCGAACTGAAGGTTGTCGCCGTCGCTGAAACATCCGCCGTTTGCGAGGTGCTCTCTTCCACGCGTCCGGTGGTGGCAGGCGACATGGCTACGCTGCCGCAGGAGGAGATCGAGAAGCTGGTGGAGAAGCATGCCCTGAGCAACACCCGCAACTATCCCGCGGTAGTGAGTTTCACCGAAGGCGATCCCATGGATGAGGACGTGCGCGACGCCATCCCCCGGCCACCTTTGCCCGAAGTGAACCGCGCTCAGGGACGCATTGGCTTCGACTTCAGCACGATACACAATCGCGGGCCCTTCAGTTCGTCCTCAACTACCACGGGAGTGGTCTTGCGCGCCGACATCACGCGGATCAACGGCACCCATTGGAACTTGAACGGGTACTGGCGCGGGGGGTTGACTTCGACCAGCAGCCGAAATCAACCGACGCTGCAGGACCTCCTTAACCGCACCTACACCATAAGCCTGACCTACCAGAATCCCGACTCGCGCTGGGTCGCCGGAATGGGGCGCTTATACCTGCCTTGGGCGAGCAGCCTGAACTCCTTTGACGGCGGCTACTTCGGCAGGCGGATGTCAGACCGGGTGACGGCTGGAGTATTCGGCGGATTGGCATCCGACCCGACTGCGTTGAGCTACGACCCCAACCGCCGTATCGCGGGGGGTTTCACCAACATCAGCGGCGGCAGTTACGACGACGTGCACTACAGCAGTACGTTTGGCGCGGGAGTAGGCATGCTGAAATGGAGCGTGGACCGGCCGTTTGTCTTTACCGAAAACACGATTGACTACAAGCGTGTGTTTTCGGTTTACGAGGCGCTGCTACTTGACCGGCCTCGAACTGGACCGGGTGTGACCCCGGTCGGTGCAGGTGTCGCCAGCAGCTTTGCCACCTTGCGGGTTCAGCCCCACCCGCGTATCAGCATCGACTTCAACCATAGCTACTTTCGCGATGTTCCTACCTACGATCCGCAATTGGTGGGGACTGGTTTGCTCGACAAGTATCTATTTCAGGGCTTCAGTGCAGGCGTGCGGGTGGAGGCGCCTGCCCACATCACGCTGTACACCGAGATAGGCCGCAGCAACGTGAGCAGCGATCCGAAGGCCTCATGGAACACCATGTATGGCATCACCTTCAACCGGATCTGGAAGACTGGGATCCGACTCGACGCCCGCTACTCGAACTTCAACAGCCCGTTTGCCCAGGGCGACTATCGTTCCTTATCGGTGTCTCGAAGTTTCAAGGATTCTTTTCAGGTCCAAGTTCAGGCCGGACTGCAGAAGTTCATCTCACCGGTGTCGAAAGACAATGGTTCGCGCTTTCTCAACGCCTACGGCGAATGTTTCCTGGGCCGCCACTACTTCATCGATACCGGATTCACCATTACACGCGGCGCATTACAGAACTACAACCAGGTGTACACCACCTTCGGTTATCGCTTCGATAATCGCTGGAAGCGGGAGGCGGCAAGTGCAACACAGAAGTAAAGGCTGGTTCCGTTGCGTTCTGTTGGTCATGACGCTTGTATTGCGATGCGCGCCGCCAGCGTGGGCTGCGGACGCCGACACCATCGTGGACCGGGCCAGCCGTCAGGTCACTGCGTTTCTGGATCAGATGTCGGACGTGAAATGTTCCGAGCACGTGACCCAACTGAAACTGGACAAGAACGGCCACACGGCCTACCTGGAGAACAGCAGCTTCGATTACCTGGTGCTGCTGCAAGGGTCCGGCGATGAGTTGCTGCTGAACGAGTCGCGCCTTGGCGACGCGCATAACGAGCAGCGCAACAAGAAAAACGTTCCTCTGCTCATCACCAACGGCTTCTCGATGCTGATGCTCATTTTTCATCCTTACTATCGCAACAGCTTCGAGTTTGCGGCGCTGCCCGACGAAATCGTCGCCGGGCAGCGCACCGCGCAAGTCCGGTTTACCCACATTCCCGGAACGCGCACGCCGGCGGCGTTGGCCGTTCGGGGCAGGGAATTTCCGCTGGAGTTGACCGGCACCGCCTGGATCGAGCCCGAAACCGGACAGGTGGCGAAGCTCAAAATTGGCTTGGCGAAGGACATGAGCGATGTCGGGTTGAAATCGCTCACCGCGGAAATCGACTATGACCCGATTCAACTTCCCGGCTGGACGCAGGCCTATCGCTTTCCGTCCGTGGCCACGGTTGAGGTGGAGACCTTGCGCCAACGCTGGCGGAATGTTCATCGCTTCAGTAACTACAAACGCTTCCTGGTGGATACATCGGTCTCGGTTGCTGACCCGGAGAAGAAGAGGTGAGCGCTCCGGCCAGCATCATGAACTATGGTTCCGCGCAGCACACCCGGGAACGCGCTCACCGGATGCGGCTTCACCTCACGGCGGGTACAGCGGTGGTCACCATTGTTGCGCTCGCAATCTATGGATGGAGCTACTATCTGCTGGCCGCGGCGGAACGTCCGTTTTCGCCCAAGCATGAGTTGCTGAAGCCCAGCGGCTCCATCGCCATCAAGCTGGGGATTGTAGGCGTCATGTTGTTCATGATGATCTTCCTCTATCCGCTGCGTAAGCGCATCAAGTGGCTGGGCAGGATCGGGTCGGCGAAACATTGGCTCGACTTCCACGTGATCGCGGGCCTCACCGCCCCCGTGCTGATCGCGTTTCATGCATCGTTCAAGTTCCGTGGCATCGCGGGAATCGCGTTCTGGATCATGCTGTCGGTCGCCATCAGCGGCGTCATCGGAAGGTACATTTATGCGCAGATACCGCGCTCCTTGTCTTCTGCCGAGCTGTCGCTTAAGGAATTGGCCGTAATCGAAGATGACCTGTCGAAAGATCTTTCTGTCCAGAGCCCGCTCTCGGCGCAGGATTTCGCGCCGCTGCTACAGGTTCCAACTCCAGCGCAGGTGCGGGAGATGTCAGCCTACCGCGCCATTCTGCTGATGATGGTGCTCGATGTATGCCGTCCATTTCACATCGCGCGGCTGCGTGTCCGCGTGCTGGGATGGAGCCGGGTACTGCCGTACTTCGGAGGATTGATCCGCACCCCACACGAGGACCTGGAGCGGGCCATCCGCATCGCACGAAGCAAGGCGGCGCTTTCCAAGAGGATTGCCTTCCTCTCACGCTCGCAACAGGTATTTCACCTGTGGCACGTCATTCATCGTCCCTTCAGCTACTCGTTTGCCGTGCTCGCGCTCATTCACATCGTGGTCGTCATTGCTCTGGGATTTGTGTAATCAACGATGGAGACATTACTGACATTCCTGCTCGCCGGGGCCATTACCCTGTTCTTCGTGCGGGGTTATTTGAAAAAGTTGACCACGCCGAAAGCAGTTCGTGCAGCCACTGAGCCCGCGGCTCCCAAGGCCATGCGAGCGTGCCCACGCTGCGGCCAGTCCATGGAGAAGGGCTCCGCATTCTGCCGGCATTGCGGCGCGGCCATGGCCATGTGGACGGTGCATGACGCAGCGGCGCAATCGCCTGGCACAGGAGACAAGCCAAGCGGGACTGCTAAACCCGTCATCAATGCGTCGATGTGCATTGGATGTGGCAGTTGCGTGCACGTGTGTCCCGAGACGGGCACGCTGGAACTCGAAGCCGGCAAGGCGATTCTGGCCCATCCCGAGCGCTGCACCGGACATGCCAAATGCGCCGAGGTTTGTCCGACGCAGGCAATCACGCTTTCTATTGGTGGCGTCCTCCAGACCATGCGCGTGCCTTCGGTGCGCGAGAACTTCGAAACCAACGTGCCCGGCGTCTTCATTGTCGGCGAGTTGTCGGGCATGGGACTGATCAAGACCGCGGTAAACGAGGGCAAGTTGGTCGTCGATCATCTGCGTGATCGCCTGAACTCGGTCGGCGGCAAAGGCAAAGAAAGCGGCGACGTGTACGACGTCGCCATCGTCGGAGCTGGACCCGCGGGTTTGAGCGCCTCGTTGACGGCACAACAATATGGTTTGCGCTACATCACCTTGGAACAAGGTGAAATCGCATCCACCATCCGGCAATACCCGCGGCAGAAGTTTCTGATGGCCGAGCCCATTCAGATTCCCCTGTATGGGACCTTGTACGTGGGCGATGGCACCAAGGAAGCCCTGCTGGCGGTTTGGGAAACCATCATCGCTAACACCGGCGTGCAGATTCGAACCAACGAAAAAGTGGAAGTCGTGCGGAAGAATTCGTCCAGCTTCCATGTTAAGACCACTCGCGCCGAGTACCTGGCGCGCTATGTCGTCCTCGCGCTGGGCAAACGAGGCAGTCCGCGCAAGCTGGGCGTCGAAGGCGAGGACCTGCCCAAACTCTCGTACAAGTTGATCGAAGCCGATAGTTACTGCGACAAGGACATACTCGTGGTTGGCGGCGGAGATTCGGCCGTTGAAGCTGCGCTCGCCCTGAGCCGGTCGGGAAAAAACAATGTCGTGCTGTCCTATCGTGGCGATTCGTTCCGGCGCGCCCGCGAACGCAATCGCGAGCATTTGCTGCAAGCGCAACGCGAAGGACGCTTGCGTGTGATACTGAATTCAAATGTAGAGCGCATTACCGCGGAAGAGGTCATCGTCAGCGATCCCATGGGACAAGACACTCTCCACAACGATTTCGTCTTTGCCCTGATCGGCGGGGAAGCGCCGGAAGAGTTTCTTCAGAAGGTCGGAATCGACATCGTCGAAAAGGCAATCGGGGAATTCTAGACTGCAAGCTGCGGCTCCGGCTTCCCAGCCGATTAGCGGCGCATCTCAGAGCTGTTCCTGGATCACGGGCAAGCCGGAAACTGACCCACTCCCACACAAGGTACACTGTCTGCCATGAAGTCCGTGATCGTCGGCACCGCGGGCCATATTGACCACGGCAAGAGCGCGCTGGTACGTGCCCTGACCGGCATTGACCCCGACCGCCTGGAGGAGGAGAAGCGCCGCGGCATCACCATTGACCTCGGCTTCGCCAACCTCGACTTGCAGAGCCCCAGTGGCGAGTCGATCCGCATTGGCCTGGTCGATGTCCCCGGCCACGAGCGCTTTGTGCGCAACATGCTGGCGGGCGTCGGCGGCATCGATCTGGTGCTGCTGGTGGTGGCGGCTGACGAATCCGTCAAGCCCCAGACCCGCGAGCACTTCGAGATCTGCCGCCTGCTTGCAGTGCAGCGTGGCATTACCGTCCTCACCAAGGCCGACTTGGTTGACGCCGAGACCCTGCAAGTCGTCGGCATGGAAGTGGCGGAGTTCCTCCAAGGCTCGTTCCTCGATCCGGCAACTTCGCCGATTATTCCGGTTAGCTCCAAGACGGGCGCGGGCCTCGACCAACTGAAGCGCGAATTAGCACGGCTGGCCGGCGAGGTTCCGGCCAAAGATTCCAGCGCCGTCTTCAGGCTGCCGATTGATCGCGTCTTCACCATGAAGGGCTTCGGAACGGTGGTCACGGGAACGCTCGTGTCGGGCACAGTCCACAAGGAGCAGGAGGTGGAAGTTCATCCCACCGGCAAGCGCTTGCGGGTGCGCGGAGTGCAGGTGCATGGGCACCCGGCGGAAGAAGCCATCGCCGGACAACGCACGGCGTTGAACCTCGCCGGCGTGGAAACCACTGAGCTCGCTCGCGGCATGATGCTGACGCCCCCGGGAATGTTCCATCCCGTGGTCCGGTTGGGGGTGCAGCTTGACCTGCTGCCTTCGGCGAGGCCATTGCGGCAGTATGCGCGTGTCCATTTGCACGCGTTCGCGGCGGAGACCATTGCGCGCGTGACCCTGCTCGGCGCAAAGCAGCTTCTGCCCGGGGAGTCGGGATTCGCACGCTTGAAGCTCGACCGTCCGATCGTGTTGTTCCCCGGCGACCGGTTCATCCTCCGGCAGTATTCGCCGGTGATCACCATTGGAGGAGGCCGCGTGCTCGACGCCGGCGATCCGCCCATACGTATTGCACGCGATCAAAGCTTGCCGTTTCTTCAGACCATCGCCAACGCCAGTCCTAGGGAAGCGCTGTTGGCGCGCATAAATCGGCGGTGGATCTTTGGACTCACCCTTGCCGAAGCCGTGGCGGAAACGGGATGGCTTCCCGCTCGCGTGCAACAGCTCGCCGCTGAACTGAAGCAGGCGGGCGAGATAGCGATTTTCGGCAACGTTCTGATCACCTCCCGCTGGCTGGAAAGAATTCGTCAGGACATCCTGTCCCTTGCCCGTCACTTCCATGACGCCAATCCTTTGCTGGCGGGAATCAACAAGGAAGAACTTCGCGCAGCAAAGTGGGGCCATCCCGAGCTGTTCGATGGAGTCGTCGCTGCGTTGCTACGCGAAAAGAAGCTCGAAGCCGACGGCGAGCTGCTGCGTCTTCCCGGCCGCGGCGTGGTCCTCCGCGACGAGGAAGCGGAATCGAAGTCGCAGATCGAGCAGGCCTTCGCCAAGGCAGGCTTGCAGGTCCCGGCGCTCAAGGACGTACTGGCCTCGCTGCCAGTGGACAAGGTGCGCGCGCAGAAGATTGTCACGCTGCTGCTGCGCGATCGCGTGCTGGTAAAGCTTTCGGATGACCTGGTGTTTCATCGCGATGCGCT
>Ga0097691_1002004_pt1 | contig 14216 bp, 16 predicted proteins | sample NGESurdeep072012_8_FD_72858 | JGI IMG/M metagenome (GOLD analysis project Ga0097691, IMG submission 72858) | Arctic peat soil microbial communities from Barrow, Alaska - NGEE Surface sample 210-1 deep-072012 | ecosystem: Environmental > Terrestrial > Soil > Wetlands > Peat ...
AGGGCTCGAGCTGCTCGACGCGGTTCCGACCGAGGCGCGCCAGGATTTGGGCTATGCGCTATGCCGCATTCATTGGATGCTGCGTCACGATCGGTTTGCCGACGCAACCCGTCTGATGCTGGCAGCCCCGCCCGAGACCATGGCGTTCCAGGACACAGATGAATGGTGGCGCGAGCGCCGTGTTCTCGCCCGCAAGCTGCTCGATTTGGGTGAGTTCCAGACCGCCTATCAAGTCGTGCGCAACGCCGCGCTCCCAGCCAATGAAAATTACCGAGCAGAATTCCATTTCATGCCCGGCTGGATCGCACTGCGCTACCGCAACGATCCAGCGACCGCGCGTGCACATTTCGCCCATATCGACGACGGGTCAGCCAATCCGATCGTGCTCGCGCGGGCGAACTACTGGCGAGGCCGCGCCGCCGAGGCCATCGGCGAGAACGATGAGATGTGCGCTGCCTATGAAGCTGCCGCCCGTCATTCCACCGCCTATTACGGACAGCTCGCTCGCGCTAAGCTTGGCCTTAACAGAATTGAGCTGCGGCCCCCGCTGCAGCCCGATCCGGGTCACGGTCCCGCGCTTTCGGACGAACTCGTGCGCGCCGCCGACACACTCTATGCGCTTGGCGAGCGCGACGTCGTCCTGAATTTTGTGACGGACCTTGCGGAGCAGAGTGTCGACGTCGCAGCGCTGGTCGCGCTTGGCGAGCTTACCGCGCGCCGGGACGATGCGCGCGCCATGCTGCAGATCGGGAAGACGGCGCTCGCCCGAGGCTTGGCGTTGGACCTTTACGCCTTCCCTGCTATCGGGGTGCCGCAGCACAGCCCCATTGGTCCCGAAATCGACCGCAGCGTTATCTATTCGGTAGCACGCACCGAAAGTGCGTTCGACCAGCGCGACATGTCGCCGGCAAAAGCAGTCGGCCTGATGCAGGTCACCCCTGCAGCCGGGCGCGACACCGCCAAAAGGTTCGGCGTCGCCTACGATTGGGAGCGGATGGTCTCTGACCCAGTCTACAACACGCAGATGGGCGCGGCGGAACTCGGGGCGCTGTTACGCGAGTATCACGGCTCCCACATCATGACCTTCGCTGGCTATAATGCCGGCCGAGGCCGTGTTCAGCAATGGGTGAAGCAGTACGGTGATCCGCGGGATCCCAATGTGGATGCGATCGATTGGGTGGAACGCATTCCGTTTGCCGAAACGCGCAACTACGTCCAGCGCGTAATGGAGAATTTGCAGGTTTATCGTGTCCGCTTTGACACTGGCACGCGAGTGATGTCGGAGCTCGATCATCATCGCGGGATTGCGCAGGAAGCTAGCTCCGGGTCGCTTTCGCCGGTCCAACCATCGGTTTTTAAATGATGAACCGAAAACAACGGCCACCACCGCCATGGTGGCGACTTTACAGTTAAGCCAGACAACCGCTATCGCGTGAAGAAACCCGGTGCCGATGCCGCGCGGCCGACATTAGCCGGCGGTCGCGGCGCGGTACGTGGCGGCTGAACTTGCCCCGGCGCCGAAAATCCAAAGAAATCCTGATTTGACGGCGTTGCAGCCGGCTGAATCGGCCGCGGCTTTTTCGGCTTCGGTAGACCCGGAGCCGCCACAACCGGCGTCACGCCGACGGGCGAGACCGACGCCACAGGCTTTTCGTCGCGAGCTTGCTCCTGTCCGACCTCGCGGCGCGGCCAGACAAAATCATCGGCGCGGCCGGCTGGCGGCGCCAGCGGCTCGCCCTTGACCATCGTTCGCGCCGCGAGCGCATCGACCGCGGCCGGCCGGGAGCCGGGGCCGCCGAGCAGTTGATCGGTGCCGACTGAGGATGCCACCAGCGGCAGGATTGGTCCCGCGAGCGGACGCGGCGCCGGCTGGCCGGGCAGCGCATTGGCGTCGGGCGTTGCGGGTTCGCTCGGCAGCGTGATCGGCGCGGAACGCGCCGCCAACAGCCGCGTGATCTCGCGCTCGACATAATGCGCGAGCTTGCGCGCGCCGGGCTTGGTGAAATACACGCCGTCATAGGAACGCAGCCGGCGGATCTGACCTTCGAAGTCCGGGCCCTGCTGCAGGTAACGGCCGGCTTCGTCGACAAATCCGTCCCAAACGTCGACATAGGTGATGCCGGCCTTGCCGGCGGCGTCTCGATACAGCGAATCCAGGAACAGCATGTCCGCCGTCGCCTTGGCGCCGCGCACCGCGGGAAGCCCGACCCAGAGCACCGGCACGCCCTTGGATTTCATGACGCCGATCATCTCTTCGATTTTCTTGGTGTAGAGCTCAACCCAGCGTTCCTCGCGAAATTCATAGACGCCGTTGGGCGAACGCGCACTCTTCCCCGGTCCGATGATCGGCGGCTGATCGGCGTCGGCTGAATCATCAGGCGACAGTTCTGTATCGACCGGGTTGCCGTCTGGCTTCGCCTCGGCGGCATCGGACTTCGTGGCAGGCTTGCCGTCTGCAGGCTTGGCATCCGGTTTGGCCCGGGTGTCCGTCTTGTCGCTCTTTTTGTCCGACGACTTGCCGTCGGATTTCTCGGCCGACGGTTCGCGCATCGAGGTGCGGTCGTCGAGGCCGAGTATGACGACAATGGCGTCCGGCTTCTCGGTGGCGAGAATACCCTTGGCAGCGGCCGCCCAGTCGGCGGGATCGCCTTTGGGCTGATATTTGATGAGACCCGAGGCGGTCTTGTGCTTGCGGATCACGCCCATATCCGGCTGCTCGGAATAGGCATCTTCGAGGCCGTAAGCCAGCCAGTCTGCCATGGCATCGCCCAGCACCAGAATGTTGCGCTCCGGCACGGTGTCGCGCTTCTCGGGCGGCGGCGCCTTCGAAAAATCCTCCCGCTTCGCCGGCTGACGCCTCGGCAACTGCTGCTGGAATGGCGCAAACAGATCGTTGCCGAACCAGCCGCCGGCACCGCGCTGCGGCTGCCGTTGCGGCGGGCCACCGAAGTCGCCGAAATTGAAAAACTGCGCCGACGCCGGTCCGGCAATACCGACCAGCAACGCGATCGCGACGGCCAGCGCGATCAGCGGGCCGCTCTCGGTAAACACGCGCAGAAAGGATTTTGGTTTCGGCATGCGCTTCGGCCGCAAGATGAAGGTCTGGTTATCAGTATAATAGCCGATTTGGGCGGCAAGCGGGCGGCGTTTGCGCATAAGCCGGTCCTCGGCCGCCACCGTAATGCCGTCGCGAGGTCGCCAAACTAGGCAGACCGCCGCGTTCGAATACCAATCAGCCGCATGGGCGGCGGCGACGCCAGCATCACAATAACTTCGGAAGTTTGACCGTTGTCGGACGTCACTCGGATCGGCGTTTCGAGCGAGACGACGAAGGCACGGCCCGCATCGGTGATTTGCCAACCGGCATCATCTCGCAACACGAACCGCGACCCAAAAACATCGAGATCAGGAACTCGCGCTGCCAGGCGCTTCATTCGTTCTGTCCAATCTGCGCCGCTGGACATCAGAATTCCAACTTCTCGCCTGACATCGTCAAGCGAGGCGCGCCCCTCAGGGTGCCCGGCCAAGACCTTCAAGATCGTAATCTGGAAACTCACAGCACGCCCTTTGGTCGCTCGTCAGGCGACGCGTCGTCATTGCGGGACTACGACCGGCCGGCAGCTACTCGCTCGACCGAGAATGCATCAGAGATCTTATATGTTTTGCATTCGATACGCGCCCATTTGACCGCCTGACTAAAGTCGCGGCAGCAGAGAGTCATTTCTTGACCGCGAACCAAGACAACAACATCGCACGCGGCTGATCCGCTGTGGCGGCGGACTTTCACTTCCGCGATTTGGTTGTCGGCAACGTAGGTCAAAAGCGCTTCCTTTAGTGGAACGCGATTCTTGTGCGCAGCTCTCTAGGTCCTGATGCGTCTATGCAACTGTTGAAGCTCCAACTCGAGTCGCTCATTGACGAGCATGAGAGCTTTTACGTCTACTTCGCCGCGCAGATCGCCATTACAGCTGGCGATGATTTCATCAACCGCGGCTTTGTAGGGATCTAAAAACGCCGTAGATCGCTGCCCGAGCTATAACTATAGCATCAGGCAACCACTGACATTTTTCATGCCGTTTCGTGACAATATGCGTGGTTTTCCACGCTATTCACAGCCGCCCGCGCATGCGAGCCGGCTGACCGCTTTACGGCCCGCCGGGATCTGGCGACATCGGCAACGCGACTGGACCTAAAAAACCCGCCGCTTTCAACATCCAGGGGGTAGATGGTGGGCGATTACAGCCACTACGACGTGCTGTTTCCCACGCCTAAAGCAACGTCCAAATCATACCTGCGGCAGTTTCTCACTGCTCCTGATCCTCGCTGCAATGCAGCAATGGTTCCTCGTGATCGAGCGCTGCGCCGAGATCGCTGTGCCAACCCAGGCTATGTATTGTCCGATAGGCATAACCATCTCTCGCCGCCACACTAACTTGACGAGAGCAAACGCCGTAATTCCTGACAGATCGTAACTGAACGTGGTTACCGCTAGAATCCGGTTGGGGAGCTCTGAAGCCTTAAGTTCCGTCACGAACCCACAACCGTCCCAGCTTGGGGGCGGCTCGTATAGAAGCGCGATCGCCGCAATCCCTATCAGCCCTACCAAGAAGCACTGATCAGCTATTAATTCGCATCGCTCGCTTAACAGCGGACGATCCGAATGCCGCGGCTGGTGTCATGACTGTGAGGTCGATCGGCGCGACGCTAATACCGCGTCATCGAGACTTGGCACTACTACAAGGCGTTTGATCTCACCATTCTTGAACGCTCTCAAGAACTTTTCATAGTCCTTGATCGATACGCAGCCGTTCGAACCACCGTTAGGGCCGAGCATATAACTGTGCGCAAGCAATCCGGAACGTCCGAGCGTGGCGTTTCCGTCCACTGGAATCATCCGAATTGCTTGAATGCCGTGAAAAAGTCGTTCCCGCGGCCTCAGGTCATAGACAGCTGGTGGCGTCGCTCCCACATTACGCTCGGTCACGTGTCCCGGATCGTCCATCAGACGCCCAAATCCTGAATGCGCTTCGAGTTTTGAGCCGTTTGGCATGTAAACGGCGCGTGCTGAGATGTCGTAAACGGCGGTGAGATTATCGTAGCCAGGAGACGTGAGATCTGGCCCACCGCCAAGTAGCCCGCCATCGGGAGCTAGCGACGCAAGCGTGATACGGGCCGGAAAGAGGTCAGAAAGCTTTTGTAATAGCGTGCGATTGTCAGGTTGAGCAGCAAGAGAGCCTCCCCGCAATTCGACGTTCGCCTCAATCGGACGAGACTTCGGAAGGGGAACGGCAGCGACGGTCGATTTCGTAGATTCGTCCATGGCCGCTGGCCGCCAATCTTGAGCCTGCAGTTTCTGAGCGAGCCTGCCTTTGGCTTGTTGAAATTTTATCTCGAGCTCCGGAGAAAGAGATTCAACAAGGCGATGCGGTGACAAGCCCATCGAAAGCGAATGGGACGCCGGACCTGGTAAGAACCTAGCGTCGAACGGTGTTGCGTCGGTAGTTTTTGAAAGGGCAGGATTTGAGACCCAAGCAACTGGATCGAGATGGGCAATCAAGGCTGCCGCCCCCGATGCCAAGGCGAGTGCAGCAATGACCGATGCAGTCTTGCCAGACAATGAAATGTTAGGACCTGACGAAAGCTTGTCAGCGATCGTAGCAACGCAAGTCATCCAGCCCCCCGGTTCGACGCCTTAGAGAACTGCCGGTTCTGCAAGGGATTCGCCAAAAATTGCAGTGGCATTATGGAAGCCCAAGTGAGGCATAATCTAGGCAAACGACGGCGGTGCATAATGAATAACGTGCGTGCGGAATTTCGCCTGACGGGTTATTCGAACTGGCGAGCTATGATTTTAAACCTGCAAAGGGCCACAAGATACAAGATAAATGAAAAAGACGACGGTAGGCGTCATCTTGGGATCTTCGTTCAAGGGGAGACCGTGCGCACTGGCTCCCCTCCAATCGTCGCGGGCCTAGCGACGGACGTCGCCATCGGTGAGAGTGCTGGTCACTTACACTTAGTATCCGCAGCCCCAGATCAGCGGACACCTGCCGGCGGCACAGTCGATCACGCAGTCATAGCGATCAAGCGCCACCCTTTCGTTGCGGTAGGCCTCATATTCGTATTTCTCTTGATATTTAGCGGTATTTTCAACACATCGAATGATGGAACTTCCCAGCCTCAGACAGCAAACCTCGAAGAGGAATTAGCCGGGGATGTAGCGGCCGTTCTAGAGTATGAAATTATCTGCTCCCAAATAGGGGTAGCGCGTGTGTTCCCGATGCCAATGGAAGTCAGCGAAAAAATTGGCCAACGAGCACGCGCCCTCGGAATTGACGTGAATAGCGATCAGTTCAGGCAGAGACTCAAGGCCAACGCCACGAAAATAAATGGGTCATTTGCGGCTGCTGTCGGGGCGCACAAAGGCAACAAATTTGACGATGATGCGGTTCGCTCACTTGCTGCCTTAGGGTGGTGTGACGCTATACGCCAAAGACTCCAAACGCGGTGGATGACGCCATGAAAAAGAGAACGAAGCCGACGGAACGGCTGCATCTTCGTAGCCGCTACTAAGACCCGGGCCGGCGGCAGATTCCAGCGCGTCGCAGCCGCACGATCTCCTGGCACTGACGCAGGCTATAGACGCAGGTGCCATGCGACGTCAGATCAGGCGACCAGCACCACGTCTCGCCCTTCCGATCAGTGTCGCCGGCAATGGCGCTGATCGTGCCGAGAACCAGAGCGATCACGCCGATCATCATCCTCATCATTCGTCGCTCCCGCTACTCACTCTCCGTGTCCCTCAGCACCCGCAACATTTTCCTGACCCAGCGTTTTGAGGCGAGATCGCTACTACGCATCGAGACGGCGACAAGTTTCTTGATGACCGCGTCTTCGCCATCGGCAACACTCTCACACAAAAGGTTCAGATCGTGGACATGTTGGATGTCGGAGCGCGACCAGCCAGCGTCGCGAAGGATGCGCTCAAGGTCGAGCGGATTCTTGCCGAGGCCGCCTGGCACGTCCTCGCCACGCTCGATGCGAGCGATCCGCTCCTTTGCCTGCTCAACGTGCTCTGCGGCGTTCGCCCGTTCGGCTTCGCTCTTGGCAATGGTGCGCTCGGCGGCGGCGGCCAGCCCCTTGTTGCCTTCGACGGTGCTGGCGTGCATGTCGGCCAAAGCGTCCCAGAAACGCAGATCGTCTTTGGCGTTCTCAAGCTGCAAGGCTCGCTGCTCGTCTGCCGTCACCATGGGGATGCGGGCATGCACCGCGGCCATGACCTTGGCCTGGGCCGCGGCGTCGAGCCGGTTCGAGAGCTTGCCCAGCCGCTCATGCAGCCGCTGCCAGAAGGCGATGCGGCCATCGACCGATGGCGGCTCATCGACCGAGCCGAGGCTGGCGATGTGCTCGTGCCGGACCTTGCCGTCGATGCGGCGGGTCTCGATCAGGCTCGCCTGCAGGCGTGTTTTGGTCTGGCGGAAGCGGACGAACATTGTAGTGGCATGATAACCGGCGCGGCTGCGTGGGGCAACGAAACAAGCCAGTACGGGTTAGCCTTCCCCGCCGCCGCCGCCGCTCTTGCTGAGCAACCGCTGCAGTTCATGCTCGAGCCGCTGCGGAAAAACCTCTTGCACCTTGTCACGCATCACCTGCAGGCTGTCGCCGCGCTCGAACTCCACACCCAAACTCGGACCCCACAGTTCGCGGATCGGCAACCGCGCGCGGCCGGCGCGCACGAAGACATGCTCCTCGCCTGTCGCCGGTATCTCGAACGAACCGCCAAACACCCGGCGCGTCGCCCACGGCCTGGCGCTGATGCCCTTGCGCGTTTCGTGCGGATCGAACTCACCAAGTGGCATGAACTCGCCTGAGATCACGATGGTGTAGGTCAGATCGTTATGGGTGACGAGCGGTCGACCGTGATGCTGTCGCGAACGGTGCCAACATGCGCGCCGGTTATTCCGCAGCCAACTCGCGGCCGATCACCGTCGTTGCCGCATCGCCGGCGCGGTTCAACGCGCGGCTGAAAACCGCCGATGGATTGCTGCTGGGTCATGCGTGGCTCCTTCGCACGTTGTCGTTCTTCCATAGGCATCCCATCCCGTCTTTCCTACCCTACCCTTGAGAGCAGTCTCTTGCTCCTGGTGTAGGCACGACGCGGGCGGGGATTGTGCCGTGCGTCTTGTAGGTGTTCGCTTCCACTCCACGCTTTACCGCGCCGCCCCTTTCCGGAGGGCCAGGCCGCTACCCCTCGGCGGAATTTCCGCGTCGAGACGTTGATCAGCATCAGGCTCATCGCCCACTTATCGCCGTGTTTACAACAGTTGATGGCAACTTTAGATACGCCGTCGATATGGTGGGATACGGCGCGCTCCAGTTTTTCGTCGAGGAAAAACTAGTCGTCCACCCCCGCTAGGCAGGTCTCGGAAGGCGCGTGATAGGCCGCGTTGCGCGGCTCCGTGGTGCGCTCAAACTTGGCAAGCGTCACAATCTCTTTTCCATCGCGCCGACGCACAGGTCAAGGACTCTTATAGGCCCGTGCTGGTTCCTCACTGGCACGGGCCTTCTTTTTTCAGGGCAAGAAACGGTTAAGGCGTTTCAGGCACGTTGCACGGCAGATCATCTGAAACGAGGGAACGCCATGCTGAGCCTTAGTGAGGCTGCCAAGGTAACAGGGCAATCGAAGTTCACAATCTGGCGAGCGGTCAAGGCTGGCGGGCTTTCAGCGACCAAGACAGAAAACATTCGAAGTGAGCGGTCCCAAACAGAAATGAATGTGCCTACCCACCACGAACGGCAGTTTATGCAGTATCTGCGTGGCAGCGGATGGGTGAAGGCGAGTATGACCCCCGGCGGGGCTATGCTCATCGAGAACTTACTCAACAAGGGATGGATTGAGCGGCACGGCGTCGCGAATGACCTTTCTTATCGGATCACAGACAAGGGTCTCGCCGCCAAGAAAATGCGCGTTCGAACTTACCGATGATGTTTTGCCGGGCCCAGGTCAGGGTCAATGTCGCTGGCGTAAGTCGTGCTATTATTGGAATCAGCTTGAGCCGATTCGATTCGCTACCCCTTGGCTTGGGTTAGAGCCGGGGCGGAAGTCAAAGCTTCCCCTCGGCTTGCCGACCGGGAAAGGGTGCAGGTCGTTGTCCATCTTTAGCCTCGTCTACTCGCCGCTTTTGATGGTTGGATCGAGCAGCAAGACCCGCCCGTGACCCGCGCTGAAGCACTGAGTGCCGGCGACCGTGGTGAAGGTGAAGGGGAAATGATGCCCGCAGAACACCCTCCCGAGCCCCATCGCGAGGCATCTAAATACGCCGTTGACAGGCTCGTGATTCAATTTCGCGTCGAGCGAGCTGCAAAACGTACAGCCCGGGTCGCGGCAATAAGCTTTGCGGTTGCCTTGATTCTCATCGTGCCGTGGGTCAATCGACCAATTATCAAACTCATGGCAAACCTGGGCTTGTAGAGCTCGGGCTGAAGGTGAAGGGATCGAAATGAAGCAAGTAGATGCCAAACGCGACATTATCCAGGAATGGCGATCGCTTCCGAAGGATCAGAGACAAACGGGCGAACAGGCCGCAGCATTCGTGATGCTGATAAAAGACAAATACAAATTCTCAGGCAGCGCCGATCCGTATCAAACTATCAAGGGTTGGCTACAGACGTATCTATCGCTTACGCGCGGGGTTACAAAGTCAGCTCCAGTTACCATAAAAAAGAAAAGGGGACGGCCCCCGGCGGGGTCAGGAACCCAGGTCGGCGAGCGCTGGCACCCCGCCGAGCTTGCGGCGATTGATGTTTGGATCGCGTCATCAACCGACAAGACGATTACCCGGGCGCACGCCATCCGCCGCCTTGTAGCGCTCGGGCTCAAGGCGAAGAAATGAGTCCCGTCGTTGGAAGTCCGCTGTGGACGCCAGAGGAAGTCGACCGCCTTCGGAAGCTAGTGGATCGCGTCAGACATTTGAATCCCGGAGGGGATTCCCATCTGACTGGATGCATGCGAGTCTGGCGCATGCGAACCGGAATATCCATCACGCTCAAGCCCGCTGATCGCCGCCGTCTGAAGGCTCTCGCGCGGGATCGCAACGCCCCACACAAGCATGTCTGGCGAGCTGAGATCGTCCTGTTGAGCGCGGACGGTTTTGGTACCAATGAGATCATGCGCCGGACCGGCAAATCGAAGACCTGTGTGTGGCGCTGGCAGGAACGCTTCATGCAGGCGGGTTACGACAGCCTCCTGCACGATAAGACGCGCCCCTCGCGCATCCGTCCGCTGGGATCGAACATCACCGAACGCGTCGTGGCGCTCACCCAGACTGAGCCGCCAGCAGAGGCGACCCACTGGACCTCCGCCATGATGGCGAAGGTCGTCGATATCAGCGCGAGTTCCGTCCAACGCATCTGGCGTGCGCACGGCCTTCAACCGCACAGGGTGAAACAGTTCAAGCTCTCCACCGACCCGCAATTTGTCGACAAGCTGCGCGATATTGTAGGCCTCTATGTCGATCCACCAGCCCATGCCGTCGTCCTCTCGGTTGATGAGAAGAGATCCCATGGGGAGTGGATAGCGACCGACGCTCTGGCAGAGTGAGGTTGCTGACCCACCCACTCTGGAGGCGACCATGCAAATTATCACTGACCGACCCCAAGCGCCGACCGCTATCCGCACCGATCTTGGCGCGATTTTCGTCTCGTTGGAACTTAGTCGATCGACCTGGCTGATTACATCGCTGTCGCCGGGCGGCGGAGAAAAGATGTCGAAGCATACTGTTCGCAGCGGCGATGTCGCTGGACTGTGGGCGCGGTTCTCTCAGCTCAAGGACAAGGTGCATGTCCGCACGGGGCAGGTCGTTCCAATCATCGTGATTCAGGAGGCGGGTCTCGACGGCTTTTGGGTCCATCGCTTGCTGCAGGACGAACGGGTCGAAAGCCACGTCGTTGATCCCGCTTCAATCGCGACGTCGCGCCGGCGTCGACGGGCGAAGACTGACAAGATCGACGGGGAAGCTCTGGTGCGCGCGTTGCTGGCGTATAAGCGAGGCGAGCCGCGGGTGTGCGCCATGGTTCGAGCACCGACCCCACAAGAGGAGGATCGCCGCCGGATCTGCCGCGAGCGCAAGACGCTGACAGCGGAGCGGGTCGAGCACGTCAATCGGATCAAGGGGCTGCTCTTCGCCCAGGGTATCTCCGACTATGAACCCTTACTGCGCAAAAGACGGGAGCGGCTTGAGGAACTCAGGACCGGTGATGGTCGTCCGCTACCTGAGCATTTGAAGGCACAGATTGGACGCGAACTTGATCGACTCGAACTCACGCTTCAGCAGATCAAGTCCGTGGAGACTGAGCGGGATGCTATGCTTAGCCCTTCGAGCGGAAACACGCCAGCGCCAGTGGCAATGCTAAAGAGTTTGAAGGGGATTGGCCCGGAATTCGCCGGTGTCTTGTGGTCGGAGGGGTTGTTCCGAAGCTTTTCAAACCGACGGCAAGTTGCCTCTTATGCCGGATTGGCGCCGACGCCATGGCAGAGCGGCTCCGTCGCTCACGAACAAGGCGTCTCTAAAGCGGGGAACCCGCGGTTGCGAACAACCATGATCCAGCTCGCCTGGTTGTGGGTAAGGCATCAGCCCCGTTCGATACTGACCCTGTGGTTTCATCAGCGCGTACAGCTCAATGGTGGCCGAGTTCGCAAGGTGCTGATAGTTGCCTTGGCGCGAAAGCTGCTGATCGCCTTCTGGAAATATGTGACCGCCGGGGTTGTGCTGGAAGGAGCCGAAGCAACGGCCGCCTGAAAACCAACGCTTCCCCTTTTCAATCTTCCGGGGCGTGATCAGCTCCGGTAGATCCAGGTGAGCGGACCGAAATTTGGCCTGGCTTAAAAAGCCGAAGAAGAGAATGGTGCCGCCCTCCTGAGCCCTCGCCCGACGCAAGCGGGATATTGGTGCGGCCGATAAAAGCGGCGACCGGATGTGAGTTTGAAGCGGCAACGGAAACGGGCCGGGTCATGCAAACGGGCTCAGACCTTGGATACGAAGCAACGACGACCGGAGATTTACCATGGCATCCTGAATCGAACATCTTGACCCACAAATCCCCATGTGAGCCAAATCCAGGCGCTCGACCGCACCCAGCCCGGTCTGCCGATGAAGCCGGGCCGTGCTGGAACGATGACCCACGACTACAAACGCCACGGTACGACCACGCTGTTCGCTGCTCTCAACGTCCTCGACGGTACCGTCATCGGCCGCAACATGCAGCGCCACCGGCACCAGGAGTTCATCCGCTTCCTCAATGCCATCGAGGCGCAGGTACCGGTCCAAAAGTCGATCCACGCCATCGTCGACAACTACGCAACCCACAAGCATCCGAAGGTGCGCCAATGGCTGGCACGGCATCCCCGCTGGACCTTCCACTTCACCCCAACCTCGGCATCATGGCTCAACGCCGTCGAGGGCTTCTTCGCCAAGCTGACGAAGCGACGATTAAAACGCGGCGTCTTCGTATCGGTCGTCGACTTGCAAGAAGCAATCAATCGCTTCGTCGTCGAACACAACTCAGAACCAAAACCCTTCACATGGACCGCTGATCCCGACAAAATTATCCGGGCCGTCAGACGCGGGCACCAAGTGTTAGATTCCATCCACTCTCATGATTGCTGACTAGGGTTTTTTGCAAAGCGATTGGCCCGTCGATTCCGATCGGCGGCAGAGGTATTTTGTACGACGGATATGCGGTGCAGGAGGCAGGACTTAAACGTCGGTCAACAATCTCTCATCCGCGGGTCGAGCCGCATGACCTTGTTTCGTTTGGGGCTTCCTCTGTCTAGGTAGCGAGCATCAAAGGCTCATAGTGGACACGAGGGCTCCCCGGCATTGTCCTGCCCCCAGCGCCGCATAACGCGCCGAGGCTGATGTGGTGTTTGCGATCTCCTCTGCTGGCTGTCTGTTAAGTCATGGTCACGCCGTCCTTGGCGCGGATTGAATTGTACAGGCGATCGACCAGATGAAGCCCACCATCTCGCGTGCGATGGCGATATTGACGACGTTGGCGTTCTTGCCGCGCGCGCTCAGCCGACGATATCGGGCACAGAGTCGAACCTGCGCTTTCCACCCGATGTCGCGAATAATTTTTGGCAGCGCCTCGATCCGGTCGACCTTGTGACGGCCGATGCGCGGCTTCATTCGGTAAGCCCAGGCGCCTTCGACCAGCGCGCGCCGGGCATGGCTGTTACCGGTTTTGGTAATGCCGGTGTGTCGGATGGTCTCACCACTTGAATGCTCGCCCGGGACCAGGCCGAAATAGGCCATGAGCTGGCGTGGGTTCGAGAAGCGTGTGAAGTCGCCAACTTCCGCGACCAACACCACCGCATTGATCAGCGCGATACCTCGCATCGCCTGCAACGCGTCGACAACTGGGCACAGATTCCATTCGGGAAGAAGGCAGGATACCTGTTCCTCGACCCGCTGCAGGCGCCGTTCCGCATCCATGACGGCATCAACATAGTCCTGAAATGCGATCTGCTGAGCAGGATGTTGGAAGGCCAGAGTCGATAGCCACCGCCGGTAAGCCATTCGCCACGCCGTCCCTTGCCCGTGCTTGCGGCCGTGACGCAGCAGAAAGCCTTGAAGATGCTGACGCGTGCGCGTCACGATCTGTCGCACGACGCTGCGCAGCCGGATCAGATCGCGCATGGCTTCATGATCGGCGTCAGGCACCCAGACGGGCGTCAACTCTCCAGCTCGATGAAGACGGGCCAGCATGGTGGCGTCGCGACGATCTGTCTTCACCCGATCGCCAGGCTTCATCGGAATCAGCGACGGCGCCACCACGTCGCACCGATGGCCGAGGCTTGTGAGTTGCCGATAAACGCCATAGCCGCACGGTCCGGCCTCATAACAAAACGCCAGCGGCCTCCCGGGACGCCCGAGACGGTCGCACAACTTGCTGATCGCACCCGGATCATTGGCAACCTCGCCGAGGTATTCCACGGCCCCGGAGCGTCCGCTCTCCGCCACCGCGATCGAGATCCGTTCTTTGTGAATATCCAAGCCAACAAATCGGGTATGTTCCATGAGGCCCGTCTCCTATGCATGAGGCTCTGTACCGGTCACCCGGCTTAACCCTCGTACCGTTGCATATCGGATGACGGGCCACCCTCAGGCCCAGCAATCATAGGGACTAGGTCAGCGTTTTCGTGGTTCGAATCATAT
>Ga0097691_1002005_pt1 | contig 14212 bp, 14 predicted proteins | sample NGESurdeep072012_8_FD_72858 | JGI IMG/M metagenome (GOLD analysis project Ga0097691, IMG submission 72858) | Arctic peat soil microbial communities from Barrow, Alaska - NGEE Surface sample 210-1 deep-072012 | ecosystem: Environmental > Terrestrial > Soil > Wetlands > Peat ...
CTCGACTGGCTCACCGGGCTGCGGTCCTCCAAGCCGACGTACTACGCGGAGTATCGGCACACCGCCGACGGGCTCGGTCGCGCCATCCGCGGTCTGGAGGCTGTCTCCAGCGCGCTGTGCACGACCGCCCAGGGCTCCTCGGTCGTCGCACCCGAGGTGCTGCGGACCGTGACCGCCGTCTTCGACGGAGCGAGTGCCGCGCTGCTCCTGGTCGACGGCGCGGCGCTGCCCGGCGCCCCCGGCCTGATCGGGCAACGGCCGGACGGCTCGCTGACCACCTCCGCCGCGGAGCTGCCGGGCCGGCTGGCCGACACGGTCGCGGGTCTTGGCACCGACGCGACGGTGCCGGGAAACCGCCTCGAGCGATCGAACGTCCTGGTGGCGCCGCTGTTGCTGGCGGGGCGTGCGGTCGGATTCCTGCTCGCCTGCCTGCCCGGCAGCCGCTGCGCGGACGACACCGACGCCAGCATCCTGTCCACCCTGGCCAACCAGGCGGTGGTCGCGCTGCACAACGGGTGGCTGTACGAGGAGAGCGAACGGCTGCGCGGTCGGGCCAACGAGCTCCACGACGAGGCCGAGTTCCGCGCTCGGGAGATCGCCCGGCGCAACGAGCAACTGGAACGGTTCGGACTTCGGCTGGCCGAAGCCCGCGAGCGGCAGGTGCTCAACGCCGAACGCACCCGGATCGCGCGGGAGTTGCACGACTCGGTGGTCCAACTCGTCCTCGGCATCGGGCTCAACGTCGAGTGGTGCCGCAGTTCGCTGGACGAGGGCCAGCTCAAGGATCGCCTCCTGCTGGCCAAGGAACTCGCCCGCGAGGCGGTGGAACGAATCCGCGGCGCCATCTTCGAGCTGTCCACGGCGGAGGAAGCCTCCGGCACCGGGCTGGTCGAGAAGCTGACCCGGCTCTGCGACACCGGCACCGAGCTGGCCGGGCATCCGGTCACCTTCCAGCTCCGCGGCCCGGTCCGGGCTATCGACCGGCCGCTGGAGACAGCCGTGTTCCAAATCGCCCAGTCCGCGGTGTTCAACGTCGCGCTGCACGCCCGTGCCTCCCACGCCGAGGCGGAGTTGGTATACCGGCCGCGCACCCTGCGCCTGGCCGTGCACGACGACGGCATCGGAGACGCCGCTGCCATCCGCGGCTCGCTCGCGGCGGCCGAACTGTCCTGCGACCAAGGCCGGCATCGTGGACTGGCCAACATGGCGGCCCGGGCGCGCAGCGTCGGTGGACGGCTGCGGATCACGGCGTCCCGGCCGACGGGCGTTCGGGTCGCACTGACCGTGGGCGCGGAGGACCACGGTCCATGAGCGGCGGCAGAGCGAGCATCCGGTTTGGTCCTTGTCGACGACCCACCGTCATCCGGCACGGGCTGCGCGCCATTCTCGAGCGCGAGCCGGACCTCGAGGTGGTCGGCGAGTCGGCTGATGCGGCGGGAACAGTTCCGCTGCTCGAGCGGACCGTCCCCGACATCGTGCTGCTCGACATCCGCCTGCACGGCGTGCAGGGCGACGAAGGGCTGTGGCTCTGCCGACAGCTCACGACCAGCTTTCCCACCGTGAAGGTCATTGTGCTGTCGTCGTTCCTCGAGGATCCGGCTGGTCCTGCAGGCCATTAGCTGGGCGTGAGTCGGCGAGCGGGTCTGGTGTACGTCGCCGGCAAACAGGGCCTGCTCTGACGGCGACCTGCCCTGGGCCGTGGCCAACGCCCTGCCCTGGGCCGTGGCCAACGCCCTGCCCTGGGCCGTGGCCAACGCCCCTGGCAACTTAACGATTGGCGGGGGTAGACCCCGTCGAATGGGTGCAGTCGAAGCCAACCCTTCCCAGCGGGAGCCAACCGGATTACCGTCGGCCCCACGGGTTGCGGCTGTGCTCAACCCCGACCCCGTCAGCGCGGCCCAGCCCCGGTTCCGGCGAGCAGTTCCGGTTCCGTCGACACCGTCCGGCATTCCCGTCGTGGGAACGCGATCCGCACAAGGAGCGCAGGATGAAGTACGAAATTCCCGGTACCCCCGGCAGCGTCGTCAGTTTCCGCAGCCGGTACGAGAACTTCATCGGCGGGCAGTGGACCGCCGTCGGTGTTTCCCCACTCCGAAGACCGTTCGCTCAGTTCGTCCAGTCCGCGCCCCCTCTGCCATCCCCGCCGGAGCGCGGCCTACCAGGGCCCTGACCCAACGATCGCTCAGCTCTGCTGAGCTGAGCGATCGGGATTCGGCGCTCAATCGGCGATAAGTCAGTCCCGTGAAAGGGGAAAGACATGCAGTACGTCCCGCCCGGTCAGCCGGGCAGCATGGTGCAGGTTCAACCACGGTACGAGAACTTCGTCGGCGGCAAGTGGTTGGCCCCGACCGAGGGCAGGTACCGGGTCAACCTGAGCCCGGCCACCGGCCGTCCGATCACCGAGGTGGCGCACTCCACGCCGGCCGACGTCGAACTGGCCTTGGACGCCGCGCACGCGGCGAAGGACGCCTGGGGCGAGGCGTCCGGCGCCCAGCGCGCGGCGGTGCTCAACGCCGTCGCCGATGCGATCGAGGCGAACAAGGAGATGCTCGCCGTCGCCGAGAGCTGGGAGAACGGCAAACCGGTCCGCGAGACCCTCAACGCCGACGTGCCGCTGGTGGTGGACCACTTCCGCTACTTCGCCGCCGCCGCCCGGGCCGAGGAGAACACGGTGACCGAGATCGACAAGGATCTCGTCGCCTACCACTTCCGCGAGCCGCTCGGCGTCGTCGGCCAGATCATCCCGTTCAACTTCCCACTGCTCATGGCCGCGTGGAAGCTCGCGCCCGCCCTGGCCGCCGGCAACTGCTCGGTGCTCAAGCCGGCGTCGCCGACGCCCTGGTCCATCCTCAAGCTCGCCGAGGTGATCGAGGACATCGTCCCGCCGGGCGTCATCAACATCGTCACCGGCCCCGGCGCCGAGATCGGCAAGGCGCTCGCCGCGAACCCCCGGATCGCCAAGATCGGTTTCACCGGCGAAACGGTGACCGGGCGACTCATCATGCAGTACGCCGCCCAGAACCTCATCCCGTCCACCGTGGAGCTCGGCGGCAAGTCCCCGAACATCTTCTTCGCCGACGTGATGGCGCACGACGACGAGTTCCTGGACAAGGCGGTCGAGGGCCTGGTGCTCTACGCGTTCAACAAGGGTGAGGTCTGCACCGCCCCGTCGCGGGCGCTGGTCCACCGCGACATCTACGACGAGTTCATGGCCCGCGCGCTGGCCCGGATCGAAACCATGACCCAAGGCAACCCACTCGACACCGACACCCAGCTCGGAGCGCAGGTCTCCGCGCAGCAGCTGGAGAAGATCGTCTCCTACGTCGAGATCGGCCGGCGCGAAGGTGCCGAGGTGCTCATCGGCGGGGAGCGGGGCCAGGTCGGCGGCGACTTCACCGACGGGTACTACTTCCAGCCGACGGTGCTCAAGGGCGACAACAAGATGCGGGTCTTCCAGGAGGAGATCTTCGGCCCGGTCCTTGCCGTCACCACCTTCGCCGACGACGCGGACGCGCTGGAGATCGCCAACGACACGCTCTACGGCCTCGGTGCCGGCGTCTGGACGCGCGATGGCACCCGGGCCTACAGGATGGGCCGCGGCATCAAGGCCGGCCGGGTCTGGACCAACTGCTACCACCAGTACCCCGCGGGTGCGGCGTTCGGCGGTTACAAGATCTCCGGCATCGGCCGGGAGAACCACCGGATGATGCTCGACCACTACAGCCAGACCAAGAACCTGCTGGTCAGCTACAGCAGCAAACCGCTCGGCCTGTTCTGAGAACGCGATGATCCGGACCGCTCACCCGGAACGGATCACGGCCACCCCGGCGGCGCGGGCGGCGATCAGTCGCCTGCGCGCCGCCCGGGGTGAGCCGGTGATGTTCGTGCAGTCCGGTGGGTGCTGTGCCGGCAGCACCCCGATGTGCTTCCCTGCGGGCGAGTTCCTGGTCGGGGATGGCGACGTGCTGCTCGGCGAGATCGACGGCTGTCCCTTCTACATCGATGCCGGCCTCGATGCGGCCTGGCTGCACGACAGTTTCATCCTGGACGTCGGCCCCGGCGGCCCGGAGGGCTTCTCGCTGCCGGCGGGCGTGGACCTGCACTTTGTTGCCACTCGGGCGGCTTCGACCTGCCCGACTCCCCCGACGGTGGCACGCGGCACCGGCGAGGGTCGGCCGTGAGAAAGGCCCGATCGGCCGTATCCAGGCCGACCGGGTGCGAACAGCGTTGACGCTGCCGCAGGCATGCGGCACTGCTCGCCTCGATCGAACGGAGCCCGCCATGAAAGCTGCCGTCGTCACCGACTTCCACGCTCCGCTGGAGCTGCAGGAGCTGCCGGTCCCCGAGCCCGGCCCGGGCGAGGTGCTGGTCCGCATCGACTACAGCGGCTTGTGCCACACCGACATCCACGCCGCCCGCGGGGACTGGCCGGTCAAGCCGACGCCGCCGTTCGTCCCCGGACACGAGGGGATCGGCCGGATCGAGCGGCTCGGCGCCGGCGTGACCGCCCGGGCCCGGGGCGACCGGGTGGCCGTCGCCTGGCTCGGCTACGCCTGCGGTGAGTGCCGCTACTGCATCAGCGGTTGGGAGACCCTGTGCGAGCAGCAGGAGAACTCCGGCTACTCGGTGAACGGCACCTTCGCCGAGTACGCCGTCGCGCCGGCCGCCTTTGCGACGCCGGTGCCCGAAACCATCTCCTCCCGCGACGGCGCACCGCTGACCTGCGCCGGCGTCACCACCTACAAGGCGATCAAGGTCGCCCGGGTGGCCCCCGCCGAGACGGTGGCCATCTTCGGTATCGGCGGGCTGGGGCACCTAGCGCTGCAGTACGCCCGGATCGCCGGGGCGTTCGTCATCGCTGTCGACGTCGAGGAGCCCAAGCTCGAGATGGCGACCGAGCTCGGCGCCGATCACGTCGTCAACGCCCGCACGAGTGACCCGGTGGCCGCCATCCAGGCGCTCGGCGGCGCAGACGTCGCGGTCGCGCTGGCCGTCTCCCCGGCCTCGTTCGACCAGGCGTTCCGGTCGCTGCGACGCGGCGGCCGGCTGGTGTGCGTCGCGCTGCCCCCCGACGGCACGATGACGCTCCCGATCTTCGACACGGTCTTCAACGGCAAGTCGGTTATTGGCTCGATCGTCGGCACCCGCAACGACCTTGCCGACGTCTTCGCCCTGCACGCCGCCGGCCGCACCCGGGTCATCGCCGTCGACCACAAGCTCGACGAGGTCAACCAGTCCATCGACGACGTGCTCTCCGGCAGCGTCCTCGCCCGCATCGTCTTCCAGCTTTGAGTGCAGTGGCCAGACGTCACGGCTCGCTCGGCACTGCCAGCCGGCCGGCCGGACCGGCTGGCCCCCGCCGCCGAGAACGCGATGCTGTCGCCGCACCGTTCGTGGGCGATCCGGACCAGCGCGGCGCAAGTTGGCCGAAGATGTGCGGCGGCGGGCTGCGGTAGGCCTGCTCGTACGGCGGGAGTGAGTTGAGGTCGACCGGCGCCGGCGGCATGCTGAGGGCGGCATCATCGGACCGACCGGGAGGGCGGTCCAGGCGTCCCAGAAGGCGTCTCCGGCCCGGACACGCAGCTGCTGGACCATCCCGGCCGCGTAAGCCGCGCCGACCAGCGGCGGCTCCCCGGCACCGCGTCTGCGGTCGGTGTCGTATGGGTGGTCAGGACGAGGGCGCGTACGTCGGGTGATCGGTGTAGCCCGGTGATCGCGTCGACGCCAACCGAAACCGCGGATCCCGGTGAACACACCCGGGGACCCGTCTCGCACCAGGGGGTGGTCGTCGACGATGTCTCTCCGGCCGCCGGTCGAGGTCACGTGGTTCGTCCCGCTCCTCGCCATAGCGGCGTCGCGGATGGCCGCCGCCAGTCGAGCCCCGGGCGCTCTCCGCCCGCGAAATCTGCGCTGGCACCGTCAGTCCGGGCGGCTGGCACCGTCGCTGCGGCCAGGACCGCGGTCGCGCGCGAAGCGGTGGGGACGCTGGCCATCGACAGCGCCAGCTCGGCCTGCTCGGGCGGCATCTCCGGGGAGACGACGAGCAGGACCAGCCGGCCACTGCCAGTGGCACTGCCGGCCAGGGTGACGGTGTGCGCCTCAATGTCGTCGAACCAGCCGAGCTTGAGCAGCAGATCCGCGAGCAGCTCGCCGCCCACCCCGACAACCAGATCTTCACCGGCCTGCCCCGCTCCGGCACGGTGCGCGCCGCCCGGCTGCTCGCCCTGCCCTCATGTCAGTGATTGTTGGGGGGCGGGTGCCTCACCACAGGTTGGCAGATAGGGGGACAGGACTTTTGGCTCTAGCACCCGCGACCGCGGCGGACAAGAGTCGGTGTAGTCCACCACCAATGAGAAGCGGACTCCAGCCGCCACCGGGGGTGGCGGCGTAGGCTCGTCGGCGGCGCATTTCTTGCAGGTTGCCGCTCAGCTCAGTCCGCTCAGTACCGCCGACTCGACCGGAAGGAAAGGTCATGAGCCTCCTCGACAAGGCCAACAACAAGCTCCAATGGCTCACGGGTAAGGTCAAGGAACTGGGCGGCCGGGCCACCGGCAACAAGAGCCGGCAGTCGAAAGGTGAGCACGCACAAGGCAAGGCCGACCTCAAAGACGCCGGCGAGAAGGTCAAGGACGCCTTCAAGAAGTAGGGGCCCGGCCCGGCGCTCGTTGACGCCCCTCGGCTCGGGGTCCTGAGGGGCCGGATTGTCGACCACACCCGCGGAACCGGCGCTTTTGGGCTCAGCGGGTGTGTTGATCGCGTCGCAGGTTTGCAGATGCGCCCGTCCGGAGTAGTGGGGGCTCGGAGTTCACGTGAACTGACGGCTGTTGCACCAGCCGGCAGCGTGCTCCGGGCGCAGTCGGAGCCGGGCGTGCCGCTCGTGGGCGCTGGGCTCTCCCACGGCTGCTGGACCAGCAGACGGTGAGGACGACGCCGTCACCATCGCCAACGACACGCTCTACGGTCTCGGCGCCGGCGTGTGGACCCGCCACCCCGACGTCGCACCAACCGTCCGTACCAGCGCCGTCGTACCAGCGGGAGACCGCCCACGTCAGCGCACGGTGCAGCAGTCCTCCGGGTCTCGGAGGTCCCGCGAGCGTGGGGGCTCGGCGGCGTGCCCGACCGCGACCGCGCCCATCGGCTCCCAGTCCATCGGCAGGTCGAGGACGTCGCGGACGACGTCCTGGCAGAACAGCGTGCTCGACACCCAGCACGAGCCCAGTTCCTCGGCCGCGAGCGCGACCAGCAGGTTTTCCACCCCGGCGCCCATCGCCACCAGGAACATCTCCCGTTCCGCCCGGCACCGGCGCGCGTCCGGATAGGCGTGCGCTCCGCCGGTGGTGACCAGACACGGCACGACCAGGTACGGCGCCGCGCGCAGCAGGTCGCCCCGGCGGATGCGCCGCTCGACCGCCGCCGCGTCGAAACCGTCCCGGCGCAGGTCCGCCCTCCAGGCCGCGAGCATCGCGTCGAGGAGCCGCATGCGGGCATCGGGCGACTCGACCAGGACGAAGCGCCAGGGCGTGGTGTGGTGCGGGGCCGGGGCGGTGAGCGCGGCCGCCACCGCGCGGCGGACCGCGGCCGGGTCCACCGGCTCGGCGGTGTACGCGCGCACGGAGCGCCGGCCGGGCACCGCCTCCCGCCGACCCTGGGCGAGCGCCTCCGCCGTACCGAGCCGGAACAGGTCTTCCGCTGCCGGCCGGACCAGAGCTCGGGCGCCGGGCCCGTCCTCGACCATGGTCGCGCCGGCGAGCCCGCGCACCACCGCCACCGGTATGCCCGCGAGCTTGCCCTTCACCAGGTCGGCGGCGGCCGCCACCTCGTCGGCCTCGGCGACCTCGGTCATCTCCAGCTCGTTGCCGAAGCCGTCGCGGCGGCCCCGGTGGTCGCGCACCGGGCGCAGCCCGGCGACGCCGACGGCGACATCGGTGACGCCGAGGCGCCAGGGTCGGCCCATGGTGTCGGTGACGACGACGCCGACATCCACCCCCAGCACATCCCGCAGACCGGCGCGGATACGCCGCGCGCTGGCGTCCGGGTCGCGCGGCAGCAGCGCGATCTCGTCCCGGCGCACGTTGCTCGCGTCCACTCCGGCGCTCGCGAGCACCAGGCCGGCCGGGTTTTCCACGATCTTCGTCCGCCCCCGCGCCGCCACCACCCGGACGGTCTCCGCCGCGATCGCATCTCGGCGCCCCTGCTCCCGCCCGGCCGCATCCGCCGGTACGGCGACCAGCCGGCCCTCCGCCTTGGACACGATCTTGGACGTGACCACCACGACGTCCCCGGCGCGCAGGTCCGGCGCCGCCGCCGCGATCAGGGCGGCCAGGTCGGCACCGGACCGGACCTCGGGGATGCCGGGTAGGCCCCAGATCTCGAGTCGCTCACCAGCGCGGGTGTCGGCCTCCACGCCGGTCAGCCGGCCGGTTCGGCCGCGAGGTCCAGGGCCGCCCGCGCCATCGCCGCGGTGGCCTCGACCCCGGACATGAGCAGCGGCACGGCGCGGCAGCGGATGCCGGCCGCGGCGACTCGGTCGACCACGGCGGCATCGGCAATGTCCACCAGCCAGCCGTCCAGCAGTCCGCCGTACTCCCGAGCGCCGTACTCCCGAGCGCCGTAGTGCAGTGCCACCGCCGCGGCGTCGGTGTCGACGCCGACGGCGGGCAGGACCTTGTCGGCCATCCCGCGCACCGGTGCCCCACCGATGATGGGAGACAGCCCCACGACCGGCGCAGCGGCGCTGCGGACCGCATCCCGAATGCCCGGCACCGCCAGGATGGTGCCCACGCTGACCACCGGGTTGGACGGCGGCAGCAGCAGCACCTCCGCTGCGGCGATCGCGTCCAGCACCCCGGGCGCCGGCTTCGCGGCATCGGCCCCGATCGGTAGGACGGTCAACGCCGGCAGCTCGGCATGCATCCCGACCCACCATTCCTGGAAGTGCACAGCCCGCCGCCGGCCCTCCTCTTCGATCACGACGTGGGTCTCCACCCGGTCATCCGTCATCGGCAGCAGCCGCACCCCCGGCTGCCAGCGGGCACACAATGCCTCGGTCACCGCCGAGAGCGGGTAGCCGGCGTCGAGCATCTGCGTTCGGACGATGTGGGTAGCGAAGTCGCGGTCGCCGAGAGTGAACCAGGCTGGCCCCACGCCGTACGCCGCCAGCTCCTCCCGGATGGTGAAGGTCTCCACCGCCCGGCCCCAGCCCTGGCTCTCCTCGATGCCGCCGCCGAGGGTGTACATCACGGTGTCGAGGTCGGGACAGACCCGCAGCCCGAACAACGTGATGTCGTCGGCGGTGTTGCCGATCACGGTCACCTCGGCCGCCGGCTGGGCGGCCAGCAGCCCGCGCAGGAACCGGGCGCCTCCGATGCCGCCGGCAAGCACCACGATCCGCATACCGGCAGTGTCTCCCACGATGAACCGCCGACCGTGCGGGCGGGCGGGCGCGGCGCCGTACGCTTCCGGGCATGACCGAGCCGAGCCGTCCGCCGAGCCCCAGCGCGCTGCGGCGGGCGCTGCGGCGGGCGCGCGACGGAGTCGCGCTGGACGAGACCGAGGCCACCGTGTTGCTGGTCGCCCGCGGGGCCGACCTCGATGACCTGCTGAGCTCCGCGGCCCGGGTCCGAGACGCCGGCCTGACCGCGGCCGGCCGCCCCGGCACTGTCACCTACTCGCGCAAGGTCTTCATCCCGCTGACCCACCTGTGCCGGGACCGCTGCCACTACTGCACGTTCGCCACCACCCCGAACCGGCTGGCCCAGCCGTTCCTGTCGGTCGACGAGGTGCTCGACATCGCCCGCCAGGGCGCGGCGCTGGGCTGCAAGGAGGCGCTGTTCACTCTCGGCGACCGCCCCGAGGACCGCTGGCCGGCCGCCCGGGACTGGCTGGACAGCCGCGGCTACGGCTCCACCCTGGACTATGTCCGGGCGTGCGCGATCGCGGTGCTGGAGCAGACCGGACTGCTGCCACACCTCAACCCCGGCGTGCTGACGTGGGAGGACCTGGCCCGGCTCAAGCCGGTCGCGCCGAGCATGGGGATGATGCTGGAGACCTCGGCGAGCCGGCTCTGGTCGGAGCCGGGCGGCCCGCACTTCGCCAGTCCGGACAAGGAGCCCGCGGTCCGGCTGCGGGTGCTGGAGGACGCCGGTCGGCAGGCAGTGCCGTTCACCACCGGCATTCTGGTCGGCATCGGCGAGACCCCGGCCGAGCGGGTGGACAGCCTGTTCGCCATCCGCCGGGTGGCCCGCCGCTATGGCGGGATCCAGGAAGTCATCGTGCAGAACTTCCGGGCCAAGCCGGACACCGCGATGCGGGCGATGCCGGACGCCGAGCTGGCCGACCTGGCCGCCACGGTCGCGGTCGCCCGACTGGCTCTTGGCCCGAGCATGCGCATCCAGGCCCCGCCGAATCTCCTCGCCGGCGAGTACGCGCTGCTGCTGCGTGCCGGCATCGACGACTGGGGCGGGGTCTCGCCACTGACGCCGGACCACGTCAACCCGGAGCGGCCCTGGCCGCAGATCGACGAGCTGGCTGCCGGCAGTGCCGAGGCCGGCTTCACGTTGCGCGAGCGGCTCACCGTCTACCCGCCGTACGTCGCCGCGGCCGACCCCTGGATCGACCCCCGGGTGCTCGGCCACGTGCTGGCGCTGGCCGACGGCGACGGGCTGGTCGCCCCCGACCGCCGGCCCACCGGACGCCCCTGGCAGGAGCCGGACGGTGGCGCGGTCGTCGGCGCGAGTACCACCGGCCGGGCCGACCTACACACCGCCATCGACGTCGAGGGCCGGCGGACCGAGCGCCGCGGCGACTTCGACACGGCGTACGGCGACTGGTCCACCCTCGAGGTCAGCGCGGCGGCGCGCGGCCGCGGCAGTGCGGTCCCGGTCCCGCGCGCGGTCGAGCGGCTGCGCCCGGAGGTGGCGGGCGCGCTGCGGCGCGCGGCCGACGACCCGGCGGGCATCTCCGACGCCGAGGCGCTGACGCTCTTCGACGCGCTGCCCGGCGCGGAGCTGGATGCGCTGGCCGCGCTGGCCGACAACGTCCGCCGGGATGCGGTCGGCGACGAGGTCACCTACGTCGTCAACCGCAACATCAACTTTACCAACGTCTGCTACACCGGCTGCCGGTTCTGTGCGTTCGCCCAGCGGCGTACCGATGCTGACGCCTACACGCTCTCACTGGCCGAGGTGGGGGAGCGGGCCGAGGCGGCCTGGGACGTCGGCGCCACCGAGGTTTGTCTGCAGGGCGGGATTCACCCGGACCTGCCCGGCTCGGCGTACTTCGAGATCGCCGCCGAGATCAAGCGGCGGGCGCCGGACCTGCACGTGCACGCCTTCAGCCCGATGGAGATCGTCAACGGCGCTACTCGCACCGGGCTGTCCGTGCGCGACTGGCTGGCCAAGGCGAAGGACGCCGGGCTGGACAGCATCCCGGGCACCGCCGCGGAGATCCTTGACGACGACGTGCGCTGGCTGCTGACCAAGGGAAAGCTGCCGGCCGCCGCCTGGGTGAACGTGGTCACGACCGCGCACCGGGTCGGCATCCCGAGCACCGCAACGATGATGTACGGCCACGTCGACACCCCGGCGCACTGGGTGGCCCACCTGCGGCTGCTGGCCCGGATCCAGGGGGAGACCGGCGGCTTCACCGAGTTTGTGCCGCTGCCGTTCGTGCACCAGAACAGCCCGATCTACCTGGCCGGGCTGGCTCGGCCGGGGCCGACGGTGCAGGAGAACCGCGCCGTGCACGCCATGGCCCGGCTGCTGCTGCACGGCCGGATCGACAACATTCAGTGCTCCTGGGTCAAGCTCGGCGAGGACGGCTGCCGGCAGGTGCTGGCCGGCGGGGTCAACGACCTCGGCGGCACGCTGATGGAGGAGACGATCAGCCGGATGGCCGGCTCGGGGCACGGCAGCCGCCGCTCGGTGCTGCAGTTAGAGGCGCTGGCGGCCAGCGCCGGCCGGCCGGCTCGGCAGCGCACCACGGCGTACGGCGAGGTGTCGGTGGGGCGGCCCGCCGCCGCCCGCCGCCCGCCGGCGCTGCTGCCGCTGGCGCCGGCCTGATCGAGGGGCCTGCCACGGGTCACCGGCGTTGCCTGCGCCGATGTTGAGCCAATGTTGAGCTCACGTGCGCATCACCACGCTGGAAGCGCACGTGGGCTCAACATCGGCGCAATCCACAGCGCAGCCACGACCATTCCACGGCGTGGCCGCCGAAATCGGCTATCCGGCACATATCACGTTTCGGCTTGACGCAGGTAGGTGACACGCGTGTAATTTCACCCGTGTCGTTCCCCCCGCTCCGGCCCCACGTTGACACCGGACACTTCCTGCGGCGGCACGTCGAGCAACCGGTGGCGCCCTTTCGGGCCGGCCGCCGCGACGGGTCGTAAGGAGACCGCATGACCGAGTTGGCGCATCGGCTGGACGGCGACTGGCTGGACGGCGAGTCACTGGACGGCGCGTCCCTGGACGGCAGGGACGGGGAAGCTTTGGCAGCTGACATCGTTTTCCTGCCCACCGACGACGAAGGAGGCTGGCAGGACCGCGCGTTGTGCTCCCAGACCGATCCGGAGGCCTTCTTCCCGGAGAAGGGCGGGTCCACCCGGGAGGCCAAGCGGATCTGCGTCGGGTGCCAGGTGCGGGCAGAGTGCCTGGAGTACGCGCTGGTCAACGACGAGCGCTTTGGCATCTGGGGCGGACTGTCCGAGCGGGAGCGGCAGCGACTGCGCCGCGCCGCCGGCTGACTCCAGTAGCGCCCGCGAGCTAGCTGGCGCTCCCCCATCGCCCGGGGTTACGCCGGCGCCAGCAATCCCAGCGGGGATGTTACGCCCCGGGCGGGTCGACCTCGTCCGGATCTATCCCGAGCAGCTGGGCGACCTCCTCGACGACCACGTCGAGGACGATGTCGGCGAGCTCGGTGCGATCGGCGGACCGAGCCTCCAACGGCCGCCGGTAGACCACGATCCGAGCCGGTGTCCCACCGCCGCGCCCGTCCCCGGCCGCCTGCACCAGCCGGGCCAGTGGCACGTCGGAGTCGGTGACCACGTTCGGGTCGTACGTCGACTCGCTGGACGGCAGTGGTGGGACGTCCTCTACGGCGAACTCGACGCCAGCAAGCTCGCCGGCCCAGCGCTCTTCCAGCTGCTCGACCGCGTCCAGCACGAGATCGTCGAACTGCTCGGCCCGCGACCGAGCCAGCGGCACGGCCCGCCGCAGCCCCAGCCGCTCGTCCAGCTCCCCTGGGGCTAGCCGACCGCGCATGCCGCGACCATGCCGGTCGCGGCGACGACGAGGACGGTCGGCGGAGCCCACCGGGGCAGCCTAGCCAGCGGGGCGGCCGGTCCGGCAGCGTTGACCGACGCCGACCGGAGCCCGCGACACGGCGTGGGGTGGTGACCCGACACGGATCCGGCCGATACGGTTCGTCGCCGTGAGCCCCCTTCGGCGCTGCTCCCGGACGGCGTGCAATGTTCCCGCCGTCGCCACGCTTACCTACGTCTACGCCGACTCCACCGCGGTGGTCGGGCCGCTGGCCACCTACGCCGAGCCGCACTGCTACGACCTGTGCCAGCGGCACGCCGTGCGGCTGACCGCACCCCGGGGCTGGGACGTCGTCCGCCAGGAGGTGGACCCGCAGGCCGCCGCTCGCTCCGTCGACGACCTGGAAGCGTTGGCGAACGCCGTCCGAGAGGCGGCGCGGCCGGGTGCGCCGATGGGCCCGGCCGGGTCGGCGGGAGCGGTCGGCCCCGGGACGGCCCACGGCCGACGGGCCCACCTGCGGGTGTTGCGTACGCCCACCGCCTGATCCGGCCCTCAAGATGTGCCGTGCGTGGTCGATCCCCAAGGTCAGGTCCTTCTTGCCGTCCCGCCGGGAGTGTCGTGTCGCTCGCCGCCAGCACCGCACTTCGCCGCTGCCCCGCCTGCCGCGGCACCAAGGTCACGGAGATCTCCATGACGCTGACCGACGGTTCCCCAGTGGACTTCGTCTCCTGCCGCAGCTGCGAGCACAAGATCTGGCTGCAGGGGGATCGAACGCTGCCGCTGGGTTCGGTGCTCACGAAGGCGCAGAAGCGGCGGTAGTCCGAGTCCACAGGTCGCCAGACCGGCCGAACTCGGCGGGTAGGCTCGGGCGCGTCCCAACCCCAGTCGAAGCGGGTGCCGCCGGGTGCGCGATCTGTCCGCGATCGTCAAGGCATTCGACATGTCCGCGATCG
>Ga0097691_1002006_pt1 | contig 14209 bp, 11 predicted proteins | sample NGESurdeep072012_8_FD_72858 | JGI IMG/M metagenome (GOLD analysis project Ga0097691, IMG submission 72858) | Arctic peat soil microbial communities from Barrow, Alaska - NGEE Surface sample 210-1 deep-072012 | ecosystem: Environmental > Terrestrial > Soil > Wetlands > Peat ...
CTTGTCAGGTCGCCTGGCGTAGCCTTCTCAACGAGCTCGGACGCATCGCATCCATCGCCAGCCGCGATTGGGCCACCATAGGTTAATCAATTTGAACTCTGGTATTAGCTGTCATACTCCGCGAAAGCGGAGTATCCAGCAATCACCGCCGTGCATGATCGCTGACGTTCTGGAATACTGGATCGCCCGCTTTCGCGGGCGACGACGTTGAGAGACTACGCCCCCACAAACTCGTCCCGCCGATACCCCTGCGCATAGAGCAGCGCCGTGAGATCTCCGTGATCGATCCGTGCGGCCGCCACTGCTGCGACGGCGGGCTTGGCGTGGTAGGCGACGCCGAGGCCGGCGCTCTCGATCATGCCGAGATCGTTGGCGCCGTCGCCGACCACTAGCGTGTCGATGTCGTCGAGATCGAAGGATTCGCGCAGCTCGATCAGCGTCGCGAGTTTTGCCGCGCGGCCCAAAATCGGCTCGGCAACCTCGCCGGTCAGTTGGCCGTCGCGGACCAGCAACCGATTGGCGCGGTTTTCCTCAAATCCGATCATGGCCGCGACCGCGTCGGTGAACAGCGTAAAACCGCCCGAGATCAGGCAGGTCCAGGCGCCGTGCGCGCGCATGGTCGCGACCAGCTCGCGGCCGCCCGGTGTCGGCGTGATGCGTTTTTTCAGCACTTCATCGACCACGCTGACGGACATGCCCTTCAAGAGTGCGACGCGCTCGCGCAGCGCCGGCTCGAACTCGATTTCGCCGCGCATCGCGCGTTCGGTGATCCCTGCGACATGCGCCTTCAGGCCGGCGAAGTCGGCGAGTTCGTCGACGCATTCCTGGCCGATCATGGTGGAATCCATGTCGGCGAGAAAAAGCTTCTTGCGCCTGAAGGCCTGAGGCTGCACCACAATATCGACAGGCAGATCGCCGCGCGCCTCGCGCAGGCGGGTGACGATGGCGCCGATATCCTCGCTGCCGGTAAAGGGAATATCGACCGCCACTTCATCGAACAGCCATCGCGCCCGGCCGGGCGAGGGAAGAACGGCGCGCGCGCCGTTCACCACCGTGCTATCGAGCGCGGGATCGGCGGGATTGCAGATGAGCGTGGCGACCAGGGACATGCAGGTGAATTCGCCAGGGGTGAACGACAAGGCCGTGCTTATCGCAGGGCCGACCGCTAGCGGCAAGTCGGCGCTGGCGCTTGAACTGGCGCAGGCGACCGGCGGCGTCATCATCAATGCCGATTCGATGCAGGTGTATCGCGATCTCAGGGTGATGACGGCGCGGCCGACGCCGGAAGAAGAGGCGAGGATTCCGCATCGGCTCTATGGCCATGTCGATGCCGCGGTGAATTTCTCCGCAGGCAACTGGGTGGCCGATGCCGCCACGGTGCTTGCGGAGGCGCGCGCGCAAAACCGCCTGGCAATTTTTGCCGGCGGCTCCGGGCTGTATTTCAAGGCATTGACGCGCGGGCTGTCGGCGGTGCCGCCGATTCCGCCTGGGTTGCGCGAAAGCATACGCGCGCGGCTGGAGCTGGATGGTGTCGAGGCGCTGCATGCCGAACTGGCGCACCGCGATCCCGCGAGCGCCGAACGGCTGCAGCCGCGCGACCGCACCCGGATCGCCCGCGCGCTGGAAGTCTTTGAGGCCACCGGGCGCTCGCTGACCGACTGGCATCGCGACGGATTGCCGCCGCTATTGCCACCGGGACAATTCAGCGCGCTGTTTCTTAGCCCCGATCGCGACGAGCTTTATGCACGGATCGATGCGCGCTTCGATGCCATGCTGAATGCCGGCGCGCTGGAGGAGGTCGAGCGACTTGCGGCGCGGCAGCTCGATCCGCTGCTGCCGGCGATGAAGGCCCATGGCGTGCCGGCGCTGCTCCGGCATCTCCAGGGAGAAATTACGTTGGACGAGGCGGCCGTGATCGGCCGCGCCGATACCCGGCATTACGCCAAGCGGCAGTTCACCTGGTTCCGGCATCAGCTGCCGGAATTCGAGTGGGTGAAGCCGGACGCGGTCCGCGCATGGCTCTCCTCCCGATTTTCCCTCTCGCCGAACGCCGGGAACCCCGCTAAGCTCTAAAAGATGCGCGTCCTGCCGCCTTCCCTTGACTTTTGGGGGTTGGCCGTTATGGTTCGCGCAACCTTTGGGAAATTCGAGCGTCATATGCGTAATAAAATTACCAAACTCCTTATCGTCGTCGTACCCAGGCGCACCGCCGGGGATGGCTGAGGCCATCCAAATTCGGGCGGTGTGCATGGGGGGCCTCTTGGGCCCCTTTTTATTTTCCGAAAACTCAACCGAAAGAAGCCGCTGACAACAGCGCATCCGGAGCCAGCCATGACCGACAACAGCCACGATCCGAACCAGATGACCGGCGCAGCGATGATCGTGCGCGCGCTGATCGATCATGGCGTCAAGCACATCTTCGGCTATCCCGGCGGCGCGGTGCTTCCGATCTATGACGAGCTTTTCCAGCAGGAGGAGGTCGAGCACATCCTGGTGCGGCACGAGCAGGGTGCCGGCCACGCCGCCGAGGGCTATGCGCGCTCGACCGGAAAGCCGGGCGTGGTGCTGGTGACGTCGGGGCCGGGCGCCACCAACATGGTGACGCCGCTGACCGACGCGCTGATGGATTCGATCCCGCTGGTGTGCATCACCGGGCAGGTGCCGACGCATCTGATCGGCAACGACGCGTTCCAGGAATGCGACACCGTCGGCATCACCCGGCCCTGCACCAAGCACAACTGGCTGGTGCGCGACGTCAATGATCTGGCCAAGGTGCTGCACGAGGCGTTCTATGTCGCCAGCACCGGCCGTCCCGGGCCCGTGGTGGTCGACGTGCCCAAAGACGTGCAGTTCGCGGTCGGCACCTATCATCCGCCGCGCAAGTCCGATGTGCATGTGTCGTATGCGCCGAGGGTGAAGGGCGACGCGGCGCAGATCCGCAAGGCGGTGGCGCTACTCGCCTCCGCCAAGCGCCCGGTGATCTACTCTGGCGGCGGCGTTATCAATTCCGGCTCGGAAGCCTCAAAACTGCTGCGCGAACTGGTCGAGGTCACCGGCTTTCCGATCACCTCCACCCTGATGGGTCTCGGCGCCTATCCGGCGTCGGGCAAGAACTGGCTCGGCATGCTCGGCATGCACGGCACCTATGAAGCCAACATGGCGATGCATGGCTGCGACGCTATGCTGTGCGTCGGAGCGCGCTTTGACGACCGCATCACCGGACGCATCGATGCGTTTTCGCCGGGCTCGAAGAAGATCCACATCGACATCGATCCGTCCTCGATCAACAAGAACATCCGCGTCGATATTCCGATCATCGGCGATGCCGGCAATGTGCTGGGCGATCTGTTGCAGGTGTTCAAGGCGGAGGCGAAGAAGCCGGACATCCGGCCGTGGTGGCAGGAGATCGCGAAATGGCGCGCGCGCAATTCGCTGTCCTACCAAAAGAACAGCGATATCATCCTGCCGCAATTCGCGATTCAGCGGCTGTTCGAGGCGACGCGCGGCCACGACGTCTACATCACCACCGAAGTCGGCCAGCACCAGATGTGGGCGGCGCAGTTCTTCGGCTTCGAGGAGCCGCACCGCTGGATGACTTCGGGCGGTCTCGGCACCATGGGCTATGGCCTGCCGGCCGCGGTCGGCGTCCAGGTCGCGCATCCCGACAGCCTCGTGATCGACATCGCCGGCGACGCCTCGGTGCAGATGACCATGCAGGAGATGTCGACGGCCGTACAATTTGAATTGCCGATCAAGATCTTCATCCTGAACAACCAGTATATGGGCATGGTGCGGCAGTGGCAGCAGCTGCTGCACGGCAACCGGCTGTCGCACACCTATTCCGAAGCGCTGCCGGACTTCGTCAAGCTCGCCGACGCCTTCGGCTGCGTCGGCATCCAGGCGATCAAGCCCGGCGATCTCGATGGCGCGATCAGGGAGATGATCGACGTCAAGCGCCCGGTGCTGTTCGATTGCCGGGTGGCGGCGCTGGAAAACTGCTTCCCGATGATCCCGTCCGGCAAGGCGCATAACGAAATGCTGCTGCCGGCGGAAGCCAACGACGAAGCCACCGCCGCGGCCTTCGCCGGCGGCAAGGCGCTGGTGTGAGGATGAGGCGATCCGATGTTTGATCTGCCCCAATTGGAACGCGCGCACGACATCGTCAGCGCGGCGATGCCGCCGACGCCGGCTTACGCGTGGCCGTTGCTGTCCGGGCGGCTCGGCGCGACTGTCATCGTCAAGCATGAGAACCATACGCCGACCGGCGCCTTCAAGGTGCGTGGCGGGCTCGTCTATGTTGATCGCCTGAAGCGCGAGCGGCCGCACACGACCGGGCTGATCTCGGCGACTCGGGGAAATCACGGCCAGAGCCTTGCTTTTGCCGCGAGCCGCTACCGCGTGCCGGTGACAATCTTCGTGCCGCACGGCAATTCGGTCGAGAAAAACCGCGCCATGCAAGCTTTTGGAGCGAGCCTCGTCGAATACGGAGAGGATTTTCAGTCCGCCCGCGAGGAGGCTGGACGTCGCGCTGAGCTCAGCGGGCTGGAATTCGTGCCGTCCTTCCATCCCGATCTTGTGATGGGTGTCGCGACCTATGCGCTTGAACTGCTGAGGAAGGCGCCGGACCTTGATGTTCTCTATGTTCCGATCGGACAGGGATCGGCCATCTGCGGCTGCATCCTTGCGCGCGACCTGCTTGGGCTGACCACCGAAATCGTGGGGGTCCAATCCACCGAAGCGCCCTCTTATGCGCTGTCTTTCGCGGCGGGCACGGTCGTGACGACCGAGAGCAGCAATACGCTCGCCGACGGCATGGCGACGCGCGTTCCCGATCCCGATGCGCTCGCGATCATTCGCAAGGGCGCCTCGCGCATCGCGCAGGTGACCGACGGCGAGATCCGCCTGGCGATAAGGGCACTCTGGACCGATACGCATAATCTTGCGGAGGGCGCTGGCGCCGCGGCGCTCGCCGCCGCCCTGCAGGACAAGCAAAAAATCCGGGGCAGGCAAGTAGGCGTGGTGCTGAGCGGCGGCAATATCGATCTGGATTTGTTCAACCGATGGGTCATTCCGGAAGCCGCGGCCTTCGCCGGCGGCAAGGTGCTGGTGTGAGACAATGAGATAGAGGCCGTCATGGCCGGGCTCGTCCCGGCCATCCACGTCTTCCTTCTCATAAGACTTCAAGACGTAGATGCCCGGCACAAGGCCGGGCATGACGAACGAGACAGTAGGAAACTAAAATGAACCAGCCCGCATCCGCCTACTTCATGGAAGACCGCCACGATCCGATCGAGGCCCACACGCTTTCGGTGCTCGTGCAGAACGAGCCGGGCGTGCTCGCGCGCGTCATCGGGCTGTTCTCCGGCCGCGGCTACAACATCGAGAGTCTCACGGTCTCCGAGACCGAGAGCCAGAAGCACGTCTCCCGCATCACCATCGTCACGACAGGCACGCCGATGGTGATCGAGCAGATCAAGCACCAGCTCGACCGCATGGTTCCAGTGTACCGCGTCGTCGACATGACGCTGTCCGGCCGCTCGATCGAGCGCGAACTGGCGATGGTGAAACTGCGCGGCACCGGCGAGCACCGCGTCGAGGCGCTGCGGCTGGCGGAGGCGTTTCGCGCACGCGTGATCGACGCCACCACCGAAAGCTTCGTGTTCGAGATCACCGGAAACTCCGCCAAGATCAACCAGTTCATCGACCTGATGCGCCCGCTCGGCCTGGTCGAGGTCTCGCGCACCGGGGTCGCGGCGATCGGGCGCGGTGCCGAGGGGATGTGAGCCATGCTGGCGCGTGACTGGTACTACAATGAACGGCGGCAGATCGGCCTCGATTCCGCGATCGCCTCGATCTACGACCGCCATAATGACAGCGACCTGCGCGCCCGCGCGGCGCTGACCATGCTCGGCGTGCAGCGCGGCTGGCGGGTGGCCGATATCGGCTGCGGCAACGGCGTGCTGGCCTGCGAGGCGGCGCTGATGGGCGCCGAGGTCGACGCCATCGATATTTCGCCGGCGATGCTGGCTCTGGCGGAAATCCAGGTGCGCGACCGGAAAGTCGCGATCCGGACCCAGTCGGCGGGGTTATTGAGTTTCGCCTATCAGCCCAATTCCTACGACCTAATCGTCAGCGAGTTCGCGCTGCATCATCTGCCGGATTTCTGGAAGGCGGTGGCGCTGTCGCGGATCCATGGCGCGCTGAAGCCGGGCAGCTGCTTCTACCTGCGCGATATCGTCTTCGTCAGCATGCCTGACGGGCCCGAGCGCGACGTCGAGGCGTGGGCCGATTTCAACATCAAGAACCACGGTTTTTCGCGCGACAGCGTCGTCACCCATATGCGCGACGAGTATTCGACCTTCGGCTGGGTGATCGAGCGGATGCTGACCGATGTCGGCTTCACGCTGGTCTCGGCCGATTATCACGCGCCGCTGCACGGCACCTATCTGCTGCGGAAACCGAAACCCGGTGAGCAGAGCTAGCGAGCGACGTCGATGAAGCCAGCCGACGTCAGCCTCGCCGTCATGGTGGCGGTGATCTGGGGCGTTGCCTTTGTCGCGAGCCGGATCGCGCTTGACGAATTTTCGCCGGCGCTGATGACAGCGCTGCGGTTCGCGATCGCCGCCGTGCCCTGCCTGTTCGTGCGCAAACCGAAAGTATCCTGGCCGCTCCTGATCGCGATCAGCTTCACGCTGTTTCTTGGGCAGTTTCTGGCGCAGGCCTATGGCATTGCGCACGGCGTACCCGTCGGCCTGACCAGCGTGATCGTGCAGAGCCAGGCGCTGTTCACCATCGCGTTCGCTGTGATCGCGTTTCGCGAACTGCCGACGCCTGTGCAGACCGTCGGCATCGGCGTCGCCACGGTCGGGCTCTTGATGATCTGCGGCACCGTCGGTTTCGATTTCAGCGTCGGCGCCTTTGCCGTGCTGATGATCTCGCCGGTCAGTTTTGCGATCGGCAATCTCTTGCTGCGGCAGGCGCGAGACGTGCCGATGTTCGATCTGTTCGCCTGGCTCTGCCTGGTGCCGCCGTTGCCGCTGCTGGCGCTGGCGCTGGTCACGGATGGGCCGCAGCCGACCTGGCATTCGCTCATCCATATGTCGCTGACCGGCCTTGCCTGCCTGCTGGCGCTCGGCGCGGTTTCGACCAGCATCGCCTACTGGCTGTGGGGCCGGCTGCTGCGCGATTACTCCGCGGCGCAGGTGGTGCCGTTCGCGCTGCTGGTGCCGTTCGTCGGCGCCGCGGCATCGACGATTGTTTTCGGCGAGCGGTTCGGGCCGCTGCGGCTAAGCGGGATGGTCATCGTGGTGTGCGGCATCGCCATCATGCTGCTGTCGAAGCGGTCGCAAGCCGTGCCCAAGATCGCCTGAGCGCAACATGTCGCAGCCGCTTCTGATCGCCTTTGTCGCGTTCGCCGCCGTGATGTTCTTCACGCCAGGACCGAACAACGTCATGCTGCTGTCGTCGGGGCTCACCCACGGCTTCCGCCGCACGCTGCCGCATATCGCGGGCGTCACCATCGGTGTCGCCTTCATGGTCGCGGCCGTAGGCCTCGGCCTCGGGGCGATCTTCATCGCTTTTCCGGTGCTGCAAACGATCCTGAAATATGCCGGCGCGGCCTATCTGATCTGGCTCGCCGCCGCGATCGCGATGTCCGGGGCGACGCCGTCGGGGCAGGACAATCGGCGCGGCCCCATGACATTCTGGGGCGCCGCTGTGTTCCAGTGGGTCAACGCCAAGGGATGGGTGATGGTGACCGGCACCATCACCGCTTACGCGGCCATCGCCAGCTTTCCCTGGAATATCGTCATACAGACCGCAATCAGCCTCGTGATGGGAGCGTTATCGACGGTGGCCTGGGCGCTGTTCGGCAGCGCGCTGCGGCCGGTCCTGACGTCGCCGAGGGCCGTGCGGGCGTTCAATATCGTGATGGCCGCCCTCCTGCTGGCCTCGCTCTATCCGGTCTTCATGGACGCATGATGCCGCACTCCGCCATGCAGAAACGGGTTTCCCCTTGGGTTAAAAATGGACTAGACAACGCCCGGAAATCACCAGCCAGACCTTCAGAATACCCGACGATCCGGGCAATCCGCCCGGCCAGCCAAGAGGAATGACCATGCGTGTTTATTACGATCGCGACGCCGACCTGAACCTGATCAAGGGCAAGAAGGTCTGCATCGTCGGCTATGGCAGCCAGGGCCACGCCCATGCGCTGAACCTGAAGGATTCCGGCGTCAAGGACGTCGCCATCGCGCTGCGCAAGGTCTCGGCCTCCGCCAAGAAGGCCGAGACCGCCGGCTTCAAGGTGATGGAAGTCGCCGAGGCCGCGAAGTGGGCCGACGTCATGATGATGCTGACCCCCGACGAATTGCAGGGCGACATCTACCGCGATCATCTGCACGCCAACATGAAGAACGGCGCGGCGCTGTTGTTCGCCCACGGCCTCAACGTGCATTTCAACCTGCTGGAGCCGCGCGCCGATCTCGACGTGCTGATGATCGCGCCGAAGGGTCCCGGCCATACCGTGCGCTCGGAATACCAGCGCGGCGGCGGTGTGCCTTGCCTGATCGCGATCCATAAAGACCCCTCCGGCAATGCCCACGACCTCGGCCTGAGCTACGCCTCCGCGATCGGCGGCGGCCGCGCCGGCATCATCGAGACCTCATTCCGGGAAGAATGCGAGACCGACCTGTTCGGCGAGCAGGTGGTGCTGTGCGGCGGCCTGGTCGAATTGATCAAGGGCGGCTTCGAGACGCTGGTGGAAGCCGGCTACGCGCCGGAGATGGCCTATTTCGAGTGCCTGCACGAGGTGAAGCTGATCGTCGACCTGATCTATGAAGGCGGCATCGCCAACATGAATTATTCGATCTCCAACACCGCCGAATACGGCGAATACGTCACCGGCCCGCGCATCGTCACTTCGGAGACCAAGGCGGAGATGAAGCGTGTGCTGGCCGACATCCAGTCCGGCAGGTTCGCGCGCGACTGGATGCTGGAAAACAAGGTCAACCAGACCTCGTTCAAGGCGACCCGCGCCAAGCTCGCGCAGCACCCGATCGAGGAGGTCGGCGTCAAGCTCCGCGACATGATGCCGTGGATCAAGAAGGGCGCCTTGGTGGACAAGACCAAGAATTGAGTTTTCTTCACAACCTCTCCCCGCAATGCGGGGAGAGGTCGCGAGCTCGGCAGCGCTCTTGCGCGCCTAAGCGAGCGGGTAAGGGGCGGGGCACGGCGTTAGCCCTCGGGTCGAGTTGACACCTGCGACGGTCCGGGACCTCCGGATTGCGGTCCGAGATTCCTTCGATTGGGTGAGTGCATTGCCATGCCCCTCACCGCAACCCTCTAAGAGCGAGCTTCGCTCGTCTCGACCCCGCAACGCGGGGCGAGGGAGCGCATTGCCCGTGGGGTGGGCGCGCTGCCGCTCGTTGGCAAAACCTACTCTCGAGTTTGTTGTGAACCTGCCAGAAGCGCAGCGTGCGCTGGGCGGTTTCCACGGACAACTTGCCGTAATCCTTCCAGGCGAGCTTCAGCGTTTGCTCGGCGATCGGCTGCTGGAACGGCCGGTTGCTAAGGATCGTTTCGACCGCCAGCCAGTTCAATCCGGCCGCTTTGCAGGGAATGAGGATGAGGTCAGACCGGGGCCCTTCCATCAGTCGCGCCATCATGTCGGTCGGCAGGTTGTTGAGAACGGCAAGCGACGCGGCGACTTCCTCGAACTTCCTTGCTCCGGCGAACTTGATGACGGCCGCGTCGTTCAGTTCGTTCAGGTCATGCATCAGCTTCACCAGCGCTTCGGCGCGGCTGAAATCCCGTGCGGACGAGCTATCTTCTCCCGCCGCGCTAGTGATAGTCTTCAGAACCCGCTTGATCTCTTCCTGGAGTTCGGCAGGTGCGATGGCCGCCAGCCGGGCGCGTACGGTGTTCGTCGCGCGTCGCAACAGATCGTGCAGGAATTTGTGAGGAAGGTCGATACGGAGTCCAAGGATCTCGATGAGTTTATCATCTGCGTCCGCATGCGCGATGATGCCGGAATAGCCGGCATCGGAAAAGCGTGCGCTCGCGTTGTTTGCAAGCTTTCGGATGACCTTGCATTCGCCGCGATCGACGATCACGTCGGTGACAGCCTCCGGGAGGTTCATACGGCCCGAAATCGCGAACAGATGATCCTGCCCTTTTGTGCTTGCAATCTCCACGAGGTCGCTCGTCCTCAAGCGGCTCGATTTGGCCAGCACGCTGCCGGCCACGGTGATTTCGTCATCCCGTGCAAGGTGCTGAATGACTTCTGACGGAGCGTAGTCGAGTGGCGCCAGCCGCGCGCTGAGTTCGGCTCTCGCCCGGCTTTCAACGCGGGCGATCAGAAGACACAGCACATCGTCAAAGACTTTGACCTGATCGTCGCTGAGGCGCTCCCCGTCATGCAGGAAAAGATCTGTCACCTGCCGGAGGGTCCCGACCCGCCTCTCCGGCGAGCCGCGCTCCCTACGGCGTCTTCGAGTTCGGCGATGATGGAATGATCTAGCTGTTGCAAGATATGCCCTGTGTTCCTTTTTCGGCGGATCCCGGGGCGCGGAGCCCGGATTAGGGGAAAGTCGAGAAAGTCGCGGGAATTCAAGCAGGAAAGTATCAATCACAGCCCTACGCCTACGTTAAATTTGGGCACCGTAGAAATACCGGGGAGGGATCGGCGTGTGCTGTGAGCGGAGACGTTCCGTCGCGGCTCAGCAGCGGAATCAGACAATGCATCGCATCGCCGGAAGAACGCTATGTCCAGTACACGACTCTTCGTACCTCTCGTCGCTTTGCAGGGAGAGCTCGCGAATTCGGCAGCGTGCCGGGATACCAGCTATTTGATGCCGGCTGCCTCAAAACCGGCTTCCACCGCCGCAACGCGGGCCTCGATCTGATGCTGCGGCAGCGTACGGAACAGCGATCCGTCGTCAGCACCACGCCGCGCCGGCTGTCGGAGAATGTCGATTGGCGCGAGAGCTGCTGCGTGAGCGCGACATAATACATCGCCGCGAGTTCGGCCGGCTTGAAGACGAAACCGTTGCGGTCGGTCGCCGACATCACTTTGAAGGCGGCGAAATTATGAATGCCGCTGTTGACGTGTACGCCACCTGAATCGGCTTCCGGCTTGAACGGAAGATTCTTGAAATTCCTCATCAGCTTGGGCTGGCCAAACCGCGTGGGGTCTCGCATGTCGCGAAGCGCCTCGATGCCGGTGGAGATGCCGTCGCCGATCAGCCAGTCCCATTTCGCGATATCCGGCTGCGCGCTGTTTGCAACGATCATGCCGAAAATATCCGAATAGGACTCGTTGAGCGCCCCACTCTCACCTTGATAGATCAGTCGTGCCGTGTTGCCGGTGACGCCGTGGAACAGCTCATGTGCGACCACGGCGAGTGATGACGCCAGTGATCGCAGTTTACCATCGAACGGCGCCTGGCCGTACAACATCTGGGTCCCGTCCCAGAATGCGTTCAGCCAAATCTTGCTGCCGGGCGGCCGCTCGAACTGCTTCACGACGCAGTTGACGGTCGAAACCATACGCCCGCCCATGTTGTCGATGTTGTTGCGCTTGAGCACATCGCGCAGAAAGGTCGCAATAATGGCGGCGTTGGTGTGGGCGCTAACCGCTGCGGGCGACCAGGGAGGCGCCACGAGGTTGCCCGGCAGGTTCCCTCCTGCCGGGTCGAGATAGGCGAAATCGTAGGTTTCTACGTTCAGCCTGGCATCGCGCATCGCCCTCTTGCTGCCCGTGACTTCGATGCTGAAGGTCTTCATGTTGCCGAGTTCATCGAGTCCACTGTCGGTGGCGTCGGCCATGGTCGGGGTGCGCGGCAATTCCGCCACCAGCGCGCCGGTCAGTGCATCGATGACGTAGTCAAAGACCAGCGGGATTTCCTGTTTGGCCCGTCCTTTGGCCTTCTTCCGGCTCCGCACATCCTCGACGATATAGGCAAGGTGCCATTTGCCTTTGTTGTCGAGAAACAAATTCAGCGTCGGGATCCCCTCCGGAAGCTCGCGTCCGTAGCCTGCCGCGGCGGCAATCCTCTTCAGCGCGCCGTGCGGCGAGATCCTCGCGACGTAGGATGCGACGTCCGGTTTCGCGATGCTGGAATTGAGCGAGACCATCTCGTTGTTGTCGTCCAGTTCGACGCTGACCAGAGAGCCGAAAACCGGAATACCTTTGACCTGCTGGCGGAACTTTACGACGATGGTTCCGGTCAGCGGCACGGTCTCGACGCCGAGGCTCCTGAATTCGCTCTCGGCGTCGTCGACCTTCGGCGCGGTCAGCGACGGCATCGCTTTGCTGGCAAAGGCGTGATCGAGGATGCGCTTTGCGGCGCTTTCCGGGTCGAGATTCTCCGGCTGACTTGCCGTGAGCGCGAACGTGGACGAAGCCGGACGATCCGCCTTAAGTGCCGCGAATGTGCGGCGGCCGTCTTCTTCCGTTGCGTGCATCGCCATGGCTTTGAAGCCATTCGCTCCGGATGCCCGCACAGTGGTGGCGCGCCTCGCTGACCTCTTCGCCGTTGCCTTCCTGGCCTTCTTCGCCATGATGGTCTTCCTTCATGCCTGCAACTGAAGAATGTTAGGTCAATCGATCCCGGTTGGGAATTGCAAAGATGAACCGGCGTCGCTCGCGAAAGCAAGCGGGCGCGGCCGGCATTCAGTTCATCCGCCCGCCGCGCTGCACAAACGCTTCACGCGACAAATCGTCCATGGTCCGCGTGCCGCTTCCGGCAAACCTGCCCGGCTGCTATCGTCCATTCCGTCCCAGAACAAAACTCAGAGGAAACTGTCCGACAAAAGCGGTCACGCCTGGCCAAGCTACACAGGGAGGAAACTCAATGAAGCGCCACGCTAAGGATTTCATCAGGACGCTTGGACTTTCCGGACTAATCATTGCCGCGGCCTCCGTGCCGGCTGCCGCGCAGAAAAAATACGATACCGGCGTAACCGACACGGAAATCAAGATCGGCAACATCATGCCGTACAGCGGGCCGGCATCGGCCTATGGCATCATCGGCAAGACGATGAGCGCCTATTTCAGGATGATCAACGACGATGGCGGCGTGAACGGCCGCAAGATCAACTTCATTTCCTACGACGACGCCTACAGCCCGCCGAAGACCGTGGAGCAGGCGCGCAAGCTGGTCGAGAGCGACGAGGTATTCCTGATATTCGCGCCGCTCGGCACCGCGAGCAACGCGGCGATCCAGAAATACATGAACACCATGAAGGTGCCGCAGCTGTTCGTCGCCACCGGCGCGTCGCGCTGGGGCGATCCCGAGCACTTCCCCTGGACCATCGGATGGCAGCCGAACTACCGGGCCGAAGCGCGTATCTACGCGACCTACATCCTTCAGCATTATCCCAACGCGAAGATCGGCGTGCTGTATCAGAACGACGATTTCGGAAAAGACTACGTTATCGGGCTCAAGGATGTGCTGCGCGACAAGTACGACGGAATGGTCGTCGCCAGCATCCCCTACGAGGTCAGCATGCCGACCGTCGACTCCCAGGTGGTGGCGATCAAGACCGCGAACCCGCAGATCTTCGTCAATATCGGCACGCCGAAATTTGCCGCCCAGGCAATCAAGAAGATTGCCGAGCTGGGCTGGCATCCAATCCAGATCATGACCAACGTGTCGGCGTCGGTCGGCGCCGTGCTGAAGCCCGCCGGCCTCGACAACTCCACGGGCATTCTCAGCGCCGGCTATCAGATGGACGTCACCGATCCGCAATGGGACAGCTATCCGGGGATGCAGAAATTCCGCGCCTTCATGGCGAAGTATTATCCGGAAGCCGACAAGTCCGAGAGCGGGCCACTCACGGCCTTCAATACGTCGACCGCACTGGTCGAGGTGTTGAAGCGGTGCGGCGACAACCTCACCCGCGAGAACGTCATGAAGGTGGTCGCGAATATGGATTTCGAGATCAACACCTACATTCCGGGAATCCGCATCAAGACCTCGCCGACGGATTTCTATCCGATCGAACAGGTGCAGATGATGAAATTCACCGGCGAGAAATGGCAGTTGTTCGGCCCGATTATCGACGGCCACGCCGAATAGGGGATATCTCCTCACTCTCTCCCCTTGTGTTCTCGGGAGTGGGGCGGATGTTGATGGAAGTTGTTTCCTGGAAGTGGATACAGCGTTGATATTGCTTGCGTCAACCGAGACGGACGACCCCGTTTGAT
>Ga0097691_1002008_pt1 | contig 14207 bp, 14 predicted proteins | sample NGESurdeep072012_8_FD_72858 | JGI IMG/M metagenome (GOLD analysis project Ga0097691, IMG submission 72858) | Arctic peat soil microbial communities from Barrow, Alaska - NGEE Surface sample 210-1 deep-072012 | ecosystem: Environmental > Terrestrial > Soil > Wetlands > Peat ...
CGCCAGCGGATTGCTGCCGATATCGGCCGCGATCGCCGGCAGCGAGGTGGCGATCACGGTGGAATCCATGTTCTCCATGAAGGGGGAATAAACATTAAGTGCTTGAAATCATTAAAGACTTATCGTTGAAGAATTGTTGGACCAATTTGGACCACATGCTACGGCGTTCCCAACGCAAGCCGGTCCTGGTGTCGCGCCAAATTAAAAGTGAGTCGATTCCAAGCAAACGCGATTCGATTCCAAGATATTGAGAGTCGATTATCCGTATGCGGGAAATCCGCACGTACGGATCTGTGGGGGGTGCGAGGTAACTCGCGTCCCTACCGCGATCCAAAATTCCTGGGGGAGACGCCAGGCGTCGATGAGAGCACACAACGGGAGTACGCGCTGGCCAACAAGGGGCACGACACGCGCGCCCTGCAAGCCTATCTCGGCCACCGCAACATTCAGCACACGGTGCGCTAGACCGAGCTGTCACCGGCGTGGTTCAAGAATCTCTGGCGCTAACCGTTTGGCACTGCAAAAATCATTTTTGCCATTTTGTTTTTATACAATCTGATTTTAGGCCGGAGGGCGATGCCGAAACGCTGCCATCAAAGTTCGACACACAAGTTATTCCAAGCAGTGCAAGTCCTGTGGCACGTCGGACTGTCCTCCTCGTGTGTTAGGTCGCCACGCTTTGCATACAGTTCTTGTACCTGCGTGGCGCACTGATCGGCCTGCTCATCGCCCACAGACTTCCGCAGATTGCACGCCGCGCATAATCCATAGATCAACGATAATGCCGCAAAGTCGGCGCTCGCCGTGGTGGTTCCGGACGCTACGGTGCGCTATGATTGATTGCTGCCTTTGGGCGGCATCCAGCTCTCACACGGCTCCGCCATGAAGACCATTCTGATTCCAACCGAGGATCACGACGCGGTCCCGGCGGTTCTCGAGGCCGCCCGACTGGTTGCGCGCGCCTTCGACAGTTACATGGAAGGCTTCGCCGTCCGCCCCTCGTTCGCGACCTACGTAACCGTCGAACCGGTCAGCAGCCTGGCGATCTCCGGCGCATTCGAAGGCGACACCGCAAATCGGGCGCGCGGTGAGTTCGAATCCTTCATGAAGATCCATGCCGTGCCGCAAGGCGTGCGGGAGCCGGCCGTCTTTTCATATGGCTGGCCGCGGGAGGAGGCCGCGGAGGACGCCTTCATCGGCAACCGCGGCCGCGTCTTCGATCTGATCGTTCTCGGCCGGCCCGGACCCGAGCCGCAAAATCCCAGGATGCCGCCATTGGAAGCCGCGCTGTTCGACAGCGGCCGGCCGGTGCTGGTCGTCCCGCCGTCCGTGCCGCAGACCCTCGCACGCAATGTTCTGGTCGCCTGGAACGGCAGCACCGAACAGGCTCGCACTAACGCATTCGCCATTCCGCTTCTGCGTCTCGCGGATAAGGTGACTGTCTTGACGGTGGAAGGCGGGACGACGCCGGGGCCTTCGGGCGAGGAGGCCGCACGTCACCTTCGCCGGAACGGGATCAAAGCGACGGCGTTGACGGTCAAGCTCGGAGCGCGCACGAGCGGAGAAATCATTCTCGACCACGCGACGTCGCTCGGCTGCGACCTGCTGGTCAAGAGCGCTTACACACAGAGCCGTTTGCGTCAGATGATCTTCGGCGGAGCAACGCGTCATATCCTCGCAAATGCCACCTTGCCGGTTTTGATGGCGCACTGACAAAGCCTTTGAGCGGACGCAGCAGGACTTGAGTCATTGTCGAACGGGCCCGATCAGATCAAAAGCCTCGCTGGGCCCGCAGGAACAAAGTATCCAGCGTTCCTGACCGTATTCCCGTCGATCATGCTGCCGATGTTCCTCGCGGTGGTGGATCAGACGATCGTTGCCACCGCGTTGCCGGCAATCGCGGCCGCGACCGGCCAGGTCGAGCGCGCGTCATGGATCGTAGTCTCTTATCTGATCGCGGCCACGATAGCGGCGCCGATCTACGGTCGCCTGGGCGATTCATTCGGCCGCCGCCGCCTGATGTTTGTGGCGCTCGCCGTCTTCATATTGGCGTCGTTGCTCTGCGCGGCCTCGCCCACAGTCGAACTGCTGACGCTTGCCCGCATTTTGCAAGGATTAGGCGGCGGCGGGCTCATGACGCTGTCGCAAGCGTTGATCGGGGAAGCTATCCCGCCGCGCGAGCGGGCGCGCTATCAGGGCTACCTCGCCGCGGTCGCAGTCTGCGCCAACACATTCGGACCGGTTGCGGGCGGCTATCTGACCGAGCATTTCGGATGGCAATCGATCTTCTTGGTCAATGTGCCGATCGGACTCGGTGCGGTCGCGCTCACGTGGCGGCTTCCCAGCCCGACGACAGAACGGCTTGCATGGCGGGCCGACCCGGGCGGCCTAGTTCTGTTCACGATGTTCGTTGCGACAACGCTGCTCGCGCTGGAGCAGGTCCAGCACGTCGATCTCAGCGCTTTGCCGCTGGGGGGCGGCCTGCTCGCGGCCGGCCTCGTCGCGCTGGTGCTGCTGATACGCCACGAGAACCGGGTGCCGTCGCCGCTCATTCCGCTCAGCTTGTTGCGCCAGCCGGCCATTTGGCACAGCGACGCATTGGCCGCGTGCCATGGCGCGGCGCTCGTGTCCTTGATCACGTTCCTTCCCGTCTATCTGGAAGTGGTTCGCGGGACTTCGCCGTCGACCACCGGTCTCTTGCTGGTTCCACTTACCATCGGAATCGGCACCGGTTCGCTGGTGACCGGCCGGCTGGTCAACAAGACCGGCTTCACCACCGTGTTTCCGGTCGTGGGGCTCGCCCTGGTCACCGTTAATCTCGTGGTTCTCGCCTTGTGGGCATCCGCGCTCGGCACGGCCGCGCTCGCCGGACTGCTGCTGTGTAACGGGCTGTTCATGGGAACGGTGATGGGCGTCGTGCAGGTCAGCGTGCAAAGCGCGGCGGGGCAGCTGCGACTGGGCGAAGCGGCCGCCTCCGTGCAGTTTTCGCGGTCGATCGGCGCGGCCTTCGGCACCGCGCTGGTAGCGACGGTGCTGTTCGCCGTTCTCACTCTCAAGAATCCGGAAGCCGCCCGTGTCTTTGCGGCGATGGTCGAGCACGCCAAGCATGTTGGCCCCGCGCTGCCGCCCGTTCAGCTGGCCGCCATCCAAACCGATATCGCGGAAGCGTTTCGCGCAGCTTTTTTGTTGATGGCGGTGTTCACGACCGCGGGCTTTTTCCTCGCGCTCACCAATCCGTTGCGCCGAATATAGCCATTTTTTATGGTGATTGTTGCTGCTCTTGTCCAAACGACTCGGTCCAACAATAGAATGCGCGGCCCGGCAACGGGAAACTCAACGGCGCGCGCGACGAAGATGCCACGTGGACGCGAGCGGTAATCCGCCTCGTTGATCCGCCCGATAAGCTCGTTTGCGATAGCCACGTCACCGTCGTTCGGTGCTTGAAAGTGGATCCCGAATACATCCGCGCTTGGCTCCGATCCGACTACGTTTATGCGCTGATCGAAGACCGCGCCGCCGGTTCGACAAATCAGGTCGAACTCACGTCGCAAATGGCGATCAATCAAGTTGTTCCCCTCCCACCCCTGGCGTCGTTCTCAAGTCGCAGCAAAGGAAGCCAGCCGTGATGCACCCGATCCGCTGCTGTTCGCCAGTCGTATTAGGTTCGCGGCAGGGCCAATAGACTTACTCGGCAACGAGCTAAATCGGCGGATCAAATTTCGTTTGGGACGCCGGGGACGACGGAAGCGCCGAACGCCTCTTCCGCTTCTCTCCTACAACGACTGCCCTGAAAACATCGCAGGAGTCATCATCTGGTCTCAGTGGACGTTGTCCCCATCGACGCGCTTCGGCATGTTCAGGAAGCCGAACAGCACGTGGTAGAAGCGTCGGAAATTCAGGCCGAACTGCGCGATGTGGGCAGAGCCTGCAAGCACAGCAAATTGTTTATCCGGGTTCGCGACCCGTTCGAAGAATGCGAGCAGGTCCTGAATCGTGGCAATCCCGTCATGCTCGCCTCGGATGATCTGGACAGGGCAAGACAGCTTCTCCGGCTCGATCAACGGTAGATGGGCCGACATATCGAGGTAGGTGCCGGTTGGCATCGTATTGCCGAGCTTCAACTCCTCCGCAGCGACGGCATCCGCGACGATCATCTCCGAGGTGCCCGGTTTGTCGCGCGTGAAGATGCTATGCATGAACGACTCGTCGATCGGACGGACATGGCTTGACCGCCATTTGTCGAGCTGCAGTCGACGTTTGGCCAAGGTCGGCGACCCTTCACCGGTCCAGACAAAGGCATCGAGGATCAGCTTGCTGACGTTCTGCGGTCGGCGCTGCGCGAACAGTGCTGCGCGAAGCGCGCCGCCGGACTGCCCATACATATGGACAACGCTCTGGCCCGTCTCACGGGTGATAACGGCCATCGCCGCGTCGAGATCATCGACCGCCATGGCCACATCGGAATTCCGCTCCGAGCGCGAGGAACGACCGTATCCCTCATGGTCCATCGTCCACACGTCAAAGCCGGCCCCCGCACAATGGTCCATCATCGAATAGTCGGAGCCGCGGCCAGGCACCTGAATGTCGTAGCCCGGCCGCGAGCTCAACGACGAGCCGTGGACCAGGAACAGGATGGGCTTTCCGTCCGGAGTGCCCTCGTACTTGCGATAGATGTAAAGGTCGATGCCGCCCTTCTTGGTCCAATATTCCTGAGCGATCGATTTAGCAGTCATGCGGATGATACTCCGGTGTTGCGGCCGCGCATTTGTTGCTTAGGCGACGTTCGCGCCATCGTCGCTCAGGGGATCAGTCCTGGCGCGAGCGAGCCGCAATATTCGGCCAGCTCGTTGCCGCGCGTGAACCAGACTCGGTCGCGCAATTTGTGGCTGACGATATGTTGAAAGGCCTGCCGCAAGGCGCGGATGCGGTGGGGCTGGCCGACGATGTACGGATGCAGCGCTAAGCAATACACCAGCGGACGATCTTCGCAGCGCTCGACCATTTCGTCGAACTGATCGACCACCATATCCGCGAATTCGCGGCCGGTGTGCTGGCGCCATATCAGCGCGCCGGCATCGTTGAGCTCCGCCGGATAGGGAATGGACAGGATCTTTCCGGCTCGGGTGTTCATCCAGATCGGCTGATCGTCGCACGGCCAGTCCAGCACGTAGGTGTAACCGGCCTCCTTGAGCAGATCCAAGGTCGTCGCGTTTTCCGAAGCGGCGCCGCCGAGCCATCCCCTTGGGGACACGCCTTCGTGCTTCCCGATCGCGGCGGTCACCTCGTCGATCAGCCGCCTCTCGTCAACTTCCCACAGCCCCTTCTGGCGTTCCGCGTTGGTGCGGCCATGGGCGATGATGTCATCGCCGCGCCCGCGGATTCGATCAAACAATTGCGGCTGGAACTCGTAAAGAAGGCTATTGACGAGGTGTGAGGCAGGCAGCTTGAATTCATCGAATAGGTCCATCAGGCTCCAGAATCCGACTCGATTGCCATAATCACGCCAGGCATAATTTCGCTGGTTTTGCGGTTCGCCAAGCTTGGCCGGATCGTTGCCGATCCCGGCCTGGAACGCATACAGTTCGACATTGGTCGCGATCCAGAACGCGAGCTTCTTGCCGCCCGGCCACGAATAAGTGGGGCGATGTACGATGGGCGAATAGTCGTAGCGTTTGTTCTGCGGAATCATGGACCAGTCCTATTCTAGTAGCTCGCCATTAAGCTAAAGATTGTCTCGGACAGACAAACTGCTGTCCGGGTGCATCAGGCGGAGTCGCCCTAGTCTTGAATCACGACAACGGCGGAACTATCCGTCTTTCCGGTCTCTTTCTTCACCAGATGAGCCAAATACGTCGGGGTAAAGATATTGCGGAGGGACAGCCTGCATGGGATTTATCCAACGTTACGACGCAAGTCTCTCATTCCAGCTTTCCGATCTTCTGCACTGTCTTGAGCAGCCGTGCGCTGTCCGTCTCGATGTAGGCCGCGAATTCCGGCGCATCCAGATAGGCGGGCGGACTGCCGGCCTTTGTAAGGATATCGATGGTCTGCGGATCGGCCATGACCTCGCGCATCGCTTGCCGCAACCGCAGCAGCACATCGTCGGGCACCGCCTTCGGCACGAACAGGCCGGTCCACGCAAAGAAGACCACGTCGGGATATCCGACTTCGGCGAACGTCGGGGCGTCCGGGAATGTGGGATGACGCTCCGAGCCGAACGTCGCCAGCACGCGCAATTTCCCTTCGTCGGAAAATCCCTTCAGCGGACCGGCACCGAGCGCCGTCATAGCGACCTGATTGCCTATCAACCCGGCCAAGGCGGGGGCGCCACCGCGATACGGCACATGCAGAAGCTTGATGCCGGCTGCCTGACAGAACATTTCCATCGCCAAGTGCGTGCCGCCGAAGTTGCCACTGCTGGCGTAAGGAATCTCTCCGGGTCGCTTTTTCGCATCGTCCACGAGATCCTTTACGGTCTTGTAGGGGGAGTTGCCCGGCACCGTGAGAAGATTGGGATCGCCGAGCACGCGCGCGACCGGTTTGAATTGCGACATCTCGTATAACGGTTTGCGCCCGGCCAGTCGTTCAGCTTCGGGCAAGACGATGGCCGCGGACAGCGCCATCAACATGGTATGTCCGTCCGGCTCACCCCTGATGACCGAGGCCGCGCCAATCGCGCCGCCCGCACCGGTTCGATTGTCCACGATGACCGATTGGCCCAGTGCTTTCGCCAGATTCAGTGCTACCGATCGCGCCGCTATATCGGCCTGGCCGCCCGGCGAGACCCCGACCACGATAGTGACGGTATGCGTGGGCCACGTCGCCGCCGCTGCGACCCGCGCTCCAGATATCGAAACTAGGGAAAGACCAGCGGCAAGGTGCAGGAATGTGCGGCGATCCATCGTAATATCCCTCTGTGCGCGAAGCGAAGACGAGCCACGTTTAGCATGCAGCATGCTGCATGCCAAAAATGCGGCAACTTTCGCCGTACGGGTCCTATAGAAAACTATCGATCGTCTTCAGTGCCCCGGCGAGTGCCGTGCCCTCCTCGTCGCGCAGGGCAGCTTCGCAAAGCCGACGCACCCAATCGGCCGCGTCCCGCCGGCCATCGAGCCGGGCGGCGGCGGCCATCACGCTGTCGAACTTGGATTGACCGCGCGCATGGGTGTCGGAATAGCCTTTTACCAGCCGGCGCGCGGCCACGCTGGCGTCAGCGCCAGCTCTAAACTAACATTCGACCTGGACCACTCAATGAAGGCTGGTCACCTATGAGCAAGTTCAGGTGAGACGATATGGGTCCCTTGGCCGGTATGAAGGTGATCGATCTGACGCATGTCATGGCTGGGCCGACCTGCACATTGATGCTGGCCGACATGGGCGCCGAGGTCATCAAGATCGAGAAGGTGCCGCAAGGCGACGATACCAGGCACACCCCGCCCAGCATCGGCGACGAGACCGCGGCGTTTCTGATGATGAACCGCAACAAGCGCGGCATGGCGCTCGATCTCAAGAAAGCCAGCGGCGCCAAAGTGCTCCGGCGGATCCTGGAATCCGCCGATGTGCTGGTTGAAAATTTTGGGCCCGGCGTCATGGAGCGCCTCGGCTTCGGCTATGAGGATCTGCACAAAAAATATCCCGCGCTGATCTATTGTTCCTTGTCTGGCTTCGGCCGCACCGGGCCTTACAAAGACCGCCGCGGCTTCGATCTCGTGGCGCAGGCCATGAGCGGCATCATGAGTTTTACCGGGGAGGGGCCTGGCCGTCCGCCGGTGAAATGCGGCGCGCCGCTGTCGGACATTACCGCCGGCATTCTCGCCGCCATGGGCATTTTGGCGGCCTACACGCATCGCCTGAAAACCGGCGAAGGCCAATGGGTCGAAACTTCGCTGTATGAAGCGGCGCTGGTGCAGACCTATTGGCAGTCGGCCATCGCGCTCGCAACCGGCGTCGCACCCAAGGCGATGGGTTCCGCGCATCCGCTCAACGCTCCCTATCAGGCTTTTGAAACAGCCGACGGATGGATTGTCGTTGGCGGCGCCAACCAGAAGAATTGGCAGCGCATCGCCGAGGCGATCGGCGCGCCCGAACTGGTCGACGATCCGCGTTTCCTGAACAGCGCCGACCGCATGGAGCACCTGAAAGAACTGGAAGTCGAATTGGCCGCGCGCTTTCGCAACCTGCCGGCGGCACATTGGCTGACGGTGCTTGAACAAGAAGGCGTCCCCTGCGGCCCGGTGCGCGACATGTTGCAGGCGTTGTCCGATCCGCAAACCATTACGCGCGACATGGTGGTCGAGGTACCGCACGCCAGGCTTGGCCGCGTGCAGACGCTCGGAATTCCCGTCAAGTTCTCGCAGACGCCGGGGAAAATCCGTAGTGGCGCTCCGGTCTATGGCGAGCACAGCCGCGAAATTCTGTCCGAATACGGATTTGGCGCTGACGAAATCGCCGCTTTCGAAAAGGAAGGCGCTTTGGTGAGCGCCGAAACCAACGGGCAGGCTGGGCGAGGCGGCGTTAAACAGCAGACCCGAACGGCACTGGCATGAATATGCAATTGAAAACCCGCGAAATTCCACGCATCGCCTTCGTCATGGGCGATCCGGCGGGAATCAGCGCGGAAATCGCCGCGAAACTGCTGGCCGATCGGACGATCCACGAAAAGGCGTCGTTGCTGGTGATCGGCGATCGGCGCACCTTGGCCGAGGGCGAACGAATTGCCGGCGTTGAAACGAATATCAAGGTCGTGACCGAACCTGGTGCCGCCATTCTCGGCGAACCGCTGTTCTACGATTTGAAAAACTGTGATCCGAAAAGTGTGCCGCTGGGGCGCGCGACGCAGGCCGGCGGCGCCGGCGTGATAGCGAATTTCCGCACCGGGCTCGAATTGGCGCGCGATGGTTTCGCCGACGCGGTCTTTTTCACGCCGTTCAACAAGCAGGCGCTTCGCCTGGCCGGCAATCCCTATCTCGACGAAATCCATTTTGCTGCCGACGTGCTCGGCTACACCGGACCGTGTTCGGAATTCAACATTCTAGGAAACATTTGGAATGCGCGCGTGACCTCGCACATTCCGTTTAAGGACGTTGTCAAATTCATCACCGTGGACAACGTGCTGAACGCGCTCACACTGACCGACAAGACCATGCGCGTCGCCGGCTTTACCAATCCCCGCATCGCCCTGGCGGCGCTCAATCCGCACGCCGGCGACGGCGGTACCTTCGGCACCGAGGAGATCGACATTCTCGAGCCCGCGCTGGCGCGCGCCAAGCTGCAGGGCATTGCGGCGCAAGGGCCGTTTCCGGCCGACACTGTGTTCCTGCGGGCGCGGGCCGGGCAGTTCGACGCGGTGCAGACGCTGTTCCACGACCAAGGCCAGATCGCGATCAAGGCGCTCGGGTTTGATCAGGGCGTCACCGTTCTGGGCGGCATGCCGGTGCCGGTGTGCACGCCGGCGCACGGCACCGCCTATGACATCGCCGGCAAGGGAATAGCCAGTATCGAAGCGGCGAAGCGAGCCTTCGCCATTGCCTGCTCCATGGGAAGCGGCAGGATGCTGGTCTAAACGAGTCATGCGAACGAACGAGAGAACAAGCTAAACGCTCGAACCCTAGGGAGGAAAAGATGAAAATAAGGATTGCGCTGATTTTGTCGGTGCTAGTTGCGGTCGCCACCGGCACCCTGGCCCAGGCGCAGGTCATCGAGCTTAAGCTTGGCAACACCACGCCCGCTTCCGGCAATCAGTCGATTTCCGCCGTCGAGTTCGCGCGCCGCGTCAACGAGCGAATGGCCGGCAAAGCCCATGTGACGGTGTACGACAATAGCCAGCTCGGCAACGAGCGTGAAATGTTGCAGAAATTGAAGATCGGGACCCTCGAGTTCTCGCAGCCCTCGACCATCATGTCGACCGTCTCGCCCGAATTCGGGCTGTTCGACATGCCTTATTTGATCAAGGACCGCGCGCATTTCGAGCGCTTTCTCGATGCGGTTTTCTGGAGTGACATCGCGCCCAAGGCTGAGGCCAAAGGCTATAAAATCGTCGCCGTGTACGAAAACGGCTTTCGCCACATCACCAACAATAAGCGGCCGATCAATACGCCCGAAGACCTGAAGGGCATAAAAATTCGCATTCCGCGCGGCGTGTGGCGGCAAAAGATGTTTGAAGCCTACGGCGCCTCGCCGGCCCCGCTCGAATTCGCCGAGCTGTTCGTCGCGCTGCAAACCGGCGTGATGGATGGTCAGGAGAATCCGCTGCCGAACATCTGGGGTGGAAAGCTCAACGAGGTTCAAAAATACCTCACGATTACGAACCACGTTTACACGCCGTCGTTTCTCACAATGGGGCTGGATCGGTGGAACAAGCTGCCGGTCGATCTCCAGACCGAAATTCAGAAAATCGCGCGCGAAACGCAGCATTGGGCGTTCGAAAGCGCCGCGAAAGAAGACATTGCGATTCTCGAAAAGTTGAAAAAGTCGGGAATTGAAGTGAACGACGCCGATCGCGCTTCCTTTGTCGCGGCTTCAAAGCCTGTTTACGAGCAGTTCGGGAAAGAAGTGCCGGGCGGTCAAGCGCTGATCGATAAAACACTCGCGCTGGCTAAGTAGACCGCTCATATGCAAGCGATCGAACGTTGGCTGCGGCTCGCCCTCGAACTGCTCGGCGGCGTGCTGCTCGTCCTGTTGACGGCGCTGGTTACTTTCGCGGCGACAATTCGCTTTTTTGGAGGCGGCCTAGCTTGGTATGACGAGGTTGCGCCGATCCTGCTGACGTGGATCACGTATTTTGGTGCAGCGCTGGTGGCGCTGCACCGCGGCCATCTGGGTTTCGACAATATCGTCCGGCAGTTGCCGACCCATTGGCGGGCGTTCGCTTTCGTCGCTTCGGAATGTCTCACGATCACGTTTTTTCTGGCGCTGGCATGGGGCGGCTTCCGCCTCCTGCTGGTGATCAGCGACGAACGGTTGATGACGGTTGCCTGGTTTCCGAGCGCGGTGGCGCAGTGCGTAATTCCTATAGCTTCCATTGCCTTCGTGGCTGCCGAACTGGTGACCCTGCCGGAAGCTTGGAAAAAGCTCACTGTCGCAAGTTCTTCGCCCGAAGCCGCAAGCCACCTCACTTAGGACCCAGAAGCGCATGTCAGCACTTATCGTGCTTTCCGGATTTCTGGTGCTTTGCTGTCTGGACGTGCCGATTGCCGTGGCGCTGGGCATTGTCGCGCTTGCGGCCATGACGATCGCGGGTGGCGAGGCCGCGCTGCTGAACGCGGCCATCGTGCTGTACGAAGGCGCCGGAAAATTTCCGCTCATCGCCATCCCGCTGTTCGTGCTCGCCGGCGCTTTGATGAATGCGACCTCGATATCGCGGCGGCTCATCGGCTTCTGCCTGTCCTTGGTCGGCTTCATTCGGGGCGGGCTCGCCATGGTGTCGATTGTCGCCTCGATGATCTTTGCGGAGATTTCAGGCAGCTCGGTCGCCGATGTGGCCGCGCTCGGCAGCATCCTTATTCCAGGCATGAAGGCTCGCGGCTATCCAAAAGAGCTGGCAGCGGCGGTGATGTCATCGGCAGCCTCGCTGGCAATTATTATCCCGCCGTCGATCCCGATGATCCTTTATGCGGCTCTGGCAGACACCTCCGTCGTCAAACTGTTTGTCGCCGGCATCGTTCCGGGCTTTCTTGGCGGCGGAATGCTCATGCTGACGGCTTATGGTTTCGCGCTGCGATATAATTTGCCGCGCGAAAACATGCTGAATTTGGCTAGCATTGCGACGGCGTTCTGGGATGCCAAGCTCGCTTTGTTCTTGCCGGTCATCATTCTTGGAGGAATTTTTGGCGGCATTGTCACGGCGACGGAGGGTGGCGCCGTCGCGGTCGTAGCCGCACTCGCGATCGGCTTCTACTACGGTGAACTCAACTTCTCGATGTTGCGCCAGGCTCTATTTGAGGGAGTAACCCATACCGCCGTGGTGATGCTGCTCGTTGCGACATCGGCTCTGCTCGGTGTTTACCTGACGGAGACTCAGATTCCGCAGCGTCTGGCGGAATCGGTCACAACCTTGACTCAGAACCCCCTGGTCGTGCTGGCGATCCTGAATCTCGTTCTGTTTGTGCTGGGCTTCTTCCTGCACGGTGCCGCCGCAATCATTTTGGTCGTGCCCGTCGTGTTGCCGCTGATCAAGGCCGTCGGCATCGATCCCATTCACTTCGGCATTATCGTGACGCTCAACATCGCGGTGGGACAGCAGACGCCGCCGGTGGCCAGCGTGCTGATGGTCTCTTGCTCGATTGCCAAGGCGAATATTTGGGAAACGTCCAAGCTGAATGTTTATTTCATCGCAACCCTGATCTTCGTGCTGCTCCTGGTTACCTATGCCCCGTTCGTGTCGCTGGGATTGGTCGATTTCTTTTATGCGCCGTGAACGGAAGAGTTGCGTGGTTAGGCCGATCGGACCGACTGCGCCAGCCTGGACGACCGCCGGCCTTACTTGCGCTTGAGCTCGAGCCGGTCGATCACCTTGGCATAGCGATCAAGGTCGTCCTTCATGAACTGCACATAATTCGCCGTGCCGTTCTCCTGCATGTCCATGCCGAGAGTCACCATGCGCTCGGCCATCGCCGGCTCACGCATGATCTTGGCGATCGCCGACTGCAGACGCTCGACGGCCTTGGGCGACATGCCGGCGGGCCCCTGCAGGCCCAGCATATCGGCGACGTCGAAGCCCTTGATGCCGGCCTCGTCGCAGGTCGGCACGTTTGGCAACGACACCGCGCGCTTGAGCACGCTAACGCACAATCCGCGCAGCATGCCGACGTTGATCTGCGAAATCACATTGGGAAGACCGGACCATCCGGACTGGATTTCGCCGGTGAGCAGCCCATTCACCAGCGCGGTGCCGCCGCGATAGGGAACGTGGATCATGCGAACGCCGGCCAGCGAATTGAACAACGCGCCGGCGATGTGCTGCGAGGAGCCGTTGCCGGCCGAGCCGAAGTTCAGCCTGTCGGGATTTGCCTTCAGGTAGGTGATGAAATCCGGGACATTGGTCACGGGAACGGATGGATTGACGACCAGGAGATTTGGGATGAAGGCCGTCAGCGTTATCGGCGCGAAATCCGTGTGGACGTCGAAGGGCAGGCTTTTGTAGAGGCTCGGATTGGTCGCAAGCGTGGTGCTCGTTCCCATCATCAGGGTGTAACCGTCCGGATCGGCCTTCGCGGTGGCGTCGGCAGCCAGGTTGCCGGCAGCCCCCGGCCGGTTTTCGATGATGACCGGCTGACCCAGCCGCTCGGAAAGCGCCTGCCCGAGGATGCGAGCCGTCACATCGGTGCTTCCGCCGGCCGCGTAGCCGACCAGGATCCTGATCTGCTTTGCCGGCCAGGCCGTTTGGGCGTGCGCGGCGGCAGCGGGTAAAGTCATTCCAAGCGTGAGCGCAAGCAAAACCGGGCGCCGCATTATTCTGCCTCCCTGTCGTCAGCGTTCTTGCGAGATCGTTGGCTTCTCAGTTGTAGAGCGATGCGTCGCCAAGAACGGATTGCCGGAACCGTGTGGTCAGGATGCCGCCATCCGCCGGCGGCAATACGAAGTACAACGACTCGGGATTGATCTTCACCTGCGCGAACACCGGTCCTTTGCCTTGATGGGCAAGATCGCGGATCTCCGTCACTTCTTCCGCGGTTCTGACCACGCGCGATGTCCGAATACCGGCAGCGAGAGCCATTCCGGCGAGGTCGACGCCGGCGGCGGTATGGGTTTTCTGCATGCCGGTCTCGCCAAACCGCTCGTTGTCGAGTACCGCAATCGTCAGGTTTGCCGGCTTCTCGACGGCGATGGTGGCGAGCGCGCCGATGCTCATGAGCATCTCGCCGTCGCCCGTGATCACCAGTACCTTCCGCTTCGGCTGCGCCAGCGCGAGGCCCAGTCCCATCATCGAGGCGGCGCCCATGGCTCCCCAGAGCGGAAAATTGTTGGGATTGTCGCCGGCGGCCGAGACGTCCCAATTCGGCGCGCCGAGGCCGGCGATGACCAGTAGGTCGCCGCGCTCGCGCAGCAGTTCGTTCACGACGTCCCGGCGATGAAGCAGAGCATTCGGGTTGGTCATTGGCGTGCAAGCTCCTTGAAGTTCTTGGCGCCGAGCACGCGCTGCCCGATCAGGACCGCAGCCGGCCGCCACGTGTTGAAGGCGAGGTTCGCCGCACCCAAAACCGTCGGCG
>Ga0097691_1002011_pt1 | contig 14197 bp, 13 predicted proteins | sample NGESurdeep072012_8_FD_72858 | JGI IMG/M metagenome (GOLD analysis project Ga0097691, IMG submission 72858) | Arctic peat soil microbial communities from Barrow, Alaska - NGEE Surface sample 210-1 deep-072012 | ecosystem: Environmental > Terrestrial > Soil > Wetlands > Peat ...
GGGTGGGGTGGCGTCGTCCTCGGTGATCGGCAGCTTCCAGCTGGGCCCGTGACGCCAGATCGAGCCGCAGTAGAGCAGGTGCCCGGTCTTCCCGCGCAGCCGCTCGACCAGCGCCTTCTCCGACTCCAGGGTGAAGCTGATCAGATCGATGACCGCGTCGGCCCTGAGCTCTACGACCCGGTCGGGGAAGGTTCCCTCGGTATCCTCGGCGGCCCGGTCGGCGCTGACGTGCTGCACCTCCTGCCAGGCCGGATCGTCGACATAGCTGCTCCGCCGGCCGCGGCTGATATTGACCACCTCATGGCCGGCGCGGACCAGCCGAGGGATCAGAAAGGTACCGATGTGGCCGCTGCCACCAATGACGACGATTCGCATACCGTCAGGATAGGCACGACGCTTGCACCTGTGAGATCCGAACCGGCACCTCCGCATGGCCCGGCGAGGAACATCCGCTCATCAGCGTGAGGCGTTTTGCGTCAAGGGGTCGGGGTGCCTGACCGCTCGTCGGTCCCTGCATAGCGGTAATGGGGTTGGTTCCCTGCAGCGTTTGATCGGGTTGGTTCGACGAGGGTCGGGGCCGCCTGTGATGACCGGCGAGCTTGGGGTCTCTATGCCGCGGAAGGCTGGCCCCGACCGGTTCTTGGGTGACGCGTGCGCAGCGGGCGGGTCAGGCCACGATGGCCTCCTCGATGCCGATTAGCCCGTTCGCTGCTCTGGCCGGGTCCCATGCTTTGCCGGTGGTGACCACGGCCCAGAGCTGGCGCAGCAGGGCGGCGGCGATCACGGTTTGGGCCTGGGTCGGCTTCAGCTTGTTCTGGTCGCGGGTGGTGAGGTGCCGGTAGCGGACCCTACGGGTCAGGATGGTCTCGTCGTGGAGGACGACGACACGGCCGTCACGCGTCGTCCGTACATCGAGCTCGAGCCAGTCGCAGCCGATCTCCATGGCGCTCGCGAAGGCGTCGAGGGTGTTCTCGAGCCGACCGTACGAGTTGCCGCGGTGAGCGATGCGGGAAACACGACGCGGTGAGGTCATGGACGCACGGTACCGGCGGTGGTGAACAGCCCGCCGGCGCCACGGTGAACACTCAGGATGCGTGGCCCGTTGCCCGAGGCTGGAGATCGACCCAGGGCCGGCCGCGGCTCATGTGCAGCTCGACGTCTCCCCTCGAGTACAGGTAGAGCGACGAGACGATGAACGCGACGATCACCCAGAACGCGTTGAACCACACCGTGGCGCGGGCGCCGTACGCGCTGCCGACCCAGCCCACGATCGGCGAGACGATGGGGGTCAACCCCATGACGGCCGCCACCCACAAAGCCATGACGCGACCCCGCAGCTCAGGCGACACGCTGATCTGCACGATGGCGTTGGCCGTCGTCATGACTTGGACGCCGGCCAGCCCCATGGGGATCTGGAGCAGGGCGAAGATGAGGAACGACGGAGCCTGTGCCGAGATGGCCATGGCCAAGGCGAAGACTCCGAGCCCGCTGACCACGTGACGGATGCGTGGCCGGGGCCGTCGGGCGACCTGCAGCGCGGCGATGAGTGACCCGATGCCCATGATCGAGCCGAGCAGGCCGAACTCCGTCGCGCCCTTGCCGAAGGCCTGTGTGGTCATCAGGGGATTGGTGACCGTCTGGTTGAAGCCGAACGCCCCCATCGCGAGGGCGACGACAAAGAGGATCATCAGCAGCGGCCGTGAGCGGACGTAGCGGACCGCAGTGACGAACCCCGCCTTCTCGGCCTTGACCTCGGGCGGACGGACCATCAGCTTGCGGTCGAGGGAGAGCAACGCGACGACCTGCGCCACGTACGTGAAGGCGTTGAGCACGAAGACCGGGCCGGTACCGATGAGGGCGATGAGCAGACCCGCGGCCCCAGGGCCGAGCAGGCGGGCCGAGTTCCAGGCGGTGCTGTTGAGGCCGATGGCGTTCGACACCTCCGACACGGGCACCAGCTCGGTGACGATCGACTGCCGCGACGGCCCGTCGAAGGCGCCCGCGACGCCGTCCATGAGTGCCAGGACGAAGACGTGCCACAGCTGGACGTGATGGGTGAGCGTCAGCGTCGACAGGATGACGATGTCGACGAACAGCAACCCCTGCGCTGTCAGCATGATCGTGCGCTTGGGGAACTTGTCGGCCAGAGTCCCCGCCAGCGGCGTCAGCAGCAGCGTCGGCAGGAACATCATCGTGGTGAGCCAGCCGAGCGCGGTCGCATCGCCGTGGGTCAGCACCTCGAGGACCATCCACGCCTGCGCGGTACGGGTCATCCACAGCCCGAGGTTCGACGCGACGTTGCCGATGAAGAAGTGACGGTAGTTGCGGATGGAAAGACTGGAGAAGGTACGGCTCACTGCTCGACCACCTTGCGGAGGAGCTGCGCTCCCCGTTGCAGGTCGGCGAGTTCCTCGGGTGTGCAGTTGACGAGGAGCGCAGCGGTGTAGCGGTCACGGTCCGCCCGGCCTCGCTGCAGCACTCGGCGGCCCGTCGCTGTCAGGGACACGATCTTCTGACGCGCGTCATGGGGAGCGAGGGCACGCTTGACATAGCCGCGCTCTTCCAGCTCTGACACGGATTTCGACATCGAGGGGGCGCTCAGGCGTTCCCTGGCGGCGAGCTCGCCTGCCGTGGCGGGCCCTTCCTCGAGCCATGCGAGCACGGTGAACAGGTGAGGTGCCAGTGACGGAGTGTGGTCCTTGACATGGCGGGCGAGGGATTGCGCCGCGAGGCGAACCTCACGGGCGATAGGGATCAGGTCGGGGGTCTCGACGGGACTGGCGGTCACGGTCTTCGATTCGTGGTGAGGCGTTCAGATCGTTAGGTGGATTAACTAACGATATCAGTGCATCTGCTGTGAGGATCGGCCGTCTCATCAGGCTCTGATCCTCGGCGTGCAGACAGCCCGAGGGCGTACGAAGCGCTAGAGGCGGCGCAGGAAATCGGGGTCGTCCTCAGGGCCCAGCGGCCCTTCGTCGTCGATCGCCGCCTGGCTCGACTGTCCGGTCAGCAGCCATGCGAGGGGACCGATGACGGGGATGGCGACGATCACGGCGACCCACAGCCAGCGTGGCATCACACGGATCCGCGTGGCGTCAGCCTGCAGCGCAGCGACGAACGCGTACACGCCCAGCCCGATCACGACGACCAGGAACACCACACGTCCCATGTGGTCAGTCTAGGTGCCGGGCTTGGGCGTTCTCGCAGGCTTAGGATCTGGCTGTGACCGACCTCCGCCTCGTCTCCTCTGACCAGGTGCCCGACGCGGTGAAGGCTGTGCTCGAGGGCACCGCGGGTCCGTTCACCCCACTGCCCGACAGCCCGACGGAAGCCGATCGGTGGGTCGAGGTCGTGAGGCCCGACCAGCCGGTCGAGGAGCCGGACGTCGCCGTGGTGGTGCCCACGTCTGGGTCGACGGGCAACGCTCGGGCGGTCGTCCTGACGCGGTCGGCGCTCACCGCGGCGGCGATGGCGGCCCACGATCGGCTGGGCGGCCCGGGTGCTTGGGTGTGCTCGCTGGCTCCCCACCACGTGGCGGGTCTCATGGTGCATGTCCGCGCGTACCTGTCGGGCTACCCAGCGGTCACCGTGGACCAGCAGCTCACCGGCCTGGCGGACGTGGTCTTGCCGGACGCCCCCGCGTACATCTCGCTGGTCCCGACCCAGCTGTACAAGGCACTTCGCCAGGCGGAGATCCGTACCACGCTGCGCCGCTACACGGTCCTCCTCGGCGGCGCCGCCGCTGACCGGGCGGAGCTGGAGCGCGCGAAGCAGGCGGGGATCCACGTCGTCACCACGTACGGCATGACCGAGACCTGCGGGGGAGTGGTGTACGACGGGTCGCCGCTCGGCGGCGTCCACATCGGCCTGGACGACGATGGACGCATCTCGCTCAACGGCCCCACGACGTTCTCCGGCTACCGGTTCGATCCTGAGGCAACCGCCGCGGTGCTCGAAGGGCGGACGTTCCTCACCTCCGACCGGGGGGCGTGGGTCGGAGGGCGGCTCGAGGTGCGCGGCCGGATCGACGACGTCGTCATCTCCGGCGGGGTCAATGTCGACATCGCACAGCTCCAGCGGATCGTCGACAGGGCCCTGGGAGTGGAGAAGGTCGTCGTGCTCGGTGTGCCGGATCCGCAGTGGGGTGCCAGGATCGTCGCCGTGACAACTCACGACCTCTCGCTGTCCTCGCTGCGCGAACGCCTCGACGGGCGCATCGAGCGAGCTGCCCTGCCGCGTGACCTGCGACGCGTGGACGCGTTCCCCCGTACGAGCAGCGGCAAGATCGACCGGCGGGCGATCGCCTCGGGCTGGGAGGCCTAGTGGCCACAGCTTCTCAGTGGCTGGAAGGCGCCAGGCCACGGACGCTTCCCGCTGCCATCTCACCCATCGTGGCCGGCTCAGGCGCCGCGTACCTCGCGAGCGGCTTCAACGTCACGCTCGCCGTCCTGTGCCTCGTCGTCGCGCTCGCCCTTCAGGTCGGTGTGAACTACGCCAACGACTACTCGGACGGGATCCGAGGCACCGATGCCGTACGTGTCGGGCCCATGCGGCTCGTCGGTTCCGAGGCCGCGTCGCCTGCCGCGGTGAAGCGGGCGGCTTTCGCGTCCTTCGGGGTCGCCGCCGTCGCGGGCGTGGCCGTCGTGTGGCTGTCGGGCTACTGGTGGCTGCTCGTCGTGGGCGGTGCGGCGATCCTGGCTGCGTGGTTCTACACGGGCGGCAAGCACCCGTACGGCTATGCGGGGCTGGGCGAGCTCATGGTGTTCGTGTTCTTCGGGCTCGTCGCCGTCATGGGGACCACGTACGTGCAGGCGCATCGCGTCTCTCCCGCGTCGTTCGTCGCCGCGGTCGCGGTCGGCCTCGTCGCCTGCCAGGTGCTCGTCGCGAACAACCTGCGCGACATCGCCGGTGATAGGGAGGTCGGCAAAAGGACCCTCGCGACCAGGCTGGGCGACCGTCGGACCCGCACGCTCTACCTCGTGATGACGCTCGTGGTCGCTGCTTCCGTCGTCGTCCTGGCCGTTCTCACGTCGTGGTGGGCGCTGCTAGGACTCGGTGGGGTGGTGGTCCTCGCCCTCGCGACGTTCTCGGTCGCGAAGGGCGCTGGCGGGAGCGACTTGATCCGCGTACTTCAGCTGACGGGGATGGCTGAACTGCTAATGTCGTTCGGCGTGGCGCTCGGGTGGCTCATCGGCTGAGCCTCCGCCGCGAGGTCAGTCCTGCGCTTGGTGACGACGCGCGCTGATCAGGCGGTCGAGATAGGCGATGTAGGCGGGGTTGTCGTCGGTGGCGGTGTTCGCAAGCAGGTACCTGCTCGGCGCCGACGGGGCCTTGACGATGCGCGGGCGGCCGTACATGGTCCACAGCAGCGGACCCAGCACAGGAACCATCACCGAGCGCATCCAGTGGGCGCGGGTGAAGCTCCGCAGCTCCGACTCGTACGACGAGGCGACGTCTGCGAGCGCCACCAGCGAACCGGCGAGCACGACTCCCAGGAGCACCTCGAGCATCTGAACCTCCACGTCCGCGTAACGGATGACACCCTTGCACCGGGCACGGCAGTGCGCCGGCGAAATGAGAGATCTCACGTCCAAGGGTGGCATACGGCCCATGCGCACTTGCCTCTGGCACCATGCTTTTGACGAGAGGAATCCGGTGACCGACCCCACGCACAGCCAGAACGCCGGCCCGAACGCTCCGGACGCAGCTGATCTGTACGGTTCGGGCCGATTCGCAGCGCCGGCGCACCCGATGGATGGTTCGTCGCTCTTTGACGACGCGCACTCGCCCGCGAGTCCATACACGGTGATCCATGAGCCGGTGCCTGCCCGCGCGTTGCCGGCCGTCGAGCCTGTCATCACGTCCGTGCCGGGGCCTTCGGCCGTGCCACCGCAGCAGGCCGGGCCACCCCAGCTGTTCGCGCCCCCGCCGTCGGTCGTGCCCCCGCCGCGGGTCGTGCCACCGCAGCCGGTCGTGATCCCGGCGCAGCAGCCGGCCGCTGTCCCCGAGTTCGCGGCAACGCCGCAGCCCGACGCAGGCTCGGACGACGACCCGCCGCCCCCGACGAGCTACCGGCCGTACGCACAGCCGAGTTACGGGGCGCACACCCTTGTGCCGCCGCCCAGCCAGAGCCCGCCTCCCGTGTACGGGTCGTTGGACCCCTACGCCGGTCTCGGCCTGCCGATGGCGCCTGCCCCGGTGCCCGGGTTCGGTACAGCGCGGCCGCGGACTGAGAACGTTGGCCGAGGGCTTCTCATGGCACTCATCGCTGTGATCGGCGGATGCGTCCTCGCGGCTGTCGTCTACCACTTGGGCTTTGTGGCGTCGATCGTCGCGCTGGTCATGGGTGCAGCAGGCATCTTCCTGTACGCCAAGGGCGCCGGAGCCCCGCCACGCAAGGGCGCGGTCGGGCTCGTCGTGCTGCTGATGGCGGGCATCCTGCTTGCCTGGATCTGCTCGGTCGGGACGGAGCTGTACTTCTACTACGTCGACCGGACCGGTACGAGCAACGGAGCGCTCGCGTTCGCCGTCAGCAATGCTCTCTCCCTCGACCTGTTCAAGGCCACGCTGAAGGACTTCCTGATCTTCGTCGGGTTCGGCGCGCTCGGCATCTTCGGCGTCGCCCGGCAGCTGCTGTTGCCTCGGCGGAAGTGATCAGTCGGCGGTCTGAGGCGCCCCGTCGCGCAGCCACCGCCGCAGCGCGTACGTCGCCCGGACGTCGTCCTCGTTGTAGTCGAGCACCCGTTGCGTGAGCTCCGCGCGTACGGCCTCGGTCTCGGCGTGGACCGCGTCCGCGAACCATGACTGGCTGTTGAGCCCGCCGGGGTTGTCGTCGCGCCACGAGAACCCCGACCCGGCGTGGGCGACCTGCTTGAGCCCGAGCCCGTAGGTGCCGAAGAAATGCCCCCGGACCACCTCGAAAAGGTCGAAGAACGCCTCGTCGGCGAAGCGGCTCGCCCACGTGAACGGGTCGCGGCCGAAGGCCTCGGCCAGCCGCTGGATCCGCAGCACCTCGTAGCGGGAGTAGTGGTAGACGCGTACGGATGCGCCGCAGGTCGTCACGAGATGGTGCAGCCAGCTGAGCGCCTCGTCGGCCAGGCGCCGTTCCGCTGAGTCGGTGAGCTCGGAGAACTCGGAGAACGCGACGTAGCGGGGAGGCTCGTCCGTGCGCGTGTCGGTGACGAGGAAGCCCCAGAGGTACACGTGGTCGTCGGCCGAGGTCTCGATGTCGAAGTCGATCTCGATGTCGGCGCGAGGCACCTCGATCGAGTCATCGGACAGTCGCTCCAGCTCGACGCCGGCGACCATGAGCTTGGCGCGGTGGGCCGCGATCCGCAGCCGCTCCTCGCCGCCGGGACGGTGAGCGACCTCAGGGATGTAGCTGGGCAGGAGAGCGTCGAGCTCGACGGAGGCCAGGTCGGTGAGCGTCGACACGCCGAGCCGCCGCAGCACGGCGATCTCGCGTACGTCGAGCGGCGACTTGGCGATCCGCAGCGAGAGGTCGTCGTCACCCAGCTTGGGCAGGCAGGTCTGCCACCACACGCAGCGGTCGCACTCGCGCACGCGGATCGGCATCACGACCAGCGGGGGATCTTCCGGGCTTCCAGTCTGCCGCTGGGCGACAGTGGCGACCTTGACGCGGAAGGTGTGCTCGTGGTCGTACCGCTCGAGAGCGCTCCGCTTCGTCCAGCCGCTCGCGGCCGTGCGGGAGAACGTGCGGATCTGCTTCGCGTCGAGGCGTACCCAGGCCACACCGAGCCCGTTCCCCAGCTGGGAGATCTGGTCGGACCCGATGATGCCGCCGTACGGGATGCCGCTGGCGGCCCGTCCCGCCGCGCCGAGCAACCGCCAGTAGTGGGCGAGCTGGAGAAGGTCTGCTTCGCGGCTGGCGAGGCGGAGGGCCCTTCCCGGTATGGCGAGTGCGCGCCCCCTGGACGGGTCGCTGAGGGACGAGATGGGGAATGGCTCGTGGGACGGGCCAGGCGTCTGCCGCTCGAGCATGCGGTGCAGCTTGACCATCACCGGGAGGTAGCCGGGTCCGCCGTCCTCGGCATCGTCGCCGCGTATCCACACGTCAGCGCGGCCCGACCGGTGGCCGTGGCGATCGAGGGGCAGCAGGCCGCCGATGATGACCGGTACGCCGTCGGCCATTGCCGCCAGAGTCGTTTGCGCCTGTACGTCGTGGGGCTGGTCACGCAGCGCGCGGCAGTCGACCACCCGTTCGGCGCCGTCGATGAGCCGTCGCAGCACGTCGGACTTGAACGCGGACCCGCCCGCGAACAGCTCCTGCAGGGACTCGTCCAGCTCAGGACGGTCGAGTCCAGGCAGGAACGCATTCTGCGTCTTGACCGGGCAGCTGCGCGCCGCGTAGGCGTCGAGGACGAAATCGTTCACAGGGGTCGGCGACCCCGGTGGAGAGCGACGATGCCGCCGACGAGGTTGCGGTGTTCCACGGCGGCCCAGCCGCAGTCGATCATGAGTTTTGCGAGGGCCTTCTGGTCCGGCCAGTTGATGATCGACTCCACGAGATAGTCGTACGCCGCAGGGTTCGGCGACACCAGCTTCGCCACGCCGGGAACGACGATCGGGAGGTACGTGGTGTACAGGCGTCGCCACGGCGCCCAGGTCGGCGCCGAGAACTCGCAGATCACCAGGCGGCCGCCCGGTTTGACGACGCGGAGCAGCTCGGTGAGCGCGGCTTCGGTGTCCTGCACGTTGCGCATGCCGAACGAGACCGTCGCCGCGTCGAACGCCTCGTCGGCGAACGGCAGCGCCAGCGCGTCGCCGGCCACGAACGACAGCGACGGGTTGCGCTTGAGCCCCTCGAAGAGCATGCCGAGACTCATGTCCACGCTCACCACGTTGGCGCCGGCCTCGGCGAACGGGACCGAGCTCGTCCCCGTACCGGCGGCCAGGTCGAGCACGAACTCGCCCGGCCTCGGGGCGACCGCCTCGAGCACGGACCTTCTCCAGGACCGGTCCATCCCCAGGGACGCGACGTCGTTGATCAGGTCGTACCGCGTCGCGAGATGGTCGAACATCCCCGCGACGTCGGCGCGTCGCTTGGCGAGCGTGGCGCGATGGTTCGTCGTCTGCACCCGAACAGCATGGCACCTGCCACTGACAACTGGGATTGCTGCCCGCGAAGCGGGGTCACGAGAAGTGGTCGACGGGTCATCCCTGAGCGATGTCACACCGCTTCTGTCCGACGTCACACCGGCTATTCGACGTCGCACCGCTTGCAGCCGGTGTGACGTCGCATAAGCGGTGTGACATCGCACCCGGGGCGGGTGGCGGGCGGCCCGGATCGCTTCGGAGCCGGATCGCTTCGGTGTGGCTGGTGATCTGAGTTATGCACAGGGTCGGTTGCGAACGGCCTGTGGAGGCGGCCAGGCTCGACTCATGGTGTTCACGCGTGCCGAGGCTGTCGCGGATGGGGTGTCCGACAGCGAGCTGAAGTCACTCCTCAAAAGGGGCGACCATGTCCGCCTTGTCCGGGGTGTGTACGCAGACGCGGCCGAGCTGGCCGGGTGGGAAGAGGACCAGCACCGCACCCGGGTGATGGGGGTGGCGAGGATCAGCAATCTTCTCGTGAGTCACATAAGTGCCGCCGTGCTTCACGGGCTGCCCGTGCCTGGCGGCGATCTCACGGAGGTGCACGCCACGCGCCTCGGCGTCGGTGGGAACCGGCATCGATCGACCAGGCACGTGCACTCCGGCATCGTTTCGCCCGAGTGGCAGACGACGCTCGAGGGCGTGTACGTCACCACAGTCGCCCGGACGCTGGTCGACGTCGCCAAGACACAGCCGCGGCTCGCGGCGGTGACAGCGGCCGACGCGGCTCTTCACCGCGACCTGTGCACCTACGAAGAGATCACCGACGCGCTGCACTCGGCGTACCGACATCGGGGCGCACCTCGAGCGAGGGCGGCTCTCAGGTTGGCTGACGGTCGAGCTGAGAGCCCTGGCGAGACCTGGACGCGACTTGCGCTGACGCATCCGAGTCTTCCCCCGTGCGAACTGCAGATCGAGGTGTACGACGAACACGGCCGATTCGTGGGCAGGGCGGATGGGGGCTATCTGGAGCATGGGGTTCTGTGGGAGTACGACGGCCAAGACAAGTACCATCGGCTCCTCGCTCCAGGGCAAACGACGCTGGATGCCGTTCTTGCCGAGAAGCGGCGCGAGAGCGGATTCACCGAACTGGGCTGGTTGGTCGTACGAGTGGACTCGTCCGACTTCAGGGTGCCCGAGACACTACGGCGACGCATGCTGGATGCGATCGCCCGCTCGTCCCGCCCGGGTTGGCTTCCGCCCACTGGTAGCTGGGCCGTGATGCCTCGGCACCTTTCGATGCAGCGCACCTCCCTCACGGCCTGACCCGCCGCAGTCCCGCGTGTCTCGAGCCTCCGCCATGCTTCGAGCTGCCTCCCAACAGACCGACGTCACACCGCCTATTCGACGTCACACCGCTTGTAGCCGGTGTGACGTGGAACAAGCGGTGTGACGTGGTGCCCGGGAGGCGCGATTGGGCCGGCGGGAAGGCGACGGGCCGCCTCGCAACTGGGCCCGTACAAGCATTGCTGGCCTGATGCGGAACAATCGGGACCATGGCGAAGCAGCGCACTCCGGTGCTCAAGGTGACGAAGCTCTCGAAGGCGTACGGGTCGCACCCGATCGTCTCCGACTTCAACCTCGAGGTCTGGCCGGGTGACGCGATCGCGCTGACGGGTCGCAACGGTGCCGGCAAGTCGACGATCCTGCGCTGCATCATCGGCGCGGACAAGGCCGACAGCGGCACGATCGAGATCTGCGGGAACCGGCTGCGGGAGTCGGACCCAGCCGTACGTCGCGACCTCGCCACCGTCATCGACGACCTCGACTTCTTCCCCGACCTGTCTGTCGTTGAGCACCTCGACCTGCTCGCCCGCGCCCACGGCCTGCCCGACGCGGAGGGGGCGGTCGACGATGTGCTGCACGAGGTACAGCTCGTGGCCCAGTCCGGTCAGCTGCCCGGCACCCTGTCCAGCGGCCAGCGCCGTCGCCTCGCCCTGGCCACTGCCTTCGTACGGCCTCGCAAGCTGCTCATCCTCGACGAGCCCGAGCAGCGGCTCGACGTCGAGGGTGTCGAGTGGCTGGCGCAGCGGCTCAAGGCTGAGCGTGAAGCGGGCCTCGCGATCCTCATGGCCAGCCACGAGCCGCGGCTCGTCGAGGTCGTGGCCACGAGGACGATCCGGGTGGGCGCATGAGCAAGAAGTCACGCCGCCGCGCCCCGTCGCCATCGGGCGCCGCGCAGACCACCCCTCCCGACGTCCAGACACCGACGCCACCTGTCGTACAACCCGGGCCTGCACCCGAGCCCGCGGCACCGGTACGCGTGCTCATCGACGTGACGCCGGAGCCCGTCTCCGAGGCCGCCCTGCGCAACCTGATGCGCGACTGGCGCCGCGGACGCGCCACGCGTCACCTGTGGGACATGATCCAGGACGGGTACGTCGCGGTGCTGGCCACGGTGATGATCGGCGCGATGCTCGTCTCGATGGTCATCCGGGCCCAAGGCGCGGTGTCCGCCTGTACGTCCGCCAGCTGCCAGTCCTCTCGTACGTTGCTGCCGTGGGCCTCGCTCTGTGGCGTACTCGCGTTGACGCTGATGGTGTCGCGCATCTTCGGCCCTGTGGTCGCCTCGGCCGCCGAGGGTTTCTGGCTCATGGAGGCGCCGATCAAGCGGGCGCGCATCCTGTGGGGACGCCTCGTGTCCGTCATGGTGGCCGCCGTCGTCATCGCAGCGGTCTTCGGTGGCCTCATCGCCGCGCTGAGTGGCTCGTCCTGGGCCGGTGTCGTGAACTGGGCCGTGGCCGCCGGACTCGGCGCCGGTGGCCTGACCGCTCTGGCCGCCGAAGAGCAGACCGCGGATCGCACGTGGGTGACCCGTACGCTGCAGTGGCTGGTCGGACTCGTCGGACTGACCGCTCTCCTGACGGTCGTCGCCGTAGCCTCCGGCTGGCTGACTGACGCCGGCTGGTTCTCCTCCTCCGAGAACCGCTTCGACCTGATCGTCTCCGTGGCGGGGGGCGTCCTGCTCATCGGTGCCGGCATGCTCGCGCTTGTGCGGCTTGACGAGATCCGCCGCGCCCGCCTCGTGTCCGGCGGCTCGCTGGTCGCGGGGATGCAGGGTGCGATGTACGCGATGGACATGAGCCTGATGCGAGACATCCTCGTCGAGCGCGACGCCCTTGCACGCGGACACGTACGACCCACCAAGGGCCACGGCACCGGCCTGGCCGCGCTGGTCTACCGCGATGCGCAGCGGCTCGTGCGCTTCCCGAAGCAGCTGATCCTGCTGCTGCTGAGCATCGTCGTCCCGTACGCGGTCGGCGCACTCGGCCTCGGCGTCCTCAGCCCGGTCATCTCAGGCCTGGTGCTGCTCACCGCGATCGTGCCGCTGCTAGGCATGATGCGCGTCCTCTCCCGTACCGGCGGGCTCGCACGCTCGTTCCCCTTCACGACGGCGCAGATCCGTACGGCCGCGATGGTCGTCCCGGCGATCGCCGCGCTGCTGTGGGTCGTCGCGGTGACGCCCGCCTTCGCCGGCCTCGGCACGGGCACCGCGCACCTGTCGTGGGCCGACGCGTCCATCCATGCCGCTGTCACCGGGCTCGCGGGCCTGCTCGGCGCCGTGCGCTGGGTGACGGCGAAGCCGCCGGACTACAACAAGCCGATGATGCAGATGGGTGGCTTCGGCGCCATGCCTCCGGGCATGATCGGCAACCTCATCAAGGGCATCGACATCGTCGCCCTCGTCTCGCTGCCGCTGCTGTTCGGCTGGTCGTACTGGATCAGCGTCATCATCGCCGGCATCTCGTTCTTCGTGCTCCGCGGCTCGATGAACATGACCGACATGGCCGCAGCCCAGGAGGAGCAGAAGCGCGCGCTGGATGCCGCCAAGGCCGAAGCGTCCGCCGGCAAGAAGAAGATCCCGCCGCCGAGGCGCTGATCACCGCCTGACCGCCGATCCTCCGCGCAGCACCAATGGAACCGTGGTTCGGATTCCGGGTGCTGGGTACTAGGGAGGACGCTGTGGGGCTGGGCTCGAATCGCGTTGTCGCATCGAGGTACGTATGCTGACCCATGCTCGTCACCGACCGGAGAGGACACCGTGAAGCCCACGAAGCGGTTAACCGGTGATCCCCCATCAGACGTACCCACTAGCGCCGATGTCATCGTCGTCGGCGCTGGCCCCGGTGGCTCCACCACCGCCGCGTACCTGGCCCGTGCCGGCCTCGACGTCCTCGTCCTCGAGAAGGCCCACTTCCCCCGCGAGAAGGTCTGCGGAGATGGCCTGACGCCGCGGGCGACCCGCGAGCTCGTCAAGCTCGGCATCGACACCTCCACCGAAGCCGGATGGCTGCGCAACAAGGGCCTTCGCATCTACGGCGGCCGCGTGGAGCCGTTCGAGATGCCGTGGCCCGAACTCGACGACTTCCCGAACTACGGCCTCGTACGTCCCCGCGCCGACTTCGACCAGATCCTCGCCGAGCACGCCCGCAAGGCCGGCGCCACGATCGTCGAGGGCGTCACGGTCACGGAGCCGGTCCTCAACGCAACAGGCCGCATCACGGGCGTGAAGGCCAAGGACGGTCGTACGTTCACGGCCCCGCTCGTCGTCGCTGCCGACGGCAACTCGTCGCGCCTCTCGGTCGCGATGGGCCTCGTCAAGCGCGACGACCGCCCGATGGGCGTGGCCGTGAGGACGTACTACACCTCACCCCGCCACACCGACGACTGGCTCGAGTCGTGGCTGGAGCTGTGGGACGGCGAACCCGGCAAGTCCAACCTGCTGCCCGGCTACGGCTGGATCTTCGGCATGGGCGACGGCACGTGCAACGTCGGCCTCGGCATGCTCAATACGTCCGCCGCCTTCGGCAAGACCGACTACAAGGAACTGCTCAAGCGCTGGCTGGACAACACGCCGCACCAGTGGCAGTTCCGCGACGAGTTCCGTACGACCGAGGTCCGCGGCGCCGCGCTGCCGATGGGCTTCAACCGCCAGCCCGCCTACACCCGCGGTCTGCTGCTCGTCGGCGATGCCGGCGGAATGGTCAACCCGTTCAACGGCGAGGGCATCTCGTACGCGATGGAGTCGGGCCGCTACGCCGCCGACCACATCGTCGACGCTGTCCGCCGCGGGCTCGGCACG
>Ga0097691_1002012_pt1 | contig 14196 bp, 14 predicted proteins | sample NGESurdeep072012_8_FD_72858 | JGI IMG/M metagenome (GOLD analysis project Ga0097691, IMG submission 72858) | Arctic peat soil microbial communities from Barrow, Alaska - NGEE Surface sample 210-1 deep-072012 | ecosystem: Environmental > Terrestrial > Soil > Wetlands > Peat ...
TGCGAGCGCGTCGGCGTGAATCGGGAACGGCTCGGAGAACACGCCGTCGACCTTGTAGGCCCAACCGCCATCGTGCTCGACGATCTCGTAGGTGACTTCAGGCATCGGGGCACCTTTCGCTCCCGCCACCATCGCTCTTTTGGAAACTCGCTTCATCATCTACATCCCTATGCAGCAGTCGCAGCGGAGGGGTCGCGTCGCCTTACTGCTTCACTGGCACTATTCTTGTCTTTCTCCCAGATGAACCGAACAACGATGTAGGTGACCACGCCCACGATCGGGGGGACGATCAGCATCACCAAGAGCTGGCCCATGCCTTCCAAACGCAGAACAGCGTAAGCTTAGTTTGCGCTTTTCGCTACGGCTCTAGCGGACCATGCCGAACGGGCGCATATTTGCGGCATGACCAACGTCAAAGTTACCTGCAATTGCGGCGCGGTCTACGAGGTGATCGAAACCAAAGGTCCCTCTAGGGACCCGCGCCCTTTTAAATGCGTCTTGTGCGAGAAAGAATTATTCGCATGGGAGGGGACTAACGTCGGACAGTTCCGCCTTGTCGCGCGTCCCGAGCCGGATCGAGAGTAACGCCAAGCTTTCGCACGCCGTTGGCGCGCATGTTGCCGAGGGTCATAGGGGACGTCATACGGCTACCTTGTCGATCAGCGTCGCATCATCGCCGTCAGCGCGAGAACTATTGACCCGCTTGCTGACGGGGTGACACGCAAGGACGCGCTCACCTGCCGGCTTGAGCATTTTCACCAACGATGTCGGCACTGCGCTGTCATCAAGCCACGAGTCGAACTGCTTTTCTTCCAGTATGACAGGCATGCGGTCGTGCACCCCCGCAACGAATTTATTGGGCTCGGTGATTATCATGGTGCAGGAGTTTTGCGGCTTGCCTGTTTCTGGATTTGTCCATTCGGACCATAAACCGGCAATCGTTAGAACCTGGCCATCGCGGCGCGTGAAGTAATACGGCTGTTTTTCCTTTCCGACCGTCTGCCACTCGTAATAGCCGGACGCGGGGATCAGACAGCGCGTGTGTTTGAACGCAGAACGAAAGAACGGCTTCTCGGCGACCGTCTCGGCGCGCGCATTGAAGGTTGCCAGCCGCAATTCTTTTAGCGGTTTGTTCCACCAACTGGGCACTAGGCCCCAACGCATTTGCTCCAACACACGCTTGTTATCGCGCTCGATTACGGCGTCGATTTGAGTGGTCGGGCAGATGTTATAGCGCGGCTGAAGGTTCGACGGCGGCGATGGGTCGGTCAGCCGGTAAAGCGTCACCACCTCCCGCCATGTGTACATCCGGGTGAAGCGACCGCACATGCCGCAATCATGTCGCACGAAGTTGGCGCGCGCAACCAGCAACATACACGCCGTTGGCGCGCATCATGCGGCGGATTGATTGTAGCTGTCGCCTGGCTGTGCAACGCTGAGAGACTGCTGGAACACAAATAATGGCTGAAGCAGCCGACCGCTACGAACAAGCTGAGCAGGAGTTAGTTTCGCAAGGCCGCCCCAGGCCGAAAGGGGATGCTTGGCTGATGTGCATTAGAGACGCTCTCATTGCGCTCGTCGTTGTCATCCCATTGGAATTGATTATTGCCGGCGAAGGCGAAGATATCGACTCCATGTGGCTTGTTGTGATTGGCGTCGGCGCCGCATCGTATATCATTCGTTACAATTCTGCACGAGTATGGTGGCGAGACTTGGAGCGAAAGGCAAAGATGATTGCGGATTCTGACCTTTCCGTACAACACGAGCCAAAGCACGTCGCGAACAAAGGTGCGCCGGAGGATTGACTTCATTCCAGTGGATTGGGGCTCAAGCCCGCCAAAACTCTTGGTCTAACCGTTCCGCCCTCGCTGCTCGTCGCCGCCGACGAGGTGATCGAATAACAGGGCTGTTTGCTGCGGTGCATGAGTCTGCTTTTGGCACAAAGCGGACATGCGGGCCGCGCAAATGAATGTCCGCTTTTGTGGTCATTGCGGACATTGAGCGGACGTGCCGACGGCATGTTTTATGAGGTCACGCCCTAACCTCCATCGATGCTGAACGCCGCATCCTCGGCGAGCCAGGTGCGGATGCCCGCGTCAGCCGGTCCCCTCACCTGTCGTTTAACCTTTCTGAGACATGGTGCGCTTCTTGTCAGCACGACTTGCTGGCGGGGCAAGGGCACGGCCGGACGCGGGCCATTCATGGCCACGGAACGACAGGCGCGGCGTGCAAGGCTAACTGATCTGCGACCGGCGCTTATTAAATTTTTCACCTGTGTGAGCTGCGTCACACTGGCCTCACGTTCGAGCGGCCTAGGGTCGTTTCATGCTGCTCAGATCAGGATTTAATCACTGCTGCGAAGTCGTCGGCCGGGCTTCAGCGATTATCATGCTCGCAAGCATGGGATCGATTGTTTTGGCGGCAACCGCGCTTGACGTTTTGCGCTAGCCAAACCGAGCCGATTGTTCTTTCCGGCAGAAGTGACGCGTGGATGTGCGCTATGGAAAAAATTGTCCTGCTTGCTGCCTTAATCAGTGCGATTTTGGCAATGGCCCAATTCCCGGACTGGCCGCACCAGCACCCCCGGGCTTCGGCGGAAGCTGGACCCTCGAATGATAGTTTCGACTGAGCTGTCGATTGTCGGGTTCTGGCACTTAACGGACAATTCATCCGCGCCCAGGTTTGTCCGCTTTCGGACAAGAGCGGACAAACGGTGGATTTTGGCGGGGGATGGTTTGTCCGCTAATGACCCATCTCGGACATTGGCTGTGCACCGCGGCAATTACTTTGCCGCCCGTTTCAGCCCCTATCAATTTACTCGTTTAAACCGATACGATGCTGCCTCCTGGGCTTGGGGGCGGAAATGCAGCGACGTGATTTCATCACCCTTCTCGGGACGGCGGCGGCATGGCCGCTCACGGCACGGGCGCAGGAGCGTGACGCCGCAAAGCGTATCGGCGTGCTGATCGGACTGACCGAGTCGGACACTGAAGGTCAAGCACGCGTGGCGGCGCTAAAACGCGGCCTAGAGAAGGCAGGATGGATCGATGGCAAGAACGCGAGAATTGAAGTCTTATGGGCAGGCGGCGACACTGATCTAACCCGACTATATGCCGCCAAATTGGTGGCCTCATCGCCGGACGTGGTTGTTGTAAATACGCCAGTTGGTATGGTCGAGCTACAGAAGGAGACCAAGACGCTCCCAATCGTCTTTGTTCAAGTTTCTAACGTCACCCAGAGCGGCCTTATCGTAAATCCGGCCCGACCTGAAGCAAACCTCACTGGGTTCACCCATCTTTTCGACTACGGGATTACGGGGAAGTGGCTGCAGCTCCTCAAGGAGATAGCACCGCATCTGACACGGGTCGGCATTCTGATGAGCCGAAACCACCCTAGCTGGCGCGGTTATGTGAGCGCGCTGAATAGTGCTGCTCCGACGACAGGGGTCGAAATAGTAGAAATGGGTGTGGAAAGAGCGAGTGATATCGAACCTTCGTTGATTAGCCTCGCTCAAAAACCTACTAGCGGTATTGTGGTTCCCCCGGACAGCTTCACTGCTTCTCACCGCGATGAAATCATTAGACTTGCTGAAAAACTTCAAATTCCCGCAGTTTATGGCGTTCCTTATTTTGCACACAGCGGTGGATTGATCGCCTATGGAGCGAATCTCGTAGAACTCTTAAACAAGGCGGCAACCTATGTTGATCGAATACTTAGGGGTGAGAGTCCGTCGATTCTCCCCGTGCAATCTTCCACTTCTTTCAATCTGATTATCAATCTCAAGACCGCCAAGGCACTTGGTCTCACTGTTTCGCCTACGTTGCTCGCCACGGCCAACGAGGTGATCGAATGAGGCGGCGCGAGTTCATAACGCTTATAGGCGGTGCGGCAGCGACTTGGCCGCTTGCGGCGCGGGCGCAGCAGCCGGCGATGCCGGTGATCGGGTTCCTCAACAGCGGAGCAGCCGGATCATCGACCGATGCGCGCACCATCGGTTTCAGCCACGGACTCAACGAAACTGGCTTTGTCGAAGGCCGCAATGTCACGATTCAATATCGCTTTGCCGAAGGCCATTATGATCGGCTGCCGGCGATGGTCGCCGATTTCGTAAACGGAAAAGTGGCTGTGCTCGCCGCAACGGGCGGCGTGCAAACGGCACTCGCAGCGAAGCCCGCAAGTGCCACAATTCCTGTGGTTTTCGCGAACGGCAGCGACCCCGTGCAGTTCGGGCTGGTAGAGAGCCTCAATCGGCCGGGCGGCAACATGACAGGAGTGAGCTTCTTCACCGCCCCTTTGGAGGCAAAGCGGCTGGGACTGCTTTCCGAACTTGTTCCTGCCGCCCGTACCTTCGGGGCTCTGATTAATCCGACGAACAACAATGCCGAATCCCAGTTGAAAGATATCGCGCAAGTCGGGCTCACGCTGAGCCGGCCGATTACCGTCCTGAAAGCCAGCGACGAGCACGATATCGAGGCAGCGTTCGCGACCTTCGCGGAGAAACGGGTAACCGAACGCACAAAACGGAGGAAAGAATGACGGAAACCACGACTGAGGACTTGGCCCGCTTTGCGGCATCCGTTAAGTACGAGAACATCCCCGCACCGGCACGCGAATACTGCAAGGACATTCTACTCGATACCATCGCTTGCGCCTTTGCCGGACACTTCGGCGAAGAAACGGACCAGATAGCGCGATTTGCCAAGAGTCTTGCCACGTCGACCGAGAGTACGGTGATCGGCGGCGATAATCTTTCGCTCGCTGGCGCGACGCTGCTCAATGGCTATCTCATTACAGCGGTAACGATGTGCGATATCCACCGTTCCACACTCACACACGTAACGCCGGAAGTCGTCCCGCCCGCCTTATTGATCGGCGAACGCGACAACGTGTCGGGCCGGGACTTGCTGGTCGCTTTGGCGACCGGCTTTGAAGTCACCACACGCGTCGGCGTCGGATCGGATTATCCGGCGGTGCGCAAGCGCGGCTATCACGGTCCAGGCGTTTTCGGACCGTTCGGCGCGGCCGCGGCGGTCGGTCGGCTGCGCGGTCTTGCGCCCGAAGCCATGGCGCGCGCCTTCGGCTTGGCTGGCAGTCAGGCCGGCGGCACCTTTGCGGCGTGGGGCACGCCGACGGTGAAATTCCATCAATGTCGGGGCGCGCTATCCGGCTTAATGGCTGCTTTGCTCGCCGAGCAGAATTTCCTGGCGACGCGCGAGTTCCTGACCGCCAAGGACGGCGGTCTGTTCAACACGTTCTCGACGGGCGGCCATCCCGAGCAGGTGACCGCCGAGCTCGGCAAGCGTTGGGAGTTCGAGCAGATTGCGCTGCGGTTGTGGCCGTCAGCTTCCTCCATTCAAGGTATGAATACGGCGCTGTTCGACGCGCTGGAGGAGCGTCCGTTCAAGCTCAAGGACATCAAGCGCGCGCAAATTAGCCTGACGCCGACCGTGTTTAATCTTCACGGCAAGCTGTCGAAGTACAAGGCGAAGTTCGACGCGCTCATTTCCGCGCATTACACGGCGGCGGTGATCATCGAAGATCATACCTTGACGCTCGATCAGTTCACGCCGGCGCGCTACGACGATCCGGTGCTGCGCAACGCCGCGGCCAACCTGATCGACGTGCAGCCGGACGAAAGCCTGACGGACGTGCAGGCGGTGGTCGAGTTCGAGCTCAACGACGGCACGAAGATCGTCAAGCGCTGCAATTCGCCGCGCGGCTCCGCTGATAACCGGCTCACCCGAGCGCAGATCGAGAGCAAGATGCGGACCTATGCGCAAAAGCGCATCGGTAAGGCCGCGATCGAACGCATTATCGCTTCCATCTGGGCACTTGAGGATGTCGGCTCGGTTCGTGACCTCATGCAGACAATGCGTCAGGAAATCAGAGCCGCCGCGTAGAATGCGGCGATTGCAAATCAAAAAAGTTTAAGGGGAGGTGTGAGATGAAGGTCGGTTTCGCCTGCGCAGCTTTAGCCGCAATGATCTTGTTGTCGCCGCTGTCCACCGCTGCCCCGCGTGCCGAGGTGGCCGAATTACATATGGCCACCCAGTACGGCATCGGCACGCTTGCGATGGTGTTGGTCGAGAAGAAGCAACTGCTGGAAAAACACCTCACGCAAGCCGGATTGCAATCGACCAAGGTAACTTGGCAACAGTTCCCGGCTGGCAGTCCGATGAACGACGGATTGCTGTCCGGCAGGCTCGACATCGTCAGTGGCGGCACCACCGTCTTCATCACGCTCTGGGGCAAAACTTCCGGCGCTTCGTATGCAGTACGTGGCATTGGCGCGGTTTCCGCCCTGCCGCTTTATCTGCTCACGCGCGATCCAAACGTAAAGAAGATCGAGGATCTCGGTCCCAACGATAAAATCGCGGTAACGACGCTGAAGGTATCGGTGCACGCGATTCTGCTGCAGATGGCAGCGGAGAAGATTTGGGGGCCCGGTAATGGCGGCCGCCTCGACCCGCTCACGATTCAGATTCCGCATGGCGACGCCGCCACCGCGATGATTTCCGGCGCCGGCGAGATTAACAATCATTTCTCGGCGCCGCCGTTCCAGGAATTGGAGATGCGCGCGCCTCACGTGCGGCGTATTTCCTCGCAGGACGAAATCCTCGGCGCGCCGGCAAGCTACATGGTAGCCTATACCACTGAGCGTTTCCGCAAGGAGAATCCGAAAACCTATCAGGCGTTCGTCGATGCCCTCAGAGAAGCACATGAAATGATCAAGAAGGACCCGGCCGAGTGTGCAAAAATCTATCTTGATCACTCGAAGGACAAGATCAGCCTCGACGACACGGTTGCGCTCATCAAGAGTCCAGGTTCGAGCTTCGAGATGACGCCGCAGAACGTCTTGACCTTTGCCAAGTTTATGGCGCAGCGCGGCATCATCAAGAGCGCGCCTAATTCCTGGCAGGACATGTTCTTCCCGGAAGTGCAGAACCTGCCGGGAAGCTGAGCGGCGGCGTTTGATTTGGGAGGTGTCGTGAATTTCAGTCGGCGTCGATTTATGCAACTGGCCGGAGGTGTCGCGGCTGCGGGCATCCCACAATTCGCGCACGCGCTGGATTATCCGACGCGGCCGGTGCGGGTGATTGTCGGATTTCCGCCCGGCGGCTCGGCCGACATCGTCACCCGCATTGTCGCGCAAGCGCTGTCGGAGCGGCTGGGGCAATCCTTCATCGTCGACAACCGCTCGGGGGCGGGAAGCAATATCGGCACCGAGGCAGTCGCGCGCGCCAATCCAGATGGTTACACGCTACTGTCGGTGAGCGTCGCCAATGCGATCAATGCGACGCTCTATAAAAAACTTAATTTCGATTACATGCACGATTTCGAGCCGGTCGCCAGCATCGACGTCGTGCCCAACGTAATGGACGTCAGCCTGTCGGTACCGGCCAATACGGTTCCCGAATTCATCGCTTACGCCAAAGCCAATCCGGGCAAGATCAACATGGGATCCGGCGGTGTTGGCTCTTCGCCACACGTCGCCGGCGAACTGTTCAAAATGATGACCGGTATCGACATGGTGCACGTGCCCTACCGGGGCGTCGCGCTAGCGACGACCGATCTGCTGGCCGGGCGGGTACAGGTTTTGTTCGACACCTTGCCGGCGTCGATCGCCAACATCAGAGCCGGCAAGGTGCGCGCCTTGGCGGTGACGACCAAGACCCGCTCGGAAGCGCTGCCCGACGTACCGGCGATGAACGAATTTGTGCCGGGCTACGAGGCGACCTCGTTCCACGGCATCGCTGCGCCAAAGGGCACGCCGCCGGAAATTATCGAGAAGCTCAACAGCGCGGTGAACGCCAGCCTCGCCGATCCCAAAGTGAAGTCGCGGCTTGCCGATCTTGGCGGCATGGTGCTGACCGGCACGCCCGCAAGCTTTGGACAGTTCATGGCCGGAGAAATCGACAAGTGGGGCAAGGTGGTCAAGTTCTCGGGTACGAAGCAGGAAGATTAGGCTAAAGCTGCTTCGCCGACGCTTCGATGAACCGTTGCTTGATCGCTTGGCCGTCGCGGCTGGGGATGACGCGCGGCGGATCGTCCGCCTTGATCTTGGCGTGGATGAAGATCGGGCCTTGTCCGCTGTGCAGCATTTTGCGCACGTCGGCCGTCTCATCGATCTGCGATACCGAACGCACCTGACGGAAGCGGCAGGAAGCGGCGGTGCCGGCGAGATCGATTCCCGCCGCCGTGGCGCTCGCCTGCATGCCAGTCGCGCCATAGTGACCGTTGTCGAGCACGACGACCGACAGATTCCCGGGTTGCTTGACGCCGATGGTCGCCAGGCTCCCCATGCCCATCAAGAGATCGCCGTCACCGGTGATGACGGCGATACGACGATCCGGCCGCGCCAACGCCAAGCCGAGGCCGACCATCGCGGTGCAGCCCATTCCGCTCCAGATGTAGAAATTCAGCGGGTGGTCGCCGCAGGCATTCACGTCGAATGTCGGCGTCCCCAACCCGGTGACGACCAAGAGCTCTCCACGATCGGCCAGCAGGTGGACGACAAATTCACGGCGGTCGAGCATCAATGCGCTCCCTTCGAGCGCTTGATCAGGCGCTGCGCCAGCAGGATCGCGACTTGGAGATTGCTGCCGTAAGCCATGTTGCATCCTGCGGAGACGATGTCTTCGACATCTTCTGCTCGCTCGACCCGGTAGGTCAGAAAACCACAAGCCTTGAGCGTCGCCTCGGTCATCGCGCCCATGGTTACTTGCCAGGGATTGAAATCATCGAACTCGCCACGCATTGTCACAATGAGCAGGCAAGGAATGCCGCAGCTTTTCAATATGGAAAACATATTGACGGAATTGCCGACACCGCTGCTTTGCATCAGCAGCGCTGCCCGTTTGCCGCCGAGTGTGGCGCCGAGCACAAGGCCGGGGCCCTCCGCTTCGGTGGTCATCACCACGTCCGTGATCTCATTGTCCTGCTGGCATAAGGCAATCAGTCGCGCATGCCCGTTGTCAGGCACGTAACCGACCTGGCTGATGTTGTTTCGCTTCAATATTGCGTGAATGCGGTCAGGCCAAACGGATGACTCGTCTGGCCGCGCGTGTGAGCCTTGTAGCTGTGACTGGTCCAAAACTCGCTCCTGCCGATCACTCCCGCGGACTTAGCTACGGTGAGCGTCCTTCACCAATGAAGTTAGCAATAGCTTCTGGCAAGAAAAACTGGGTCGGGTCCTTATACGATGGCTCATCGATTGCAGCGACTGCAATATTTGTGCGGATTTATCAATCGGTGGTTGAAGCGTAAATTAAGATCGTAAACGACCCTTCAATCGAAACGCTGTTCACAACGGCGTTTTTTGTCGCCGGTGTTCAACCGCGTGAGTGAAGACCTGACGCGACGCTCACAAATGATGGCGGAGACAGCCTCCGCCAACAGCGGTACTAAACGATTGTTATTTGGTATGTTTTCAAAAGCGCGTGCAGCCTACCCCCAAATCTACCCGCAAATATCCAGCTCGATTGCCTCTGCAAGTCATGGCCGATTCTGACGCATGATAACGTCGATGTCCGACGCCCAGATCACTTGACCCGCGCGGGTCGCAGGTTACCTAACAATTTTTGAAATTGTTCAAGTTTCAGCATTGCGCACCGGAGGTCTTCGTGCCGGCATTATCCGCGTGGCCGGCTACGCTACGCCGACCGGCTCCGCCGGCCACGCTGGCGTTACCGCCAGCTCTCAACTAACATTCCACCTGGACCACTCAATGCAGGCCGGTCATTGTAACAGTCGTTTTTGGTTGGTTGGTTGGGTGGTTTGGAATTGTTGTCACGAGATGGATTGGGCGAGGGTTCGCGTAGCGAAAAGCGGACCGCAGTTGGATCAGTTGTTGGTTAGTGAAGCACAAAAGAAGTTGGTCAACATTTAGATCAGGACGAATGGATATGGCGAAGAAGTCATGGTTGATAGAGCGATTGGAATCAGAAGGTTATAATTTTGATCCTAAGTCGATGACGGAAAAGCACAAATCAAAAAAGAAAAAAGTGAAAAAGAAAAAAGTCACGAGAAAAAAGCGTCGTTAAAAGTTGGAGGGTTTCAAAATGACGGAATTGTCATTGGCGGAGTTGAGGCGAGAGCGATTGCGGCGTCAAAAGCGGAAAACAAAATCAAAGCGCAGAAAAGATATCGCAAAACGAAAGGTAGCGAAGAATGAAAAATTGACGAGAAAAGGTGCCGTCATAAAACACTACGAGCGAAAAAAGAGCGTCACGAAATAGGGAGAAGCGAAATGCGGTGAGAGAAAGCGTTTTGGAGTGGACAGAATGTTCAGGTGGATATTTTCTGACGATACGGAAGAAATCACCGAGTTGTTTGTGAATTTGATTGGCGCGGGGGATTATCAGTGAACCACCCGCCTTTTCACGGCGCACACCCATAGCAGACGTTCATGCTTGCACCGAGAGATTGACAGCCTAGGCAGCTCCTCGAAAATATTTCGACATCAGAGGCCGATCCGTCGTCCGATCTCCATCAGTCTTTGGGGTGGAATATTGAAGCGATCGGTGGCGTGCACCGAATTACGGAACATAAATGAAAATATTCGGATCCGGCATCGGTCAAGAACCCCCCAACGATTTTGAATGATCACTTCATCCCGCTCGACGAAGTAAACTGCGTTACGGACATCGAGGGGGCACCCGAAGTTTTTGACCAAATTCAACGCCGAAGGGAGGTCTGGAATTTCGACAAATCCGAATCGAATCGTGATGTGCCAAAATCCCTTCTGCAATTGTCTAACATCAACTCGGTCCTTTGAACTCACCCTTGGCACATCCTCAAAATCGATTGTTAATGCGATGAGAGATTCGTGCGCAGAGCCAGTCTGCTCTACATATTTGACGATAAGAGGTGGCATATCCTTCGCTAGCCGAGTGAGAAAGATAGCGGTTCCCCGGACTCGAGCGACTTTGCTATCGGTCAGCCGTTTGAAGAACTGCTCCGGCGTTTCAGATGCCAACGCATTTCGATTGTGCAAGGCGACAATGCCTAGGTGCCATGTGGTCATTACGATGAAAACGACCGCTCCAAATGTGAGTGGTATCCAGCCGCCATCTTGAATTTTAAGCAGGTTAGCTGAGAAGAATGTGATGTCTACGATAACAAATACCCCGACAGTTCCGCCGGCTTGAATTGCCGTCCATTGCCAGCGCCTTCGCATGACCGTATAGAGCAGTATTGTCGTTAGCAGCATGGTTGTTGAGACGGCGGTGCCGTAAGCCCCTGCGAGGCGATCGGAACTCGCAAATCCTATTGTCAGTGCGACCGTAAACAGCATCATCGTCCAATTGACGAAGGGTACGTATATCTGTCCGTACTCCTCCGCGGACGTTTGGCGAATGTGTACGCCCGGGAACCAGCCGAGCTGCATGGCCTGTCGCGTCATCGAAAACGCACCAGTAATGATGGCCTGACTCGCAATGACTGTTGCGAGCGTGGCTAGGCCAACTAGCGGGTAGATTAGTAAGGCAGGCGCGAGTTTGAAAAACGCACTGCCAGCGAGATTGGGGTTCTCCAGAAAAATGCCGACCTGTCCGGCGTAGTTGAGGAGAAGCGCGGGCAATACGAGGCAGTACCACGCCATCCGGATCGGATTTCGTCCGATGTGTCCCATATCGGCGTAAAGAGCCTCGCCTCCCGTAACCGCAAGAAACACCCCACCTAAAACCGCAAAGCCGAGAAAACCATAATCGATAAGAAGCTTAATTGCATATTCTGGATTAACCGCAGCGAGCACTTCGGGGTGATGCACGATCCCGACGGCACCAAGTGCCCCGATGGTCAAAAACCAAACGAGCATTATCGGTCCGAATGCATTTCCAATCCTCGCCGTCCCCCGGCTTTGAACCACAAACAACATCACTAAAATAACGACTGCTATCGGCATTATGTGAGGTTTGAAGAAATCAGTTGCGACATTGAGGCCTTCTACCGCGCTGAGAACTGAAATGGCCGGCGTTATGATCCCATCGCCATAGATCAACGCAGCACCGAACAGCCCGAAGATGACAAGCGATCGTCCACGACCAGACCATCGCGCGCCAGTCATTGCCATTAATGCGAGAATGCCGCCTTCGCCGTGGTTGTCGGCACGCATGACGAAAATGCAGTACTTGATTGAAATGACGATAACGAGCGCCCAGAAGATAAGCGAAAGGCTGCCGAGAGCCGCGCTAGGCGTAAACTCATTCCCCATTGTCTGCACGATGGCTTGAAGCGTGTAGAGCGGGCTCGTTCCGAGATCGCCATAGACAATGCCGAGAGCCAGAAGTGCCGTCGCCGGCGTCGTTTGTTGTGAGATGCGGTGCGAGGGCTGTCCTTCAACTGGAACGGCACGTCCCTCAACAGCAACTGGGTCCTGCATCGAAAATCCTTCGAGAGGTCGATCATGCCGGCAAATGAGGAGCAACAGGTTCTTGTCGCACTTTACGTCAGGGCGTTTTCTTCTTTATGACGCTGAGTTCTCCGCTGCGCTCTAACCGGGCCTCAAGCACATCACGCACGTCAGCGACACCTGCGCTCCGCAAGTCTTCTTTCAGGTCACCGCCGCTCATATGTGCTTTTCGGAGGCGGTCACAATCTATCTGGCCGTCCCTGATAATGACATCAGAGGTGACACTGCTTCTCCGAGCAAGGTGGATCCCCCAGACGAGGTGGCGTTTCGGCGCCGTAAACAATCGGAGACCCCTCCAATGGCCGCCACACGAAAGCGAGCAATCAAAGCTCGACAACAACGTACTATTGTCAAAAAACAAAATATACCGCGATCTTCGAGGAGGTCGAAAAGTTCGAAGACCTCGCTCCGCGGATGCACGAATTGTTGCTGACCTCGCCCGAGGGGACAAGAATTTATCTTCGCGCTCGAGATCGCAGAACAATCAACTAGGATAATTAGAGGTCGCCAAAGCCATTACGTCATCTCGCCGAAATCGGCCTACCTGCGCGTCACGCGCCAGACGAACTGAGTGACGTCGCGCATCACCGGCGCCAGAGCTCGCAAACCAGGCGCAAAGGCGCCGATCAAGGTAAGATGACCGACCCCGCCATAAGTCCGTTCCTCGACAACACCGCCATGGGCGTGGATCTTGGCCGCCATTCTGCGGCTGTTGCCGGGACTGACCAGGCGATCGCGCCGCGCCGTGATCAGCAGCGAGGGCGGTTCCTTGCCGGTGACGAAGGAGATCGGCTGCGTTTCCGCCCTATCGGCGCCGCCAAAAATGGTGCGCAGGGTCCGGCTCTCTATCGGCAGGAAATCATACGGACCGGCTAGCCCGATAAAGGCCGCGAGATCGGTCTGCGAGTTGAGGCCGATCTGCCGCAGCCATTGCAAATCAAACGACAGCATCGCCGCGATATAAGCGCCGGCCGAATGCCCCATCAGCACCAGCCGCGTGGGATCGCCGCCCCATTGCGCGGCACTCTCGCGGGCAAAGCGCACCGCTCGCGCGGCGTCCTCCACAAACATCGGAAACCGCGCTGGTGGGAAGATCGAATAATCCGGCACGACCGTGACGATACCTTGCGCCGCCAGCGAAGCGCCGACAAAGGGGTAGAGATCGCGCGAGCCGCCTTGCCAGCTGCCGCCATAGAAGAATACGAGGACGGGCGCCTTGACCGCGTGGCGCGGCTTATAGACATCGAGCTTCTGTCGCGGCTTCCTGCCATAGGCGAGCCCGCCGTGCTGTTCCCAGGCGCCGTTCGGCTTCCACAGGTTGAGCAGGTCGGCCGGTGAGAAGCCGCGCTGCGCCCAGCGCTCCCGAAGGCGGTTGCGGTTGCCCGACGATCGGGAGCGTGTGGACGCGATTTTCGCCACGCTGATGTCTATCCTAAAGCCCCACAAAGGGATTGAGCAGCACGCCTACGATGCCGCTGAGCCGCAAGCGGCCCTCCAGCGCAACAATGCACAGGCATTCATCAGTCCGGAGCCAAGATCGGCCGGGCCCTTGGTTGCAGACTGTCAATCTTGGGCTGGCCGAGCAAGCTGACCGGAACAGCACGCGCTAGACGTCAGCTATGAACCGATCTTGCGTCTGAATTCTAAGGCCAAGCCGATAACGGACGAATGCTAGGCGTCAATTGGCGCATTGGACTGCCACCGACTAGGCATCGCAGCGTCGATATTTACCTTGTTAGATCTGGCACGTTCGGACGGTGATAATTCCGAGGCGATCAATTACC
>Ga0097691_1002014_pt1 | contig 14191 bp, 8 predicted proteins | sample NGESurdeep072012_8_FD_72858 | JGI IMG/M metagenome (GOLD analysis project Ga0097691, IMG submission 72858) | Arctic peat soil microbial communities from Barrow, Alaska - NGEE Surface sample 210-1 deep-072012 | ecosystem: Environmental > Terrestrial > Soil > Wetlands > Peat ...
CGCGCCGGACTGCCGTCGGTGGTGCGCGAGACGCTGGCGAAATCGGCCGAGTTCACCATCTTCGTGCGCGACCGCAAGCCGTTCGCGCGCTTTTCCGGCAAGGCCTATGTGCTGCCGCGCAGCGGCCAGCGCGGCATTCCCGTGCTCAGCGTGAACACGAGCGGCGTCGATATGTCGGTCTACCGTATCGGCGACCGCAACCTGATCGAGACCGTGCTCGGCTACGACTTCCAGCGCAATCTCAGCCGCTACGAGGCGGAGCGCATCGGCAGCGAACGCGGCGCCAAGGTGTGGAGCGGCGAGCTTTCCGTCGAGCAGAAGCTCAACACCGAGGTCACCACCGCGTTTCCTATCGGGGAGGCGCTGCAAGACCTTGCGCCCGGCGTTTACGCCATGACCGCGGCACCGAAAGGGCTGGTGTCCGACGACTACGACCAGCTCGCCACCCAATGGTTTATCGTCTCGGATTTGGGCCTTACCGCTTATAGCGGCCATGACGGCATCGACGTTTTCATTCATTCGCTGGCGAGCGCCGAGCCGCGTGGGGCTGTCGAAGTCCGGCTGATCGCGCGCAACAACGAGGTGCTGGCGACCAAGCCAACTGACAAGAACGGCTTTGCGCATTTCGAGGCCGGCCTGGCGCGCGGCGAGGGCGGTCTGGCCCCGGCGGCGATCGTCGCCAGCGAAAAGGCCGATTACGCATTTCTGAGCCTGAAATCGCCGGCCTTCGATCTGTCCGACCGCGGCGTGGCGGGGCGGCAGGTCGCCGTCGGCCTCGATGCCTTCGTCTATACCGAGCGCGGCGTCTATCGCACCGGCGAAACCGTAGAGGTGACGGCGCTGCTGCGCGATGCGCGCGGGTTTGCCGCACCCGCGGTGCCGCTCACGCTGGTGATCGAACGGCCGGACGGCGTCGACTACCGCCGGGCGTTGGTGCCCGATCAGGGCCTCGGCGGCCGGTCACTGAGCGTGCCGATTATCGCGACCGCCTCGACCGGCACCTGGCGGGTGCGCGCCTATACCGATCCCAAGCGTCCGCCGGTCGGCGAAACCACTTTCATGGTTGAGGACTATGTGGCTGACCGCGTCGAATTCGATCTTACGTCGACAGCAACGGCCATCGCGCGCAACGCGCCCGCGCAGGTGAGCGTGGACGGGCATTTCCTCTATGGCGCGCCGGCCTCCAATCTCGAACTCACCGGCGACGTAACCATTACCGCCGCCAAGGAGCGGCCGGGCTTTGCCGGCTACGCCTTCGGGCTGTTCGACGACGAGGTGACGGCGGTGCGCCAGGACCTCGAGGATCTGCCGCTAACTGACGCCGCCGGCAAGGCGACATTCCCGGTCACGCTCGACAAACTGCCGGCGACGGCGCGCCCGCTCGAAGCGCAGATCACCGTCAGCATGGCGGAATCGGGTGGCCGCGCGGTGGAACGCAAGCTCACGCTGCCGGTTGCAGCGGATGCGCCGATGATCGGCGTCAAGCCGGCGTTCTCTGGCCGCTCACTGGCCGACGGCGCCAATGCCGATTTCGACGTGGTGATGGCCTCAGCCGAAGGCAAGCCGATCGCGCGCAACGGCCTGCGCTATGAGTTGCTCAAGGTCGAGACCCGCTATCAATGGTATCGCCAGAACGGGCAGTGGGAATTCGAGCCGGTCAAGCGCACCGAGCGTGTGGTCAACGGCACCATCGACGCCGCCGCCGACAAACCGGCGCGGTTATCGCTGCCGGTGAAATGGGGCCGCTATCGCTTGGAAGTGTCAGCGCCCGAGCCGAACGGTGCGATCACCTCGCTCACTTTCGATGCCGGCTTCTATGCGGAGTCGAGCGCTGACACCCCGGACCTGCTCGAAGTCGCGCTCGACCAGACCGATTACAAGTCCGGCGACAGCATGAACGTTGCGGTGACGGCGACGACCGCTGGCCGCCTTACCGTCAACGTGTTCACCGATCGTTTGGTCGCCAGCCAATCGCAGGATGTAAAAGCCGGCACATCACAGATTAAGATGAGCGTCGGCAAGGACTGGGGCACCGGCGCCTATCTGGTCGCCACCTTGCGCCGCCCGCTCGATGCGCCGGCGCAGCGCATGCCGGGGCGCTCAATCGGCGTGCAGTGGTTTTCGATCGATCGCACCGGGCGCACGCTCGCGCTCGACATGAAAGTGCCGGCGACGTTGCGGCCCAATACGACGCTCAGCGTGCCGCTGCGGGTGGCAGGCTTGGCCGCCGGCGAGGAGGCGCGCATCGTCGTTGCCGCCGTCGATGTCGGCATTCTCAATCTCACCAATTACAAGCCTCCGGCGCCCGACAACTATTATCTCGGCCAGCGCCGGCTCACTGCCGAGGTCCGCGATCTCTATGGCCAACTGATCGACGGTATGCAGGGCGCGCGCGGGCAGATCCGCTCCGGCGGCGATATTGCGGGCGCGGAATTGTCCGGCTCGCCACCGACGCAGGCGCCGCTGGCGCTTTATTCCGGCATCGTCCGCGTTGGACCCGATGGCGCCGCCGAGGTGCGTTTCGATATCCCGGCCTTCGCCGGCACCGTGCGCGTGATGGCGGTGGCCTGGAGCAAGGATAAAGTCGGCAAAGCCACGAGCGACGTAGTGGTACGCGATCCCGTGGTGCTCACCGCAACGTTGCAGCGCTTCCTGCGTAGCGGCGACCATGGCGCCGTGCAGTTTGAACTCGACAATGTGGAGGGAGCGGCTGGCGACTATGCCATCGCCGTGAGCGCGGATGGGGCCGTTAAGATCGACGGCGATAAGCCGCAAACGCTGAAGCTTGCCGCCAAGCAGCGCGACCGGGTCTCAGTGCCGGTTTCCGCCGCGGGCTCGGGCTCGAGCGCGATTAAAGTCGGCGTGACCGGGCCGAATGGCTTTGCGCTCGAGCGCGCATTCATGCTCGATGTGCGGCCGGCCACGCAAATTCTCACCCGCCGTAGCGTGCGCACGCTCGCCAAGGGCGAAACACTCACGCTATCGCGCGACATGTTCGCCGACTTTGTGCCCGGAACTGGGCGGGTAGGATTGTCGATCGCGGTATCCACCTCGCTCGATGCCGCCACGCTGCTCAATGCGCTCGACCGCTATCCGTTCGGCTGCTCCGAGCAGGTCGCCAGCCGCGCCATGGCCATGCTTTATGTCAACGAGCTGGCGGCACAAGCGCGGCTCTCCCTCGATGGCGAGATCGATCAGCGCATTCGCGACGCCATTGCGCGCCTGTTGGCGCGGCAAGGCGCTAACGGCTCGTTCGGCCTGTGGTCAGTCGGCGGCGACGACGCGTGGCTCGATTCTTACGTCACGGATTTTCTCACGCGCGCGCGCGAGCGCGGTTTCGAGATTCCGCCCGCTGCGTTCACGCTGGCAGTCGACCGCTTGCGCAATTACGTCGCGTCCGCGCCGGAGCCGGCCAAGGACGGCGGACGTGAGCTCGCCTATGCGCTCTACGTGCTGGCGCGCAATGCGGCGGCCCCGGTCGGCGACCTGCGCTATATCGCCGACGTGAAGCTGGCCGATGTGGCGACGCCGATCGGCAAGGCACAGATCGCCGCGGCACTCTCCATGCTCGGCGATAAGGCGCGTGCGGATCGCGTCTATCTTGCCGCGCTCGACGCTATCGCGCCGCAACCGAAGCTCGATCTTGGGCGCGCCGATTTCGGCTCGGCGCTGCGCGACGCCGCGGCCCTAGTGACATTGGCCTCGGAAGGGCGCGCGCCGCAGAAGACAATCGACGACGCCATCGTGCGCGTCGATGCCGCGCGGTCGCTGTCGGCCGCAACCTCGACGCAAGAGGGCGCCTGGCTGGTGCTCGCCGCTCGCGCGCTGGCCAAGCAACTCAACGCGATTTCGCTCACCATCGCAGGCGAAACGCGGCAGGGTGCGTTGTATCGCAGCCTGCGCGCCGACGATCTTGGCCAGCCTTTGGCGGTGAGCAACCGCGGCGACGGCAATGTGCAGGCGGTGGTGTCGGTGAGCGGTGCGCCGCTTGAGCCCGAGCCCGCTGCCGAGCGCGGCTTCAAGATCGAGCGCAGCTATCACACGCTTGATGGCGAGCCGGCCGATCCGGCCAAAGCACGGCAGAACCAGCGTTTCGTCGTGGTGCTGAAGATGACCGAGCCGCAGCCGCAATTCGGACGCGTGATCGTTGCCGACTATCTGCCGGCCGGCTTCGAGATCGACAATCCGCGGCTGGTCTCCTCGGGCGAGACCGGCACGCTCGGCTGGATCGCCGACGCGGCCGAGCCGGTGCACAGCGAATTCCGCGACGATCGTTTCACGGCGGCGTTCGAGCGCAAGCAGGATTCCGCGCCGGTGTTCACGGTCGCTTACGTGGTGCGCGCGGTGTCGCCCGGCCGCTACGTGCTGCCGCAGGCGATCGTCGAGGACATGTATCGTCCGGACCGTTTCGGCCGCACCGCCACCGGCACGATCGAGATCCAGGCTGCGAAATGACACGCGGGCGCCGCATCCTCGCGCGCTTGACCGGCGCCGTCGCGCTGATGGCGCTGGCCGGTGGCGGATGGGTCTATTCGCTGGGGGCCCCGCCGCTCGGCAAGGATCTGGACTATTCGCACATCGTGCTCGACCGCGACGGGCGGCTGTTGCGCGCTTATGCCACCGGCGATGGGCGCTGGCGGCTGCCGGCGACGGAGAACGACGTCGATCCTCGGTTTGTTCGGCTGTTGCTCGCCTACGAGGATAAGCGCTTCTACGAGCATTACGGCATCGACCCGCTGGCCTTGGCGCGTGCGGCATTGCAGTTTTCCAAGCGCGGCCACATCGTTTCGGGCGGTTCCACCCTCACCATGCAGGTCGCCCGTCTTCTAGAGCCGCGGCGGCATCGCAGCCTGGGCGCCAAGCTGCGCCAGCTCACGCGGGCGCTCGAACTCGAATACAAGCTCAGCAAAGGCGAAATTCTGTCGCTTTATCTGACGCTTGCGCCCTATGGCGGCAATCTCGAAGGAGTCCGTGCGGCGTCCCTGTCCTATTTCGGCAAGGAGCCGCGGCGGCTGTCGCTGGGCGAGGCGGCGCTGCTGGTCGCACTGCCGCAGTCGCCCGAATTGCGCCGGCCGGATCGTTATCCAGACGCGGCGTGGGCGGCGCGCGACCGCGTGCTCGATCGCGTGGCGGCGGCGGGGGCGGTGCCGCACGATGAAATCGCGCGCGCGAAATCCGAACCTGTGCCGCACGCGCGCAGGCACCTGCCGATGCTGGCTCCGCATGCCGCCGATCAGATCGTCGGCGCGGAGCCCGCGCGCCGTATTCACCGCCTTACCATCGACGCGCCATTGCAGAAGACTTTGCAGGAGCTCGCGCGCGAGCGCGCACACGCGCTGGGGTCCGATATTTCGATCGCCATTCTCGCGGTCGACAATGCGAGCGGCGAGGTGCGCGCGCGCGTTGCATCCGCCGACTATTTCGATGCGCGCCGTGCCGGCCAAGTGGATATGACGCAGGCGCTGCGTTCGCCCGGCTCGACGTTGAAGCCGTTCATCTACGGCTTCGGCTTCGAGGACGGTCTTCTGCATCCGGAGACGCTGATCGACGACCGGCCGGCGCGTTACGGAAGCTACACGCCGGAGAATTTCGACCTGACCTTCCAGGGCACGGTCACGGTGCGGCGTGCGCTGCAATTGTCGCTCAACGTTCCCGCCATCGCGGTGCTGGGCAAAGTCGGCGTTAATCGCTTGAGCACGCGGCTTGCGCAGGTCGGCGCCACGCTGGTGCTGCCCAAGGGCGAGGCGCCGGGTCTCGCCATGGGCCTCGGCGGCGTCGGCATCAGGCTGTCCGATCTGGTGATGCTCTATACCGGGCTGGCGCGGCTCGGTGCGGTAGTGCCGCTGATCGAGCGCGAAGGCGCGCCTCCGTCCAGCGCGCGTCGGCTGCTCGATCCCGTCGCCGCCTGGTATGTCGGTAACATCCTGATCGGCGCGCCGCCGCCGGACAATGCGCCGCATGGGCGCATCGCCTTCAAGACCGGCACATCCTATGGCTATCGCGACGCTTGGGCGGTCGGCTTCGACGGTCGCATGACCATCGGTGTCTGGGTTGGGCGGCCTGATGGTGCGCCAGTACCGGGTCTGGTCGGCCGTGCCGCCGCGGCGCCGATCCTGTTCGATGCCTTTGCACGCTCCGGTGTTGCGCCGGCGCCGCTGCCACACGCGCCAAAGGGTGCCATCTATGCCACCAACGCCAAGCTGCCGCCGCCGCTGCAACGCTTCAGCCCCGCCGCCGCGCCGGGCGAGGCGGCCGAGCCGCCGCGCATCATGTTCCCACCAGACGGCGCGCGCATCGAATTGGCCGGGAGCCGCGCGGGCGAGCCGGTCGCGCTCAAGATCGCCGGCGGGCGTGCGCCACTCACCGTCATGGTCAACGGCGTGCCGCTTAGCCCGCAAGACGGCCGCCGGACATTATTCTTCCAGCCGGACGGGCCGGGCTTCGTGCGGCTGACGGTGATGGACGCCCGCGGCGCCGCCGACAGCGTCATGGTGCGCGTCCAGTAAATGACAGATCGCGGCGGTGTCACTATTGTCCCGCGCGAGCCTTGGAATCAGTTCAACCGTAACCGATAGGCCGATGAGCACGACTACCGACGACGCACGCCAAACGATCGCCCCGGCGCGGGGCCTGTCGGCCGTGCTCGACTATGCTGCCGGCTCGCATCGGTGCGCGGCGGCGCTGCTCGTTGTCTTTTCGCTGATCGTGTTCCTGCCGGGCTTCTTCCAGATTCCGCCGGTCGACCGCGACGAAGCGCGCTTCGCGCAGGCCACCAAGCAGATGGTGGAAAGCGGCGAATATGTCGATATCCGGTTCCAGGACGAGGTCCGCTACAAGAAGCCGGTCGGCGTCTATTGGCTGCAGGCAGTGGCGGTGAAAGCCGGCGAAGCGCTCGGCATACCGAATGCACGCACGACGATCTGGCTCTATCGTCTGCCGTCGCTCGCCGGCGCGATCGGCGCGGTATTAATGACCTATTGGGCGGCGCTCGCCTTTGTCGCGCGCCGCACCGCGCTGGTGGCCGCGCTGATGATGGCAAGCTCCATCCTGCTCGGCGTCGAGGCGCGGCTCGCCAAGACCGATGCCATGCTGCTGTTCACTTCGGTGGCGGCGATGGGCGCGATGGCGCGCATCTATCTCAGCGTCCGGCGCACGCCGGACGTTCCGGTTGGCTGGACGATGCCGGCGATCTTGTGGACCGCGCTTGCGGGCGGCGTCCTGCTCAAAGGGCCCTTGATCCTGATGTTTGTCGTGCTCGCGGCGCTCACGCTGTCGATTGCCGATCGCTCGGCACGTTGGATCTGGTCGTCACGGCCATTGGCCGGCCTGGCCTGGCTGATCGTGCTGGTGCTGCCCTGGTTCGTCGCGATCGTTGCCAAGTCCGGCGACAGTTTCTTCATCCAGGCGATCGGCCAGGACATGTTGGCCAAGGTGACCAGCGGCCAGGAAGCGCATGGCGCGCCGCCGGGATATTACTTGGCTCTGTTCTGGGTGACGTTCTGGCCGGGCGCGGTTTTGGCGGGACTGGCCGCGCCGATGGTGTGGAAGGCGCGGCGCGAGCCCCGCGCGCAATTCCTGCTCGCCTGGCTGGTGCCGTCGTGGCTTGTGTTCGAAGCGGTGATGACCAAGCTGCCGCATTATGTCCTGCCGCTTTATCCCGCCATCGCCATCCTAATCGCCGGCATCCTTGAGAAGGGCGGTCTCGCCAAGGCGCGCTGGCTGGTGCGCGGCACCGTCAGCTGGTTCATCTTTCCGGTGGTCATCGCGATCGCGGTCGTCGTCGGCTTCATCGCCATCGGCCGCGATCTCGGCATTGTCGCATGGCCGTTCGCCGCCGCTGCCATGATTGCCGGCCTGTTTGCCTGGTGGCTCTATGACGTAGACGGTCCCGAACGCTCGTTGTTGCGGGGCATGATGTCGTCGGTATTCATCGCCATTGCCGTCTATGCGGTGGCATTTCCTTCGCTGCCGGCGCTGTTTCCAAGCGCGCTGGTTGCCGGCGAGTTGCGCGCGGCCGATTGCGAGCAGCCGCACGTCGCGTCCACATTCGCCTATCAGGAGCCTAGCTTGGTGTTCTTGCTCGGCACCGATACCCGTTTCACCGACGGTGCCGGCGCTGCCGAATTCCTGCGCGCAGGACCGTGCCATTTCGCGCTGATCGATGCGCGCAGCGAGCGAAGCTTCGTGCAGCGCGCGGATTCGATCGGATTACGCTATGCGCTGGTCCAGCGTATCGACGGTTTCAATATAAGCATTGGACGGCCGGTGGCGTTGACTGTGTTCCGCTCGATGGCGACGCCATGACCGCGGCGAATGGACTTAAACCGGAAGCAGGCGGCGCGGTAGCATCAGTGCTGCGGCGTTGTGCGGCGAATGTGGCAGCAGGGCTCGCGATGCTTGTGCGTCCTGCCCGTATTCATCCCCGGCAGATGTGGCCCCTGGCGCTGCAACAGCTTGCGATCGCGGCGGCAGTTGTGGTTGCGGTGTTCTTGGCCGGCATAATGTTTCTTGACGCCGCCGCGATCAATGCGGTCGCGCATCTGCCGCGCTGGCTGATCTGGTTCTTCGACGAGATCACCGATTTCGGCAAGTCGGGCTGGTTCCTCTGGCCGCTCGGCATCCTGTTCCTGGTTTTGGCCGCGCTGCCGCAGAACCTCTCCGGCATTTCACAACGCGTGCTGGCGGTCGTGATGGTGCGCGTCGGGTTCCTGTTCGTTGCGATCGGCGCGCCGAGCCTGTTCGCGACCATCGTCAAGCGCATGATCGGGCGGGCGCGGCCGCTGGTGACCGGCATCGCCGATCCGTATGTGTTCGACCCGTTCGTCTGGCGCGTCGCCTATGCCAGCCTTCCGTCCGGTCATGCCACCACCGCCTTCGCGGTTCTGGCGGCGTTCGGCTCGTTGTGGCCGCGCGCCCGCACGATCCTGCTGATCTATGCGCTGCTGATCGCGGCCAGCCGGATCGTGGTGACGGCGCATTACCCGACCGACGTGTTGGCCGGCGCTCTGGTCGGGGTGGTCGGCGCGCTGCTGGTGCGCCGCTATTTCGCGCTGCGGCGCCTGGGTTTCTCGGTTCGTTCGGACGGCACCCTGCAGCAATTTCCCGGCCCATCGCTGCTGCGCATTAAATCTGTTGCTCGCGAGCTATTGGCTCAATAGATGCTTGCACATGATCTTTTTCGAAAACCGGTTCCCACTTTTCGGGATCATGCGTTAAGAAGTTCGCGCAGACGGAAATAACATAATGAACACGAACGATCCGGCGGTGTCCGTCGTGGTGCCGGTCCGCAACGAGGCCGGCAATATCGCCCCGCTGGTGGCCGAGATCGCTGCTGCGCTCGACGGCCAATGGCGGTTCGAGGTCGTCTATGTCAACGACGGCTCCAGCGATGGCACCGAGGCCGAGCTCAAGCGGCTGATGGGCTTGCATCCCTGGCTGCGCCGCGTCCGGCACAAGCAATCCTGCGGCCAGTCGTGCGCGGTGCGGAGCGGGGTGGCCGCGGCCCGTGCGCCTTTGGTGGCGACGCTCGATGGCGACGGGCAGAACAATCCCGCTTTCATTCCGGCCCTGCTGCGGGCGCTGGAAGCAGGCAGCCCGAAAGTCGGGCTGATCGCGGGTCAGCGGACGGGGCGCAAGGCTAGCGGTTTCAAGAAACTGCAATCGCGCATCGCCAACGCGGTGCGCGGCGCGGTGCTGCGCGACGGTACCCGTGACAGCGGCTGCGGGCTCAAGGCGTTCCGCCGCGACCTGTTCCTGGCGCTGCCTTATTTCGACGGCCTGCATCGGTTCTTGCCGGCATTGGTGCGGCGCGAGGGTTATGACATCGGCTATGTCGACGTGGTCGACCGGCCGCGCGCGCATGGCGTGTCGAATTACGGGATGTGGGACCGGCTGTGGGTCGGCATCCTCGATCTTGCCGGCGTGTGGTGGCTGATCCGCCGCAAGAAACGTGTACCGGAAATTTCGGAGGACTGAATGCTGATCGATATCACGCACGCCGTCGGCGGCTATCTGCACGATGTGTTCGTTGGCAACATGGATTGGGGGATTTTGATCGGCTACGTCGCGCAGATCATGTTCGCCATGCGCTTCGTCGTGCAGTGGATCGCCTCCGAGCGCGCCGGGCGCAGCGTAGTGCCGACCGCGTTCTGGGTGTTCTCGATCGGCGGCGGCTTGATGTTGCTCGGATACGCGCTCTATCGCAAAGACCCGGTGTTCATTATCGGGCAGGCGTTCGGCGTGTTCGTCTATCTGCGCAATCTGCAATTCGTGATGCGCAGCGGCGGGTCGGCGGCCGCGGCCTAGCGCATGATCCCGAAAAGTGGGAACCGATTTTCGGAAAAGATCATGCGCAAAGAAAGAAAAAAGTCAGCGCGCGGTCGCCATCGCCGCAAAGCCGCGTTCGAGATCGGCGATCAGGTCGTCGGGGTCTTCCAGGCCGATATGAAAGCGCAGCGTCGGCCCGCCCGGCGCCCATGCGGTGGCGGTGCGGTACTCCGCGCAGTCGAACAGGATCACCAGGCTCTCGAAGCCGCCCCATGAATAGCCCATGCCAAACAGCGCAAACTCGTTCATGAAGGCGTAAACTGATTTTTCGCTCGTGGGTTTGAGCACGATGCTGAACAGCCCGCAGGCGCCGGAGAAATCCCGCTTCCAAATTTTGTGACCGGGATCGCTTTCGAGCGCCGGATGCAACACGCGCTGGACTTCCGGCCGCTGCTCGAGCCAGCGCGCGACGCGCAGACCGGACTCGAAATGACGTGCGAGCCGCACGCCCATCGTCCGCAAGCCGCGCAGCGCAAGGTAGATGTCGTCGGGCCCGACGCAGAGGCCCATGGTATAAACCGTGTTCTTGAGCGCGGGCAGCGTTGCCGCATTGGCCGACACGCATCCGAACATGATGTCGGAATGACCGCCGATATATTTGGTGCCGGCCTGGATCGACAGATCGACGCCCTTTTCGAAGGCGCGAAAATAGAGCGGCGTCGCCCAGGTATTGTCCATCAACACGAGCGCGCCCTTCGCATGCGCCAGCTTGGCGATGGCCGGAATGTCCTGCATCTCGAAGCTCTGCGAGCCGGGCGCCTCGACGAACACCGCGCGCGTGTTCGGCTTGAACAGCTTGGCGATATCGGCGCCGATTAGCGGATCGTAATAGGTCGTCTCGACCCCCATGCGCTTGAGCACGCCGTCGCAGAAGGTCCGGGTCGGCCGATAGACGCTGTCGGTGATCAGGATATGGTCGCCGGAACCCGCGACCGCGAGCAATGCAGTGGAAATCGCGGCCAACCCGGAAGGCAGCAGCGCGACGCCGGCGCAACCTTCGCCTTCGATCTCGGTGAGTGCGCTCTCCAGCGCTTCCGAAGTGGGCGTGCCGCGGCGGCCGTATTGGTAGCGGGCACGATGGGCGACCTGATCCTCGGCGGTGGGATAAAGCACGGTCGAGGCGTGATAGACAGGCGGATTGACGAAGCCATGATAAGCCTGCGGATCGCGGCCGGCATTGACCAGGCGGGTCTCCGACTTGAACGGGGTTTGGGGCGTCTTCGCCATGGTGCGAGTCCGGTCTCGTGAGGGGTTCCGCGGGCCGCGGACGGCATATACGTCCGCATCGGCCGCAAGCGTCAACCCCTTGACCTTACAACCCGATCGTTCTGAGATGCGAAAAGTCGAGGGGCGCGGGGAAAAAAGCCAGGGATTGACGCTTTTCCCACCGCGGGGTCGAGGCCCGGCGGCGGCGGAAATGTTTGGACGATCCGAAAGGGCGCCGCATCCCGATATGCGCTGTAGAGGCCACCAGATGAATCGAATTGCCAGCATTATCGCTCTCGCCATTGTCTTTGCCGCTCAGAGCGCGTCCGCCCAAACCCTGAAGACCGTGAAGGAGCGCGGCATTCTGCATTGCGGCTCCAACGGCACGCTCGCCGGCTTCGGGCTTCCGGACGCGCAGGGCAGTTGGACCGGCCTTGATGTCGATTTTTGCCGCGCGGTCGCGGCTGCGATCTTCGACGATCCCGCCAAGGTGAAATTCGTCGCCCTCACCGCCAAGGATCGCTTCACCGCGCTGCAATCCGGCGAAGTCGACGTGCTTGCCCGCAACACCACCTGGACCTCGTCGCGTGACACCTCGTTGGGTCTCAATTTCACCGGGGTTAATTATTACGACGGCCAGGGCTTCATGGTGCGCAAGGCGCTGAAGGTGAATTCGGCACTCGAGCTCAACGGCGCCTCGGTCTGCGTGCAGCAGGGCACCACCACCGAGCTCAATCTCGCCGACTACTTCCGCGCCAACAAGATGCAGTTGAAGAGCGTGACCTTCGCCACAGCGAGCGAGGCGGTGAAGGCTTATGACGCCGGACGCTGCGACGCCTATACCACTGACGCTTCCGGGCTCTATGGCGAGCGGCTGCGGCTCACCAATGCCAGCGACCACATCATTCTTCCTGAGATCATCTCCAAAGAGCCGCTCGGCCCGGCGGTCCGTCACGGCGATGACCAGTGGTTCGACATCGTGAAGTGGGTGCACTTCGCGATGGTCGACGCGGAGGAGCTCAACGTCACGTCGAAGACCATTGCCGACGCGCTCAAGTCCGACAATCCGGAAATCAAGCGGCTGGTCGGCACCGAGGGCAATTACGGCGAACAGCTCGGGCTCACCAAGGATTGGGTGGAGCGGATCGTCAAGCATGTCGGCAATTACGGCGAGGTGTTCGAGCGCAATGTCGGGCAGGGCTCCCCGCTCAAGATCAGCCGCGGGCTGAACGCGCTTTGGAACAGGGGCGGCCTGCAATACGCACCGCCGATCCGCTGAGCGGCGTGATGCATGCCGCCGACGCGACGTCCCGGCCCACGCGATCGCTTCTGACCAATCCAAAGCTGCGCAGCATCGCCTATCAGGTGGCGCTGTGCTTGGCTGTCGGTTTTCTCGCCTATGCGGCGATCAGCAACGCCGCGGAAAATCTGGCGCGCGCGCGGATCGCGACCGGCTTCGGATTCTGGAATACCAATGCCGGATTCGATATCAGCCAGACGCTGATCGAATACTCATCGCGCAGCTCGAGTTATGGCCGTGCGTTCTGGGTCGGCCTGCTCAATACGCTGCTGGTGGGCGGTCTCGGCATCGTGTTCGCGACCGTGCTCGGCTTTGCCATCGGCATCGCGCGGCTGTCGAGCAACTGGCTGGTCGCCAAGGTGGCGGCCGGCTATGTCGAATTGATCCGCAATCTGCCGCTGCTGCTGCAATTGCTGTTCTGGTACAACGCCGTGCTCAAGGCGTTGCCGGAAACCCGCGACAGCTATGTCGTTGCGGGCAGCATGTTTCTCAACAATCGCGGACTGGTGCTGCCACGTCCGATCCTGCAAGCGGGAAACGGCACCTTGGCGCTCACGATTGTCGCCGGCATCGTGGCGGCCTTGGTGTATCGCGCGTGGATGGGCCGCCGGCAGGCTTTGACCGGCCAGCAGGCGCCGGTATTGGCAATGACGGCCGCGCTGGTGATGCTGCCGGCGGCAATTTATCTGGCACTGCGCGGATTTCCGTTCGCGTTCGATTTCCCCGAGCGCGGCCGCTTCAATATCACCGGCGGCGTCGAGATTCTTCCTGAATTCGCCGCGCTGCTGTTCGGTCTGGTGATTTACACCGCGGCCTTCATCGCCGAAGTGGTGCGCGCCGGCATCCAGTCGGTGGCGACCGGGCAGATTGAGGCCGCCTATGCGCTCGGCCTGCGGCCGAACATCGCGTTGCGCAGAATCGTGATGCCGCAAGCGATGCGCGTCATCATCCCGCCGCTCACCAGCCAATATCTTAATCTCATGAAGAATTCTTCGCTGGCGGTGGCCATCGGCTATCCCGACCTGGTGCAGGTGTTCACCGGCACGGTGCTCAACCAGACCGGCCAGGCGGTGGAGGTGGTCGCGCTCACCATGGCGGTCTATCTCACGATCAGTCTGGTCGCATCGCTGGCGATGAACATCTACAACCGATGGATTACGCCGGTGGGAGATCTGTCATGACGATGGCGGAGGGCGAACTGGCGATTGCGGAAGTAGCGTTCGTGCGGCGGACGCCAGTTGAGGCGCTGCCGCCGCCGCTTGCGATGCGCGGCGCGTGGGGCTGGCTGCGCAGCAATCTGCTTTCAAGCCCATTCAATATCGCTCTGACGGCGGTCACGCTGGCGCTGATCGTCTGGGT
>Ga0097691_1002015_pt1 | contig 14183 bp, 15 predicted proteins | sample NGESurdeep072012_8_FD_72858 | JGI IMG/M metagenome (GOLD analysis project Ga0097691, IMG submission 72858) | Arctic peat soil microbial communities from Barrow, Alaska - NGEE Surface sample 210-1 deep-072012 | ecosystem: Environmental > Terrestrial > Soil > Wetlands > Peat ...
GCCGATCCACTTGTTGTTGGTGATGACGTTCATGGCGCTATCTCCCGCATGTCAGCGGCGGTTTCCAGAACCGCGCGCACGATCTTGTCGTAACCGGTGCAGCGGCAGAGATTGCCGGCGAGCCAGAACCGCACCTCCTCCTCGCTCGGCCGCGGGTTCTGCCTTAGCAGGGCATCGGAGGCGACCAGCATGCCTGAGGTGCAGATGCCACACTGCAGCGCGGCCATTTCCAGGAATTTCTGCTGCAGCGGATGCAGCTTGTCGCCATGGGCCATGCCCTCGATCGTGCCGATCTCGCGGCCTTCGGCCTCGGCGGCCAGCATCAGGCAGGAACAGACCAGGCGGTCGTCCAGCGTGATGCTGCACGCGCCGCAATCACCGGAGGCGCAGCCTTCCTTCGAGCCGGTCAGGCCGAGCGGCCCGCGCAGCGCGTCGAGCATGGTGTCGCCGGGCTCGCAGAGAAACTCCGCCGGCTCGCCGTTGATGGTGGTGGAAACGTGCAATTTCGCCATGGTGTTCAATTCCCCCGGGCGCGCGTGGCGGCGATGACAGCGGTGCGCTTGAGCAGCACGCCGGCGACTTTGGTGCGGTAGGCGATGGTACCGCGCTTGTCGTCGATCGGACGGCAGGCGGCGGAGCAGGCGCTGGCCGCGGCATTCAGCGCCGCGTCGTCGAGCTTGCTGCCGATCAGCGCCTTCGCCGCCGCCTCGACCAGCAGCACGGTCGGCGCCACCGCGCCGAGGCCGACGCGCGCGCCAGTGCAGACGCCGTCCCTGAGCGTGAGGCTGACGCCGCAGCCGACCACGGCGATGTCCATCTCGGTGCGCGGGATCATGCGCAGGTAAGCGTCGGAAGAACCCTTTGGCCGCGGCGGCAAGGCAAAACTGACGAGGATCTCGCCGGGCAACAGATGGGTGCGGCCGGGTCCGGCCGGCACCTCTTCCACCTTTATCTCGCGGCGGCCATTCGGCCCCTGCACGGTGACGGTGGCGCCGGCCGCGATCATCGCGGGCACGCTGTCGCCGGCCGGCGAGCCGTTGCACAGATTGCCGCCCGCCGAGGCCCGCCCCTGCACCTGGGTGGAGCCGATCAGGTTGACGGCTTCGAGCACGCCGGGCCAGACTTGGCCGAAGCGCGGATGCTCTGAAAGCACCGCGCCTGCGACGGCGGCGCCGATGCGAAAACCGCCATCGGGAGTTTCCTCGATCGCCGTCATCTCGGCGATCTTCTTGATGTCGACGATCAGGCCCGGCCGCACCGCGCCGGAACGCATTTGCACCAGCAGGTCCGTGCCACCGGCCATGATGCGCGCGGCACTCCCGGCGGCGGCAAAGGCGCCGATCGCTTCATCGAGCGTGCGCGGGCTCAAGTATCTGATATCCGTCATGGTCGTTCCGTCATCTCCCGTGTCTGCCCGCGCCCTGGTGATTGTTGGCTCACTTTTCAGGCCTGCGAACGGGAGCCTACACGGGCAAAAACGATTGGAACAGCCTCCGGGTCCGGCCCAGGCGGCATGCTCCCATGCAGGGATGCGCGCCGAGCGTGCGCCATCGGGCTGGAGGCGCGGAACGGCGCGTCACGCTTCACTGCGCGGCCGTCGCGGGTTTCGGGCTATCCTGTTCCAGGCATCGAAGCATGTACGCCGTCCGATCTCTGGGCAGCACGTTTGCGGCTGCGGCCTGGTGGCGGCATTCGAGCTGCGCGTTTTCTTTGGCGCGGCGCCTTTCCGACAGCAGCGGGGCTTCCCTGATCCTGCGCACGATCATCGGCGAGCCATCGGATTCGAACAGCAGTTCATACTTCTTGCCGTTCCTGTCGATCGCGGTGCAGGAGATGCTGGAAAGCTGCCGCGTCGCAAAATTTCCAAGCTGCCTGCATATGCCGGACGACAGTTCGACAAATGGCACCGGCAGGCCATCGACCTTCGGCCTGTCCTTGGAGTTCAGCAGCATCCGGTCGATCGACAGTTCGTACAGATTATCCTCATCCCTGCGGGCATTCTCGCCCGAAAACGAGATGACGTGACTGCTGTCGCCGGGGTCGTCGAGAGCAATCGAAAAATTGGCCCGGCCTTGCTGGCCATGGAAATATGCAACCGACCGGCACGCGAAATCGCGTCCCGCGATCTTCAGGGTGATGCACTTCCCCGACATCGACGCGTACATATCGATGTCCGGCTCCTGTCGTTTGGTCTCGTTCGAGACGGGAATCACCGGCCGCGGGACATGCTGCAAAAGCGGGGCGCCATGCCACGGTTCGGCAACGACCGGCGTGGCAAGGAAAATGATGGCCAGGGCGGATACTTGCCGGCAGAGGCGCATCGTCAGGCTCCGTTGACGGGACATGGGATCGAACAAGCGCTGGGGGAACATCGGGGAATCACAGGCTGCGTGGACTTTCCGGCTTTTTGCAGGCTCGGTCCGCAGGATGCAATCACCGAGCGCGCTTGTTCCAGTGATGACGTTGTCCTGTCGTGATGCTACGACACGCCCAGGCTTTCGCAAATTAACACCCAAACGGTCACCGCATGCGAATTTTTCGCTACAGTTTTTTTCCCGGCGCAATCCTTTTGACACTTCTGTCCGGACCGCAGCCGGCATCCGCCCAACCCATTCCAGCTCCAGCCAGACCGATTGCCGCGGCCGCCCCGCGCGGCGCCGCCTGCCACAACGGCATGTCCTTCGACCGCTTCCTCGCCGATCTCAAGGCGCAGGCGGTGGCGGCCGGGGTGTCGCAGCGCGCCATCGCGGAAGCCTCGCCCTATCTCGTCTACGACCAGGGCATCGTCAACCGCGATCGCGGCCAGCGCGTGTTTGGCCAGGTGTTCACCGAGTTCGCCGGCCGCATGGCGGCCAGCTACCGGATGCAGCAGGGCCAGGCCCGGATCAAGACCTATGCCACGGCCTTCGCCCGCGCCGAGAAGGAATATGGCGTGCCGCCAGCGGTGATCGCCGCGTTCTGGGGCCTGGAAAGCGATTTCGGCGCCAACATGGGCAACCTGCCGACGCTGCGCTCGCTGGTCTCGCTGGCCTATGACTGCCGCCGCTCGCAGATGTTCGCGAATGAGACCATCGCCGCGCTGAAAATCATCGACCGCGGCGACCTCACGCCAACCGAAATGGTGGGATCGTGGGCCGGTGAACTCGGCCAGACGCAATTCCTGCCGACGCATTATTTCAACTATGCCGTCGACTACGACGGCGACGGCCACCGCAACCTGCTGCGCAGCCCGGCTGACGTAATCGGCTCGACCGCGAACTACATCGCCAACGGACTGAAATGGCCGCGCGGCGAACCCTGGCTGCAGGAAGTGCGCGCGCCGCAAAATCTGCCTTGGGACCAGGCCGATCTCACCATTCAATTGCCGCGCTCGAAATGGGCGCAGTTCGGCGTCACCTACGCGGACGGCAAGGCGTTGCCGAACGACAACCTGCCGGCGTCGCTGCTGCTGCCGATGGGCCGGATGGGGCCGGCGTTTCTGGCCTATCCCAATTTCGCCGCCTATACCGAATGGAACAATTCGCTGATCTATTCGACCACCGCCGGCTATCTCGCCACCCGCATCGCAGGCAGCCCGCCGATGCATCATCCTTCCGCACCGGTCGCGCAGCTGCCGTTCAACGAGCTGCGCGAGCTGCAGCAACTGCTGGTGCGCGCGGGCTTTAACGTCGGCAAGATCGACGGCGTGATGGGCCAGCAGAGCCGCAGCGCGGTGAAGGCGATGCAGATCAAATACGGCCTGCCCGCCGATTCCTGGCCGACCGCCGAATTGCTGGCGCGGATGCGCGGGCAGCCGCGCGCGGAGGCTATTCCTCCGGGAACGGCGGCTGTCCGCTAGAGGGCCCATTTCCGATCATGACAAACTCAATCCCGATCTTCACCTCTCCCCGCGGGAGAGCGGGCGCACCGGGTCTGTTGAACTGCTAGAATTTCAAAAAAGCAAAACTTCCTCATCAACCGAAAGAGCATCCCATGTCCTTCCACGACGCGACTGTTCCGGCATTCCTGCAAATTCTCGGCAGCCTCACCGGGATTCTCACCAAGGCCGAGGCGCACTGCAAGGCGAAGAATATCCAGCCCGACGTGCTGCTCGGCGCGCGGCTTTATCCGGACATGCTGCCGTTCACCAAACAGATCCAGCTGGTGTGCGATTTCGCGGGAAAAAGCTGCGCGCGGCTGACGCACAGTGAGGTGCCGTCCACCCCCGACACCGAAAAGACCTTCGACGAGCTCAGGCAGCGGCTGGCCAAGACCATCGACTATGTGAAGACGTTCAAGCCCGAACAGTTCGACGGCGCGGACAGCCGCGATGTCACTTTCCCGGTGGGCCCGACCAACACCCTGACGCTGAAGGGCCAGCAGTTTCTCAACAATTTCGCGTTTCCGAATTTCTACTTCCATGCCGCCACCGCGCACGGCATTCTCCGGCATAACGGCGTGGAAATCGGCAAGCGCGATTTTCTCGGGGTGAATTGATCACCCGTCATTCCGGGGCGCGACGAAGTCGCGAGCCTCAGATGTGCAATCGCACATCGGGGAATCCATACTCCCGATGGTGGTTATGGATTCCGGGTTCGTCGCCGCGCGATGCCCCGGAATGACGAAGTAAAACGGAGGGAAACGCCCATGTCCACCGCCACCCACGCGCCGAAAAACATCGATCCCTCCGCTTCGCTGCATGCCGAAGCGCTGGGGCGGGCAAAAAGCCATGGGCGGCTGACAGGCCGCCGCATCATCGTGGTCGGCGCCGGCCAGCGCAAGATTATCGACGAGGAGCCGCCGATTGGCAACGGCCGGGCGATGTCGGTGCTGTTCGCGCGCGAGGGCGCCGATGTCGCCTGCATCGACGTCAACAAGGAGGCGGCCGACCATACGGTCGCGCAGATCACATCCGAAGGCGGCAAGGCCTTTGCCGACATCGTCGACGTCTCCGATGTCGCGGCGATCGCCCCTTGCGTGGAGCGCTGCGCCAGCCGGCTCGGCGGGCTCGACGGGCTGGCGCTGAACGTCGGCATCTCGCACGGCCTGTCGCTGCCGAAAATGACCGTGGAAGCCTGGGAAAAGGATTTTGCCGTCAACGTCCGCAGCCACATGCTGTTCGCGCAGAAGGCGCTGGAAGTGATGGCGCCGGGCGGCGCGATCATCCTGATGTCCTCGATGGCCAGCCAGCGCGCCAACGGCCGCAACCCGGCCTATGAATCCTCCAAGGCCGCGCAGATCGCGCTCGGCCGCGCCATCGCGCGGGCCGGCGAGGAAAAAGGCATTCGCTGCAATGTGATCGCGCCGGGATTCATGGATACGCCGATGGGCCGCGACGCCAGCCGCCGCCGCGCCGACCGGGCGGTCACGGTGCCGTTCGGCCGCCAGGGTACCGGCTGGGAGGTGGCCTACGCTGCGCTGTTTCTGATTTCGAATGAATCGTCCTACGTCAACGCGCATACGCTGTTCCTCGATGGCGGCCATCTCGGCGGTATCGTGCGGGGCTAGCCTGCGCTATCCGAATGGCTCGCGGCATTGCCGCCGCCGTCCGCAATGCACATCTCCATCTGACCCGCTAGCTGCCATGCACCGGAAACAGCAAAAAATGAGCACGCCGTCCAAACTCTTCGAGCCCTACAAGCTTGGCCCGATCACCCTCCCCAATCGCCTTGTGATGGCGCCGCTGACCCGCAACCGCGCGGTCGCGGGCTTGGTGCCCAGCCCATTGGCCATCGAATATTACGGGCAGCGCGCCTCCGCAGGGTTGCTGGTCACCGAGGCCAGCCAGATTTCGCAGCAGGGCCAAGGTTATCAGGACACGCCCGGCATCTACTCGAAGCAACAGGTCGCCGGCTGGCGCAAGGTCACGAACCGCGTGCACGAGCGCGGCGGGCGCATCTACATTCAGCTCTGGCATGTCGGCCGCGTCTCGCACACCTCGCTGCAGCCGGGTAACGGCGCGCCAGTCGCGCCGTCGGCGATCCGCGCCAAGGGCAAGACGTTTGTCGGCGGCACCTTCACCGATATTTCCGAGCCGCGGGCGCTTGAGCTGGAGGAAATCCCCGGCATTATCGAGGGCTTCAAACGCGGCGCGGCGAACGCGCTGGAAGCAGGTTTCGACGGCGTCGAGATCCATGGCGCCAACGGCTATCTGCTGGACCAGTTCGCGAAAGACGGCACCAACAAGCGCACCGACGCCTATGGCGGATCGATCGAGAACCGCGCCAGGCTGATGCTCGAAGTCGCCAAGGTGGTGGCTGCGGAAGCCGGGCCTGAAAGAACCGGGATCCGCATTTCGCCGGTGACGCCGGCGAACGACGTCTCCGACAGCCATCCGCAGCCGCTGTTCGACTATATCGTCGATCATCTCAACGCCTTGAGGCTGGTCTACATCCACGTCATCGAAGGCGCGACCGGCGGTCCGCGCGACATCGCGCCGTTCGACTACGGCTCCTTGCGCAAGCGCTTTGAGGGTGCCTACATGGCCAACAACGGCTATGACTTCGAACTCGCCAACAAGGTGCTGGCGGCCGATGAGGCTGACCTGATCGCGTTCGGAAAGTTGTTCATCGCCAATCCCGATCTGGTCGAACGCCTGAAGCGCGGCGCGCCGCTGAACGCGCCGGACAAGGCGACGTTCTATGGCGGCGGCGCCAAGGGCTATACGGATTATCCGACGCTCGAAGCCGCGGAAGCGGCGCAGTAAGCCTCCCTGACGATCATGTCCGCCCTCCTGCTTCGCGCAAGGGACTTTCAAAGGGGACACGATGGGCCGCAATCCAGTCGTCGATGGCGGCGATTTCGGCGGCCGTCAGCCGCAATCCAAGCTTGGATCGCCGCCACACGATGTCGTCGGCGGTCAAGGCCCACTCCACCGCCATCAGATACCTGACCTCGCTCTCGGTCAGGGTGGCGCCGAACGACTGGCCGAGATCGGCCAGCGATTTCGCATTGCCGAGCAGCTTGCCGGCGCGGGTGCCGTAGGCATGCGCCAGCCGGTTGGCGTGCGCCGGCGTCAGAAACGGATAGTTGCGCCCCAGTTCCGCCGATAGCGCGGCGATCGCCGAAACGTCGAGGTCGCCGCCGGGCAAAGGCGATTTCGCGGTCCAGCCTTCGCGCGCCTTGGCGCTGCGCAAGTAAGGCGACAGGCGTTCGAGCGCCTCCTCGGCGAGACGGCGGTAGGTCGTGATCTTGCCGCCGTAGATCGACAGCAGCGGCGCGCCGCCGGGGGTATCGAGTTCGAACACGTAGTCGCGGGTCGCGGCCTTGGCCTCGCTGGCGCCGTCGTCATAGAGCGGGCGGACGCCGGAATAGGTCCAGACCACATCCTCCGGCTTGACCGGATTGGCGAGATATTCGCTGACGGAATCGCAGAGGTATCTTATCTCTTCGGTCGAGGCTTTCACTTTCGCCGGGTCGCCCTCGTAGTCGCGGTCGGTGGTGCCGATCAGCGTGAAATCGTCCTGATAGGGAATCGCGAACACGATCCGCCCGTCGCTGTTCTGGAACATGTAGGCGCGGTCGTGCGCGTAGAGTTTTCGCACCACGATGTGAGAGCCCTGCACCAGCCGCACTTTTGCTCTGGCGTTGACACCGGCGCCGGAGGCCAGCACCTGCTCGACCCAGGGTCCGCCGCCGTTGACCAGCACGCGGGCCTGAATCGCAAAGCGCTCGCCGCTGAAGGTGTTTTCGATGGTGACGTGCCAGATGCCATCGGCCTGCCGGATCTCGACCGCGCGCGAGCGGGTGCGGATGTCGGCGCCGCGATCCGCCGCATCGCGCGCGTTGAGGATCACAAGCCGCGCGTCATCCACAAAGCAGTCCGAATATTCGAATCCTCGCGTAAAACGGTTGGGGACCAGCGGTTTTCCGACCTCGTCGCTGACCAGGTCGACCGAGCGGGTCGGCGGCAGCAGGTGCCGGCCGCCGATATGGTCGTAAAGGAATAGCCCCAGCCGCAGCAGCCAGGCCGGGCGCAGCCCGTCATGGTGCGGCAGCACGAATCGAAGCGGACGGATGATATGGGGCGCGATCCGCCAGAGGATTTCGCGCTCGATCAACGCCTCGCGAACCAGCCGAAACTCGTAATATTCGAGATAGCGCAGGCCGCCATGCACGAGTTTGGTCGACCAGGACGACGTCCCACTTGCCAAGTCATTCATTTCACAAAGGAAAACTGAATTGCCCCGGCCCGCCGCGTCGCGCGCGATGCCACAGCCGTTAACGCCGCCACCGATGATCGCGAGGTCGAAAATTCGATCCAAGGGCGCTTCCCCGGCGTTTGTCTGTTCGCTTTGGCGACTTTACTTTCGATTTAGAGTAAATCACAACCAAATACGAAAACAACCTCCCCCCAACGACCTGGTGGTTCGAGACGCGCGGCGTCGCCGCGCTTCTCACCATGAGGTCTAGGAGAGCCATCGTGAGGAGGCGCCAACGGGCTCGCGCGAATGGGTGCCCGATGGCAGACTCCGCCATCTCGAAGGATGAGTCGCCGCGATGGAAGTGCGCTAGCGCAGGCGGGTGACGGTCGATGCAGGCTCGCTGCCGGGTTCGTCGATATCCATCGATGGCTTCGTTATCGCCTCGATCACTTCGATGCCTCTGCTATGGCAGATGTTCGCCAGTCCCGCCGGCAGCGCGGCGTCGGTCACAAATGTCTGGATCTGGCTGAGATGGGCGATGCGGACCGGCGCGCTGCGCCGCAGTTTGGTCGAGTCGGCGACCAGCATCACGCTGCGCGCGTTGGCGATGATGGCCTGGGCTGCCTGCACCTCGCGATAGTCGAAATCCAGCAGCGCGCCCTCCTCGTCGATCGCGGACGCGCCGATGATGGCGTAGTCGACCTTGAACTGGCCGATCAGGCTGATCGCGGTCGAACCGATCACCGCGCCGTCGGCGCGGCGCACCGCTCCGCCGGCCACGATCACCTCGATGCGCGGGTGCCGGTACAGCAGCATCGCGACATTGAGGTTGTTGGTGATGACCAGCAGGTCCTCATGCGAGGTCAGGGCGCTGGCGACCTCCTCCGTGGTGGTGCCGATATTGATGAACAGCGAACAGCCGTTGGGGATCAGCGCCGCCGCCGCCGCGCCGATGGCCTTCTTCTCCTCGGCGGCGACGAAGCGGCGGGCCTCATAGGCGAGGTTCTCGACGCCCGAGGCAATGATGGCCCCGCCATGAATGCGGGTCAGCGACCGGTGATCGCAGAGGTCGTTCAGATCCTTGCGGATGGTCTGCGCCGATACCTCGAAACGACGGGCGAGATCTTCCACCATCACCCGGCCAAAGGCGCGGGCGATGTTGAGAATTTCGGATTGGCGGTGGGTTAGTCCGGTCACAGGGCACCTCGGGAACGGGACCGCCCATGGTGCTGCGGTTCAGCCATCCGGTCAACGCGGACGATCGACCGTAAGCGTGATCCGGCAGACAAAACATCTTTTGCCGCCCGGCTGCAAAGGCGGACGCCGGATGGCATAGTCGCCTTTAATCGCCGGTGAACGGCATGGGACGCCGGCAATGCCTGGCATGGGAGGGACCGATGGGTTTGACGGAATCCTACGTCGCGGGACCGAAGACGCCCGCCATACGCGACATCACGCTCGGCGGATTGCTCGAAGACGCCATGGAGTCGGCGCCGGACCGGATCGCGCTGATCGCAGGCGTGCCCGACCCCGCGCTGCGCCGCCAATGGACCTATCGCGAACTGCATGCCGAGGCGGAACGCACCGCGCGCGCCCTGCTCAGCCGCTTCAAGCCGGGCGAGCGGGTCGCGGTCTGGGCGCAGAACCTGCCGGAATGGATCATGCTCGAATTCGGCGCGGCGATGGCGGGCATCGTGCTGGTCACCGTCAATCCAGGCTTCAGGGCGCGAGAAGTCGAATATGTGCTGAAGCAATCGCGCTCGGCCGGCGTGTTCGTGGTCCCTGCCTTCCGCGGCAATCCCATGCTGGAGACGGCGCGCGAGGTTGCGCCGCGCTGCGAGGCGCTCCGTGAGATCATCTGCTTCGAGGACTGGTCGGCCTTCATCGCCGCCGGTGACGACAAGACCATCGCGCTTCCCGCGGTCAAGCCGACCGACCCCGTGATGATCCAGTATACTTCCGGCACGACCGGCTTTCCGAAGGGCGCGCTGCTGCATCACCGCGGGCTTGCCAACAACGGCGCCGACACCGCCGAGCGCATGGGGGTTGGCCCCGGCGACGTCTTCGTGACGACCATGCCGCTCTTCCACACCGGGGGCTGTGTCTGCTGCGTGCTCGGCGCGGTGTCGAAGGCCGCGACGCAGGTGCTGCTGGAGGCGTTCGAACCGGCTCTCGTGCTCGAATTGTTTGCGACCTATCGCGGCAACGCCATGGTCGGCGTACCGACCATGCTGGTGGCGATGCTGGAGCATGCTTCCTTTGCCTCGACCGATCTGTCCTCGGTCAAGGCGATCTGCTCGGGCGGTTCGACGGTGCCGGCCGCGCTGGTCACCCTGTTCGAGCAGAAGCTCGGCGCGCCCTTCACCATCGTGTTCGGACAGACCGAATGCTCGCCGGTGGCGGCCCAGACCATGAGCAGCGACACGATCGAGGACAAGGCCTCCACCATCGGCCTGCCGCTGCCCAACATGGAAAACAAGATCGTCAATCCCGATACCGGCCAAACCTGCGCGATCGGCGAAATCGGCGAGTTCTGCACCCGCGGCTATCACATCATGCTCGGCTATTTCGAGATGCCGGAGGCGACCGCGGCCGCGATCGACGCCGATGGCTGGCTGCATACCGGCGATCTCTGCGCGATGGACGCGCGCGGCTATTGCACGGTCGAGGGGCGGCTGAAGGACATGATCATCCGCGGCGGCGAGAACATCTATCCGCGCGAGCTCGAGGAACTCTTGTTTCGTCATCCCAAGGTCGGCGAGGTCGCGATCGTCGGTCTACCGCACGAGAAATGGGGCGAGGAAGTCGCGGCCTTCATCCGCCCCGCGCTCGGCGCGACTATCGACAAGGACGAACTGACCGACTACATGCGCGCCTCGCTCGCGCCGCACAAGACGCCAAAACACTGGTTCGTGGTCGAGGCGTTTCCGCTGACCGGCTCGGGCAAGATCCAGAAATTCAAGCTGCGCGAATTCTGGGCGAACGGCGAGATGCAGGCGCTGTGAGGCGCAAGCTGCTGGTCGCGTCACGAATTGCGCGGTGCCCCGCCCACTTCAGATCGCCACCGGCAAGCCGGACCGCAGCCCGCTCGGCCTCGCGCGCATTGCGAAACAGCTGTCCTTCCATCGGATTGAAACGGGAGGAGGCCGCGAAAAAGCGATAGCCGCCCGGATTCCGAACGACGATTCCCGCCGCCTGCGAGCTGACTTCAATGATGAAAATGTCCGACATGCCCGGGCGCCCTTTAAATCCTCAGTCCCGGTCGAAAACCGAGCAGGCGCCCAAGAGTTCCGCGGGCCGGCGGATGCGCCCAACATCGGAAGCGCACCCGGCGACCAGGCCACCGCCTATTGAGGCGCGGCAGCCGAGATTTGAGTTTTCTGGGCTTCCGCCAGGCATTGCGTGATCAGCGCCATCCGATCCCTCGGCAGCACCTTGGCTACATCGGCCTTGTGCGCGCATTCGCGTTGCCGGATTTGCTCGGCCCGGTGCTTTTCCGCAGCTTCGCGATACTCGGGAGCAACGGCATTGGGGTCGACCAGCTTTTCGGCGATCGCCGGCTCGCAAACAAGGAATGCTCCCACAACAGCGAGATACCAAAATGATTTCAATTCAGACCTCCTTAAATTGCCATTGAAAAATCCGGCGTTCAAATCCAGGCCTCCAGTAATGCGAAAAGAGAAACGACCAGCCCGACGCCGCAGAATAGGACAAGGGTCAGGAAGGTTTCAAGGTCGCCCTGTGTTTCGAAAGCGCCGGCAAGCATTTTTGCGATAGCGGTCATTTGCGAGCTCCAAAGCTCGGCCTCGGTATGGAGGCCGATTTCACAGTGGTAGCTCAGCCCGCTGACGAGGCTTGTGAACTAGCTCACACCCGCGCCGGCTGGCTTGGCATCCGCCAGATTGGGAGGCGCAGGAATAGTGGGTCCAATCGGAAGACACTTACAGCCAGCTTTTGAGGCCATGCTGAACGGGGGCCCGGCACGCGCGTGCCCCCGTCACCCCAAGCCCGACTTTTCCCGGTCAACTGCCGCCGGTGATCCCGCGCTGCCGTTTCGCTGGTTTGACCAGCCAATCGCGGCCCGCCGGCATTGAATGAGGATCAACTCGCGCCCGATCGCCAGCAGATTATGGTAGCCGCGTTGAACCGGATCTCAAGACCGCAAAAACGTTGAATTTCGCCGCGCCGCCTGCTGCACTTTCGCGCCGACGAGGTAATCGCGTAATTTCTTTCAATGTCCGCGCAAGCAGGCGCTTTGAACCAGAGCCTGCTTGTTGGCGAAACTCACCTTTCGCGTATCATCGCCCGACGCTGTCACCGGAGGTATCCATGTTCAGAGGCCTGTTGATCATCGCCAGCACCCTCCTGCTTTTGGTTTGCGCGGCACCGGCGCAGACGCCATCGCCCGACGCCATGACAGCGGTGCGCAGCCTGGTGACGACGATGAAATTGCCCGATCAGTACAAGGCGCTGCTGCCGGGCATGCTGCTCAGCCTCAGGCCGGTGCTGACGCAGGACCGGCCGGAGATCGAACGGGACTTCGATGCGCTGCTGCCGACGGTAACGGAAGCATCTACGCCATATTTTACCGCGATGGTCGAGGACATCGCCGCGGTCTATGCCAGCAATTTCACGGTCGGCGAGATACGCGAAATGGAGGCGTTCTATCGTAAGCCGGTCGGCCAGAAGCTTCTCGAGAAATCGTCGGCCATCACGCAGCAGAGCAGCCGGGCCCGCTTCAACAGCCGTTTGGCTGCAGCGAGAAAATTACCAGCGCGAATAATCGGACCGTAGATGTAGCCGGCTAGATAGCCGGAAATGAACACGAAGAATTCGGCGGCATCGCTGAAGCCGTAATTGCGCAGGGTCAGCCAGGCAACGACGTCGTGCGGGATGTGATCGAGAAAAATCATCCACAGCCCTATGCCGCGGAAAAGATCGAGCCGAAGGTCGCGCTCGACGGCATGCGAGTAAGATGCCACACCCTGATTAGCCATCATGCCTTATCCACTTTTGCGTTGTTGAACATCGCTAAGGGCAGCGAAAGGACGTCGGAAGACCTGCAAAGGGCCCGGCGCCGCCCGGCAATCGGTTATTTTAAATCCGCAGCCGGTGATCTCCAGCAAACCGTCAGCCAAGAAACAAATCCTCTGGCTGATCGACCAGCGCCCATTGAGACCCGCCGGGCTACGACCGTCAATATCCCGGGCCGGTCAAAAGCACCGTTGACCCCTGTTCGTCGCACCCCGGCCGGAGAACGGCCCGCCTGGCCTGCATCACGGCCAGGCACAAAGGCGTGAGACGTGAAGTGGTTCACGTTCGCGCGCCGCGGATCGCGTTAGATGGGACCGTGCAAACTTGTTCCGCGTAGCGAACCGAACGGAGAATTCGCATGAAGCAGCTGATGATCTCTGCATTCGCGGCTGTCGCCCTGATCGCCGCCGCCACCACCGCATTGCGGTCAAACTCGCCTTCGGCCGTCCGTGCCACCGGCATGATGTCGTCGCAGGAAACAAACACTGCGGCCGGCGTCACGAAGCTCCCGATCGAGCACTTCGAGGATATGTCGCTGGTTTATTCGACGCCGACTACGCGTTAAGCGAGAGGCCGCCTCAAATTGGCGGCCTCCTCATTTCCGGCGGGGCGCACCATGCCTCTGCTGGTGGATCCTGTCCTTCGCTGCGCTGCAATCATTCGCCGGCGGTCGGACCCAAAGCGAGAGCCCTGGCGCGTATGACGGGTTCACGCCCGGCCGGCTGACGGGCGCAAGCGAAGCTGCTATGATCGCTTTGGGAACATTGACCGGAGCATCGCCATGGACGCCGTGACGCCAAAGGGCTCTCAGACATCTGATACCCATTCGCACCTCGTTCGCCCCGAGACCATGGAGTGGCAGAAGACCCGCTTCCCGGGCTGCGAGGCCAAGACGCTGCTGTTCGATCGCACAACCGGCCTGATGACCGCGCTGATGCGGTTCTCGCCGGGCGCGGTGCTGCCCGACCACGAGCACGTCAACATCGAGCAGACCTACGTTCTCGAGGGCCACCTCGTCGACAAGGA
>Ga0097691_1002018_pt1 | contig 14164 bp, 12 predicted proteins | sample NGESurdeep072012_8_FD_72858 | JGI IMG/M metagenome (GOLD analysis project Ga0097691, IMG submission 72858) | Arctic peat soil microbial communities from Barrow, Alaska - NGEE Surface sample 210-1 deep-072012 | ecosystem: Environmental > Terrestrial > Soil > Wetlands > Peat ...
CCACAAGCTCGGGGCGCACGTGCTGCTGTGGGGCGACCACTACGCCGCGGCCGACACGGCGGCGTTCCTGGGCAGCATCGGCAAGCAGGTCACGATCGTGACCGAGAAGCGCGAGTTCGCGGCCGACTGCGAGGTCATCCACATGTACGTCCTGCGCAAGCGCTTCGCGCAGGGCGATGCCGAGGCCCTGACCTCCCGACCGTTCAAGCACCCCGTCACCGTGATCACGAACGCCACCGTGCGGGAAGTGCGCGAGGGCGAGGTCGTCATCGAGGACCATGACTTCGGCCGCACCACGCTCCAGGTGAGCGACGTGGTCTCGTGCCAGACGCGGCCCGTCGTCGACCTGTACTCCGAGCTGCGGGCTGCCGGCGTCCACGTCATCAACGTCGGCGACTCCGTGCGGCCCCGCAACCTCTACTACGCGGTGAAGGAGGGGTCGGGGTTCGGCCTCGCGGTCGACGAGCACATGCTCTTCAACCCGAACCACGCCATCCTCAACGAGCTCCCGATCGACGTCCTCGCGCAGCTGACGCGCGACGAGGCGCCCGCCTACTCGCACCAGCAGATCGTGGTGCTCGCGGCGCGGCGCGATGGCTGACGGGACGGTCCCGGCGTGCACGTGGGCAGCCGAGCAGTGAGCCACTCGGCGCCCGCCCGGGCCGGCACGGCCGCGCCGCTGCGCGTCGGCGTCGTGGGGACCGGGTTCATCGGCGAGACGCACGTCGCGGCATGGGCGGCGGAGGGCATCCGCGCGGTGGTCCACGACGTGGATGCCAGCCGCGCGGCTGCGCTCGCCCACCGGCACGGGGCACGCATGGCGGAGTCGCTCGACGAGCTCTTCGGCGCCGTCGACATCGTCGACGTGTGCACGCCGACGCACCTCCACGCCGCAGTCGCCATCGCCGCCGCGCGCGCCGGCCGCCACGTGATCTGCGAGAAGCCGATGGCCCGCAGCCTCGCAGACGCAGAGGCAATGCTGGCGGCCGCGCGCGACGCCGGCGTCCGACTCTTCGTGGCCCACGTCGTGCGGTTCTTCCCGGAGTACGTCGCGGCGCGGGCCGCCGTGATGGACGGCGCGATCGGCGAACCCGGCGTGCTCCGCCTCACCAGGGCGAGCTTCCGGCCGCGGCAACCCGCCGGACACTGGTTCTTCGACCATGCCAGGTCGGGCGGGATCATCCTCGACCTGATGGTCCACGACCTCGACTATGCGCGCTGGGTTGCCGGCGACGTCGTGGCAGTCCACTGCCGGTCCGCGAGCGTGGCGCAGCCGGACACGGGAGTCGACCACGCGGTCGCGATCCTGACCCACCGGTCGGGCGCGATCAGCCATGTCTCGGCGTCGTGGGGCTACGCGCCGCCCACCTTCGTGACCGCCTTCGAGATCGCGGGGTCACACGGTCTCATCGAGCAGAGCTCGACGGCGACCTCGCCGGTCGCGCCGTCATTGCTGGCGGGCGCCGCGGACGGCGGCCTCACGGCGATGGCCGACACGCGCCTCGCCGGGGATCCCTTCCGCCTGGAGCTCGCCGAGTTCGCCAGGGCGATCCGGGACGGGACGGATGCGAGGATCGATGCGACGGACGGCCTCGAGGCACTCCGCATCGCGCTCGCCGCCGACGAATCCGCGCGGACCGGGGCGGTCGTCCGGCTCCCGCAGGCGGCCCGGTGATGGCCCTCGACGCCGCGGGCGGTGCGCCCGTGCGGATCGGCGTCCTCTCGGCCGAGCACGTCCACGCGCCGACGTACATCTCGCTCCTGGCGTCGATGCCGGGCGCGCACCTGGTCGGGGTGTGGGACGAGGATCGGCAGCGCGCCGCGGCGGCGGCGGAGCCCGTCGCGACGCGCGCGTTCGACGAGGTCGACGGGCTGCTCGAGCGCGTCGACGGTGTCGTGATCGCGTCGGCCAACAGCCGCCACCGGCGGCTCGTCGAGATCGCGGCGGAGGCCGGGGTGCACGTCCTGTGCGAGAAGCCGCTCGCGACCACGATCGAGGACGCCCGGGCAATCGTTGACGCCTGCGCCCGGGCGGGCGTCCGCCTGATGACCGCGTTCCCCACCCGCTGGAACCCCGCCGCGCGGGCGCTGGAATCCACGCTGCGATCCGGGGCTCTCGGCACGCCAGTCTTCCTGGAGGGCGTGAACACCGGGACGATGCCAGACAGCCACGCGGCGTGGTTCGTCGATCCCGCCCTCTCCGGGGGCGGCGCGGTGACGGACCACGTCGTGCACCTGGCGGACCTCTTTCGCTGGATCCTGCGCTCCGAGGTCGTCGAGGTCTACGCCGTCGCGAACCGGATCCTCCAGGAGCGGTTCGCGGGCGTCGAGACCGGCGGGCTCGTCTCGATGCGCTTCGCCAGCGGCGTGTCGGCCACCATCGACTGCAGCTGGAGCAAGCCGCGCTCCTACCCAACGTGGGGCGGCCTCTCCGTCCAGGCGGTTGGCACGGGCGGGGCGTTCGGCATCGACGCCTTCCGGCAGCGCCTCGCCGTGTATGGAACGCACGAGACCGGGATCTCGTGGCCGGCGTGGGGCCCCAACGCCGACGACGGGATGCTGGCGGAGTTCTTGTCCGCGGTGCGGGAAGATCGAGAGCCGGCGGTGACGGGGGTCGATGGGCTGCGGGCGGTCGAGATCGTCGACGCGGCGTACCGCTCGATTGCGGCCGGTGCGCCGGTCTCGCTCGGGGCGGGCCAGCTGTGACTCGGGCCGTTCTCCTGACGCCGCCGGTTCCGCCGAGTGGCCTGTTCACGAGCCGAGCGGGGATCAACTCCGGCGCCGCCGCCGCCGGCACGCGATGGGTCAACGAGTCGTGACGTCCACGAGGCACCTCGGGCTGGACCTGGGGGGCACGCTGCTGAAGTGGGCCGTGGTCGAGTCCACGGACGGGGGCTGGGACCGGCTGGCAACCGACCTGGTCCCGACCCGCCTGGACGCAGGGGCCGACGGGATTGTCGACCAGCTGGCGGAGACGGCCACCGCCGCCGCCGCCGATTGGGGCCCCATTGCCTCGGTCGGCCTGGGGATTCCGGGGCGCTACGACGCCGCTGGCGGCCGAGTCACCCTGACACCGAACATCCCCGTGCGCTGGGCGGGCATTCGCGTGGTCGAGCGCCTTGAGACGGTCGTCCACGTTCCCGTCCACCTTGTGAACGATGCGCGTGCGTTCACGCTTGCCGAGCTTCGCCTCGGGGCGGGGCGGGGCGCCCAGACGCTCGTCGGCATGACGTTGGGCACCGGCGTCGGCGGGGGGATCGCCATCTGGGGAAAGCTGTATCTCGGCCGTGATGGCGCAGGCGGCGAGATCGGCCACCAGACGATCGACCCCGACGGTCCTCTCTGCAATTGCGGCAACCGCGGCTGCGTCGAAGCGTTCGCACGGGCAGATGTCATCGCGGCGACTTGTGGCGCGTCGTCGGTGGAAGAGGCGGTCCGGGCGGTAGCCGACGGCGACGCGCGGGCGCTCGACGGGCTCGCGCAGGTCGGTCGATACCTGGGGATCGGTATCGCGAACATCGTGACCGTCCTGACGCCGGATCGCGTGGTGGTGGGGGGCGGCGTGGCGGCGGCGGGCGAGATCCTCTTCGCGTCGATCCGCGCGGAGCTCGACCGGCGAGTCCTGATGACGGGCTCGGCCACGGTCAAGCTCGTGCCTGCCGAGCTCGGGATCTGGGCCGGGGCGATCGGCGCGGCGATCCACGGCGCAGAGGCCGGAGAGCGCGCCCCGGGACTCTCTTGATACCGGAGGAAAGCGGACCGATGAGCGACGACGGGCTCGTACGCGGCCGCCTCGTGCTCGAGGATCGGGTCGAGCCGGGCCGCGTGATCCTGGAGGACGACCGGATCGCGGCCGTGGAGGCGGATCCGTCCGAGGCGAGCGGCCCGTGGATCATGCCCGGCTTCGTGGACGTCCACGTCCACGGCTGGGGCGGGCACGACGCGATGCGCTCGGAGTCCTCCCTCGACGGCATGGCTCGCGCCCTGCTGCACCGCGGCGTCACATCCTTCCTGCCCACCGCCGTCACCGCTCCGCTGGAGGTGCTGCGCGCCTTCGCCGATCGGGTGCGCGCGTGGATGCCCACTTCGCCGGACGACGGAGCGGCGGCGCTTGGCTTCAACCTCGAGGGACCGTTCATCTCGCCCCAGCGCGTGGGCGCGCAGAACCCGGCGTTCGTGCGAACCGCGGCGAAGATCACGTTCGAGGACCTCGAGCCCCTGCTCGGCAGCTTCCGCCTCACGACGATCGCGCCGGAGACGCCCGGCGCGATCGACCTGATCCGGTGGCTCACGGAGCGCGGCGTCGTCGCCTCGCTCGGCCATTCCGTGGCGACGGCCGCCGAGGCCCAGGCCGGATACGACGCCGGCGCACGCACCACCACGCACCTGTTCAACGCGATGTCCGGGGTCCATCAGCACGCGCCGGGCCTCGCCGCGGTGGCGCTCTCGCGGGACGACGTCTACACCGAGCTGATCGCCGATGGCCACCACGTGGATCGTGTGCTCTGGCCGCTGATCCTGCGCACGAAGCCGTCGGATCGGCTCCTCCTGGTGAGCGACGGGATCGAGCTCGCCGGAACGCCGCAGGAACATGGCTCTCTCGGCGGCCTCGAGGTGGAGGTGCGGGGCGACCGCTGCACGCTCGTGTCCAGCGGAGCGCTTGCTGGCTCCGTCATCGCGCTCGACACCTCCGTGCGGAACCTGGCGCTGTTCGGGTTGGATCTGCCGCGCGTCGCCGCCGCCGCCAGCGCCAACCCGCTGGCGCTGCTCGGGGTGGATGATCGTGGGCGAATCGCCCCTGGCCTCCGCGCCGACCTCGTCGAGCTCGATGAGGCCTTCAACGTGCGACGGGTCATGCGCGCAGGGCGGTGGTTCGAGGGACCGGGTGTCGCGTCACCCCCGGCGTGACCCCATGCCGAGTGCATGAAGAGGAAACATGACAGCCAAAGACCGCATGCACGGCGCCCCCACGCGGATGCACGAGGAGAACGGTCCATGGAGCCCAGGCCCGGCCAGGCGGCGTCCCTGGGGCAGCTCGATGAGCGGCATCTCATCCGCCCACGGGTGATGCCTCCGCTCGATCCCGCGTTCCGACCAGCAGCGCTGGCGGCCGCCCGATTCTTCGAAAGGGTCCGGGAGTCGCCATCCGGGCGCCCCGTCTGGCTCGCCGTGGAACAGCCGGGCGGGACCGTGAGCCACCATGAGTCCTGGGCTCTTGCGGAGGGCCCGGATGCGGCGTCCAGCGCGCGGTTCGTGGAACGGGATCTGAAGTTCCTGTTGTGGTCGCGGGGCGGCAGCCGCGTCTACGTGGATGGTCCAGCCTCGCTCGTGGCGGCACTGACCCGTCACTTCACGGCGGACCCCGTGGGTGCATTCGATGCCGGAGCGTTGGGCTCGACGATCTACGGCGCACCGTTCGAATTCCTGGCCGCGCCGCATTCGGAGTTCCCAGGCGAGACGGCCGCGTCGCTGGAGCTCGGCGGTCACCTCGATGGCTGCCGCATCGGCTTCGATCTTGGCGCCAGTGACCGGAAGGTCGCCGCGGTCGTCGACGGCGTGGTCTGCTTCAGCGAGGAAACCAGCTGGGATCCCCGGCACCAGGCGGACCCGCAATGGCACTTCCAGCAGATCAACGAGTCATTGCGGCGAGCGGCGGACCACCTCCCTCGCGTCGATGCGATCGGAGGCAGCTCGGCCGGCGTGTTCGTGAACAGCGAGCCCCGGCTGACGTCGCTCTTCCGCGCAGTACCGAGAGACGTGTTCGAATCGCGCGCCCGGCATCTGTTCCGTGAGCTGCAGCACGCCTGGGGTGACGTGCCCCTCGTGGTGGTGAACGATGGTGATGTGACCGCCCTGGCCGGGGCGATGAGCGCCGGTGTCGGAGCCCTGCTCGGCATCGCGATGGGCTCGAGCGAGGCCGGCGGTTACATCACCAGCGATGGTCGACTGACTTCATGGCTCAACGAACTGGCATTCGCTCCCGTCGACCTGGCGGCAGGAGCTCCCCGTGACGAGTGGTCGGGCGATTCCGGCGTCGGGGCCCAGTACTTCTCCCAGCAGGCCGTCGCGCGACTCCTGCCCGCCGCCGGCATCGACGTCCCGGACGACCTGGACCAGCCCGCGCGGCTTCTCGAGCTGCAACGGTTGATGGCCGAGGGCGATGCACGAGCCCATTCAGTGTACGAGACGATCGGTGCCTACCTCGGCTACGGCCTGCTGCAATACGCGAGGTTCTACCGCATCGAGCATCTGCTCCTGCTGGGTCGAGTCATGACGGGCAGTGGCGGCGATGTGATCCAGGAGACCGCGCAGCAGGTGCTCGAGTCGGAGCAGGATCAGTCGAGCACACACATCACGTTCCACACGGCGTCCGAGCGCGACAAGCGCCACGGGCAGGCCGTCGTCGCGGCCAGCCTTCCGCGCCTTCGGTGAGCGGGCCGCAGGCGCCGCCACGTAGTCACGGCGAGCAGGGCCCAGTCGCGACGAGCCGACCACCGGGTGAGACAGGGAGCGGCGCGTCAGCCGTCCCGAGCGTCCGGCTCCGCCGCTGCCTCGGCCTGCCCCACCCGTTCGCCCGGCGCTCAAGCCAGGAGAGCCGCCGCCTCCTCGTCGACGATCACCTGGAGGTTCGGGTGGCGGCGGAGGCAGGAGGCCGGGCAGTCCGGGTCCTCGGGGTCACGGAGCGCCCGGCGCAGGATGCCCGCCTTTCGGTCGCCGGTGACCAGGAGCCAGACCTCACCCGCCGCGAGGATGCGGTCCATGCCGACTGTGATGCCGGCCGTCGGGACGGTGCTCGCGCCGTAGCGAGCCATCGCCGCCTCCCGGCTCGAGGCGGCCAGGCGAACGATGCGGGTCGGGCTGTCCGGCAGCGAACCCGGTTCGTTGAAGCCGACGTGGCCGTTCATCCCGAGCCCGAGCACGACGAGGTCAAGCCCGACCGCTGCGGCGGCATGCCGGGCGACGGCGGCGTCCAGGTCCGGGTCGTCCACGTCGATCGCGTGCACGGCCGCCGGCGGCGCCGGCAGGCGGTCCAGCAGTTGGGCCCGCAGCCGCGTGTCGCAGCGGGCCGGGTCGCCGGGCGGCAGGCCGACCCATTCGTCGAGCAGGACGACGGTCGCGTCCGCAAACGTCGCCTCGCCGCTCCGGACGCGCCGAACGAGCGCCTCGTAGACCGGCACCGGCGTGGCGCCCGTCGGCAGGCAGAGCCTGAGCGCCGGCGTCGCCCGCAGGCGGTCGGCCAGGTCGGCGGCGACCTGGTCGGCCCAGGCCGCGGCCGGCAGGATGCGCAGCTCCGTCATGCGCCGGCGACCACGCGATCCACGAAGTCGCCAGTGGCCGGGTCCTTCAGGATGAGCTTGTGGCGCCCGTCGGGCAGGATCTCGCGCTTGATCACGACCTGTCCCTCGAACATCTCCGGCGCCTTCGCAATCCGAGGGGTCGTGCCGCCCCGCCAGTCGAGCGCGACGGGCTCCCACGCGTGGCTCTTCGCCGAGCGGTAGCAGGCGTCCATGATCGCGTTGACCACGTAGCCGTCGTAGAGCGTCTCCTGTGGAACACCGCCCTCGTCCATGGCGCGGAACATGTCCGTGAACATGTCCACGTAGCCGAGCTCGGAGACCTCGTCGCCGACCGGGAAGAGCCAGCCCGCCGCCGTCTCCGCCTTCTCCGCCACGTACCCGCCGCTGCCGCCGGCGGTGAACATCTCGAACCCGGTCCGGAGGAAGTGGTTCAGCCAGATCGTCCCGTGCGTGCCCGCCACCTCGTCGCGGAGGTCCATGCCGCCGCGGAATGTCCAGCTGACCTCGAACTGGCCGGTGGCTCCCGATTCGAACCTGATCAGGGCGATGGCATTGTCCTCGTCCTCGATCGGGTGGACGAGGGTGTCGGTCGTGCACATGACCTCGACCGGCCGGTTCCCCTTGCCCACGAAGTTGCGGATGATCTCGATGCAGTGGCAGCCGAGGTCGATGATCGCGCCACCGCCGGTCAGCCGGCCGTCCCAGAACCAGGCCGAGTGCGGGCCGGGGTGCGTCTCGCGCGAGCGCACCCACGTCACGTCGCCGATCGCGCCGGCCTGCGTCGCGCGGATCGCCTTGAGCGACTTTGGCGTGTAGCAGAGGTCCTCGAGATACCCGCCGAAGACGCCGGCAGCCTCGACCGCCTGGAGCATGCGCCTCGCCTCGTCCGCGTTCCGGCCGAGTGGCTTCGTGCACAGCACGGCCTTGCCCGCGGCGGCGACCGCGTTCACTGCCTCCTCGTGGAGGTGGTTCGGGAGGGCCACCACGACCACGTCCGTCTCGGGATGGTTGATCGCCGCGGCCATGTCGGTCGTGCGCTCGGGGATGCCCCAGCGTTCGCTGAAGGCCTTGCCGCGTCCCTCGGTGCGCGAGTAGACGACGCCGACGCGGTCGCGGCCGCGCTGCCCGTGGAGCGTCATCGTGTAGAAGTCCCCGATGAGACCGGTGCCGAGCATCGTGATGGCGTGCGTCTGCATGGTTGCGCGGCTCCTCTGGGTGGTTGCGAGCGATTGTACGGACGAACCGGGCGGCGCTGCGCGTGTGCAGGGCGGGGCCGGTGGCTACGGAATGACGCCGTCCGGCACCAGCGGCAGCGAGCGCAACCGCACCCCCGTCGCCGCGAAGATCGCGTTGGCGAGCGCCGGGGCGATCGCGATGATGGGCGTCTCGCCGCCTCCGGCCGAGGGGAGATCCCGTCGGTCGACGAGCACCACCTCGATGGGTGGAACATCGCTGATGCGCGGAACGCGGTAGTCCGACAGGGACGCGTTCTGGATCGTGCCAGCCTCGAAGTGGATCGCCTCGAAGAGGGCGGCGCCCAGGCCCATGACCGTCGCGCCCTCGATCTGGTTCGTCAGGCCGTCGGGGTTGACGATCGCGCCGCACTCGAATGCGGTCACGATGCGGAGGATCTCGAGTCGCCGGTCGTCGCCGACGCGCACCGCCACGCAGGTGGCGACGCGGGCGCCCTTCTCCACGCCGCCGGCAATGCCCATCCCGAAACCGGGCTCGCGGGACCGGCGCGCCCAGTCAATGCGGTCGGCCGGGACGTGGAAGACCGCCGCGAGCCGTTCGTCGCGGAGGTGCCTGAGGCGGAGCGCGAGTGGGTCGATGCCGAGCGCGTCCGCCAGTTCGTCCATGTGGGATTCGCGGGCGAAGTGGTTCGCCGTCGCGGCCAGGGCCCGATACGAGCCTTGCGGCAGCGGCGAGTCGGCCGGCTGGAAGTCGAGGCGCTGGTTCGGGATCTCGTAGGGACCGACGACGCCGAACACGCCGGAGTTCGTGTTGCGCAGCTCCCACGCCGTGATGCCGCCATCTCGACGCGCGCCGCTACGGACGTCGATGACGGCGGCGGGCCGAAGGTAGCCGCGGGTGAACTCCTCCTGGCGGCTCCAGCGCACCTTGACCGGGCGGCCCGTGGCGCGCGACAGCCGGGCAGCCTCCGCCGCGACCTCACCTCCTTGCTTGCCGCCGAAGCCGCCGCCCGTGTCCGGGACGATGACGCGCACGTGCGCTTCCGGAACGCCCAACGCGTCGGCGAGCTCGCTCCGCACGCCGAAGGGCCGCTGCGTCCCGTTCCACACCGTCAGGCGGGCGCCGTCCCACTCTGCCAGTGCCACCTGCGTCTCGAGGGGCACGTGCGCCACGTACGCGGCGGTGTAGGTCGCGGCGAGCTGAACTGGCGCCGCGGCCAGCGCCGCATCGAGGTCGCCACTCTCCTGGTGGAACGGGCCCTCCCAGCCCCGCACGTCGGCGGGGTGGGTGCGCAGATGGTCGCTGAGGTCGGTTTCGGATGGCTGCGGCGCCAACTCCCACTGCGCCTCGATCGCCTGCAGCGCGCGTCCTGCACCGAACGGGTCGGAGGCTGCCACTCCCACGAACGAGCCCTCGTGCACGACGGTCACGCCCGGCAACGCGTTGGCCCTCGAGACATCGACCGAGCGGAGGGTCGCGCCGTAGGCCGGCGGTCGCAGCACCCGCCCATGGAGCATGCCGGGACGAGACAGATCGGAGGGGTAGCGCTTGGCCCCCGTCACGATCTCCGGCGCGGTGAGGCAGGCGGTCGGGCGTCCGACCACCCGCTCCGCCGGCCCCGGCGTCACGGGCGCGCCCGGGGAGGCGACCTCTACGCGCCGCATGCCACGCACGAGCTCCCCGTAGGTGACGGAGCGGCTGCCGTCGGATTGCCGAATGCAGCCGTCGGATGCGACAAGCTCGGCGGGCGCGACGTTCCATTGGGCAGCGGCACGGCCGAGCAGGAACTCGCGCGCGGACGCGGCGGCCTGCCGCAGGTGCTCGCCCGCATCGGGCATGGAGCGGCTGCCGAAGGTACCCATATCGAAGGGGCAGACGTCGGTGTCCCCCATCACGATCCGGACCGCGACGAGGGACACGCGCAGTTCCTCGGCGACTCGGAGGGAGAGCGCAGTCCGGTTGTCCTGCCCGATGTCGACCTTGCCCGTGAAGGCCGTCACCGTTCCGTCGGCGCCGACGTGGATCCAGGCCCCCGCACTGGTCACCCAGCTGCCGGGGTCCCGCGTCTGGCCTGGCTCGAGGACCACGACCAGGCCCTCCGGAAGCATCTCGAAGTAGTCGCGCTGCTCTGGGCTGGTCAGGTCCCACGGTCGGCGGGGCCGGGCCGACCCGGTCAGCAGGCTGGCGCCAGCCGTGATCGGCTCGGGCCGGGTCCAGCCGTCCGCGTCCCGCGCCAGCTCGGTCGCGCGGCGCACGGCGCGCAGGATGCGGGGGTACGTGCAGCAGCGGCAGATGTTGCCCGCCAGGGCCGACCTGATCTGCGCGTCGTCGGGATCGGCGTTCCGCTCCAGCAGCGCGACCGTGCTCATGATCATTCCGGCCGTGCAGTAGCCGCACTGGAAGGCTCCGACCTCGAGGAAGGCGCGCTGCACCGGATGCAGGTGGCCCTCGCTCGCCAGTCCCTCGACGGTGGTGACGGCGTGGCCGGCAACGCCCGAGATGCGTGCCTGGCAGGCCTGGACGGGCTCACCGTCGAGGAGCACGGTGCAGGCGCCGCACGCGCCCTCTCCGCAGCCCGGCTTCGCGCCGGTCAGCCCGAGCTCCTCGCGGAGCGCGTAGAGCAGACTCCGATCCGGCTCGAGCGCCAGCTCGCGCGCCACGCCATTCACGACGATCTGGGCGGAGCCAGTCATGGTCGTCCCTTCGCGCTCGATGCTGGACATGGCCAAGCATAGTCTCGAGCCGACGATGGCGGCTCTGTGCCATCGTCCCGCCGGTGACACCGGCCCCTCTGTGCAGGGCTCTCCGCCTGTGCAGGGCTCTCCGCTTCGCGGACGCAATCGCGCGAGTCCGGACCGGCACAATTGGAGACGCGCCTCCGGTTGCGATAGGATGACCCCATGGCACCTCTTGGCGACGCCACACGGCCGCTCCGTGTCGATGCGGAGCGCAACCGCGTCCGGATCGTCGGCGCCGCTCAGGCGGCCTTCGCCGAGCACGGCCTGGATGTCCCGCTCGAGGATGTCGCCGAGGATGCTGGAGTCGGGATCGCGACCCTCTATCGTCGGTTCCCCACCCGCGACGACCTGATCGCGGCATGCTTCGAGCGGCGGCTCGCGGACTACGCCCGGTTGGCCGAAGAGGCGCTCGAGGCACCAGACGGATGGTCGGGCTTCTGCGCCTATGTCGAGCAGGTCTGCGCGATGCAGGCCGCCGACCGCGGCCTCAAGGACGTGCTGACGAAGACGTTCCCGCGCGCGCAGACCCTGGAGGCGCATCGGGCGCGCGGGTACGAGCTGTCGGTTCGGCTGATCGAACGCGCCACGTCCGAGGGAACGCTCCGCTCGGACTTCGTCCCAGAGGACCTTGTCCTTCTGCTCATGGCGAACGCCGGCGTCGTCCAGGGCGCCGGCGAGGCAGCGCCCGATGCCTGGAGGCGGTTTCTTGGCTTGATGCTCGACGGTCTCCGCAGCGAGGGCGCCGGCCCGCTGCCGCCACCCCCGAGCCCGCGCCAGATGATGCGGGCGATGCGACGGCTCGCCGGGCCACCCGATGAGATGAGGAACACGCAATGATGCATTCAGCCTTCGCACCGGCCCTCCTGCCGGGGAACCCCCAAGCGGATACGGCGGGCACGGAATACGAGCCAGGCATCTGCAACATTGGCCCGGCAGAGGTCGCTCGCCGACTTCGAGCCGGGCACGTCGGGCTCGTGGCGACGCTCGGCCTGTATACGGGCCTCACCATGATCGGCGCGCCGCGGCTCGCCCGGCTCCTCGTCGCGCTCCCGGCGGCCGGCGCGGCGTCCGGATACCTCCAGGCGCGGCTGCAGTTTTGCGCCGGCTTCGGATCACGCGGCGTCTTCAACTTCGGTCCGCTCGGCCAGACCAAGCTTGTGGCGGATGCGGACGCCCGCGCGCGGGATCGATCGAGAGCCACCCAGATCGGCCTGGCGAGCCTCGGAATCGGCGTGGCCGTCGGCGTCGTGGCCGTGGTCCTCCCGCGATGACGACGACCGGCAACCGTGCGGCCGCCGAGAGCCCGCGCGTCGCTGACCGCGTCGAGTGGGTGGCCGCTGCCCTCCGCTCACACAACATCGAGGCGATCGTCGTCGACACGGGCCAGGAGGCGCGCGCGGTCGTCCTCGGCCTGATCCCGGAGGGCTCGGAGGTCCACTCCGGCAAGTCGAAGACCCTCGAGGAGGTCGGCCTCTTCAGCGAGCTCGTCGAATCCGGGCGTTAGGGACTGCCCCGAAATAAGGCCCCTCATTCTGAGGGAGCATGAGACGGGGGAGCAGCGCGTAGTTCCACTCGCCGTGGAAGGCGTCGGGCCGGAGATGGAGGGTTTCCATGTCGGCGTCGGAGACGGTCCGCCCGGCCGGGTAGGCGTTCTCATCGAGCTCGCTCCGGACCCGCAGGCCGGTCCGGGTCGTCGTCGCGGCGATGAGCCTGACGATCGCCAGCGCCGCGGGCTGCCAGGCGCCGCCATCCACGGACACCTCCACCTTCGAGATCCCGCGGTCGGGCGCCCACGCCACGCCTGCAACGGCGACAGGGCCGGCGGTGACCGCGGCCTGGTCTCGCGGGACGTCGATCCGCGACATCGTGAGGATCGGGGCCTCCTTCGCCCAACCGCGCGGGACCCAGTAGGCGTCGACCGCCTCCAGGGTGGTGAGCTCCAGCTCCGAGAGCCACTTGGTGGCGGAAACGTAGCCGTACAGTCCCGGGACGATGAGGCGGGCGGGAAAGCCGTGCTCCGCGGGGAGCGGCACGTCGTTCATCTTCACGGCGATCAGCGCGTCCCTCGGCCGTGCGGGCTCCGTCACCCAGGACGTGGGGAAGCCGGCGGCCCAGCCGTCCACGGACCGGGGCACGATCTGCGTGGCGCCCGGCTGGATCCCGGCCATGTCCAGGATGTCCATGAGCCGCACCCCGGTCCATTTCGCGTTCCCGACGAGCTCGCCGCCGACCTCGTTGCTGACGCAGGCGATCGTCACGTACTGCTCGACCAGCGGCAACTCCACGAACTGGGCGAAGGACAGCGTCACCTCCCGCTCGACCTTGCCGTGAACGCGCAGCTGCCACGTGGCGATGTCGATCGCGGGCGTGATGAGCGCGGTGTCGATGCGGTAGAAGTCCCCGTTGGGGACGACGAGGGGCGTGAGGCCGTCGATGGCGAACGAGGCGTCCGGCGGGGGCGTCGGCGCGGGCTGGACAGGGGAGGGGGTGGCGGCCGCGGCCGTGGCTGCGGCGGTGCCCGAGGTTGCTGCGCCGGCCCGGCGGTCGAGCAGCGTCCGGCCGAACCCGCCGCCGATGATGGCGAACGCGCCGAGGATGCCGGCGCGCTGGTCGTCAATAGGCCCCAAGGCCTGCGCGACATGAACGAGAAGGTCTACACCGCCTGGTTTCCCGAATGCTGCGCTGCGACCCTCATCACGCGAGACATGGGCGACATGCAGGCGTTCCTGCAGGAGCAGGGCAAGATTGTCGCGAAGCCCCTGTATGGCATGGGGGGCCGCTCGATCTTTGTTGTTGAGGCGGGCGAGAAGAACAGCCAGGTGATCTTCGAGACCCTAAGCGACTACGGTCAGAGCTTCATCATCGTGCAGCGCTACCTGCCCGAGATCGTGGAAAGCGGCGACTCGCGGATTCTCTTGATCGCCGGTGAGCCCG
>Ga0097691_1002020_pt1 | contig 14159 bp, 12 predicted proteins | sample NGESurdeep072012_8_FD_72858 | JGI IMG/M metagenome (GOLD analysis project Ga0097691, IMG submission 72858) | Arctic peat soil microbial communities from Barrow, Alaska - NGEE Surface sample 210-1 deep-072012 | ecosystem: Environmental > Terrestrial > Soil > Wetlands > Peat ...
CGTACGCCGGAGTATGTCGGCAAGAAAATCGAGGCGAAAGAGGTCAAGATGGCCATGCTCGCCATCCTGGTGCTGCCGCTGATGTATCTCGGCTGGACGGCGGTCGCGGCGGTAAACCCGCAGGCACTCACCCAGCTCGGCAACTCGGGACCGCACGGCTTCACGGAGATGCTCTACCTGTATGTGTCGAGCACCGGCAATAACGGTTCGGCGTTCGGCGGCATCACGGCCAACACGATGTTCTTCAACATCACCGGCGGCGTCGCGATGTTTGTCGGCCGCTTCTTCATGATCATCCCGGCCATGGCGATCGCCGGCTCGCTCGCGGAGAAGAAGAGCATCGCTGCCTCGGCCGGTACCTTCCCGACCACCGGCGGCCTCTTCATCGGCCTGGTCGTCGGCGTGATCGTGATTGTCGGCGGCCTCACTTTCTTCCCCGCGCTCGCGCTCGGGCCCATCGTCGAGCATCTCGCGATGACTGCTGGCACCGTGTTCTGACCGGATTCACCTCGGAGTTTATTCGATGGAAACCTCACATATTCGCAAGCGGATGCCGGTCTCGGCTCTGGTCGATCCCAAGATCGTGCTGCCGGCCATCGGCTCGGCCTTCGTCAAGCTCGATCCGCGGACTTTGATCAAGAGCCCGATCATGTTCGTGCTCGAGATCGTCACGGCGCTGACCACGGTGATCCTGATTCGCGACATCTTCACCGGAGGCGCAAACATCGCCTTCGAGGTCCAGATCATCGTGTGGCTGTGGTTCACCGTGCTGTTCGCCAACTTCGCCGAAGCCATCGCCGAAGGTCGCGGCAAGGCGCAGGCCGAATCGCTGCGACGCCAGCGCACGGAGACGCAGGCAAAGCTCCTGAGCGGCCCCGACCGAAAGAAATACAAGAACGTCGCCAGCACCAGCCTTAAGGTGGGCGACGTGGTTCTAGTGGAGGCTGGCGACTTCATCCCCTCGGACGGCGAGGTGATCGAAGGCGTCGCCTCCGTCAATGAGGCGGCGATCACCGGCGAGTCGGCTCCTGTCATTCGCGAGTCCGGTGGCGACCGCTCGGCGGTCACCGGCGGCACGCAAGTGCTCTCCGACTGGATCCGCGTCCGCATCACCGCGGCGCTGGGGTCCACCTTCCTCGACCGTATGATCAGGCTGGTCGAGGGCGCCGAGCGCCAGAAGACGCCGAACGAGATCGCGCTTAACATTTTGCTCGTCGGCCTGACGATCATTTTCGTCTTCGCGACGGTCACTATCCCGAGCTATGCCGCCTATGCGGGCGGAACGATCTCCGTCGTCGTGTTGGTGGCTTTGTTCGTGACGCTTATTCCGACCACCATCGGCGCCTTGCTGTCGGCCATCGGTATCGCCGGCATGGACCGCCTGGTGCGTTTCAATGTCTTGGCGATGTCCGGCCGCGCGGTCGAGGCGGCGGGCGACGTCGATACGCTGCTGCTCGATAAGACCGGCACGATCACGCTCGGCAACCGCCAAGCCACCGAGTTCAAGCCGTTGCGCGGCGTGACCGAACAGGAGTTGGCGGATGCGGCACAACTTGCCTCGCTTGCCGACGAGACGCCCGAGGGCCGCTCCATCGTCGTACTCGCGAAGGAGAAGTATGGCATCCGTGGCCGCGATTTGGCTGAAATGCGGGCCAAATTCATTCCGTTCACCGCGCAGAGCCGCATGAGTGGGGTCGAGGTCGGTGACTCGTGGATCCGAAAGGGCGCGGTCGACGCCATTCTAAACTACCTCAATGCGCCGGCGACCGCGGCGAAGTCGCCGCAGCCGGCAGTCAATGCCGAGGCAGTGCGTGAGATCAATGCAATCGCGGACGCCATCGCGAAGGCCGGCGGTACGCCGCTCGCCGTTGCCAAGGACGGAAAATTGCTTGGCATCGTTCACCTCAAGGACATCGTCAAAGGCGGCATCCGCGAACGCTTTGCCGAGCTTCGCCGCATGGGCATCCGCACCATTATGATCACCGGCGACAACCCGATGACCGCCGCTGCGATTGCGGCGGAGGCGGGCGTGGACGACTTCCTCGCGCAAGCTACCCCTGAGGACAAGTTGCGGCTCATTCGCGATGAGCAGGCCAAGGGAAAGCTAGTCGCCATGTGCGGCGACGGCACCAACGATGCCCCAGCGCTCGCTCAGGCCGACGTCGGCGTTGCCATGAATACCGGCACGCAGGCGGCGCGTGAGGCGGGCAACATGGTCGATCTTGACTCTAATCCGACCAAGCTGATCGAGGTGGTCGAGATTGGTAAGCAGCTGCTGATGACACGCGGCGCGCTCACCACCTTCTCGATCGCCAACGACGTGGCGAAATACTTCGCCATCATCCCGGCGATCTTCCTCGCCTTCTACCCGCAGCTGCAGGCGCTCAACATTATGCACCTCGCGACCCCGCAGAGCGCGATTCTGTCGGCGATCATCTTCAACGCGCTCATCATCATCGCCCTCATCCCGCTGTCGCTGAAGGGCGTCGCCTACCGTGCGATCGGGGCTGGCGCGCTGCTGCGCCGCAACCTGCTGATCTACGGCGTCGGCGGCGTCATCATTCCGTTTATCGGCATCAAGGCCATCGACCTCGCGGTCAACGCCTTGCATCTGGTCTGAGGAGAGATAGTCATGTTGAAAGAAATCCGTCCGGCCATCATTATCCTAGTCGGTCTGACCCTGATCACCGGCTTGGCATACCCGCTCGCCATGACCGGGATCGCCGAGGTGATCTTCCCGCGCCAGGCGCAAGGCAGCCTCATCGAGAAGGACGGCAAGGTCGTAGGCTCTGCCCTGATCGGACAGGTCTTTGCCGACGACAAATACTTCCACGGCCGGCCTTCTGCGACCAATACGCCCGATCCGAAGGATCCGACTAAGAACATTGATGCACCCTACAATGCTGCGAATTCGAGCGGCTCAAACCTCGGCCCCACCAGCAAGGCGCTCGCTGACCGCGTTAAAGCCGATGTGGACACATTGAAGAAAGAAAACCCGACCGCAGCGATCCCGGTCGATCTGGTGACGACCTCCGGCAGCGGCCTCGATCCTCACATATCGCCGGCGGCTGCTTTGTTCCAGGTGCCCCGTGTTGCGAAGGCGCGTAACATGCCAGAAGATCGCCTGCGTCAACTCGTCGGCGAGCGCACCGAGGGTCGGACTTTCGGCTTGCTCGGCGAGCCGCGGGTGAATGTTCTTGAGCTCAATCTGGCGCTCGACGAGGCGGGAAAGAAGTAGATCGGCCAGCCTCGGGGCCGGTCTCGGGGCCTGAGGTCTGATGGCAGATCAACGTCGCGACCTTGATCAACGGCCCTCGCCGGAAGCCCTGCTCGCGGCGGCCCGACGGGAAGAAAGCCGCGTCGGCAAGCTCAAGATCTTTGTGGGTGCGGCGCCTGGCGTCGGCAAGACCTACGAAATGCTGCAACAGGCCCGTGCCAGAAGCAAAGACGGCTACGATATTGTCATCGGCGTCGTGGAGACTCATGGCCGGAAAGAGACCGAAGTACTGTTGGAAGGTCTCGATGTCATTCCGCGCCGGCGCCTTGAGTACAAGGGCCAGTGGCTTGAGGAAATGGACCTCGACGCCATCATCGCTCGCCGGCCACAGATCGTTCTGGTCGACGAACTCGCCCACACCAACGTGCCTGGCAGCCGTCATCCCAAACGCTATCTCGACGTAGAAGAGCTGTTAAATCACGGCATCGACGTCTACACCACCGTCAACATCCAACACATCGAGAGCCTGAACGACGTCGTTGCGCAGATTACACGTGTCCGTGTCCGCGAGACCGTTCCGGATTCTGTTCTTGATCGTGCCGACGCCATCGAGCTCGTCGATCTGACGCCGGACGATCTGATCCAGCGCCTTAAGGACGGGAAAGTCTACGTCCCCAAGCAGGCCGAGCGCGCGTTAGAACACTACTTTTCGCCGAGCAACTTGACGGCTCTGCGCGAGCTTGCCTTACGGCGCACTGCCGATCGGGTGGATGAGCAACTGCTCGCGGAGCTGCAGACCCACGCCATTACAGGACCTTGGGCTGCGGGCGAACGCATCCTTGTTTGCATCAGCGAGGATCCGCGTGCAGCAGGTCTCGTGCGCTACGCCAAGCGACTGTCGGATCGTTTACATGCGGTGTTTACAGCGCTTTCTGTCGAGACCAGACGGAGTTTGCGGCTTACCGAAGAGCAGCGTGATCGGATCGCTGATACCCTGCGTCTTGCGGAGGCGCTAGGAGGCGAAGCGATCACGATTCCAGGTGGCGATCGAAGTATCGCTGACGATGTCATCGACTATGCGCGCACGAACAACATCACCCAAGTCATTATCGGAAAAACGAGCCGATCGCGGTGGTTTGAAATACTCCACGGGTCCGTCGTGCATGATCTTGTACGGCGGTCCGGTAATATCAGCGTCCATGTGATCGCAGGCGATGACATTATTGGCGAACCAATCCCGAAGAAGACGGTGCGCACAGCCGAAGAGGCCAAGCCATTCGATCCGCGTCCTTATGCCATCGCGCTCGTTGCGGTCGCAATCGCTCTTGGCGTCGGCGAAGCCATCCAGTCTTGGTTTAAAATCGAAAACGTCGACCTCGTATTCCTCACCGCGGTTGTCGGCGTTGCGGTGCGCTACGGGCTGTGGCCGTCGATCTTCACCAGCGTCGTGGCATCGCTTTGCTATAATTACTTCTTTCTGCCTCCGATTTATACCTTCACGATCACCGATCCGACCAATGTATTGGCCTTTTTCTTCTTCATTGTAATAGCCATCGTCGTGTCGAACGTCGCCGCGCGGGTGCGCACGCAGGCCGTTGTGGCGATGGGCCGCGCGCGTGCCACCGAGTCGCTCTACGCATTCAGCCGCAAGCTGGCAGGCGTCGGCGCCTTGGATGATGTCCTTTGGGCCACGGCGTACCAGACGGCATTGATGCTGAAGGTGCGGGTCGTATTGCTTCTGCCGGAGAACGGCTCCATTGCGGTGAAGGCTGGCTACCCGCCTGAGGATACTCTCGATAGTGCCGACCTGGCCGCCGCAACCTGGGCCTGGGAGAACAATCGTTCCGCCGGGCGGGGTTCGGATACGCTACCGGGCGCCAAACGATTATTCATGCCCATGCGGACTGGCCGGGGTGTAATCGGAGTTGTCGGCATCGACCGCGACAAGCCGGGACCGCTGCTTACACCTGATGAGCGCCGCCTACTCGATGCGCTCATAGACCAGGGCGCTCTAGCGATCGAGCGCGTCCGTCTGGTCGAGGACATGGACCGCGTCAAGCGCACGGTCGAGACTGATCGCCTCCGTTCCGCGCTCCTCACCTCAATCTCGCACGATCTTAAGACACCGCTTGCGGCGGTACTGGGGTCTGCGAGCACGCTGCGGGACCTTGCGGGCAAGCTCACTGAAGCGGAGAAGGCCGATCTGTTGGCAACCATCGTGGACGAGTCCGAGCGGCTCAATCGCTTTATTGCGAACCTGCTCGACATGACGAAGCTCGAATCGGGCGCCATCGTGCCGAATATGGCGGCTCATGATCTTGCTGAAATTGTCGGCAGTGCGCTGCGGCGCGCGAACAAGATTCTCGCCCAGCATCATGTCGAGCTTAAGCTTGCGACAGAACTCCCGATGATCGAGTTGGATGCGGTGCTCTTTGAACAGGTGCTTTTTAATATCCTCGATAACGCGGCAAAGTATGCGCCCGTCGGCACGACGATTCTCATCCGGAGCTGGCGGGACGTGGAATCCGTTTGTCTCCAGATTCTTGACGAAGGCGAGGGCATTCCTTCCGCCGATCTGGAGCGCATATTCGATAAGTTCTATCGGGTTAAGAAAGGGGATCAGGTGCTGGCAGGCACCGGGCTAGGTCTTGGGATTTCCCGAGGGTTTGTAGAGGCCATGAACGGCACCATTACGGCCGCGAACCGCACGGATCGGACAGGAGCGGTCTTCACGATCAGGCTACCGGTTCCGGCGGAACCAAAGCAGTTGGATACCGCCGCATGACTGCCGCCCCACTTAAAGTTCTGGTGATCGATGACGAGCCGCCTATTCGTAAGCTGTTACGGATGGGCCTGACCACACAGGGTTATCAGATTCTCGAGGCGCCCAACGGCAAGACTGGGCTCGAACTCCTGAGCCAAGGACCGGATTTGGTCATTCTCGATCTCGGCCTCCCTGATATTCAGGGTCATGAGCTGCTGAGAATGATCCGCGCACGAAACGAGAGCGTTCCTATTGTGGTGCTATCTAGCCGAGGTGACGAAGCCGGTAAGATTCAAGCGCTTGATCTCGGTGCCGATGACTATGTGACCAAACCGTTCGGAATGGATGAGTTGCTGGCACGCATGCGTGCGGCGCTACGCCACCAGCTGCAGGTCCATGGCGAGCGCCCTATCTTTAAGGCCGGCGACTTGTCGGTTGACCTTGTTCGCCGCATCGTCAAGGCGCGTGACAAAGACGTTAAGCTGTCGCCGAAGGAATATGACCTCCTGCGCGTGCTCGTGCAGCACGCCGGAAAGGTGCTGACTCACAAATTCTTGCTTGGCGAATTGTGGGACGAGGTGGTCGACACGCAATATTTGCGTGTTTATGTCCGCCAACTTCGGCAAAAAATCGAAGCTGATCCAGAACGTCCGCAATATATTCTGACGGAAACCGGTGTCGGCTATCGCCTGCGACCGCCCGACTGAGGAATGGTAAGGTAATGGAAATCAAGGAGTTTCTCGCGCCGTCCGACGTATTCGTTGACATTCGCGCGTCGAACAAGACTCGATTGTTGGAGGACCTCTGCCGTCGCGCGTCCTCCATTTTTAAAATCGACGCCGATAAAATCACGGCTGATATCCTCAAACGTGAGGAATTGGGATCCACGGGACTGGGAGGTGGTGTGGCAATCCCGCACGCACGAATTGCGGACGTGAAAAAGCCTTTCGGCCTTCTCGCTCGACTGAAAAGTGCAATCGAGTTCGATGCCATCGACCGCCAGCCGGTCGATCTCATATTTCTTCTGCTGCTGCCGACGGCGCCCGCAGGCGAGCAGCTCAATGCGCTTGCCCTGGTGGCGCGGACGCTAAGGGATGCGGACACCACTCGTAACGCGCGCCGTGCTGCGGATCCAACTGGCCTTTATGCTGCAGTGGCACAAAGCCCGAAATAAGCGGGCATCGGCTTCAGGTGCTCAAGGCGGCGTGACACTCGACCACCCCAAGCGGCCTTCGCAGAAATGCGAAGACCGGCTTTATTCTTATTAGCGAAGGCAACTATTCTCGGAGGCGTCTTTTTTGTTATATTTGAATTGGACTCGATTTTTCGAAAAGCAAGTGTCCCGTAGTGCCATACGATGTTTTGCAAATTGCTCCGCGCGGCCAAGGCTACCCCGTACCTGAGCGTGGTACCTGACAGATTTTTAATACCAGCGAAAGATAGATTACTGCATCGGCATAATCGCAGTTCGTCACGGAGGAGGCGCGACACCAAAAAGAACATCCGCGATTGGGGGATCATGGATCGGGTAATCGGTGTCGGCAGGCCAAGGCAGTGCGGTGGCTACATCGTCCGCCCCCAGCGCGGCGAGTTGGTGCGGCACACCATCCCGGTATTCAATATGGCCACTGCCCATGATGCCGACGACGAGCGGGTGCCGCGCATCGCGGTGCGCGTCGGCGATTGCCTCGGCCATTGCGCGGTCCCAGAACTGCTGCGCGCAGACGAAACGTTCAAACCGTTCCGAAGCTGCGCGGGCGTCCTGACCGGCAGCCGGGTGCTTCTTAAACCACTCAAACTGCCGGTCGCGATAAAACGAAGAGGCCGGTACAGGATCGCCGACGCCCTCCCGCTCGGTGCTCGGCACGGATGCTAATCCTTGTGCCGCAACCCGGCGGTTAGTCGACCGATCGATATTGAGCGCCAGCATTGGCAAGCGGTGCATGCGGGAAAAATTGAAAAGCGGCAGGTAGAGCTCGGCGGCGAAGCCCCAGATCTGCGCCCAATCGACTTCGCGCAGGAAGTCGGATTCACTCAGTTCGCCCTTGGACCAGCGATCGAGAACAGGCTGAACGCGCCGCGAGAACATCTCGAAACCGAGGACCATGTCGGGTCTGTGGCTGAACAGCGCCGTGATCGTATAAAGCTGCCAGCGATGGTGCTCCGGCTGGTCATGCGACTCGCCGAGCAGCACGACGCCTCGCTTGGCGAGCGCTACTACCGCATCGTCTCGTTGTTCATTGCTGCCGGGATCAACCCATGTGCCCATAGGCACGCGGCGGGCGGAATGCGCTGCACGGACACCGAACGATCCGACTGGGCTCGCTGAGGCGAGACTCGATGCAAACAGAAACAAGTCAATTGATGTGGCGCTCATGGAACTCGACCATATACCGAGAAACTCATCCGGTTATGATTTCATCATCTTGACGCTACAAGTTTTACAGGGATTGTAGCGGCAGCGTACAGTTGGTCGGTTTCCGCCGCTTTCACGGGCGTTAGGCGCCAAAGAATGAAATGATCACGTCATCGGCCGGTCCGGCAGACCGTTTCTACGAATCCCAAGGCCTGCGGTTGCATTATGCCGACTGGGGTAATGATGCGGCGCCGTCGCTGATCCTTATCCACGGCGGCCGCGATCACAGCCGCAGCTGGGACGAGGTCGCTCGCGCATTGCAACCGCACTTTCACGTTATGGCCCCGGATCTCCGTGGCCATGGAGACTCCGACTGGGCGAAAGGTAGCAGCTACAGTCTGTCCGACTATGTGTACGACCTGACATGTTTGGTGCGATCAGCTTCAGTGCACCAAACCGCAATTGTCGGGCATTCGATGGGCGGGATGATTGGGCTAATGTATGCGGGGGCTTATCCGGATAGAATGTCATATCTTGCCGTCTTGGACGGTGTGACAGTCCTGCCTGGGTCACCGCGAGCACCGATCCACGAACGGATCACGGAGTGGGTTGCGCAGCTCGACAGAATTGCGGAACAAAAGACCCGCGGTTACCGCACCATTGCCGAAGCGGCCGAGCGAATGTCGGCGCACAACAAGCGGTTGACGCCCGAGCAGGCTCTGCATCTTGCCAGCCAAGGCGTCAAACGGAACGCCGACGGCGGCTACAGTTGGAAATTCGATGAATATCAGAAAGCAAGGGCGCCATATCGGCTGTCGCCGGATGATCATATCACGCTGTGGTCACGCATCACTTGCCCTACGCTATTGCTGCGCGGAAATGAAAGTTTCCTTCCCGATCCCGAAACAGCCGGTGTGCTTGCACATTTCAGACAGGCGCATTTGGTAACGATTACAGGGGCGGGGCACTGGCTCCATCACGACAAGCTTGATGAGGTTCTCGACGTGCTCCGCCCATTCCTCGGAGTCTGACCGTGGCGCTCCGGTGGTCCCTTAATTATGCAACGGTTAAACGCCAGCTTTGGGCTTTGAGTGCAACCAAATAACTGCCAGTCACTCATTTTCGAGAACAATTACGATTTCGACTAGCTCATCCGCCAGCTGCCCCGGCAAGAGTTTCTGAAAAGCGTTTGCCAACTCGCGATAGTGCCAAAGTGTCTGTTCTTTCGGGCTTTTGAATCGCGCCCATACAGCTGAGCCGATTTCAGGTTTGCGAAGATCGCGGAGAATTGAGCGAGCATTGTGGATCTTGTCAGACAATGAGACCAGAAGGGTATCCTGATCCACTGTATTCAGGTGTTCGATGTATTGCGTCTTACGTGTGCGCCAATCTTCCTTGTGGTGGCCGGCAGAGATGTTGACGACACTGTCGGAGCAAGCACGCACGATATCGGCGACACGATCCCCGAAGCGGTTGCGGATATCGGACAGACGCGGCTCTCCACCTTGATCTTCGACGGCATCATGCAGAAGGGCGGCGATGGCCATATCCTCGGAACCGCCATATTCAAGGACAGTCGCAGCTACTGCGAGTAGATGCGCAACATACGGGATCGAGGTCCCCTTGCGCACCTGACCACCGTGCACGTGGGTGGCGTATAGCAGGGCTCGATCAAATCGATCGGTGAGTACCGTCGCATTTAACATCTAGGGAACTCCACAATTCCATTCATACGCCATCTTAGTCCGCAAAGCGTGTGGGTCCGACTGGCACACAGCTGAACTATACATAGGACCATGTGTGGCGGCGACTGGCTTAAGTTCTCGACGTGCATGCGGACTTGGACGGCGCGGTCATGGATCCGCTTGTTGAGCATCACACGGCACCGAGCGAGATTTCCTCGATCAGCGTCGGATCGTCGACGTTGCCAGTGCGGTTCACGCGCTTCGACACCGGCCACAGGCGCAGATAGTCGTCAGGCGCCGGCCCCAACAATTCGGTTCCTGCTGCGCCGCTCAGCCATGGCCCGAAGTCCTTAGGCTCGATCAGCACTGGCATGCGATCATGAATGGCGCGGGTGAGCGAGTTGGCCGAGGTCACGATGATCGTGCACGAGCGCACGCGGGCACCCGTCTCGATGTCCGTCCATTGATCCCATAGCCCGGCCATCGAGAGCACGGAGCCGTTCGCCGCGCTGATGTAGTAAGGCTGCTTGCCGGCCGGCGTCGGCCGCCATTCAAAATAGCCGCTCGCCGGGATCAGGCAGCGACCGCGCTTGAAGGCAGCGCGAAACATCGGCTTGGTGGCGACCGTCTCGGCGCGAGCGTTGAAAGTTGACGGCACTTCCTTCGCCGTCTTCTTCCACCATGACGGGATCAGGCCCCAGCGCATCGATACAAGATCGCGGCCAGCCTCATGCGGTACCACCACGTCGATCATGGTGGTCGGCGCGATATTATAGCGCGGCTGAGTATTCACCGGCGGGCAGGTGAGGCGGTAAAGCTCGTAGAGCTCGCGCCACGTATAGGCTTGGGTGAAGCGGCCACACATAACGTCACCACCCTCCGGAGCTCAGCGAAAATGGATCGGGCGATGCGGGGCGTTACTCCCGCTCTTTCGGCTCGTCGGCGTCCCTTGCATCGCCGCCTTGTGGAGAGTGAAGAGCCTACCGCGTCACCGCGGCGATCGCCCGAAACTGAATGAACTCTGTTAGCCTTTATCTAGTCCTTGCTCATGCTAACCGCCACAGGCGGGATACAAACGATTCTAGCCCAATAGCGCTGCGATTTGCTCCCCTGTGTGTACTCAAGACCTTATCCGCGTTGATGAGGTGAGGGAATCACCGCTATGCCCGGATTTAGGTTTTCGGTACATACAGCCATGACCCGCTACCAGACTCCCGCCACCGCGACCTTCATCGGAGCCGCCGGCAATAAGCTCGTCGCCGACGTGTTCGGCGACAGGGGTTCCCCCGTGCTGTTGCTGCATGGCGGCGGCCAGACCCGCCACGCCTGGCACAAGACCGCGCAAGAGATCGCGCGCAAAGGTCATACAGCCTATGCGCTCGATCAACGCGGCCATGGCGACTCCGACTGGGTGGCGAACGGTGCTTACGAGTTCTCGGATTATGCCGCGGACGCGAAGGTCGTCGCAGCCGAACTCGCTCGCCGCTCTGGCGCCAAGCCGATCGCAATTGGTGCGTCGCTCGGCGGCATTGCTTCGCTTCTCGCTGAAGGCGAGTCCGAACGCGACAAGGGCGCTAATGTCTTCTCCGCGCTGGTGCTTGTCGACATTACCCCGCGCGTGGACCAAACCGGCGTTGCAAAGGTTCTCGGCTTCATGCGAGCAAACGCCAGGGAAGGATTCGCGTCGATCGCCGAGGCCGCGCAGGCGGTCGCCGAATATCTTCCGCAGCGGCCGCGGCCGAAGAGCAATGAGGGATTGAAGAAGAATCTCCGCCTGTCGCCCGATGGCCGCTGGCGTTGGCACTGGGATCCGCGCTTCCTCGATGGTCCGCGCGCGGCCGGAGCAGACCGCCGTGCGCTCGAAGCGGCGCTGACCGAGGCCGCGCGCCGGATCCAGATTCCCGCCCTACTGGTGCGCGGCGCATCCTCCGAGCTCGTGAAGGAGGCACATGCCAAAGAATTTCTCGAGCTCGTACCGCACGCCGATTACGTCGATGTCAGCGGTGCGCGTCATATGGTGGCGGGCGACCGTAACGATCATTTCTCCGCCGCCGTTCTTTCCTTCATCGGACGGCTGTGACGGCGGAGTGATTCCGGGCCACGGGGGCGGAGCCAAAGCGGGCGCCAGCGGCGAAGGAACCGCCGTTATGCAAAGGGCCCCCTTTAGGACCTTAATTGGCGAGTCGTTTGCGCCAAAATCGGCGTCCAAAGGTGACCCTGCTGCGAGCCCGCATATTCGGCTGACCCTCAGACGTCCGCTAAGCCTGACCATTTGGGATTCGAACTCCTACCCACAAACGTACCCACAAATGCGGGGAGGATCCTGGTGGGCTTGAACCGACGCGTAAAGAGAGCAGCTTTTATTGACGTTTCCGAACGGTGCCCAAAACCCCATCCATCACGTCTGAGTTCGCTGGATTACGCTGGCTTGCCCTGGAGAAGGTTAGTTTCCAGTTCCTCTCCCTCCGCCACCATCCTCTAGCGAATGGCTCTCTGTGGCGATTTTGCCGCGAGAAAATGCGTTGAATTTGCAGCATTCTGTAACCGACCTCTGCACCTTGGAACGCGGCTAATTCCCAAATCCGCTCTCTGGGGCGCCTCTTTCTCTGAAGCTCTGTACTTTCACTTGAAAGTACGGTTTCGAAGAAGCCATTAAAATGGGTATTTTTGAACCTTCCAACGAACGTCGAGTTTGAAATGAACTCGCTCGACCGAGCGTCCTAACAACTCTTCTGGATTGTAAAGCGATTTCCAAAACCAATACGCACTCGCTTGAGCGATTTCGGGCAAAGACCCGCTGACTCTTAATCAGCGGGTCCCAGGTTCGAGCCCTGGTGCGCCCACCAGCAAAATCAAATACTTAGCTAGAAAAACAGAACAGCGAGCGATCCACTTTGGCTCGTGGGGTAATCTGTGGGGTAACGTTTCGCCGGGCCGTCAGGCTGCACCCCCTGGGCGGTTGGTCTTTAGCTGCCATGCGCGGTGAGCGCACCAGCGGGCTTCCTGGGCTGCCAGCGAGGCCTTGCGTTCCGCAGCTCACATTGGATCAGCCTGACCCCGAGACCGCTTGCGGGCTCGGTCGAGCGGTCGCTTGGCGTCGGCGCGCATCATCTCAGCCTAAGTTGAAGGCGCTCGGTCACGATAGCCGAGCGCAAATCCGGGCTAGAAATAGTTCCGGTTGATGGGCCGGACTTGGGGAAAACAGGCCTGTGCGGCCATCCCAGTCGCACTAAACGCCAGGCGATCATCGCCCCATATGAAAGGCAAGTACCATGTCCGACCAAAAGAAAACGGAGGACTTCACGAAGTCCCTTCGGTCATCCGCGACACTACTTCTGCGAACGCTCGACCGTTTGCAGTTCGATTACAGCGAAACATCCGCCCGTGAACTGAGCGAGCGCGTTTCGTTGCTGGCTCAGCTTGACGGGCTGGAAAATCGCGAGAACCCGATCCCGATGGCATATCTGCGCGAGCGGGTGCGGCTCTTGCAAGCCTACGAAAAACTGAACAACGATTGGAGCGTTCGCGAACTGAAAAATCGTGCACTCTCCGAACGGATCGCTCTCCTAAAAGAATTGAAGGCGGTGGGCGATTTGGAAATGACGGAGCAGCAAATCAAGGATCGCATTCGAGCGATCCAAGATATTCGCTTTCGTCAACAACAGAAGGCCGAACAGGCCAAGCGCAACGTCCTCGTGGCGCCCATCCTAGCCGACCTCGAGGAACCCGAGGCTGACCTCGAAGAATCCGAGACCGACCTCGAAGAATCCGAGGCCACGTGATCGTCAGCTAATGGAGCGTGGCGCCAATGCCATGCTCCGCTGACGGACGATCAGGGCTTGGCCGATCGGCCGGATAATGGGGGCACCAAACTACGAATCTGGGGGTCAGGAGTTCGAATCTCTTCGGGCGCGCCAGCACTTAGCACCCATCTTCCGTGCAAAAAAATTACTGATTTTTACGGTTTTTGCAAGGAAGGCCCACTCTCCAACTTGTCGACAACCGTACATTCAGTTCGAATATCATTCCCTCCGGCGGCGCCGCCGCCGAAGCGGGTCAAGAAGCCGGAACGCAAGAGGGAGTCTTCCGCCACCTCGGCTGCAAAGCCTGCTGCAAAGGCCGCCGCCAAACGGGCGC
>Ga0097691_1002022_pt1 | contig 14156 bp, 16 predicted proteins | sample NGESurdeep072012_8_FD_72858 | JGI IMG/M metagenome (GOLD analysis project Ga0097691, IMG submission 72858) | Arctic peat soil microbial communities from Barrow, Alaska - NGEE Surface sample 210-1 deep-072012 | ecosystem: Environmental > Terrestrial > Soil > Wetlands > Peat ...
ACGTCTGCACGAACACCCAACTTCTTGAACCCGGCTTTGGTGATCCCGTAGTCGCCCAGCTTCAGCACAGCACGGTTCGCGATGTAGACGTTCCCAGGGGTGATATCTCGATGCGACACACCCATATTGTGGAGGAGGGAGAGCGGTTGAAGGAGGCCGCGGGTCTTCCTGACCACGCGGTCCTCCGGCCAAGGCAAGCGGCCGTCCATGCAGGCGTCGCCCACAGTGCCAGTCTCCATGAAGTCCATCTCGATGACGAAGGCCATTCGGGTGCCGCGACCGTCAACGACCATCGTGGGGAACGCTTCCCTTTGCTTTACGACGTTGTTCATGTCCCTCAGGAGGCCCGCGAAGAAGGCTTCGCCGTGCCAGACGTCTGCGTGAGTCGTGAACTTCAGACATACGAGTTCGCCGCGGTCCTTGCCGTTTCTATCGATGTGGAAGGCGGCGTACGCTGCTCCGAATCCGCCCTCCCCAAGGAATCGCTTCACCCGGTAAGTAGCACCGCTCACCTGATTGTTGATAATTGTGCCTACGGGCAAGCGGCGCATTTTGCCTCCTGTTGCGGTTCGGACGACCCGACACTAGCGACTCTGCAACTCCACGAAGCGGCTTCCCACCAACAAGGTTTCCCTTCGTGGTCAGCAACATGACCGTCTGTCACGTCGTGGAGGCACCCGATGCCCAGCGAATATGCACGCTCGTTGCCGCGACGGACGGGTGCGGGCGATGCTGTCCAAGGCAGATCGTCAGCTGGGCTAGCGATGCAGGTGCGGTGCTGGGGTCCAGCTGACGAATACCGGCCCGAACAAGCGTCCGATATTCGATCGTCCAACGGACGCCGAGGGTTGAGCTCCAAGGCGTCCGGTCATCGTTCGTCCAACGAACCCCCAACGTAGGGATGGAGGCGACGAACGGAACTACGCGGACCTTGCTGATGAGTCAACGCGAGCCGTTGACCAGGCTGCGCCCCGAGAGGATGGTGGATAGGGGGCCGCTCCGCCGGTAACCCCAGCATGGCAATCCTCAGGGAGGGCGCAGTTATGCCAGGTTCGCTTAGCCCATGGCCACTGGTCCGCGAGGGCGACCAGGGGCATCCTGTCCGCACGCTGCAGGACCTCCTTCGTGCGCGAGGGCACAGCGTCGCCGTGGATGGCATCTTCGGTCCGCTGACCAACGCGGCAGTCCGCGCCTTCCAACAAACTAAGGCCCTGGGCGTTGACGGCATCGTTGGCCCCCACACCTGGGGCGCGCTGATCATCGCGGTCCGCCAGGGCAGTTCCGGAGATGCGGTCCGCGGGGTGCAGGAGGAATTCCAGTTCCGGAACCTGTCGGGTGACCCAAGTAAGGGACTTGCGGTCGACGGGATCTTTGGACCGAAGACCGACGCCGCGGTCCGTGGCTTCCAGCAGGCCCTGCACGCTGACATCCCGACAGTTACGGTGGATGGCATTGTTGGTCCGATGACGTGGCAGGCGCTGATCAGCGGGATGCTTTCGTTCTGAACGCCATCCGCCACTGGGATGCATCCTGTCCGCGCGTGGCCTCTCGCTTTGTGCCATAAGTGGACGCTGACCGAGACACCGAAGGGCTCGAGTTCGATGACTGCGGCTACGTCCGGACTGGTCCGTTTGCCGATCCCTGACCGGTCAACGGAGCCAAGGCCCGGGCCGTGCGCCGCGCCGCTTTGGCCCGCTCGCGCAGCCGGCGGGCCTGGGAACCACGGTGCATGCCCAAGACGCGCGCGACGGTCGAGGACGATGCCTCGACCCGGGCGGCGGCGGCCATGTGCGAGCGGCCGGCTTCCTTCCATGGCTTGCCCGCCACGGACTCGCGTGGCAACGGTGGCGCGACGTCGTAGGGGGCAGACGACGCCGACGGCGACTTTTTGACGGGCTCGGCGACGTCGGGGGTGGCCCGCTGGTCCTCACCCATCTGACCCATCCCCGAACCGTAACGAACCCCACGACAGCACCTGAGGTGCAACAGAGGTTTCGCAGAGAGGTTGAACAGTGGGGACCTGTGACTGCAGCGGTAAACGGCTGGGGTGTAGCAGGGCTATTTGCAGGTCGCCCCGCCTGTCCGCAAGCCGATCGCTGACCGGACGCTTTTGGAGCCAATCTCGGTGTCCCTAGAACGATCCGCCTACGGACTCACTGTCATGCTTGATGAGCGGACGTCTGCCGCCGTAGGTAAGGAGCGAGACCGCACGGTCATGCCTCCGCTGACCCCACCCAATTGACCTGTGTCTCTCCAGTCGCGCCGACAACGAGCGCCACCACACGCCCCTTTCGAGCCGCTACGAGCCGACGACAGCGGCCACGACGACAGCGATGGCTGCGAGGATCACGCCTAACCATCCGATGAGAAGCCCGTGCCGAGTCCACCTTGCGGCCTTGAGGGCCTCGACCCGAGCGTCAGCGGCGTCGATGCGCGCCGCGTCCGCATCGGCCTTGGTGACGCCAACGAGTTCGGTCAGTTGTTGGATGACCTGATCGGTCGCCGCGAGTTGGCGTTGGAGGATCGTGGGTCCCATGGGAGTAGACATGGGAAGTTTCCCCTGCGAAGGGTCGGCAAAGATTCCCTTGTTACCGAACGCTGATCCCTTGGTGATCGCATCCGCCATTCTCCCGAGGGACCCCATACTCGATGCCGAGAGCACGACCCCCCTGAACTTTTCGGCCATCTGCCGGTTGGCCTCCATCACGTCCTCGTGGCGCGGGTGCGCCGGGTCCTTTTCGGCTTCGATCATCTCGTCAACCGTCATCTCGTCAACGGTGTCGACACGCTCAGGATCGTCGGCCTCTACCGGTTGCGATGGGGTTTCGTCGTCCTCCCTTTCGCTTTCAATCGGGTCGGCAGGATCGGGGGTGTCTTTGCTCACGGTGCTGATGCTCCCATCGTTTGACGCGCCTATTTCTTGTCGGCGATGACCTCGGTAAGTTCTTTCAATCGCTCGGCGACACGGTGGAGAGACCCAGAGGGAGAATCCGCGGTGTCGAGAAGGTCGTTCAGGTCAACGACGTACGTCAAGGGCTCCATCGACCCAAAGGGGCCTTCGCCCGTGATCGAAACCGTGTAGACACGGGGCAGGCCCTGGTCAAAGAGGCGATGAGCCATATCGACCTTCCACTGCAGCCATCGACCCGGTGCTAGTGAACTCAGTCCGCTCCGGAGTCGGTCCTGCACTTCGTCTAGTTCCGAGGAGTCTCCTGATGATTGCAGCGACGGCTCGAAGGAGACTCGGACGTCCGTTGCGAGCGACGGGCCTTCGTTGGCCACGATCAGTCGAAGGACTTGCCCCTGCGCGTCATCCCCTTGAAGATCAGCCCAGACGTAGGGCTGGGCAGAGTCACGATGGACTCGCTCCTGTAGTTCAGTTTGCCGACGAGCCTCCCGAACGCTGAGTCTCGCCGAGTTAGCGGCGCGAACCGTAAAGGGGAGCGAGGCCACGGTGACTGAAGCGGCCACAACACTGATCCAAATGGCGGCATCCACACGAGGATCATGACAGGTTTCACCCCATGGAAATTGGTGCGCCATGCCAATGACCCAACGACCGGATCTACGCATTTCGCTCGGTCGTCACATAGGACCGCGCCAGGCGGCGAGGTGTTCGCAACGGGATGGCGGACATGAACGCACACCCAATGCGGCATGAGCGGATGTTCGTCAAAGCCGACCCCTGAGCGGAAGACTCACGTCACACGCGGCGGAATGACGCATGTCGTCCACCCGCGCGGATCGCGGCAATAGCGGACGCTACGCAGACATCCGCTTCAAGGCGGTCGGGGCGGGTGCTAGCTCCGACCTGAGACCGGTCGACGCCGAGCATGTCGTAGATGCTCTCTCATGGCTTTCCTTTCAGCGGTTCCGCATTTCCCGGACGAAGATCCAGATCAGCCAGAACCCTGCAGTGAGACAGCACATGATGAAGTCGAAGGCGAAGTTGAGAACACCGTAGCGCTTGCGAGACATGATGTTTCCTTTCAGACAGTCTCAGGCTGGGAATCGGGCGACATGGACAGCTCCTAGGCCCGGGCCGCTTGCTCACTGCGGCCACCGAAGACGTCGCCACATCGGCAGATCCGGTCGTCCGCATCGCCGAAACGCGGCGAAATGATGCGGAACCTAGCTGTCGACTCGACGGGCGAATCGGCATGAGCCAACGGACCTCTTCGGCCGACACCTGTCAGCACCGGCTCGGAGAGAGTCTGTTTATCCCAGCGGCTCGGCAACGAATGTGGCAAGCGCCTCTCGGGACGGATGCCCCCAGCCGATGCAGAACGGGTGACCAGCTGGGTCGGCGTACACCTGGTGCCCCTCGGTGCTGTCCAAGTCAGGTGCTGCCAGAAGCAAACGCGCACCGAGCGCCATCGCCTGTTCGTGCGCATCTTTCGGGTCCTCCACGTGGAGGTCGACGTGCACCTGCTGAGGCGCCCCATCCGGCCAGTCAGGGGGAACGTGGTTTGGCGCATGCTGGACGCCGACCCGCCACTTCCTAGCGGCGTCGATGACGCTGTGAAACGCCTCGTCCTCGAAGACATGCCCGCCCAGAATCGCGGCCCAGAACGCACTCACGGTGTGCATGTCGGCGGCGTCGAACACGACGACGCTGCGAACTATGTTCATAGGGGTTGATCTTACAAACCTCCGTGAATCCCACGCTGGATCCGATTCGAGCGGCCGACCGCACGCTCCTAAGCATGCCGGTATCAGGCCCGGAGGTCCGCGCCGTCTCGCGGCGGTATGACATAGCCGCACCCGCGGCGCAGAGCGCGTGCCAACGGCGACCGCAAGCAGCGCCACGGTTGGGGGCAGTTGCGTGACTGCATGCAGAACGGCGCGACTATGTGGGCGTAGCCTCAAAGCGTGGGCGAGGTTGGCGCGTATCTCAGCACGGTAGAGGGGGCGGATCGGGACGCGCTCCAGCGCGTATATGCCATCGCCCGCGAAGTCGTGCCCGAAGCCGAGGAAGGCACCAGCTACGCCATGCCTGCGCTCCTCTACCGTGACAAGGGCCTCATTGCGACGGTACGTGCGAAGAAGTTCCTGTCGCTCTACCCCTACAGCGGTGCGGTCATCGCGTCCGTTCTCGAAGCGCTGAGCGACTTCGAAACCACCAGCGGGAGCATCCACTATTCGGCAGACCACCAGCTGCCTGACGCCATCGTGCGACGCATCGTCGAAGCGCGGCGAGCTGAGATCGACGCGACAGCACGATAGGCAAGCCAGCACGCCGAGGCCTGCAAGGTCGCGAACGACGCGGACTGAGGCGGCGGTGTGACGCGCGCTTCGTGGCCATTTGCGCGGGTATCTGGTGTCAACGGTTGGTGGGCATGGGACTTCGGTGGGGGTCTTTGCCAGAGACCGCTGCCCGTCGTGCCGGGCCGGCTGGGATCCGGGGACGCGGCGAGTCACGGGCTCGCGCGCCGGGTCAGGCGTGCTGGGTGCTCGCGAGCGGACCACTTCTGCTGGCTGGGACTGTTCGGGAAGCAGTACGCGCCCTATCTGGAAATCGATGTCTCACCCGGTGGCCAACGGGCTCAACGCAGGATCAACGCGGTGCGTGAGGATGGTGACCAGTGAGGGTCTCCTGTGGTACCCATCACGTATGAGCCAGACAGCGGTGGACAGGGCGGCTGACCCCAGAGCGCTGGTCGTCCTCGTCGTCGACGACGACGCTGCGATCCGGACCGTTGTCCGGTGGCAGCTCGACGACGACGGGTTCCGTGTCGTAGAGGCCGATGATGGTGAGACGGCCCTGCGGCGGATCCGTGACGACCACCCGGCGCTCGTGATACTCGACTTGTCGCTCCCGCGTCTGGGCGGGTTGGATGTCTTGCGAGCGGTCCGCGGCGGGCACGCAGGCAGGTCCGACACGCCGATCATCGTGCTGTCGGGACGCAGCGGCGAGACTGACCGGATCGTCGGGCTGGACCTGGGCGCCGACGACTACTTGGTCAAGCCGTTTTCGCCTGGTGAGCTCGCTGCACGGGTCCGGTCCGTGTTGCGGCGCAGCTCCCCGGAGTTGTCCGGCGAGGTGATCGTCGTCGGCGACCTGCGCATCGAGCCCAGCAGCCGACGGGTCCTGCTCTCCGACAGCGAGGTCGACCTCACCCCCAAGGAGTTCGACCTTCTGGCCTTCCTTGCCACGCACCTGAGCCACGTTTACACGCGCAGTCAGCTGGTCGACCGGGTGTGGAACACCTCATCGGAGTGGCTGGGCGAGGCGACCGTGACCGAGCACGTGCACCGATTGCGGATCAAGCTCGAGCAGGACCCGTCGCACCCCCGGCTGCTGCGCACCGTGCGCGGCGTCGGCTACCAGTTGGTGGACGGCGCATGAAATCGGCGCAGCTGCCCGATCTGGGAGCCAATGCGGTGCCGGACGACGCCCGCGCCCAGCTGGAAAGGCAGACCCGGGTGCTCGAGCTCATCGCCGGCGCCGCCCCGCTGGACGAGGTGCTGACCGATATCCTCAGCTCGCTCGAGCGCCTGATGCCGGGTGCTCGGTGCTCGGTGCTCCTCCTCGACCGAGAGCAGAGAACCCTCCATCACGGCGCGGCACCAAGCCTTCCCGACGAGTACGTGGCCTCGATCGACGGGATGTCGATCGGTGAGCGGGCAGGCTCCTGTGGGACAGCTGCGGCACTCAATGCGCCGGTCGTCGCCACCGACGTGCAAACCGATCCCCGGTGGGTCGACTTCCGGGACGCCGCTGTCGCGGCCGGGTTGCGAAGCTGCTGGTCCACTCCGATCGAGGGGCGCGACGGGCTGCCGGTCGGGACATTCGCCGTGTACCACCCGGAACCACATCGCCCGACTCCGCACGAGCAGCTGCTGGTCAACCAGTTCACCCACCTGGCTTCGGTGGCCATCGGTCGCGCAGGCCTCGTCGCCGACCTGGTGGAGAGCGAGGAGCGCTTCCGCAGGTCGTTCGACGACAACTCGCTCGGAATGGCGATCTTGGGGCTCGACCGCACGATCGCCACGAGCAACAACGCGCTAACCACCCTGGGTCGGCGCGACCTGGTCGGGTGTCCTTTTGCCGTCGTGGTGACACCGAGGGGCCGCTCGCTGGAGTCGTGGCTCGAGGAGCTCGGCCGAAACGGTGCTGGGCCGATTGCCTTCGAGGCCGGTCTGCGTCGCGACGACCTGCGCGAGGTCGAGGTGGAGGTGACCATGTCGCTGCTGCGGGGCCGCGACGGAGGTCCAGCGCAGTACCTGGTCAACGTGCTCGACCTCACCGAGCGGCGGGCGGCCGAGCGGGACCGGCGGGCGCGGTCGGAGGCTGAGACGGCGCGACGGACGGCCGAGGAACTTTCGCGCGCCAAGTCCGAGCTGCTCGCAGCGGTTGGGCACGAGGCGCGTACCCCGATCCAGGCCATCGTCGGCTTCGCCGAATTGCTCGGCACTATCGACCTGAACGAAGCCAGGCGCCGCGAAGCACTCGCCCACATCACCGCCGCAGCCGGACACGTCATGGATCTGCTCGCGGACGTTCTAGACCTGAGTCGCCTTGAGGCCAACGCCCTTCCGCTCGTGCTCGAACCGGTCCGTCTAGGCGACGTCGTGAACGAGGCGCTCGGCCTGCTGTCAGCCACGGCAACACGTCGAGAAGTCGAGCTGTGGCACGACCTCGCTGACGACGTGGTCCGGGTCGACCGTCGCCGCTTGCGGCAGGTGCTGCTCAACCTGGTCACCAATGCCATCCGCTACGGCAGCGTGGGCGGCCGGGTGGAGGTCCGCACCCGGCTCTCGCCCGAGGACTCAATGGTGCTGGTGTCCGTCGACGACGACGGCCCGGGGATCCCAGCCGAGCTCCTCCCGCGAGTCTTCACCCCCTTCGCCCGCGCTGACCCTGCACCGGACGGGAGGCCGAAGGCCGGACCCGGCGACCCCGCGTATGACGAGAGCGTCGGTCTCGGGCTGGGTCTGGCCCACGGGCTCATGTGCGCCATGGGTGGCGACCTCACCGTGGGCGGCTCGGCGCCGACCGGCACATCCATGCTGCTGCGGATCCCGCGCGCGAAGACACCGGCGCCGTGACGCACGTCGAACGACTCCTCAGCGCGCCAGCAGCGCGCGACCAGCAGGGTCAGATGGCACACCGGAGGCCACAAAGAAAGACCGTGCCGCACCCGCTTCGGGCCGGACTCCGCGGCGCGGCAACAGGCTCTGGCCTGGACCGCCTGGATCACGCCCTGTCCGGGCCCGGCACGCCGTGGACCATGGACGACCTTCGTGCGGCCAGCGCCTTCGGTCTGGGGCCCGAGACGACCGCGTGCTGGAGGCATCCACGGACTGGGCCAACTGGTGAGATGTCACTCCTCGCTGGCGGCCCACCCCGTGACCCTGACGATGCGGAACACGATCACCCGGTGGAAGGGCTTGTTGGCGTACTGGGGGACGGTGCGGGCCAGCCGGTCGGCGAGGTCGTCTGTCAGCGACGACGGCGGGTCCTCCATGTGCTGAAGGTCAGCCCGCACCCACCACAGCTTCGACCAGTCGTCGGTCTCCCAGCGTTCGATGAGCAGGGACCCACGCGGGTCCGCGGCCAAGTTGTCCTCGCGCTGCAGCCGCGACGAGGCCTTCGGCTTGACCCGATCGATCGGCACCCCGACGTGCCCGTCGTCGCTCACGGCATACACCACTGGCGTGGGGTCGGGACCACGGTCCGGGTGCAGGGTGCACAACACGCCGTGGACGTGCTCGCTCAGGTGGGACCGTGCCCTTTCCTCGTTCAACCTCATCGCAATGCTCCTTGGGGTTGTGTGTTCTGCCCGTTCCGTGCCAGCCTCACCCATCCCCGCCCGCCGAACAATCACGCCTTCCTCAACGCTGCAGGCAGAGCCTTGACGCGTAGACCCTTGACGGGGAGGTTGTCCACATGAACCTCGCCACGTGGGTCGAGCGGCACGGCCGGGATCTGCGGGATGGGCCCGCCATCGCCGAGGGTGCGCGCGTGCACGCGACCTGGCCCGAGCTCGCCGCCACCGTCGCCGCAGCTGCGTCCGGGATGCGCGAAGACCTCGCGCTCGCGCCCGGGGACCGGATCGCCATCGTCATGCGCAACCGACCCGAGTACCTGGAAGCGATGTATGCCGCGTGGCACGCCGGCCTGGTCGCCGTGCCCGTCAATGCGCGGCTGCACCGCGACGAGATCGCATACATCCTCGGCGACAGCGGGACGAAGGTCGTCGTCACCGACGAGACCCACGCCGAGGACGTCGAGGCCCTAGTGGACCGGGTGGACACGCTCCAGGCGTCGGTCCTCGCACCCGGGCCGCCGTGGGCCCGGCTCACGGGGGGTGCACCGATGGGGCTGGTTGATCGGGCCCCCGACGATCCGGCGTGGCTCTTCTACACCAGCGGGACGACAGGACGGCCAAAGGGCGCCACCCTCACCCACCGAAACCTGCTGATGGCCTCGCTGAGCTACTTCGCCGACATCGACCCGGTGTCGGCCGGGGACAGCATCCTGCACGCGGCGCCGCTCTCGCACGGATCTGGCCTGTACGGACTTCCGCACGTGGCGCGAGGCGCGGTGAGCGTCTTCCCCTCGGCGGGCAGTCTCGTCGGCGCCGAGCTGCTTTCCCTGCTGGGTCGCTGGCCCGGGATGTCGTTCTTCGCCGCCCCCATCATGGTCAAGAGACTCGCAGGGGACGCCGCCCTCGCCGAGGCCGACCTGTCCGCCCTGAAAACGATCATCTACGGCGGGGCGCCCATGTATCTCACCGACCTCGAGGAGGCCTTGGCGACCTTCGGGCCGCGCCTGTCCCAGATCTACGGCCAAGGAGAAGCACCGATGACCATCACGGGCCTGTCCAAGGCCGACCACGCAGATCGTGGCCATCCACGGTGGCGCCACCGGATGCAGAGCGTCGGCTCTCCCCGCACAGACGTGGAGGTACGGGTGGTTGACGACGACGGCCGTGAGCTAACCGCGGGCGAGGTGGGAGAGGTCGTCGTACGCGGCGACGTTGTGATGGCCGGCTACTGGGAGCAGCCCAACGAGACCGCCGAGACCATGCGCGGAGGCTGGCTGCACACCGGTGACGTCGGCACCTTCGACGACGACGGCTATCTCACCCTGCACGACCGCTCCAAGGACCTCATCATCAGCGGCGGGATGAACATCTACCCCCGCGAGGTCGAGGAGGCGCTGCTGTCCCACCCCCAGGTGGAGGCGGTCGCTGTGGTGGGTCGGCCAGACCCGGAGTGGGGGGAGTCCGTGGTGGCCTTCGTCGTCACCGACGGCGCCGAGCCGCCCAAGGAGGAACTCGACCGCACCTGTTTGGACCGCATCGCCCGATTCAAGCGGCCCAAGGAGTACCACTTCGTGGAGTCTCTGCCGACCAACAACTACGGCAAGATCCTCAAGCGCGAGCTGCGCGACCAGCTGCGCGGCGAGGCGGCATCCGACCAGCGTTGAGCAAACCATGAGCACGACTGCCCTTGCGGACGGTTAGGCGCACTGTGTTAGGTACCACACAAGGGCCAAACCGGGACGTGTGGACCACCCTCGGTCGACGCCGGCCGTGACCGCACCAGAGGAGATGTGTGACCGATGAAACTCGCCCTCTACCTGCCCACCTTCCGCAACCATGTGACGGTCAAAGAGCTCGCCGACCTCACCGACTTGGCGGAGGAGCTCGAGTTCGACTCCGTCTGGACCCTCGATCGGGTCGTCGTACCAGAGGCCTCCGACCGCGGAGAGCTCCAGTACTCCTTCGGGATGATGAAGGAGTTTCCGACGCAGCTCCCGGTCGAGTCGACGGGCAAGTGGTTCCAGGGTTGGCCACTCCTGCCGTGGCTCGCAGCCCGCACCGAGAAGGTTCGCATCGGCATGAGCATCACTGACACGCCGTACCGGTCCCCGGGCGTCTTCGCCGCCGAGTGCGCCACGATCGACCACCTATCGAACGGCCGCCTCAACGTCGGTCTCGGCGCGGGCTGGATGCCCGAGGAGTTTGCCGCCTCCAGCGCCACGCACCTCTTCCCGCGGCGCCACGCCCACGTGCGCGAGACCATCGAGATATGCCAGGGCATCTGGACGAACGAGACCTTCGAGTACCACGGCGAGTTCGCCGACTTCGAGCCCTGCGGCTTCGGCCACCAGCCGCTGCAAAAGCCGCACCCGCCGATCTACTTCAGCGGTCTACGCGACCCGAAGCGGTCAGCCAACCGCGTGGCCAAGTACGGCCTCGCGGGGTGGATCGGCATCCAGGACACCCCGCGCGAGCTCACCGAGTGGCGAACCGCCATCGCACGGGAGCTCGAGGAGCTGGGAAAGTCGATCGACGACCTCGACATGTGCAGCATGATCTGGTTCACGATCACCGACGAGAAGGTCGACCAGACCGACAACGGCAAGGTGTCAAACATCCTGGTCGGCACCGCCGACCAGATCACCGACATGCTGAAGCGCTACCAGGAGGCGGGCCTCACGATGCCGCTGTTGTGGCCGCCGTTCGCGGACGTGCCGGTGTCGAAGACCCTCGACGACCTCAAGCGTCTCAAGGAGGAGATCATGCCGAAGGTGGAGGCATCCTGAGCTCAAGGCGTACGCGGAGCCAGCGCGTCGAGGACCCGCTCCGCCTCGGCCGTCGCCACCTCCGCGTCGACGTCGGGTGAGCCGACCCGCGGCGAGAAGTTGAGGTCGACGAAGACTTCAGTGACCCCTTGACTGCCCAGGCCGGCGAGGTCGTCGAGGAGCTGCCCGCGGGTTCCGTGGAACGGTCTGCGTCCCGGGCCGGGGTCCTCGTCGACGAGGGCTACAAGTGCCCGCACGAGGACTTGGACCTCGGAGGGGTCGCGTCCTGCCTCGCATGCCCCTTCGCGCACCAGCTCGATGGAGTCGGCGATGCGGTCCAGATCCTGACCGCTGCTGCTGATCCAGCCCTGGGCGAGCCGCCCGGCCCGACGCAGCGCTGCGGGCGCCGAGCCCCCCAGCAGAACCGGGGGATGGGGGACCTGGACCGACCTCGGGCCGATGTGAGAGCGGGGGCGGTGTAGAACGCACCGTCGAATTCGACCGGGTCCTGGGTCCAGCACGCAAACAGGCAACGCAGGTACTCCTCCATGCGGGCGCCCCGCCGCTCGAAGGGTATGCCGGCGGCCGCGTACTCCTGCGGCAGCCAGCCGATGCCGAGGCCGACCGTGAGTCGACCGCCGGACAAGTGGTCCAGGGTTGTCATGGACTTGGCCAATAGCGCGGGCGGGGTGAACGGCGCGCACATCGTGGCCGTTCCTAAACGGATCCGTTCGGTGTGCCCTGCCACATAGGCGAGGGGCAGGAGTGGGTCGTGCACCGCGCGGTACGACGGGTCGACGGGTCGACGTGCCCCCGGGTTGTGTATGGCGTCGAACGATGGGTCAAGCTCGCCCTCGCTGGGGTACAGAAGGCGTTGGAACGTCCATAGCGACGCGTACCCGAGCTCCTCGGCCCGATGGGCGATGCGCAGCATGAAACTCGGTGTGGCCCAACTGCCCGACACGGGCAGGCCAAAGCCCAGTAGCGGCATGCCTTCATGCACTGTCACACCATGCCAGCCTTCGTCGCCTGGCGTCCCGCCCTCAGCGCCATGCCCAGAGGAGCGCGACCATCTGCGCAGAGCAATGATGTCTGCCTGTGACCTGGGTTCGCAACGAGACACGGGCCGGCAGGGAATGTCGCGACTGCCTGGGGCCTACAGGCCTTGGTGGAGGACGATCTGGGCGATATCCGGCGTCGAGTGGCCGTGCCGGCGTCAGCCAGATAGGTGCGTCCTAGTGGGCGAATCGACGCTGGTGAGACCAGACCGTTCAGACTCCGGCGACGTATGCGGTCAGGAAGTGGACGCCGTGTCGGTCGAGGTTGCCGCGGGCGCGGTCGTAGTGCTCGGTGGTTCGGGGGTCGGCGTGGCGGGCGAGGATCTGGGCGTCGCGTAGGGGGACGCCGGCGTCGAGGGCGTTGGTGATCGCGGCGTGCCGCAGGGAGTGCGGGCTGATGTGCCGTGGGATGCCGGCGGCTTTGGCGATGCGGGCGACCATGCGGTAGGCGTCGCGGCGGTCGATGGGCTTGCCGGAGACCGGTCGCAGTATGAGCGGTCCGGAGGTCCGCTGGCCGCGGCAGGCCTCCAGGACGCGGAGCACCGGGACGGTCAGCGGCATGGTGGCGGGCTTGTTGCCCTTGCCGACCAAGTGGAGGACCCGGTATCCGCGCAGGGTGTCGGCGTAGTCCTCGATCCGCACCGCAGCCGCCTCGGAGGCGCGCAGGGCGTTGATGCCGAGCAGGTAGGCCAAGGCGCCGTGGTGGACGCTGATGGTCTGGGCGACCTGAAGGAACCTGATCAGCTCCAGCCGGTCCAGTCCCTGGGTGCGTGACTCGTCGCGGTGGACCTTCGGCAGCCGTACATAGACGGCCGGGTCGGACGGGACCAGTCCGTCGATGTGGGCGAACCGGAAGTACCCGCGGACGGCGTGCATCATCGTGACGACCGAGGAGTCCATCAGACCGCGGTCGCCGAGCTGGCGGACGTAGAGCTCGACATGGGCTCGCTGGATCCCGGCCAGGGGGTCCAGCCCGTTGCTCTCGCACCAGGCGAACCACTGCCGCAGTTGATAGGCATACAGGCCGTGGGTATGCCCGGCGTAGCGGGCCAAGTACGACACCGCCGCCAGTTGCGCGCTCGACATCGTTGCTGGCTGGAACGGCAGAAGGGTAGTCGGAGCGGACATGGAGTCACCTCAAGCGGCGACCTGGCTGTGGCCCAGACCCCGCTCGCCGCCAACGCGGCCGGGCACCTGGAACCCATCGACGCTAGACCCGTTCCGGTCGTCGCGGCCGCATCCGCAAGCGGCAAAAGTGACGCAGGTTGCGCCGAGGCGGGTCTCGCTCTGGGCCACGAGCCTGGGGTGAAGGTGGTTGTATCGCGACACGTTACGCGATACAGTGGGAGAGTGATCTTGAGCTTCCGACACAAGGGTCTGGAGAAGCTGTACCGCGACGGTACGAAGAAGGGCGTCCAAGCCGACCACGTCCCCAAACTGCTCCGAGTCCTTTCGGCCCTGGACGTGGCCCAAGGCCCCGACGACCTGGCGATCCCATCGTTCCGGACCCACCGACTCAAAGGCGACTTGGCCGGGCACTACTCGATCTGGGTGAACGG
>Ga0097691_1002023_pt1 | contig 14155 bp, 12 predicted proteins | sample NGESurdeep072012_8_FD_72858 | JGI IMG/M metagenome (GOLD analysis project Ga0097691, IMG submission 72858) | Arctic peat soil microbial communities from Barrow, Alaska - NGEE Surface sample 210-1 deep-072012 | ecosystem: Environmental > Terrestrial > Soil > Wetlands > Peat ...
AGGCCCTCGGTGCGTTCCACCTTGGCCAGCACCGCCCATTGCGCGCGGGTAATGCCGTAGCGCGCGGCCTGCTTGTCGGCATAGGCGCGCACCAGCCGCTGCAATTCGCCAAGCGTGAACAGGAAGTTCATATCCACGGAACCGTGGGGCATTTGGGGCACCGTTTTCGAAGTTCGTGAAACATTGCGGCCCCTCCGACACGAACTTCGAAAACAAAGGGGCACCTGGATTTCCGGATGGCTGGTGCCGCTTTTCGATTTGAAGTTCCTTGCGGCAACTACTGCAGGAACTTCAATTCGGCGGCACCGGGTCGTCTCTATAAGCTTACGATATAATAAGCTAGCTTATGAATTTGACATGGCAAGTTAAAAGAAGGCTGACCCGCTGACAGCACATGCCTCGGCCCGGGGGACCTGCTGGAAAACTGACGGGAGATTTCGGAAACAAGATCAAACTGTTACGCAATGCGGCGGTGCAAATTTTCGTCTTCGGATTAGACGGACCGGTACAGCCGCGTTACATGATCACCTGGATGACTTTGACAAGACCGACATTTCCCGCGCCCGATCACGATCACGGCCGCTGCACCGCGGACGCGATCGATCATGCCGAGCGGGTCTGCGAACGGCGGTCGCAAAAATTCACGCCGATCCGCCGCCAGGTGCTGCAGGCGCTGCTGTCCAGCCACCGCCCGCTCGGCGCCTATGAAGTGATCGACGAACTTGCGAAATCGATGCCGCGGCCGGCGCCGATCACGGTGTATCGCGCGCTCGATTTCCTGATCGAGAATGGTCTCGTTCACCGCATCGAAAGCCGCAACGCGTTTCTGGCCTGCGCGCATGACCATGACGCCGCCGCGATGGTGGCGTTCCTGATCTGCGAGCGCTGCGGTTCGGTCGGCGAAATTCCGGCAGCGCCGCTGGCGCAAAGCCTCAACGCCGCCGCGCGCGCCACCGGCTTTGCACCGAAATTATCCGTCGTCGAAATCACCGGCACCTGCGCGCACTGCCAGAACACTGCATAAGAACACGGCGATAAGCTGGATACGAGGTTTCATGTCTTCAGAACAATTGGCGATCAGGTCGGCCGGGCGCCCGCTCAGCCCGGGCGCCGTCGCGCTGATGCTCATGCTGTGCCTGAGCTGGGGTTTCAACCAGATCGCGGTCAAGCTGGCGCTGCCGGACATTCCGCCGATGCTGCAGGCCATGATCCGCTCCGCGGGCGCCTTGCCGGTGCTGCTCTTGATCGCGCGGCTGCGCGGCGTGAAGATCTTCGAGCGCGACGGCACGCTTCGCGCCGGCCTGTTCGCGGGCGTGCTGTTCGGCCTCGAATTCGTGCTGATCTTTCGCGGGTTGTTGCTGACGTCGGCGTCGCGCGCGGTGGTGTTTCTCTACACCGCGCCGTTCTTCGTGGCGCTCGGCTCCTATCAGTTCCTCGGCGAGAGGCTGCGCGCGTCGCAATGGGGCGGGCTGGGCTTGAGTTTCGCCGGCGTGGCACTCGCGATCGGCGTTCCCCAGGCCAATGTCGATGCCAACGTGCTGCTCGGCGACCTGATGATCGTCGGCGGCGGCGCGCTGTGGGCGGCCACCACGCTGATCGTGAAGACCACGCCGCTGCTTCGGGCCCCGCCCGAAAAGGCGCTGGGTTACCAGGTGGCGCTGTCGATCCCGATTCTGGGGTTTGCGGCGTGGATCTCGGGCGAAACCCTGACCCGGGTTCCCGGCCCGCTGGCGCTGTCGCTGATGGCCTATCAGGCGATTTGGGTGGTCGGACTGACGTTTCTGCTGTGGTTTACGCTGGTGAAAACCTATTCCGCCAGCAAATTGTCGGCTTTTACCTTTATCACCCCTTTGTTTGGCGTCGTGGCTAGCTATTTCATCATGCATGACGCCCTGACGCTGGCGTTCGGCGCCGCGGCCCTGCTGGTGATTTCAGGGCTTTATCTGGTCAATCGCCCCAATCCGGTGGTGATTGATCCATTGCTGACTGTCACAAAAACCTGATATTTGAGACCCCATGAACAAGCCCATAAAACCGCCGCAGAACGACGTCGCCGGCCCCAAGGCCCGGCACAAAACCACCCAGGTCATGGTCGGCAATGTCGCCGTCGGCGGCGGCGCGCCGATCGTGGTGCAGTCGATGACCAATACCGACACCGCCGATGTCGCTGGCACCGTGGCGCAGATCGCAGCCCTTGCGCGCGCCGGTTCCGAACTGGTGCGGATCACGGTCGACCGCGACGAAGCCGCAGCTGCCGTGCCGCATATCCGCGACGAGTTGCGCAAGCGCGGCATCACCACGCCTTTGATCGGCGATTTTCATTATATCGGCCACAAGCTCCTGGCGGAGCATCCGGCCTGCGCCGAGGCGCTCGACAAATACCGCATCAATCCCGGCAATGTCGGCTTCAAGAACAAGCGCGACAGCCAGTTCACCGACATCGTCGAGATCGCGATCAAGAACAACAAGACGGTGCGGATCGGCGCCAACTGGGGTTCGCTCGATCAGGAACTGCTCACCAGGCTGATGGAAGAAAACGCCAAGTCTGCCGAGCCGCTCGACGCCCGCGCGGTGACCCGCGAGGCGATGGTGCAGTCGGCATTGTTGTCGGCGGCGCGCGCCGAAGAGATCGGCCTGCCGAAGAACCGCATGATCCTGTCGGCGAAAGTCTCCGCGGTGCAGGACCTGATCGCGGTCTACAAGGAACTCGCGGCGCGTTCGGACTACGCGATCCATCTCGGGCTGACGGAGGCCGGCATGGGATCGAAGGGCATCGTGGCTTCAGCCGCGGCGCTCGGCATCCTGCTGCAGGACGGCATCGGCGATACCATCCGGATTTCGCTGACGCCGGAGCCCGGCGGCGATCGCACGCTTGAAGTGCAGGTCGCGCAGGAACTGCTGCAGACCATGGGCTTCCGCACCTTCGTGCCGCTGGTGGCGGCATGCCCCGGCTGCGGCCGCACCACCTCGACCACCTTCCAGGAACTGGCGCGCAGCATCCAGGATTTCATCCGCGACGAGATGCCGAACTGGAAGTCGCGCTATCCCGGCGTGGAATCGCTCAACGTCGCGATCATGGGCTGCATCGTCAACGGCCCCGGCGAATCCAAGCATGCCGACATCGGTATCTCGCTGCCCGGCACCGGCGAAACCCCGGCGGCGCCGGTGTTCGTCGACGGCAAGAAATTCCGCACTTTGCGCGGCCCCAACATCGCCACCGAATTCAAGGCGATGGTGATCGACTATATCGACCAGCGCTACGGCGCCGGCGCGAAGCCGACCGCTGCGGAGTAAGGCGCTGGGAGCATGATCCCGAAAAGTGGGATCGTGATTGAATAATAAGGGGGGGACTCGCATGAGCTCGCTGGCCAGCAAGCAGGGACCCCGTTATCGGCACATCGCCGACAGCACCGAGCCTTATGAGACCATCGGGGTCGAGAAGCTCACTCCGATCATCGGCGCGGAGATATCGGGCGTCGATCTTGGCGAGTCGCTCTCCAACCGCACGATGGATGAAATCCACCGCGCGCTCGCTGAAAATCTCGTGATCTTCTTCCGCGATCAGCACATCACGCCGCAGCAGCATCTCGCCTTCGGGCGCAAGTTCGGCGAGCTGCACATTCATCCCGCCGCACCGCACGAGGGTGACGATCCGGCGCTGATGAAGATTTACGCCGACAAGGATTCCCCGCGCGCCAACGGCGAGGGCTGGCATTCGGACGTATCCTGCGACGTCGAGCCGCCGATGGGTTCGATCCTCTATATCCGGCAATGCCCGCCGCGCGGCGGCGACACGCTGTTCGCCAGCATGTATGCGGCCTACGAATCGCTGTCCGACCGCATGAAGACCTATCTCGACGGGCTCACCGCGCTGCATGACGGGGAATCGATCTATCGCGGGCTTTATGCGAATTATGGCGTCGCCGACCGGCCGGCCTATCCACGCGCCGAGCACCCGGTGGTGCGCACCCATCCGGTGACCGGCAAGAAAGCGCTGTATGTCAACCGCGGCTTCACCCGCCACATCGTCGGCATACCCCGCGACGAGAGCGACGCCATGCTGGCCTATCTCTACCAGCACGCCGAGAACCCGCTGTTCCAGTGCCGCTTCCGCTGGAGCGAAAACGCCATCGCGTTCTGGGACAACCGCTGCACCCAGCACCGCGCGATGTGGGACTACTGGCCGCACACCCGCGCCGGCACCCGCGTGACGGTGAAGGGCGAGCGGCCGGTGTGAGGGCGCGTGGTGGATTAGCCGAAGGCGTCATCCGCCATTACTTCAGAAATCGCGGCGGGTTACGTCTTCGGCCAACCCGCCCTATAAACTGATTTGCCCGACGGGCAATTTGTTGATTGGGGTGTCCAGTCCTCCGCGAAAAAATATTCCGCTTCGCGCTCTACCCAAATCAACTTTATATCCATCGACATCCCGTCCCACTCAGGGGGCGTTTCGCGAACGTCACGGACGTAGGGGCGGGATGCGGTGGACGTAGCGGCGCGCTGACGACGTTGCTTGCTGCGGACGGCGAAGTCGTGTGGTCCTGACGCCCCGACGCTGGCATCAAGTTGGCGGAAGCCATTTTCGCCGATGACGGTGGCGGGGAGAGCACGAAGGAAACCGTTAAAACCATTGCGCGGGGAATGCCGGGCGATTTCCGGTGTGACCGTGGTGACTAACGCGCGTGCTTTCTACACACCACGCGCGGCTGCGGGCGCATCGGGCGCCCGGCATTCCCTGCGCCCTCTGGGTTCTGAGGGCAGACGTTCAGGGTAAACCTCGCGTGGATGCGCGGCGAGATCGCGAAGCCGTGTCTGCAAACACGCGGTGTTTGAAATTCGAATCCGCAAACATTAATTGCCTACGCCCGCACCAAATCCTCAGTCGTCATCATCCGCGTAAGCGGATGATCCAGTATTCCAGAGACGCCTGCGGTAAATCGAGAAGCCGCAGCGTACTGGATGCCCCGCTGGAGCCTGTCATCGGGCTCGCCGAAGGCGAGACCCGGTGGCGGGGCATGACGGCTCTTCGTGGAGCTGCGCCGTGCCTTCCGCCTAATGCAACACCCACGTTGACGCCCCGCCCGGCCTGCGCCAAGCTCGGTCAAAAGCAAGATAAAACCCCAGAGGACGGCCATGCTCCGCGCAGAGGACAATCAATTCCTGACCGAAAGCGGTGCCGGCACCGCAATGGGCGAGCTGCTGCGCCGCTTCTGGTTGCCTGTTCTCTTGTCCGAGGAATTGCCGGAAGCCGACGGCCCGCCGAAGAAGATCGTCGTGATGGGCGAGGAATTGCTGGCCTTCCGCGACAGCCGCGGCGTGGTCGGCGTGATCGATCAGTATTGCCCGCACCGCGGCGCCAACCTCTGGCTCGGTCGAAACGAGGAATGCGGCATCCGCTGCGTCTATCATGGCTGGAAGTTCGATATCGACGGCCGCTGCGTCGACATGCCGACCTCGTATCCCGATCTCAACGCCAAGGACCTGATCCGCATCAAGTCCTATCCGGTGCGCGAGTGGGGCGACATGATCTGGGCCTATATGGGCCCGGCGGGCGAAGTCCCTGAATTGCCTGACCTGGAGATGGCGCTGGTGCCGGCCTCGCACCGCTACGTCTCGAAGAAGTGGCAGGACTGCAACTGGGTGCAGGCGCTGGAAGGCTCTATCGACACCGCGCACTTCACCTTCGCGCATTTGAGCTTCGACAAGGACGAAGACGAGGTGCTGGATATCAAGAAGCACTTCGTCAATCCGATCGCGCGCATGAACGTCGACCACATGCGCTGGATTGCCGAGGACCCGCGCCCGGTCATCAAGATCAACCCGCATGACGCCGGATTGACGATCGCGGGCGGCCGGCTCACCGATAGCGACAATATCTACTGGCGCATCGCACAATTCCTGATGCCGGTGCACGCCTATGCGCCGAGCGCGATGCCGGGCGAGAATATTTTCGGCCAGAGCTTCATCCCGGTGACCGATACCAATTGCTGGATCTACACCTATGCCTGGAATCCGGAGCGTCCGCTGACGCAGGCCGAGCGCGACGGCTACGACCGCGGCAATGGCGTGATCTCCGAGGTCGACGCGAATTATGTGCCGCTGCGCAACAAGGCCAACGACTATCTGATCGACCGCAAGCTGCAGAAGACCAAGAGCTATACCGGCATCAAGGGCGTGTCCGAACAGGATGCCGCGGTGCAGGACAGCCAGGGCCCGATCGCCGACCGCAGCCGCGAACATCTCGGCCCGACCGATCTGGGCATCATGCATTTCCGCAAACTGGCGATGGACTGCGCCCGCGCGCTGCAGAATGGCCATGCGCCTGCGCATCTCGCGCGTCAGGACCGCTACGCCGTGCGCTCCGGCGCCTGCGTGACTCACAAATCCAAGGACCTGCCCGCGGTCATGGTCGAGCGCTTCGGCGACGCGACCGGCTATGTCGGGCGGAAGCAAACCGCCAGGCCCGGGCAGAACGCGGCGGAATGAAAGGCGCGTCGTCCCGGCATTCGCCGGGGCGACTCGCGTAGAGGTCTTTGCTCACAGCGGCGTCCTGCGGTATTCGCGGTTGGCAAGGCTCGCTTCCTCGAGATCAAGATCGCGTTCGATCCGCCGCCTGATCTCGTCGGTGATCTTGCCGTCGCGCAGCAGGACGTGAATGAACTTCCGCTCCGCCGATATCAGTTCCCGCGTCAGGTCGGTCCCGGTCGCCGAGACCTCGTGCGCGTCGGGGTCCAGCGAATCCGGCAATTGGTTGGCGCGGGTCTCGTGCCGCGCGCGCAGCAGCTTGACCACCTCGTCAGACAATTCGCGGTCGTCGGTCATGGCGTCGAGCGACTTGAGCGCAGCACCAAGCGCCTCGCGCCGCGCCGCGATTTCCGACTCGAGCTCCGCCACATGTTCGTCGCGGCCTGCCTTCGCGACGCCGAGCCACCTGACCACCGGCGGCAGCCCGAGCCCGAATCCTACCAGCGTAATGAAAATGACGCCGAAGCTGACGAACAGAATGAGGTCGCGGTATGGGAAACCCTCGCCATTCGGAAGCGCGAACGGCAGCGCCAGCGCCGCGGCCAGCGATACGGCGCCGCGCACACCGGTGAACGCGAGCACGAACACCCACTGCCATGGCGGCGACGGATCGCGGACGCGCACGCGCTTTATGAGCCGCGGCAGATATGTTGCGGGATAGAGCCAGGCGAAACGCGCCACGATGATCATGACGGTGACCAGCGCGGTTGCGAACAGGATGTCATCAAGCGGAAACGCCTTCGATTTCTCGAACAGCGACCGCATCTGGAATCCCGTCAGCAGGAACAGCATGCCCTCGATCAGGTAGATCACGAGGTCCCAGAAGAAGATGCCTTGCAGCCGCGTCGCCGATGAGATCCAAAGCGGCCCGTTCCAGCTCATATAAAATCCGCAAACCACGGTTGAGATCACGCCGGAGCCGCCGAAATGCTCGGGCAACCAGTAGGCGACGTAGGGCGTGATCAGCGATAGCGTGATCTCGATCTGCGGGTCGCGCGCGCGGTGGCGCATCCGCAAGCTGAGCCAGCCTACCGCCGCGCCGAACAGCACCTCGCCGGCGATGATGGCAGCGAATTCGCCCATAGCCTTCGGCAGCGAAAACATGCCGGTTGAAATCGCCGCCACCGCGAAGCGATACAGGATCAGCGCAGTGGCGTCGTTCGCCAGCCCCTCGCCCTCGAGCACGACCAGGATGCGGCGCGGCAGTCCGAGCTTGCGGGCGATCGCCAGCGGCGCCACCACGTCCGGCGGCGCGACAATGGCGCCGAGCAGGAATCCGATGCTCCACGGAAGTCCGATCAGATAATGCGTCGCGGCGGCGACCGCGAACGCCGTGAAAATCACGCAGCCGACCGCCAGCAGGATGATGGGGCGCAAATTGTATTTGAATTCGCGCCAGCTCATGGCGACGCTGGCCGAATAGATCAAAGGCGGCAATACCACCAGCAGCACCAGTTCCGGCGGCAATTCCAGCGTCGGCATTCCCGGCACGAAGGCGAGCACGATGCCGGCCAGCAGCAGCAGGATTGCGGGAGCGACATTGATCCGCCGCGCCAGCAGCGCGGTACCCGCCAGCGCCGCCAGCAGAATCAGAAATATCTGGAATTTGGCTTCCACGGTGTCCAATTCCTGTGCCGGGTCAATTTGCCCAGACCGGCGGCGCCGTCAATGCCGCGGAATCGTCGTGGCTATTCCCTCAAATCGTAGCGGTACGATTTCGAGACGATCTGCCATCCGTCGGCGAGTTTCATCGCCACCAGATAGTCGGTGAAGTAGCGCGGCGGCAACTGGCAGCGCACCTTGATGAAGGCGGTTGAATCGTCGGAGCGGTCGATGGTCACAATGAAATCCTCGCGCGGCTTGCCCTCGGCCTTGGCGGATGGCCGCTTTCTGACGCGATCCAGCCAATCGGGTACGGTGAGGACTTGCAGCTCGCCCTTTTCCAGCCAGCGCAGGTCGGCGGAGGGATGGAAGACCGCGCCGAGCTTGTCGGCGTTGCCTTCGTACAGGCCGTCGAAATAGTGCTGGACGACGGCTTCGACGGTGGAACGGTTGTGGCTCACGGCGTGTGCTCCCTGCTTGCAAGAAATTGAGTCCCTCACGATGAGGTGGACGGTCACATCAAAAACACGCCCTTGCCGTCGACCTGCCTGTCGAACAGTTTATAGGCTTCCTCCGCCTGGTCGATGCTCCAGCGATGGGTGAAGAGCTTGTCGACGTCGATGCCGCGCTCGACCGAAAACCGCGCGCAGTCGGCCTGGATGATGTTGGAGAACGTCCATGACGCCACCAGGGTCAATTGCCGGCGCAACAGATGCGGGCTGACGTCGATGTGGACGTCGCCGCCTTCGCCGACAAAGCACATCGTGCCCCATACCTTGGTAGAGCGGATCGCATTCAACCGCGCGTCCGGGTTGCTCGAAGTGTCCAGCGTCAGATCGGCGTAACGTCCGTGGGTGAGATCCTTGATCGCAGCCACCGGATCGTTCGAGCCGGGGTTGACCACGTGGTCGGCGCCGAACGCTTTTGAGCGCTCCAGCCGCTGCTGGCTGATGTCGAGCGCAATCACCTTGGCGCCCATCGCCTTGGCGTATTGCGTGGCCGCAAGCCCGACCGGTCCCTGGCCGAAAATAGCGATAGTGTCGTTACCGGAAAGGTTCATCCGGCGCAGCGCGCTGTAGGCGGTGCCGGAACCGCAGGCGATCGCCGCACCTGCCGAGAATGACAGTTCGTCGGGAAGCGGCACCAGCGTGTTGGCGGGCACTTTCAGATATTGCGCGTGGCCGCCATGCGCGTTGTTGCCGTAGACCTTGACCGGCACCTCCTGGCAGAGCTGCTGCCATCCGGAGCGGCAATGGTTGCACTGGGTGCAGCCCTGATAATGATGGACCATCACACGCTCGCCAATGCGCGCCTCCCGCGCATCGACTGCCGTGCCGACTGCGACGACCACGCCGCAAGGCTCATGCCCGGCGATGACGGGACCGTCCTTCATCGGGATGCCGGTCGCCTGCGTCTGCCCTTTGGGGCGGCGGTACTGATGCAGGTCGCTGCCGCACATGCCGGACGCCTTCATTTCGATGACCACGTCATGAGCATCCGGAGTGGGGTCCGGGAATTGCATCAATTCCAGTCCGCGTTCGCCTGTGAACACAACGCCGCGCATCGCTTCCTCCGCTTGTTTTGGCTTGTGGGCCGATCTTGGACGGAAAAGCGTCATTGGCAAAGGGCGAACCTATGGCGGGCTGACGCGACTAACAGAGAGGGAATTCCGTTACCGGCGGGCGCTGGAGATGGATGCTGCGACGTGATCTGGCTCACAAGGCCTGGGGCATGCTTCTGGTAGGCGGGATTCCCTGCTACAAAGGCAATAATTCCGGAAGCGTCATGATGTATTCGCCTGGATCTCTGAAATTGCACAAATTCTTGCTCGCCGCCGCGCTGCTGCTGGTGTGCCAGCCGGCTTTTGCCGAGAAGCGCGTGGCGCTGGTGCTCGGTAATTCCGCCTATCAAAGCGTGGCGCCGCTTGCGAACCCGGTCAATGACGGCGCCGTGATCGCGGCCACGCTGAAGGACGCCGGCTTCGATGTCGTCGATTCACGCCACGACCTGCCGGCGGCCGAGACGCGGCGGGCGCTGCGCGACTTTGCCGACCGCGCGCGCGACGCCGACATCGCGGTGGTCTATTACGCCGGCCATGGCATGGAGGTGGACGGCACCAACTACCTGATCCCGGTGGATGCGAAGCTGGAACGCGACACCGACGTTTACGACGAGGCGTTTTCGCTGGACCGCATATTGCTGGCCGTCGAACCCGCCAAGCAGCTTCGGCTGGTGATCCTCGACGCCTGCCGGGACAATCCGTTTGCCAAGGTCATGAAACGGACGGTCGCATCGCGTTCGATCGGACGCGGCCTTGCCAAGATCGAGCCCACCAGCCCGAATACGCTGATCGCTTATTCCGCCAAGGCCGGCTCGACCGCGCTGGACGGCGACGCCAAGAACAGCCCGTTCACGATCGCACTGGCAAAACACCTGACGACGCCGGGCCTCGATGTGCGCAAGGCGTTCGGCTTCGTTCGCGACGACGTGCTGAAGACCACCGGCAACCGGCAGGAGCCGTTTGTCTATGGCTCGCTCGGCGGCGACGATGTGCCGCTGGTACCGGCCAAGGTTGTACCATCCACGTCTGCGCCATCCACCCCTGCGCCCAATCCGCAAGCGGAGGCGCGCCGGGATTACGAACTGGCGCTGCAGATCGGCAACAAGGACGCATTGAACGCCTTCCTCGCGCAGTATCCGGACGGATTCTACGCAAACCTCGCCAGGATTCAGCTTGCCAAGATTGCCGCAGAGGAAGCGCGCATTGCCGCGACCGAAAAGGCGCGGCTGGCCGAACAGGAGCGGGCGCGGCTCGCCACCGAGGCCACACAAAAGGCGCAGCAATTGAAAGCCGCCGAGGCGGACGCCAAAGCCGCGGAGCAGGCCCGCATCGCCGCCGGGAAAGCCAAGCAGGTCGCGCAGGAGCAGGCCGCCGAGGCCGAACGCAAGCGCGCCGGAACCGACACCGCCGCCGCCGACAAGGCTCCCGAAAACAAGGTTGCTGCTGCCGGCACTGCGGCCGCGGACAAGGCTCCCGCCGGTCCGCCATCGGCCGAGAAAGCTCAGGGGATGAACCTTGCCTCGCTGAGCGCCGGGCCGCCGCAGGCCGAGATCGCAAAATCGGTGCAAACCGAACTGCGCCGCGTCGGTTGTCTCAGCGGGGAGGCCGACGGCGAATGGAACGCGGCGTCGCAGCGTTCGATGGCGCTGTTCAACAAGCACGCCGGGACGAAATTCGACGTCAAGCTTGCAAGTACCGATGCGCTCGATGCGATCAAGCTCAAGCCGGCGCGGGTCTGCCCGCTGATCTGCGAGCACGGCTTCAAAGTAGACGGCGACCGCTGCAGCAAGATCACCTGCGCGGAAGGCTCGTTCCTCAATGACGACAATGAATGCGAGAAGCAACGCGCGAAGAAGCCGGTCGCAAAGCGCGAGCCCGACGATCGCGCGGATCGGGAACGGTCGAGGCCTGAGGCCAGCACCGCCAGGCCGCAGGCATCGGGCCAGATTGTTTGCGATATGGGCGGCTGCCGCCCGGTCGCGCGCGGCTGCCATATTGAGTACAGAACGACCGCGCAAGGCGGCCCCTATGAGGGCGGCGGCGGTAACGTGCAGATTTGCAAATGAAATTCTTCGTCATTCCGGGACGCGCCGTTAGGCGCAGGCCCGGAATCCATACTCCCTATCGTGGGTATGGATTCCGGGCTCGCTCGTTTCACTCGCGCCCCGGAATGACGTCAATCGTTCAGATCGCACTCGCGGCGATATTGACCATCAGCGCCACCAGCGCGGTATTGAAAACAAATGAGATGATGCCGTGCGCGGTGGCGGTACGGCGGATGGTTTTGTCGGTGATGCCGACGTCGGAGACCTGCGCGGTCATGCCGATCACGAACGAGAAATAGACAAAGTCCCAGTAGTCGGCATGCTCGTGCTGGTCGCCGAGGGGAAACTGCAAGCCTCCAGGTTTGGCACCGCGGTAATAGTCGTGGGCGTAATGCAGCGCGAAGGTGGTGTGCACCGCCGCCCACGACAGCGCGATCGTCACGGTCGCCAGCGTCAGTTGCGGCCCGATGCGCCGAGTTCGAACACGATCGCGGCAATGCTGGCGAAGGCGCCGAGCGCGGTGACCAGCAGGATCAGAAAGCGGCCATCGTCCTGCAGCACCGCGTTGCGGCGGATATGCGGCAGCCCGCTGCGCAACACCATGGCGTACACCAGCAGCAAATACAGGGCGATGACGATATCCCAGGAGATCAGCAGGCGCGTCACCAGCCGCAGCGAGCCCGGCAGCAAGAAGAACGCCGCGATGCCGATCGCCACCGAAAAGAAGGTGCGCGGGCGCGCATAGACCACGCGGACCGGCTTGGGCATCTTCCGGAAGCGGAGAAGAAGTGGGTCGTCGGATTCCTTGTCCGCCATCGGCGCCTTCAATTCTTGCGTTCGGCGACGAATCGCGCGGCGGCGCGCAGCACGTCGCCCTTGGCGCCGAAGATCGAGAGCGCGGAATCGGCGCGCGCCAGGAGATCGCGCACACGCTGCCTGGCGCCGTCGATCCCGAGCTGGGTGACGAAAGTGGTCTTGCCCAATGCCGCGTCCTGTCCGGTCTGCTTGCCGAGCGCTGCGGCGTCGCCCTCGACGTCAAGCAGATCGTCGGCGATCTGGAAGGCTTCGCCGAGCGCGCGGCCGTAGTCGTCGAGCGCCTGATATTCTCTTGGCGAGGACTGGCCGAGGATCGCGCCGGCAATGCAGCCAAAGCGCAACAGCGCGCCGGTCTTCATCTGCTGCAGCCGCGCGACGTCGACCGGCTCGCGGTCGCCGAACCGGCCCTCGCCGGCGAGATCGAGCATCTGGCCGCCGACCATGCCGCCGATTCCCGATGCGCGCGCCAACGCGCGCGTCAGCAGGAGGCGTACGCTTGGGTCCTTGTGGATCTCGTCGCGGGTGATGATGTCGAAGGCGAGCGTCAACAGCCCATCGCCGGCGAGAATCGCGGTGGCATCGTCGGTCTTCTTGTGCAGCGTCGGCCGGCCGCGGCGCAGATCGCTGTTGTCCATCGCCGGCAGGTCGTCATGAATGAGCGAATAGCAATGGATGCATTCGAGCGCGGCGCCGGCCAGAAGCGCCGCCTCGCGCGGAACGCCGAACACCGCCGAGCTCTCGACCACCAGGAACGGCCGCAGCCGTTTTCCGCCGCCGAGGCTCGAATAGCGCATCGCCTCCATCAGCCGCTTCGGCCGCGCGATTTCGTCGGGCAGAAGCGCGTCCGACAGCAGCTTGCCGAGCAGGGCTTCGGTATCCTTCGCGGTCTGGTCCAGTCGTTTCGAAAAGTCCGATAGTGCAGTGCCGGTCATCAAAAACAGCTCCAGATCAATTTGGCCGGGACAATCGTTGATGGCACCGGCTTCGTCAATTCCGGGGCCGGGCTCGCGGCGCCTTAAAACCGCTGGAAAAAGCCGGGATTATCAGCGAGATATCATTCAACGCCGGGCATTTTCCGCCCGCGCCCGCCGCCTTGAACCAGAAGCGCCAAATTTGCGCGTTGTCCGAAATTTGCTGCTGATTTTACTGGGCGCGCTGCTGCTGCCCTATCTCCTCGCGCCGCTGTATCGCGGCGGCCATCCGGTCTCGACGCTGATGGCCTGGCGCTGGCTGACCGGCGCGCCGGTGTCGCGGCAATGGATCGATTTCAGCGCGATCTCCCCGTTCTTGCCGCGCTCGGTGGTCGCCTCCGAGGACGCCAAATTCTGCAGCCATCATGGCATCGACTGGGACGCGCTGCGCGACGTGATCGACGATGCCGAGGATGGCGAGGTCAGCCGCGGCGGTTCGACCATTACCCAGCAGGTGGCGAAAAACCTGTTTCTGTGGCCGGGCCGCAGCGTGGTCCGCAAGGCGCTCGAACTCCCGCTCGCGCTGTGGATCGATCTGGTGCTGCCGAAGCAGCGGATCCTGGAAATCTACCTCAACATCGCCGAGCTCGGCCCAAGCGGCCAGTTCGGCGCCGAAGCCGGCTCGGCTTACGCCT
>Ga0097691_1002025_pt1 | contig 14152 bp, 13 predicted proteins | sample NGESurdeep072012_8_FD_72858 | JGI IMG/M metagenome (GOLD analysis project Ga0097691, IMG submission 72858) | Arctic peat soil microbial communities from Barrow, Alaska - NGEE Surface sample 210-1 deep-072012 | ecosystem: Environmental > Terrestrial > Soil > Wetlands > Peat ...
CTGCCGCGCGCGGGATTCGTATTCCACGGACAGCTTGTGCGGGACCAGCTTGTCTGACTCGCCGTGGACCAACACCTGCTCAACGCCCAGCGGTAACAATTCAACGGGCGAACCCTGCTGATAACGTGACGCGAGCGCATCGGGCTTGCCGCCCATCAACTGGTACGCCATATTGCCGCAGACGTTTTCCGCTCCCGCCTGCGCCAGGTCCGCAATGCCCGCCAGCGACACCACTCCGCGCAGCGCAATCGGATCTGACGTGTACAGCTCGCTCGACTTCGGCAGCCTGTGGCGTGCCCCGAGCCACAACGCCAAGTGTCCTCCGGCGGAGTGACCGACGGCGACAACTCGCTTCAGATCCAGCGGATACTGCTTTGCGAGCTCGCGTAGGTAGTCAGCGGCCTTCGCGACATCCTGAAATGTTCCCGGCCAGCCGCCGCCCGTGTCGCCGACGCGGCGGTACTCGATCGTCCAGGTTGCGATTCCGGCTTTCGCCAGTGCGGCACTCGCGTTACCGATGTAGCTGAGGTCGTACTCGGCGCTCCAGCATCCGCCGTGAATCACGATCGCCACCGGGAACTTGTTGGGTGCCCCACCGCCGGGGTCCCCGGCGCGCGCCGTTTTCTCGCGCGACGGGGTGGCAGTCTGACTGGTTTTGGAAGGGTGGGAATCGGGCATGCGCAAATCCCCGAACTGGAGCGGATCGCTGCCGTAGGCAATGCGGCGGTCAGCCTTCGTCTGTGGAATGCGCAGCGCTTCCTGCGTGCTCAGGGTCTGCGCGTCGGCGAAATTGCAGCACATGGCGAGTAAGAATGTCAGAAGCAGATCACGTCCAGCTGACATTGTGGCAGCGTACACGAGCAACTCGAAAAGTGACCACCAAAAACAAGACCTCCCGCTCTCGCGGGAGGTCTTGGTGGATCCATCCGACGCCGGGCCGTGTGCACTTAACCCAGCGTCCGATGGGTATTAATTCTTCCGTATCGGCGTCTGAGCGGCCGAGGGATTGGAAGCGGTCAACGTTTCCAAGTCGTTCTTCAGCAGGGCGATTTCCACGCGGGCGCCGCGTACGCGCTGCATTTTGCCGTCTTCGGTCTTGACCGGGGCATTGCCCATGCCGAGGACGTGCACGCGGTACACCGGAACTTCGCTGTTGATGACCAGGTAGCGGCGGACGGCTTCGGCCATGCGCTGCGACTGCTCGATGGCCTGGGCGCCACGGCCGGCGCTGTAACCCTGAATCTCAACGATGTAGCCGCGCTGGTCTTTCAGGTTACCGGCCATCTGGTCAAGCACGTCCTTGGCTTTCGGGCTGAGGACGGTCTGGCCCGGACGGAAGCGGATTTCAGCATTGGTGACCGGCTTGTACTGGTCGAGGTTGGTCACCACGTTGGAAACGGTATCGAGCCGCTGGCCGGCCTGCTGCGCGGTCTGCTGGGCCTGCTGGGCAGTCTCGCCGGCCTGCACGGCGTGCTGGTCGGCTAGGTTCGCCTTGGCCATCGAAACGCGGATGCCCTCCTGGGCGCGCACATCGACGTCCTTGATGTCCTTGGAGTTCTTCGCCGTCAGTTCATCCAGTTCGTTTACCCGGTTGGTCACCGGCGCGAGCTGGCGCTGGACGTACTTTTTGCGAGCGAAGGGGTTGACCTTGCCCCAGAAGCCCTCGTGGGTTTCCAGCTTCAGCGGTTCGCGATTGACCTGCTGGTCGGCCGCGGCTCTTTGGTCCGCCTGCTGTGCCGATGCGGCGGGGGCCAAAGTCTGGTCCTGGGTGCCGGGAGAGGTCTGCTGCGCCAGGGCGGGAACGGTCAAAGCGGCCGCCAGCGGCAGTGCGATCCAGAAACGATTCTTCATGGGAAATTCCTCCGAAAATGAGAGCCCATTTCAATTGTCGGGGCTGCCATTCTGGCCTGAGACCCCGGCAGCGCTGCCTTTTGAGGGGCGCGCCACGGTTGCGCTCCACCTAGGGAGTAATCACTTCAGTTGCCATTGGTGATGCTCATGCAAATCACTAAGAATCAACGACCTGCGGTAAGTGACAGGGAGGGCGAGTGGGTAGGAAAGGGCGGGGGACGGTAATTTTTGGTCGCTGGTCGTTGGGGTTGACTCTCCCGCGTGAGCTACAATCCACCACTTGCCGACGAGGATCAAATTGGCTCGAAACTACTCAGTCCGCGTTTTCTCCGTCCTGCTTCTACTCACCATCGGTATTGCCGCGCTGGCGCAGGGGCCGACGCCCTCGGCGCAGCCGAAGCCGGCGCTCGCCTCCGACGCCATCCCGCAAGACCGGATGCAGCAGTACTCGGACCTGGCGGTCGAGTGGATGCAGCAATACCTCCAGGTGGACACCACGAATCCTCCGGGCAACGAAGGCCGCGCGGTAGCATGGTTCAAGAAGATCCTGGACCAGGAAGGTATCGAGAACCGGACGTTTGAATTCGCGCCGGGCCGCGGCAATATCTGGGCACGAATTCCGGCGAGCGGCACGGCGAAAAAGCGTCCGCTGATCCTGTTGAGCCACACCGATGTTGTTACCAGCGATCCATCGCACTGGAAGGTGCCGCCGTTCAGCGCCGAGGTGGTGGAGGGCTCGATGTACGGCCGCGGCGCGCAGGACATGAAATGCGAAGGTCTGGCGCAACTCGTAGCGGTGGTCATGCTGAAGCGCGAGAAGGCCGCGCTGGACCGCGACATAATCCTGCTGGCCACCGGCGACGAAGAAGTGGACGACCTCGGCACCGATTGGATGATCGAGCGTCAGCGCGATCTGCTGGGCAATCCCGAATTCCTGATGACCGAGGGCGGCGAGAACCCGCTGGAGGACGGCCGGGTCAAGTACATCGGCATCGACGTCGCCGAAAAATCGCCGTTTTGGATTCACCTGGTGGCGCACGGACGTCCGGGACACGGTTCACGTCCGATTGCCGATTCCGCGCCCAACCGGCTGGTGCGCGCGCTGGAGAAAATCGTCGCCTACCGCACCGAGTTGAAGGTACTGCCTGCCGCCAATGAGTTCCTGACCGCCATGGCCGCCTACGAAACGCCGCAGCGGGCGCGCTGGTTCCGCAATCTGGGGCAAGCGGTGAAAGACCCCGAGTTCCAGAAGGAAGTGGAGCAGGACTCGTCGCTCAATTACATGCTGCGCAACACCATCTCGCTCACCATGCTGGGCGGATCGAAGCAGACGAACGTGATTCCCGGGGAGGCGTGGGCAAACATCGACGTGCGCCTGCTGCCCGGTGACGATCCGCAAGCGTTCCTGGCGAGCCTGCGCAAAGTGGTGGACGATCCCAACGTCACCGTCGAACCGTTGCGCAAAGAACAGTTTCAGCCGGCAAACGCGTCGTCCATCGACACCGTGCTGATGGCGGCGGTCCGGAAAACAGCGTCGAAATACTTTCCCGGTACGCCGGTGGTTCCGCGCATGAGCAGCGGCTACACCGAGAACCAGCGCTTCCGCCAACTGGGCGTGATCAGCTACGGATACTCTCCCTACACGGCGACGCCGGAAGAGGGATCGAGCGAGCACGGCGACAACGAACGCATTCGCGTCGAAGAACTGCGGCGCGGCTTCCGCGTGCTGTATGACGTGGTGAATGAGCTGGCGGGAGTTAGGTGACTCGGTCGTATTTCGTATTCCGTATTCCGTATTGCGGCGAGATTGGGCCCTGAATACGAGATACGGAATACGTTTGTTACCATTCGCTCGTGCCCGAGCAGCTTTACTCACTGACATACGACTCCCCGATCGGCCCGCTGACGCTGGTCGCGTCGGAGCGCGGTCTGGTCGCGCTGAAATTTGGAAAGAAGAAGAAGAAGCGTGCCGGCAGCATCGACGACGCGAAGCGGCTCGCGCCCTATCGCAAGCAGCTCGATCAATACTTCGCCGGCAAGCGCCAGGAGTTTACGGTTGCGCTCGACATTCGCGGCACCGATTTCCAGAAGCGCTGCTGGCAGGAACTGCTGAAGATTCCCTACGGCCAGACCCGATCGTACCGGCAGATTGCGGAAGCGGTCGGAAATCGAAACGCCTTGCGCGCGGTAGGGCTGGCGAACGGGCAAAACCCAATCGCGATCATCGTGCCCTGTCACCGGGTGATCGCCTCGGACGGAACGCTGTGCGGTTACGGCGGCGGCTTGCACGTCAAAGAGGAATTGCTGCGGCTCGAAGGCGCAAGGCTGTTCTAGGCTTCGGGTCTTCGCACTTGGCACTGAAATGAACCGACAAAACATTTCCAGTGCAACTCCGTGCCAGCCGGGCCAGATTGTGATCGTTCGCGTCGATGGCCCGCCGCAAGTCACGGCGGGCACTCCCGACCAGTTGGAGAACTGGCGGCACCTGGCGAAACCCGATGACAAGCCGTAGCTTGAACGTTACTTTCGGTGGTTGGATGAGGGCCGGATAGGCCTTACACTATCGCCATGCACGCGCACTCGCCCTCCGGACCGCATGCTCACGGCGGCGGCAGTACTTCGCGAGTGCTTCAGTTCGCGCTGCTGATTACCTTCGCTTACATCGTCCTGCTGGTGATTACCGGGGTGCGGGCGCACAGCCTGGCTCTGCTGTCGGAGGCCGGGCATAACGTTTCCGATTTCCTCGCCCTTTTGCTGTCGCTGGCGGCAGTGTACTTACAAGCGCGTCCGGCAAGCACGCGGCGGAGCTTCGGCTACAGCCGTGCCGGGGTGCTGGCGGCGTTCGTCAACGCCATGACGCTGGTCGGCGTGGCGTTCTACATCTTTTACGAAGCGGGGCGCCGCCTGGTCGCGCCCGAACCCGTGCATCCCGGCACCATGATCTGGGCGGCCGCCGCGGGCGTGGTCGTCAACGGCGTGATTTCCGCCCTGCTCTATCGCGGCAGCAACGACGTGAATATTCGCAGCGCCTTCGTGCACATGCTGGGCGATGCGCTCTCCACGGCGGCGGTGATCGTTGGCGGCTGGATGATCCTGATGACGGGTCAGAACTGGATTGATCCGGCGCTCTCATTCGGCATCGGCGCGCTGATTCTTTGGTCGTCGTTCGGAATCATTCGCGAGACGCTGAACATCCTGCTGGAAGGCACGCCGCACGGCATCGACCCCAAAGTGCTGGCCGACGATTTGAAGACGATCGCCGGCGTAAACGACATTCACGATCTGCACGTCTGGTCGATCGGCAGCGGCGTGATTGCGCTCTCCTGCCACATCAGCATCGCCGACATTCCGCCCTCGGAGAGCGATGCGATTCTGCGCAACGTGCAGGAGCGGCTGCGGGTGGAGTTCCACATCGATCACACGACCATCCAGTTCGAACATGCCGACTGCGAAGTGGCGCACGGCTGCGTGATCCCGATCGAGCCCCACCGCCACAAGCACGGGCATTCGCACTGATCGCTAGAAGCGCAAACCGAATCCCGTACTGACCTGAATTGCAGTGCGGATTGAGGACGGATAGGTGTACGTGGACGGCCCAGCTAAGGTGAATTTCGTTGGCCGGAGGAACACGGTCGTGTCGCCGACGTCGAAGCGTGCGATGGTTCGCCGGGTGGGATACCACTCCAGCACTCCGCCCATATCGAGCGCCCAATGCGTGGTTCGGTGGCGCGGGAAGTTCTGAGAATTACTGAAATCAGTCACCGTCCTCGAGTAGCTCAACATCCCGGGACGGAATTTCGCAAACACACCCCAATGCTCCCTGCGAACGCCTGCTTTGACGCCAGCAAACGACTGAAGGATCGACCCACCATCCTGATATCCCGCAAATCTATCAATCATGGTACGCGCGGGAAAGAAGTTGACCGCTGTGTCGAGCGCAACGTGCCGCGAGAAATTCCAGGTGAAGCGGGCCCCCACTCCGGGGTCGTCCCGAATTGCCCGAAAAGCTTCCCGTTCGATGGAAAGCAACGAGAAGTGCGCACCCACTTCGAAGCGCGGAGTAGCCGTGACTACGCTTTCAGGTATGTCGTCGAGCCGTCCGACGCGATAGCCGACGCCAGCCGTAAGCAATATGCTCGACCCGATTCTTCCTCTGTCCCCGACTGGGCCGCCTAGGGCTGGCCGCAGGGTATCGCCATATCTCACGATCAAGTCAGAAGCGTCGACGCGCAGGATGGTCCGCTTCGACGGGTAGTATTCGAAGACTCCGCCGATGTCCACCGCCAAGTGCGAGCGCCGCTCCAACGGTGCACGCAGTGCGCTCAAAGCAGGCGCGAGGGGATCAGCGTTCGTCAGGTCGTACGTGCTGGCAAAACTCAAGACGCCGACGCGGGCCTTCCCAAAGACTCCGAAATTACGCCGACGGATTCCGGCTTTTGGTCCGGCAAGAAACAGCAGGGCGTTGCCGCCCTCCAGGGTCGTTCGGTGATCCGAGTTGCCGGGCAAAAAGTCGAACTCGCTCTCGATCGCAAATGTGCGGGCGAAATTGAGAGTAAACCGCCCGCCGATGGCCGCGCGCGTTTCCGACTGCCCAGAGCTGAAATCGCCTATGAGTTCTCGACTGAGCACGCGGCCAGCGACGTTGCGCACCAGCGGTCCGGCCTGGGCGCCAACTTCAATGCGGCTGAGTTGCTGTGCGGATGCCAGAGCGACGGCGAAGAGGACGCTGGCTGCAACCACGACCTGTTTCACTGTGCACCTCGAAACGGCGCATAACGTACCGCAGACGTTAAAGTAGGACTAGGACCCGAATCACGTACCCGGGTGACCTGGCTTACGTTCCCATTCGCCCCTGAGCCTCTTCCACGTCGTCGCCAGGTCTTCCGGCAGGACCCGCGTCTCGCCCAAAACCGTCATGAAGTTCGAGTCGGCGCTCCAACGCGGCAGCACGTGCATGTGGATGTGTCCGACGACGCCCGCGCCCGCGGCTTCGCCGATATTCATGCCCAAGTTCACGCCGTCGGGCTTGTACTCAACGCGCAGCACCGCTTCCATCTTCTGCGAAAGTTCCATCATCTCGTGCGCCGCCGGCTTGGGCAGCTTCTCCAGTTGGTCGAGGTGTGCGTAAGGAATGATCATCACATGGCCGGACGTGTACGGGAACGTGTTCAGGATGACGAAGCAGTGTTCGGCGCGATGGACGATGAATGCATCTTCGTCGCTCTTTTTCTGCAGCTCGCAGAAGACGCAGCCGGAGGTCCTGGCAACGCTGCTGATATAGGTGTAGCGCCACGGCGTCCAAAGATAATCCATGCGCGGAAGGGTAGCAGATGCACAGTCGCCAGTCCTCAGTTGCCAGTTGTCAGTTGTCAGTTGTCAGTTGAAGAGGTTGAAAAGCAGATTCCTCGCGGGCTGAAATCAGTCGCCAGTTGCCAGTTAAAGAGGATGGAACTAACGACCAGCGACTGGCGGCTTTCCGGTCGCGCGTCACATCGCCCTGTGCGCGAAAGCCTTGAGCCAAAGCCGCGCTGGCAGCAGAATTGCTTCCACGGACTCCAAGCGCGTTTCCGGTAAGTGGAACGCCGGGTTTTTGGCCCTGTTGGTTTGACACTCGTCGTTTGCGGTTGTTATAGTCGAAGGGTCCCCCAGTGCGCTTTAGCGCCTTCGGGATTCCGGCCGCTGGAAACAAATCCTCGACGACCCGCGCCAGCCGTCCGTATTAAATCACCGGTCCCCACGCGCACGCCGACGTGCGGGTGGGATGAATAAAACATGATTTTGAGCGAACATACTTCCAACAACTCCGAAACCTCCACCGCCACGCAGCCGACTGCCGAAACCCAGGAAAGTACCAGCCCGCAGATCGCTGATTCCGCCGAACCCCAAGCTGGGAGCGCCGAACCGTCCGACGAGACTGCCTCCGACCAGACTGTCTCCGACCAGACTGTCTCCGACCAGACTGCCTCCGACGAGACTGCCTCCGACCAGACTTCTTCCGACCAGACTGCCAAGGAAGCGACCAAGGAAATGTCTGGCGACGACTTCGCCACCGTGCTCGAGAACTTCACTGCCGAACAGGAAGCCGAGAAGCAGTCCCACGAGGACCGCGTCATTAAAGGCACGGTTCTGAAGGTCACGGCCACCCACGTGGTCGTGGACATCGGCTCCAAGTCCGAGGGCATGGTGCCCATCGCGCAGGTGCAGGACCGCGAAGGCAACGTGAAGTTCCAGCCGGGCGACTCGATCGACGTCATGGTCGACAAGGGCGAAACCGAGGAAGGCTACACCAAGCTCTCGCACGAGCGCGCGCAGCGCCTGCGCGCCTGGGACGACATCGAGAAGGCCTACAACGACAAGACGCCCATCAAGGGCGTCATTACCGAGCGCATCAAGGGCGGCCTGACGGTCGACCTGAACGGCGCCAAGGCATTCCTGCCGGGCTCGCAAGTGGACCTGCGGCCGGTGCGCAACCTGGACGGCATGAAGGGCCAGGAGCTGGAAGTCCGGGTCATCAAGCTGAACAAGAAGCGCGGCAACATCGTGGTCTCGCGCAAGCAGCTTCTGGAAGAGGAAGTCGGCGAAAAGCGCGGCAAGACGCTCGAGCAGTTGCACGAGGACGCGATCATGACCGGGTCGGTCAAGAACCTGACCGATTACGGGGCCTTCGTCGACCTGGGCGGCATTGACGGTCTGCTGCACATCACCGACATGAGCTGGGGCCGGCTGACGCATCCGCGCGACCTGGTCAACGTGGGCGACCACATCCAGGTGAAGGTCCTCAAGTTCGACAAGGAAAAGCAACGCGTCTCGCTCGGATTCAAGCAGCTCACTCCCGACCCGTGGCTGGACGCCAGTGACCGCTACCCCATCGGGGCGCACGTGAAGGGACGCGTCATCAGCGTCACCGATTACGGGGCCTTCATCGAGCTGGAACAGGGCATCGAGGGCCTGGTGCACGTCAGCGAGATGACCTGGTCAAAACGGATGAAGCATCCGTCGAAGCTGGTCAACGTGAGCCAGGAAGTCGAGGCGGTGGTGCTCAACGTGAACCCGGCCGAGCGCCGCATTTCCCTCGGCCTGAAGCAGCTCGATTCGAACCCGTGGGAGACGCTGCACGACAAGTATCCGGTCGGCTCCACGGTCGAAGGCAAGGTCCGCAACCTGACCGACTTCGGCGCCTTCATCGAAATCGAGGACGGCATCGACGGCCTGGTGCACGTCAGTAACCTGAGCTGGACCAAGCGCGTGAAGCACCCCTCCGAGGTGCTGAAGAAGGGCGACAAGGTCAAGGCCATGGTGCTGGCCATCGAGCCCGACAACCGGCGCCTGTCGCTGGGCGTGAAGCAGCTCCAGCCCGACGTCTGGGAGAGCTTCTTCGAAAACCATCACATCGGCGACGTGATGCACGGCAAGGTACTGCGCGTGGCCACCTTCGGCGCATTCGTCGAGATTGCGGACGGAGTCGAGGGCCTCTGCCACAACTCCGAAGCGACCGACGCACAGGGCCATCCGCTGAAGCTCGAACCCGGACAGGAGTTCGACTTCAAGGTGCTCAAGATGAACCCGGGCGAGAAGAAAGTCGGGCTCAGCCTGCGCGCCGTCGGCGACGAAGCCAGCCGCCAGGATATCGAGTCCTACCGGCATCCGGCATCTTCCAGCAGCAGTTCGACCACCACGCTGGGCGAGATGGTGAGCTGGAAGCGCGCCGGAAACGAAAATCAGTAGCCGGCTTCGGGCTAAAAGCAAAATTAAAACCCTCGCTCAATGCGAGGGTTTTTTGCTGCGCGGATTTTCCTGAAGCTTATTTAATCTTCAGGTTGATCGTCGCCTGCTTGCGCGAGTCGAATGAACTCAGCGTCTTGCTATCGCTCTTCTTACCGTCTTTCTCGGCGTACACCTCATAATCGACGTTCGGCGACAGGGCGTTGAAGCGGTAGCTGCCCTCCTTATCGGCAATGAAGGTCTTCACCGCCAGCGTCTTGGTGTTCTTGAGATAAACGATGGCGCTGGGAAAAGGCGCATCCGCATCGTTCATGACCTGCCCTTGCAGCGAGCGCGTCTGTTGCTGCTGGTCGGCGCCCATGGCAGGCGTGGCTTTCGCCAGCACCAGCATGGACACGCCGGCAACCAGCGCTGCCACCAGTAGTAGCTTCTTCACGGCTGATCTCCTGAATTCGTCTACTTGGTTAGATGCAGGGAAACGTCCACCCGCTCGTCATTTTCGACGTGGACCGTTGCTTCCGGTTTCGCCTTCCCTTTGCCTACTTTGATGTCCGCCCAGACGACGTAATCCTGTGTGCCGATCGGTACGCGCTGGGCAAATTCACCGCGGTGGTCGGAAACCTGTTCCCAGCGGGCTTTTTTCTCGTTGGCGCGCCGGATTTTGACGGGAACGCCATACGCCGGCTGGTCCTGCGCCGTCCAGACCGTCCCCAAGATGAGCGCATATTCCTTGCGGGTCTGCGGTTGTGCCGCGCTCAAGCCCGGGTGTCCGGCGGAAAGCAACAGGACAGCGGCCAGGAGAGCGTGCGCCAGGCGATCAGAGGTCGCCATCTTCGTTTTCCTCATCCTTCTTTGCGTCCTCTTCCTCGTCCTCCTCTTCGTCTTCGTCTTCGACACGGACGAGTTCAAAGGGCTCGGTGGTTACGACCTCATAGTCGGTGCCGCACTCGGAGCAGGAGACGATTTCCCCTTCTTCCATTACGTCTTGGTCAACGTCGATGTGGCTTTCGCACTCAGGGCAAACGATCATGACAGGCGTTCTCCAGGGTTGTGGGGATGTCCCCCTGATAATATTTAGAGTTTCCGGCGGGAGGCGTCAAATATTTTTCTCGCCCCACCGTTCCTCGATGCCATTTTAATCATGCTGTTTTATCCGAGGTCACGAATGAGCACAAGCCTTTCCGGTATTAGACGTCTCGTTGCGGGTGCTGTTTTGATGAGCGTTTCGGCGGCGGCGGTTGCCCAGAAAAGCGCGCCGAAAGCCGCCCCGCCGCCCGCCCGCGCCACCGCCGCGTCGGCCGAGCAGGTGGGAATGCCTGCGGCGCTGAAAGACCAGCCGGACGCGAAGATCGCCAAACTGCTGCTGCAGGTCTCACCCGTGCACGTGCAGGCGACGATCGAAAAACTGGTCAGCTTCGGCACTCGCATCACCACCGGGCCGGCCGATCCGGAAACGGTCGCCAAGGGCCGCGGAGTCGGCGCAGCGCGCGAGTGGGTAAAAAACGAGTTCGAGCGTTATTCGCAAGCTTGCGGCGGCTGCCTGGAAGTGAAAACCGACACCTTTACCGAGCAGCCCGGCGGACGCATCCCGCAGCCCACCGAACTGGTGAACGTGTATGCCGTGATGAAGGGCAGCGATCCCGAGGCGGCCAACCACATTGTGCTCGTCACCGGCCACTACGATTCGATTCCCTCGGCAAAAGATTGGCCCAACTTCGCAACGGACGCTCCGGGCGCCAACGACGACGCCAGCGGCACGGCGGTCTCGCTGGAGTGTGCGCGCGTGCTCAGCCAGGGAAAATTCCCCGGTACGATCGTCTTTCTCGCCGTTCCCGGCGAGGAGCAGGGACTGAACGGAAGCCGTCATTTCGCGAAGATGGCAAAAGAACAGGGCTGGCAGATTGACGCTGTCCTGAACAACGACATCGTGGGCGGAGATCGATCGCCCGGGCAGGACACGTTCGTCGTCCGCGTCTTTTCCGAAGGCATTCCGCAGCCGGACTTGCAGGACGCGCGCGCGGTTGGGATGGTCCGCAACCTGGGCGCGGAGAACGACTCGCCGTCCCGGCAATTGGCCCGCTTTGTCCGCGCAACCGGCGCCACCTACCTGCCGGACAGCTTCCAGCCCATGCTGGTATTCCGTCCCGACCGTTACCTGCGCGGTGGCGACCACACCAGCTTCAACCAGCAGGGTTTCGCCGCTGTCCGCTTTACCGAGTACCATGAAAATTACAATCATCAGCATCAGACCCTGCGCACCGAAAACGGCATCGAATACGGGGACTTGCCGAAGTTCGTGGCCTTCGACTATGTGGCGAACGTGGCGCGGCTGAATGCGGCGGCGCTGGCGTCACTGGCCTCGGCCCCGTCGGCCCCGAAAAATGTGCGGATCGAGACGCGGCGGCTGGAAAACGACACGACGCTGGCATGGGACGCGGTGCCGCGAGCGGCCGAGTACGAAGTGGTCTGGCGGCCGACCACGTCACCCGATTGGGTCGGGGTGGAGAAGGCCGGCAAAGCCACCACCATCACCCTGCCGCGCTCCAAGGACAACGTCGTCTTTGGCGTGCGCGCGGTGGACGCACAGGGACATCGCAGCCTCGCCGTGATGCCCAAACCGGACCGCAGTCCGACACCGGCAGCGGCCGGTACGGAGCGTTGAATTGACGATTCGAAATTTTGGCGGCGGAGGAGGACGGCGCTACAACTCCTCGACCATCAGCTTGGGGTTTCCGCCCTTCACCTTCGCGGTGAAGTGGCTGATCATCGCCAACACGGTCGTTTACCTCTTCATGCTGCTGCTGGGCGCGGTGTCGCCGGGATTGGCGGCCACGCTCACCGTGCTGACCGCGCTGGTTCCATATAACGTCGCACACGGCTGGATCTGGCAACTTGTCACCTACTCCTTCCAGCACACCGGCCTCTTCCACATCCTCTTCAACATGCTCACGCTCTGGATGTTCGGCGCGCAGTTGGAGATGGGCTGGAAGCACCGCCGGTTCCTGGAGTTCTATTTCTATTGTGTGATTGCCGCGGCGCTGACTACGGTGTCGGTCGCCTACCTGGGAACGATCGGCACGTTCGGATTTCTCGGCATCAGCCCGGAAACGATGACGGTCGGCGCGTCGGGCGGCATCTACGGCGTGATGATGGCCTTCGCCCTGCTCTACGGCAACCAGGAATTCATGATGTTCCCGCTGCCGGTTTCGATCAAGGCGAAATACCTGGTCGCCATCCTGATCCTCATCTCGCTCGTCGGCGCGCTGCAGGGCATGGGGACTGGACATCGCGGAGAGTCGGTGGCGTACTTCGCGCATTTGGGTGGCGCGCTGTTTGGGTGGGTCTACATTCGCTTCCTGCCGCGGCGCGGGATTCTGCTCGCATCATCGGAAGGGAGCTTCGGAATTCGCAATCGGTACCAGAAGTGGAAGCGACGGCGTATGGCGAAAAAGTTCGAAGTCTACATGAGCAAGCACGACCGCAGATTGGACTTCGACGAGGACGGGAATTACCGTCCCCCGGAGGAAGAGAAGAAAGACGGCGAGACCCGCCCGCCCTGGGTGAATTAGGCCTTCAGCCATTGCGGCGGAGGAAAACCGCAACAGAACCTCAGCCTTTCCTCAAGACTACATCAGAACAGCGGCACTAGACCTTCGCACATGCGCAACCGCGCACGGCGGAGGCCACAATGCTTTACCTGCGTCGCCTGGCGTTCCTGGTCCTCTTCTTGAGCACGACTCCGATATTGGCTCAATCTGACTTCGTTCCGTTTCGCCTGCAAAACGGATTCCTCATCCTTGTCACCGGGTCCATTGGCCCCCTGCCGGACCTTACGTTCATTGTGGACACGGGAGCATATCGAACCGTGGTGGACGCCGCGGTTGCCAAGAATCTGGGACTTGCAGGCCGCAGCGATCAGGTTCTGGCCGCTGGACGATCCTTGCCGGTCGAGCGGGTGGAGTTGCCCGCCCTCCAGTTTGGCCCTGTATTGGTGACCCGACATTCGGCGTTATCCATGGACTTGAAGGCCATTTCAAGCAGGTCCGGAGTGCCAATACATGCCGTCGTCGGCTTGGACATCCTGCGCAGCAAGAGCTTCCTGATCGACTACAAGCAAACGCGGATCTATTTCGGGCAAGCAACAGTGGCGGGACCAGTTCTGGCTTTCGACCCCACTTCACCGTACCTGGTGGTTACGCTCAAGATCGAGTCTGAGCCCATACGCCTGCTGGTGGATACTGGCGCAGATCAAATCTCGTTGTTTGCCCACCGCGTGCCCGCCGGGTTGCAGAAGCACAGCCAGATGGAGGCCAGTGGAACCAGCGCCGCCGGCCAGGTAGCCGCGCGGTTCTTTCGCGCCAGCAAGGTCGATTACAGCGCGCCCCGTGGGCACGCCAAGTTGGTCTTTATCGTGCCGGGAGAGCCGGACTTCATCGCCTATGACGGACACCTGGGAGTACGGTCCCTCGGTGCCGCGCGCGTCTATTTCGACCTGGCCCATAACCTGATGAGTTGGGAAGACTAAATCCAATCGAACTTGGTCCCCTTCTTGTCCTGATTCGGGAATCGGGCGCTCACA
>Ga0097691_1002026_pt1 | contig 14150 bp, 10 predicted proteins | sample NGESurdeep072012_8_FD_72858 | JGI IMG/M metagenome (GOLD analysis project Ga0097691, IMG submission 72858) | Arctic peat soil microbial communities from Barrow, Alaska - NGEE Surface sample 210-1 deep-072012 | ecosystem: Environmental > Terrestrial > Soil > Wetlands > Peat ...
AGGGAAGCGTCAAGACACGACGCAAAAGCGCCGGCTGGAACCCCGGCTTCCTTCTCCAAATCCTGCAACTCAAATGACCGTTAACCTGGATTCCGAGCCGTGGCGGCTGACCGCTGACCACCAGCCGCGCCCGAACCGTTATCAAAACGTGGCGCCGGCCTTCACCATGTAGATCCGTCCGGGGAGCGGATAGGCATTGTAGCGGCCGAACGTTGCGGAGCTGGCCACGGCGTAGTCGAAGTACTGAACGTTGAACAGATTCTGCACCGCAACCGACCAGAACAGGTTTTTCACCTCGCCGCCGAGGCGAACATCAACCGTCGCATGCGATGCAATCATCGGCTGGAAATTGGCCTGGTCGTTGTCCATGCGCCGGTCTCCGACCCAGCGCACGACCGCATCGAACACGGCGAACTTCTGATAGACGTCCCAGGACAGGCCAAGATTCTCCGTCCAACGCGACACCAGCGGAACGTCATTGCCGGCATACATGCCCTCGCGGAAGGTGGCACGGATATAGCTCAGCCCGCCCTTCAAGCGCACGGCATCCGACAGCCGCAGCGTCGCGCTGTTCTCGACGCCAACGCGGCGAGTCGGATCGAGATTGATGTTCGCGCCGATCGGCGGAAACGGAATGAACAAAATCTCGTTGTTGAGCAGCATCTCATACACGCTCGACTGCCACTCGAAAGCGCCGAAACGTCCACGCACCCCGCCCTCGATGTCGCGCGACGTCTGGGTTTTCAGATTGAAATCGACGGGGAAAGCATTCACGCCGATGCGCTCATCCACGTTTGGCGTGCGAAAGCTGCGCGCGACGCGGCCGAACATGGCGAACATCGGCGAGAAGCGGTGCTCGAAGCCGAGATGCAAAGCGTGCTGTGTCTCGACCGAATCGAGCGGCGTGGCTTGTGCGTCAAACGCGCCCGGCGCCATATCATCGTAACGGTCGCGGGCCGAGAGGCGGGTTTGCTGCAGGCGCGCGCCCCCGGAGATATCGGTCGTCGGCAGAACGCCGACTGTCTGTTGCCAATAGATCGCCGTCGCTTGCTGATTGAGATCGTAGCTATGGTACGGCGGGTCGCTGAGTGCGACGCTGCGCTTGGCATCGAGATCGGAATTATAATAGTCGATGCCGGTCGTGAACTTCGTGGGTGCGCCGAACAATTGGCTGTTGATGATCGCGCGCGGCGTCAGCGAGCCCGTGGTGAGTTGACGCAGGTCCGAGGTGTCCGCGCCGAACAGCGTCGAAAAGATCGTCTGATCCTTGCGGCGCAAGTTGCCATCCGCAATCAATTCGATGCCTTGCCCGAACATCCGCGATACGCCGAACGTGAGGCCGCCGCCGGTCTTGCTCGAAAAGGCGTTCGGCGTCGTCGCACCGCGCCGGTCGCTATCGAGTTCGCTCGAGGTCAGCGTCACCAGGCGTCCGCCCGGCAGCCCGAGATGCTGGTCATCCCCGGATACATTGAACCACGCGCTGCCCTGGTCGCCGGTATAGCGTAGGTCGCCGACCGCATTACGCTGGCGCACATAGTTATTGACGCGATAGCCGTCCGAATTGACCGCGTTGCCGGACACCGAAACCGCGAATGGGCCCTGCGATCCGGCGGCGGAAGCGTTGAGTTCGCGCTGATTGAACGAGCCGAAGCCGGCTTCAACGCGCCCGGATGGCGGCTGCGCCACGCCGGTTTTGGTGATGATATTGATGACGCCGCCGACGGCGCCATCGCCATAAAGCACCGCGCCGCTGTTGCCGCGGGTGATTTCGATGCGCTCGATGCTGTCGCGCGGAATCGTGCTGAAATCGATGCCGGAGAGATCGATGTCAGTCAGCCGGCGTCCGTTGAGCAGAACGAGCGTGTTCGAGGCCGCCGTCGCGCCGAAGCCACGAAGGTCGACCGTGGTACCGGCGCCATTCTGGCCGCCGCTCGTGCTGATGGTTTGGACACCCACCTCTCGCGACAGCAGGTCCTGAAGCGTCGCGCCGGGCGAGCGCGCGATGTCTTCAGCGGTGATGACGCTCGTGGATGCACCGGTAATTCCGGTACCGGTGCGGCTCGCCCACACATCGATGGTGGGCAAAATCAGCTTGCCGTCTTGCGGAGAGTCTTGCGCGCTCGCCGCTTGCGCGAGCAGAGCGGTCAGCGCCAGCGCGGCGCCGATTAAGCGAAATCGAGTTCCCATGACGCATCGTTCCTTCGTTTGCGCTCGCGAAAACGCGAGCACAGCGGGTGGACCCAAGCCCGATGCGAAGGAGCCATGAACGAAACACGCTTAACGCTGGGCGCGACGTTCACATTTCCGAAGTCGTGGGAGGTTTGACTCTCACGGCCTTCGCACCGGCATTGACGTCACCGCTGCGAAAGACCGCTCCGTATGGACCTCCCGTCCATCGGTTGGGTGACCGCGCTGGCAGGTCTCCTGGCTCACGGGTCGTTGCCCAGTTGCGTCCGGCCTTCCCGGTTTCCCAGTGGCCGTACGGACGCGGGCTCGCCGCTCACAGTTGCGGGGGCAGCCACGGATAGCTGCAAACGCGCAGTGTCCGTGTTCCCTCTTTCGTCCCCGGAGCGACCCGGGGAACCAGCACGGTTAAATGTTCCCTTGAACGCGCGGACGAGTCAAGCGCCGCCAATATGTGCTCGCGCATGATCTTTTGCGAAAACCGGTAGCCATCCCGGATCAAGTCCGGGACAGGCTTTTTCGGGATCATGCGCCGGCGGCGCCTGCTCGGTCCACGCAATGCCGGCGAAGAAAGCCGGTTTGCTCAGCCGACCGTCTTCAGCTTGGCCGGATGCTTCACCCGCTTCACATGCTTGACGTGTTTCACGTGCTTCACGTGTTTCACCGCCACGGCTGCGTGCCGCTTGGTCGTCTTGACCTTGGTCACGTGCTTCTTGGTGGTGGACTTCTGGGCAGCGGCCTTCGCCGGCTGGCCCGTGGTCATCGGCGCGCTGTTAATGGTGGCGGGCGCAGTGCCTTGCGCCAGCGCCGGGCCGGCGATCAGGCTCATCGCCACAACGGCGGCACTAAGTGTCCTCAGCATAGTCGTTATCCTCTTCTCGAAACGGGTTGCCGCAAACCCGGGTTGGATTTCGGCCGACCGGCAGGAGCCAATCGTTACGATCGAGAATGTGCGTCAGGGACTGAACCCGCTCTGAAGTGCACTGTTATCGCGCGTTCAGACAGCCGACCGGCCGGTGTCGGAAACGGGGCGGGATCTTGGTGCGATAAATCTTTCGTAATGTGTGGGACTAGACGCCGATCACGGAGTGTTTGCGGCACATCGCGTCGGCCCGCGAACGCGTTTAAAGCCACTTTTGAATTGATGTGTAAAGCTTTGCCGAATCCGCTTGTGGCACCAAACCGCAGTGCCGGAATGTCTGCTATGTGGCCGTTATCGGGGGAAAAGCGGACCTAACGCGGACATGCCGCTACTACGGCTCATGACCCAGAGCCGACGTTCGTGGAGCTAAAGCTAAACGAGGACCGTGAATTCAGCGAATCGATTGTTTTCCAAGACTTGCATCGCGCGCGCGCAACTGCATCGGCCCGGCATTGGTTAATCGATCGGACGAGTTGGTTCATTGCGGAGGATTTTTCGGGCGATCCACTTGCGCAACTCCTCCAGCGCTAGCATGCCGGCTCCCGAGGCGATCAACAGCAACCATAGCTCGCCCGGAACCGGCGCTGTGTCGAGCAGCCAATTTCCCACCGACGTGTAGTTGATCACCAGCGCCAGGACGATTTCCACCATCACGCCCCATAAGATCAGTCGGTTGCCGAAAAGACCCGTCGAAAACACCGACCGCACCGAACTCCTGCACAGGAATACGCTGACGATCTGCATGACGATGATGGCGCTGAGGCAGGCGGTGGTGGCGCGCAGATAGAGCGGGTCGTTCGCCGCCAGGCTCTGCCCGTAGCTCCAGCCGCCACCGAGCAGAACGAAGAAGAATGCGGCCATCGCGATAGCCGCTTCGATCGGTCCGAGGAAAAGATAGGCGCGCGATGCCACGGACCAGCTCAACAGTCTCTCCGTCTGCGGGCGCGGCGGCAGTCGCATATCCTGCGGATCCGGCCGTTCCACGCCGAGCCCGAGCGCGGTGAACGAATCCGTCCCCATGTCGACGGACAATGCCTGAATTGGCGTGAGCGGCAGTGGAATCCTGAACAGGACGAATGCAAGAAAGGGAACGAGTTCGGCGACGTTATGGACGAGGACATAGGTGAGAAATCGACGGATATTCTGAAACACTGCGCGTCCTTCCTCGACTGCGCTCACGATGCTCGCGAAATTGTCGTCCATTAGCACCATGTCGGCCGCCTGTTTCGCCACGTCGGTGCCGCTGATTCCCATGGCGATTCCGATATGGGCGCACTTGAGCGCCGGCGCGTCGTTAACCCCGTCTCCGGTCACGGCCACGACGTGCTTCTTATTGATGAGCGCCTGCACGATGCGCATCTTCTGGTCGGCGCCTACCCGGGCGAAGATGATCTCCGGCTCGTCGAGCGCGAGCTGAAGGCCGACGGCCGGAAGTCTGCGCAGCTGATCACCGGTGATTACGTGTGGCCGTTCTGACCGGATTAGGCCGATCTCCCGGGCAATCGCAGTGGCCGTGCTTGGATGGTCGCCCGTCACCATGATGACCTTGATTCCGGCCTCGCGACACTTTCGGATCGCAGCCGGAACCTCAGCGCGCGGCGGGTCTTCGAGCCCGACCAGTCCGAGAAAGACCAGGTTGTGCTCAAGTTCGTCGTGGCGGAAACTGGCGGGAAGCTTTTTCGACGCGAAGGCGAGAACGCGCAGGCCCTGTTCGGCCATCGCCTCCTGCGTGCCAACGATCCGTGCGCGCTGCACCCCGTCGAGCGATCGCACCTGCGCGCCGGCAAAAATACTGTCGCACAGCGCCAGCACGGATTCGGGCGCTCCCTTGCAGTAGAGCACCGGACCTTCGGGCATTTCATGCACGACGGATTGACACATACGATCGCTGTCAAAAGAAATTTCGTCGAGGCGCCGACAGGCTGGAGATCCAGCGACGCTCTTGCGGGCCATTTCGACCAATGCGACCTCCATGGGGTCGCCGAGGAGCGCGCCGCTCCCGTCACGGCCAGAACTCTTCACGTCATGGCAAAGACTTGCACACATGAAGAAATCGCGATGGCGCAGAGCAAGCTCAGCGCTCCCTTCCACGGCGGCCATCGAATAGCATTCGTCACCGAGCAGCAGTTTGCGAACCCGCATACGGTTCTCAGTGAGCGTGCCGGTCTTGTCGGTACAGATTACGGTCGCCGAACCGAGCGTCTCCACGGAAGTCAAGTGACGGATCAGGACGTTGCGCTTTGCCATGCGCTTGGCGGCGAGCACGAGTGCGAGGGTCAAGGTCGGAAGCAGACCTTCTGGCACCATGGCGATGATGATGCCTATCGAAAAGATGAAGTCCTGCCAGAACGGAACCTGGATTATCGCTCCAACTATGAAGAATGCGACAGCAATGCCGACCGCGAGGACGGCAATCAATCGGCTGAGATAGGCGAGTTGTCTGCGCAGCGGTGAAACGACTGCATCGCGGGTCTGGGAAAGGTGAGCGATCCGGCCGAATTCGGTGAGCGCTCCGGTGGCGAATACCAGCGCGCGCGCCTGTCCGGACACGACCGATGTTCCCGCCAGGAATATATTACTGCTGTGGACCAATTCGTCCTCTGCGGACAGGGCAACGCTGAGCGCCTTCGAGACGGATTCCCCGGTCACGGTCGCATTATTGACATGCACGCCAAATCCCGCGATCAGGCGACAATCGGCCGGAACATTGTTGCCTGCTTCGAGGAGAATGATGTCGCCGACGACGATCTGCTCGGCCGGCAACTGCACGATCGTGCCGTCACGAAGTGCGCTGACCTGTTGCGGAAGCAGCTTCTGCAAGGCCGCCAGCGTCTGCTCGATGCGGTATTCCTGCCAGAATGAAAACACCCCGCTGACCAGTATCACGGCGATGACGGCGTAGCCGATCCGAGCCATCCCCTGCCCCGGGTCGAACCATTCGGCCACGAAGGCGAGCCCGGCCGCACACCAAAGGATGACCGAGAAGAATCGGGTGAACTCCTTCAGCAGGCGCCACAATGCCGGCTCTGCGGCGACCTTTTCCACACGGTTGAGGCCGAATTCTCGCCGCCGGCGTTCAGCCTCGGACGACGACAGCCCGCTGGAACTGCTGCGGACGCTGGCCAGCGCATCATCAATGGACAGCTGGTGGATTTTCATCGCGGATTTCAGCTTCGACCGGCCGTCATCCGATGTTGGGCTGCCGGACCGTTTGCACTGTATCGATCGAAATGCCCCACCGGGCCGAGGTACATCCTTGGCTGCGTCTGCGGCGACTGCCATTGATCTCCGTCAACGAGGCATATTGTTTTGATCAGATATTGATCCGCCCTCGTTGGGCCTACCCGAAGTATATTTTTTGGCATCAGCACGACCGATATACGTCTCCTATTGACCCGGAGCGGCCATGCAGCCTGGAACCAATTCTGCTAAGTTTATATTATGCAAAGCCGCCAAATCTGGAGCTTAACAGGAGCCCTCATGACCAAAGCTTTTTCGCGCGTTCGCACCGTTTTCGCCGTCGTACTCCTGGGTTTCACCGTCTCTGCCTGCGGCTACAACAACATCCCGACTTACGAAGAGCAGGCCAAGGCGAAATGGGCGGACGTGCAGAACAATTACCAGCGCCGCGCCGATCTTATTCCAAATCTGGTCGCCACCGTGCAGGGCTACGCCAAACAGGAAAAGGACGTGCTGACCGCCGTGGTCGAGGCGCGCGCCAAAGCGACGCAGGTTAAGATAGATGTCTCGCAGCTCACCGATCCCGCCAAGCTGAAGCAGTTCCAGGATGCGCAAAATCAGCTTTCCGGCGCGCTCGGCCGGTTGCTCGCGGTCAGCGAGAACTATCCTGACCTTAAGTCGAATCAGAACTTCCTTGCGCTCCAATCACAGCTCGAGGGCACCGAGAACCGCATCACCGTAGCGAGGCGCGACTACATCGAGGCGGTGCGGGTCTATAATACCGAGCTCACGACCTTCCCCGGCCTGTTGTGGGCCGCGACTTTTTTCCGCGCCAACAAGCCGATGGCAGAGTTCGCCGCGAATGAGGGCGCCCAGACTCCGCCGCAAGTGAAATTCTGATCCTGCGCCAGTTGAAGGGGCCGACATGACCGAAAGTCGCGCCGCGTCCGTTCTCGCAAGGAGCGGCGCGCGGCTGGTCATTGGCATTGTCGCGCTGGTGTGGATGGCGCTGGCCGTCTATGCGGTCAATTTTCCCGCGCTCACCGGTCGCATCGTCGATCAGGCGAACATCATCCCGGCCGCGACACGCAGCACAATCGAGCCGAAACTCGCCGATCTCGAAGCCAGGTCCGGTATACAGCTTGTTGTCGCTACTATCGCCACGCTCGAAGGCCAGGAGATCGAACCTTACGCCAACGAACTATTCCGCAGTTGGAAGCTCGGCGAGAAGACGAAAAACAATGGCGTGCTGCTACTCGTCGCGCCGAACGAGCACCGCGTGCGTGTCGAAGTCGGCTATGGACTCGAGGGCACGCTCACAGACGCGCTAACAAAGGTCATCATCACTAATGCCATCACGCCTCGCTTCAAAACCGGCGATTTTGGCGGCGGCATCTCACGCGGTGTCGATGACATCATCACGGTGCTCACCACCGATGCCTCGGAATGGCAGAAGCGTCCTTCGCTACGGCTCGATAATCAGCAGACCACCGATCCCGCGACCTGGCTCCTGATCGCGGCGTTGATTGCTCTCGTCACCTTGCTCATTGTTTCGCCCGGCTTTCGCTGGTTGTTTCTGAACATCGCGCTGAATATCCTTGTGAGCTCGGCTGGCTCGAGCGGCAGCGGTGGATCTTCTAGCGGCGGCGGCTTTTCGGGAGGCGGAGGTTCGTCGGGTGGCGGCGGGGCTTCGGGGAGCTGGTGATGAGCATTTCGGCACAGGACCGCGAACGCATTGCGACGGCCATCCGCGCCGCCGAGGCAAAGACGTCGGGCGAGATCGTCTGCGTGTTGACAAAGAGTTCTTCCGACGCCACGGCGTTGCCGATTTTTGTCGCGGCGGCGGTTGCGCTCGTACTGCCTTGGTTGCTCGTAGCCTTCACAGCGATGACGGTTCACCGGATTCTATCACTGCAGATCGTCGTATTTTTAGCGCTCACGGCGCTCCTCTGTCTGCCGCGCGTGCGAGTCGCGCTTATGCCGCGCGTGGCGCGCCGTGCCGTCGCTCATCGCGTTGCCATGGAGCAGTTCAACAGTCGTGGTATCGCGCGCAAAAAGGATCGCTGCGGCATTTTGATCTTTGTCTCGCTGGCAGAGCGGTACGCGCGCATTATTGCTGACGAGGGCATCGCAGCCCGCGTGCCGCAGTCAGAATGGCAGCGGGCCGTTGATGCGCTGGTGGCGCACACGCGTGATGGCCGTATCGCTGATGGTTTTATTACGGCGATCAATGTGTGTGGAAGCGAACTCGCGACCCACTTCCCGCGTACCGAGGCGACCCGTGATGAGCTGCCGGACCGAATTTATTTGATCTAAGGCCCGCTACTCCGCCGGGATCGGGGTGGCCGGCGCGGTGGGCGCGGTCGCGCCCGCCGACGGCGTCGACGGACCTTTGAGCGGGCGCTGTTCCATCGAAATCAGGAACGCCATGCCGAACGTGAGCACCAGCGCGCAAGCCAGGAACACGAAGCGGAACGCAATGCTAAGCTCGTGCGCGGAGGCGGCGCGCGCCAGCATTTCCACCGACATGCCGGTGACGCCGCCGAGCCCGCCGAGCACGATCGCGCCCAGCACCGCCACGACCAGCGCGGAGAACAGTGCGCGGAAGAAATTGGCGGCGCCGGTGGCGATGCCCATTTGCGTGCGCGTCACCGCGTTCTGCAGACAGACGGTGGAGACCGGGAATACGGTGCCGAGCCCCGCGCCGATCAGCGTCAGCAGCAACAGCACCAGAGCGATCGACATCGAGCCCGGCCAGATCGCGAGCGGACCGAGCGAGACGATCGCGAGCATGAGGCCGATCAGCGGCACGCGCTTGTAATGCTCCATGTGCATCATCAGCCGGCCGGTGATGGTGGAGGATACGACGGTCGCGCCCATCAGCGGGATCAGCGCCAGGCCGGACTGGCTCGCCGACAGATGCAGCACGACTTCGAAATAGAGCGGCACGAAAATCGTCATGCCGACCAGCACGCCCATGTTGCAGGCGCCGGCGAGCGCCGCGCTGCGCACCACCGGATTGCCCAGCACGGTGAGCGGCAGGAACGGCTCGCGCGTCGACACCAGCCGCCAGGCGAACAGGCCCCACAGAATCGCGGACGTGAGCAGCAGTGCGCCGGTCGGCGGCGAGATCCAATCGAAGCGGCGGCCGCCCCAGGACAGCGCCAGCAGCAGCGCTACCGACGCCGACATCATCAGCGCCGCACCGATGAGGTCGAGCCGGTGCTTGCGCGGATGAAACGGCACCAGCTTGAGCACGTTCGCGGTCATGCCGAGCGCGGCCAGGCCGAGCGGCAGGTTGATCCAGAAGATCAGCGACCAGTCGAGATGCTCGGTCAGAAATCCGCCGAGCACCGGCCCGCCGACCGAGGAGGCGGCGAACACCGCGCCGATATAGCCCTGGTAGCGGCCGCGCTCGCGCGGGCTGACGATGTCGGCGATGATGGTCTGCGCCAGCGCCATCAGCCCGCCGCCGCCCAAGCCCTGCAGCGCGCGCCCGAGCACCAGCGCGGTCATGTTCGGCGCCAGCGCGCAGGCCAGCGAGCCGGCGATGAAAATGCCGATGGCGGCGAGCATCACCGCACGCCGGCCGTGGATATCGGAGAGCTTGCCGTACAGCGGGGTCGAGGCGGTGCCGGTGAGCAGATAGGCGGTGACCACCCAGGACAGGTCGTCGAGATTGCCGAAATGGCGGCCGATGGTCGGCAGCGCGGTGGCGACGATGGTCTGGTCGAGCGCGCCCAGGAACATCGCCAGCATGATGCCGAGCACGATCGCCTTGACCTCGGGATGCGTGAGCGGGCGCGGCTCGGGCTTGGCCGGCGCCGGCGTCTTCGGCTTTGCGGTTCTGGGCTTTGCGGGTTTCGCGCTCATAGCCGCGCTTGATGCCGCGAGTGCCGCGCCATTGCAATGGGGTGAAACGCGGGGGGTGGCATGAACGCAGCCGTCGGGGCAAAGTCCGCCCGGTGAAATGGAGTCGGAGATGCGGATGTCTGCCATCAATGCCGCGCTGGTCTTGCTGGCGCTAACGGCGCCGGCCGCTGGACGCGACGGCCTGCCGGCGGACTTCGTCTATCTGGGCGATGTCGAACCGAGCATCGCCCAGGACATGCGCTACGCCGGCCATGACAATTTCGTCGGCCGCCCGCTGCCCGGCTACGGCGCGCCCGAATGCGTGCTGCGGCGCGCGGTGGCCTTCGCTCTCAGCAAAGTGCAGGCCGAGCTGGCAAAATCCAAGCTCAGTCTGAAAGTCTACGACTGCTATCGGCCGCGGCGCGCGGTGGCCGCCATGGCGCGTTGGGCCCAAGATGGCGCAGATGACGGCGCGCGCGACAGCCCGACCAAGCGGTTTTTCCCGACAATGGAAAAGCGCACGCTGTTCGCCTCCGGCTACATCGCGTCGCAGTCGGCGCATTCGACCGGCACGGCGATCGATCTCACGCTGGTTCGGCTGCCGGCCGCGCCGCCGGCGCCGTTCGACCCGGCGGCGAGTTATGGCCCCTGCACCGCGCCCGCAGTTCAGCGCGCGCCCGACTCGAGCCTCGACATGGGCAGCGGCTTCGACTGCTTCGACGCTAAGAGCCACACCGGCAGCGCCGCGATCAGCCCCGAGCAAACGCGCGCGCGGGCCACGCTGCTGGCGGCGATGCGCCGGCACGGCTTCAAGAATTATTTCCGCGAATGGTGGCACTTCAGCTATGCCGGCGTGCCGCCGGCGCCGGCTTACGATTTCCCGATCGGGCCGCGCGCGGGGCGGTGAGGCACTCCGTTGTCATGCCCCGCGAAGGCGGGGCATCCAGTACGCCGTGAACTCGCCGGACAAATAACGAGCGCCGACGGATACTGGATCATCCGCCTTCGCGGATGATGACGGAAAGAGGTGCTGGTGGCGCCCCGGAATGACGAGAAGCGCATGATTACTCCGCCCCACCCTGCTCTCGCTGCGCAGCGACGAAGCCACTGATGCGCCGCGCCAGCTCGCGCCGCTTCTCGTCGGCGTCGGCGGCGGCCTTGGCTTTGTCCTGCTGCGCGCGGGCGCTGGCGGCGTTGCGCTCCGCCTGCAACGCTTCGATCTTCCTCATTTCGCTCAGGTAGCTCACCATGTGCCGGATCGTGCCGGCGCGCTCCTCGGCGTCGCGCAACGCCTGCTCGCGCGCCATGCGCTCGCGCGCCGTCGCCAGCGCCGGCTCCACGCCCGCACCCTGCGCGGCCAATTCGGCCGCGCTGTCGAAAGTGGTGAGATCGCGCAGCGTGCGCACCAGCGCGCCCAGCATGCGCACGTCGCGTTCGCGCTCGGGCGAAGACGCACCCGGCCGCGCCAGCCGCTGTTCGATGTCGCGCACCTGGCGTTCGGTCGTGCGCATGAGCCGGTGCATGAGCGAGACGCGGTCGGCGCTGAGCGGCTTGCGGCGCTTGCCGACCACGCTGCGCCGGCGCGCGAGCGGCGGAAACAGCGGGTGGCCGGCCTCCTGCGGCCCGCCGTCGAGCCAGTAATACAGCGTGCCGAGGCTCATGTCGGTAGCGGCGAGAAACCGTCATCGTCTAACATCGGCAATCGCCCGATTTTTCTGCACTTATGGGATTATGTGTTCGCTTTTTGTTCTATAACACGGGCAGGTTGAAATCAAGTTTGGATTTGAAACCAATTAGAGTCAGCGGCGCGGAGCTGCCGTTCAGACTTTGCGCTTCGTTCTCGCCGCCACGCGGCGCTCCACTTCTTCCAGCGTGACACGCGGGCCGCCACGTCTGAGCCGACGAATCTCAAGCGGAATTCTTGTGCGTTTGCGTTTTGCTTTCATGGATCAACCTCACGGCTCCGCCTTCCCCCGCGCCGCCGCTTTCGCCTTCGCCGGCACCCGCCCCTTCGCGCCTTTCGGCCACTTGCCCGGCCAACTGACGATGTAGCCCTCGAGCTTGGCGTCGGGCACGTCCTTCTCGCTCGCCGCCACCCGTCCGCGCACCGAGACGCCGGCTTTGTGCACGGTCTCGGGGTCGCCGGAGACCAGCGGGTGCCACCAGGCCAGATCGCGGCCCTCGGCCACCAGCCGATAGCCGCAGGTCGGCGGCAGCCAGGTCAGCCGCTTCACATTGCGCGGGGTCAGCCGCACGCAGTCCTTCACGCGCGCCTGGCGGTGGGCATAGTCGGTGCAGCGGCAGCTGTTGCCGTCGAGCAGCCGGCAGCCCACGTCGGTGAACACGGTCTGGTGGGTGTCCTCGTCGATCAGCTTGTTGAGGCAGCAGCGGCCGCAGCCGTCGCACAGGCTCTCCCATTCGGCGCGCGTCATCTCGGCCATCGGCTTGCTGCGCCAGAACGGGGCTTTTTCGTCGGGCATCAAAGGCGCTCCAATCGGCGGCATTCGTGAACCGCTTGCTTACTTCACGTCCCCCCTTGCGGGGGAGGGCGGACCACGAAGCGGTCCGCCTGGGGGTAAGCGGCAAGCACTCGGTACTCCCTTATAACCCCCACCCCAGCCCTCCCCCGCAAGGGGGACGGAGAAGAAAGCACGGCCCTTTTTCACCGCAATTTGCGTTCACCTTGGACGAAGTTAACCAGCCGGCGGCCTTGGCCCATGCCGCGCCGATCGGCTAAATTGGCAGCTTCGCGGGCCACGCCCCGCCGGCACCCTTAAGAGAGCGACAGCAGTCTTGCGCGACCTTTTCCCCGAGGACTGGCGGCCCAATCTGAAGAAGCTGCTGCTCGGCCTCGACGCCTGGGTCGATTCCGGCATCTTCCGCGGCGGCTCGGGCGCGCGCGAAGTCTACGAGCGCTTCTCCACCTTCATGGACCACTTCCACGTCGCCGGCTGGCGGCGCGCCCTCACCGAGTTCGTCTCGGAAGCCGCCACGCTCGGCACCGCCGGCGTGATCCTGCTGCTGGCGCTGGCGGTGCCGGCGTTCCGCGAGACCTCGGACGACGACTGGCTGAAGAAGTCGGAACTGGCGGTGACCTTCCTCGACCGCTACGGCAACGAGGTCGGCGCCCGCGGCATCAAGCATAACGACTCGGTGCCGCTCGACCAGTTCCCCGACAGCCTGATCAAGGCGGTGCTCGCCACCGAGGATCGCCGCTTCTACGAGCATTTCGGCATCGATTTTCCCGGCACCGTGCGCGCCTTCGTCACCAATGCGCGCGCCGGCGGCGTCGTGCAGGGCGGCTCCTCCTTGACCCAACAGCTCGCCAAAAACCTTTTTCTTTCCAATGAGCGCACGCTCGAGCGCAAGATCAAGGAAGCCTTCCTCGCACTCTGGCTGGAAGCACGTCTGACCAAGAACGAAATCCTCAAGCTTTATCTCGACCGCGCTTATATGGGTGGCGGCGCCTTCGGGGTGGACGCGGCCGCTCAATATTATTTCAACAAGTCCGCGCGCGATGTGAACCTCGCGGAAGCCGCGATGCTCGCCGGCCTGTTCAAAGCGCCAACCAAGTTCGCGCCTCATGTCAATCTGCCGGCCGCGCGCGCGCGCGCCAACGTGGTGCTCGACAACCTGGTGGAAGCCGGTTTCATGACCGAGGGCCAGGTGTTCGGCGCCCGTCGCCATCCGGCCACGTCGGTCGACCGCCGCGACGAGCGCGCGCCGAACTATTATCTCGACTGGGCCTTCGACGAAGCGAAGAAGCTCGTCGACACCTTCCCGAAATCGATGACCGAGCGCGTGTTCGTGGTGCGCACGGCGCTCGATGCCAACCTACAAAAGGCCGCCGATTCGGCAGTCGAAAATTCGCTGCGCCAATACGGGCAGGAATATCATGCCAGCCAAGCCGCCGCAGTGCTCATGGACGTGGACGGCGCGGTGCGCGCGATGGTCGGCGGGCGCGACTATGGCGGCAGCCAGTTCAACCGCGCGACCGACGCGATGCGTCAGC
>Ga0097691_1002027_pt1 | contig 14145 bp, 12 predicted proteins | sample NGESurdeep072012_8_FD_72858 | JGI IMG/M metagenome (GOLD analysis project Ga0097691, IMG submission 72858) | Arctic peat soil microbial communities from Barrow, Alaska - NGEE Surface sample 210-1 deep-072012 | ecosystem: Environmental > Terrestrial > Soil > Wetlands > Peat ...
TAGTGAAAATCCCCCGGATCGCATCGAGAGCGCGCATCTCTCCCTCCACCGACTCTAGAAATAATCTATTAGCCCATACTGGCAGTTAGGTTGATCCAGATCAACGATCTACATAGCAAATAGGGCTTCGGGACCAGCCAATTTCTGTCCATTACCAATGAATTGGCAAGCAGACGTTCCGTAATCTGCCATTAGGCAAATCTCGATCATCCGTCGCTATATTAGCTTTGCAGGGGGTCATAATATTGCGTGCGACAGACCGTCTACTTGGTCATCCTGCCGCCCATTGGGGAACGTCAGCAGTTCCGTCCCGAAGGGATGCGACCAGGGCGCCGAATGTGGAAGGTAAAGCTGGCCAGCCTCAATTTTCGCAGATCCGATTGAAAGCCGCGTATTTTACTTTGCTACGGCGCCAGCTGTGAGGGCAGACTAATTTAAGGAGCACGTATCTCTCCGTGCGCCACACGTGAATCGTCTGGTGCGTCGGTCCGTTCCTTCATGCCGTAATCACGAATGGTATCGGCAATCCGCAAACGATAGTCCGCAAAAATGCCGGCGCGCCCCCTCGCTTGGCTTTCGCGGTGTCTTACATGATTGCGCCAATTCTTGACCGCTTCCTCGTCACGCCAGAATGATAGCGACAACAATTTGTCTGGATCGGAAAGGCTCTGGAATCGCTCGACCGATATGAATCCATCGATTTTCGTTAGATCTTCACGCAAAGTGGCAGCGATTGCCAGATATTCGTCCTTGGAACTGCGGGCGGGCCAGACTTCAAAAATGACAGCGATCATCGGAAACGACTCCGAAATTCGAGGTAGGCCGATCATACTAGCCCGTTGTACGTGTGGGCGCGCAAGACTAATGACAATATGAAGACCGGCAACTTCCACCGCCGGCCGGCGTAATTTGAAGCGAGCGGCGGCGACTGCCGATTCGATCATCGACTTCATGTGGTCTGGCTGAACGACCCTGAGTCAGCGCTTTTGCAACGCAGTTCTCTTGGCGTTCAAGCCGCACCGTAACGCACTGTGTTCTTTGCGGTTCTCGCGGCCAGTCTTTCCAGCAGCTTCGAATAGCTCTAGCATTCATTTGGAAGCTGTCCGGGGTGTCCCGGATGGAATTGCCGGGGAGCGACAATGCATCCAAGGGAACGCATTCCGTATTCCGCGATCGAGAACCGCAAGCCGCTCAAGCTGCCGAACGGTTTGCGGCTGATCGTGTGGCCAGTATTGGCGCTGGAGGAATGGGACATGGCGCGGCCGATGGCGCGCATGGTCATTACGCCGCCGCAGGGCCAGCCGATGCTGCCGGACCATCCGAACTGGTCCTGGCACGAATACGGCATGCGGGTCGGCTTTTGGCGCATCAAGCGCATGCTCGACGGACTCAAGATCAATCCGACGGTCACGCTGAATGCCCGCGTCTGCGAGACCTATCCGGCCGTCGCCCAAGCCTGCGCCGACGCCGGCTGGGAATTGAACGCCCACGGCTACGATCAGGTGCCAATGCACAAGCTCGACGATCAGAAGGCAGTGATCGACAAGTCCGTGGCGATTATTTCCAAATTCTGGGGAAAGCCACCGCGCGGCTGGTTCGGGCCGGGATTGACGCAGACCTTCGACACGCTCGACCATTTGTCCGCTGCCGGCATCGAGTATATCGGCGACTGGGTGCTCGACGACGAGCCAGTGACGCTTAAGACCACGCATAAACCCGTGGTCGCCTTGCCTTACAATTTTGAACTTCATGACATCGTGATGATGGCGCTGCAGAACCATCCCTCCGACCAAATGTACCAGCGCGTGATGGATCAGTTTGAATGCCTCTACGTGGAATCCGCCGAGCGCCCGAAGATCATGGCCGTCGCCATGCACTGCTATCTGTCGGGCATGCCGCACCGGATCAACCATGTTCGGCGCGCCTTTGAAGAGGTCTTGAGCCGGCCCGGCGTCGCGGCTTGGGACGGCGTGAAGATTCTCGACTGGTACAAAGGACAGATGACGTGAGCGGATCTTTCTTCGTTCCCCATGATCTCAAAGCGCCCGTGCGCGGTGCGGCGACGGGACCTCTGGCGAGCCTGACCGCCGTGGTCAAGGACATGTACGACATCGCAGGTACCCGCACGGGCGGCGGCAGTCCCGAATGGCTCGCGGAGCAGAAGCCAGCGACGCGGCACGCCGCCGTGGTTGAGCAAATCGTCGCTGCCGGAGCGACCATCACCGGCAAGACGATATGCGATGAATTCTTCTACAGCGTCGCCGGCGTCAATGCCCATTACGGTACGCCCACAAATTTACGCGCGCCCGGCCGGATACCTGGCGGATCGTCGAGCGGGTCGGCAGCGGCCTGCGGTGCTAATGCTTGCGACTTTGCCCTCGGCAGCGACACCGGCGGTTCGGTCCGCATCCCAGCCTCCTTCAATGGGCTCTATGGCCTGCGCCCGACCCATGGCCGCATCGATCTTGCCGGCGCGATGGCGATGGCTCCATCGTTCGACGTGGGGGGCTGGTTTGCCAATGCGCCGGGCGTCTTTCACCGCGTCGGCACGGTGCTGTTACGCGGGACCGCTGTCGCGGCGCCAGTGAGGCATCTCGTCGTCGCGACCGACGCCTTTGCCCAGGCCGATGCCGAGGTTGCGGCGCTCGGCCGCGATTTCCTTAAACACGCGACGCCCGTTCTGCCGCAACCGACAGAGGTGACCGCCGCGCCCGGCGGGTTCGACGACTGGCGCGAGGCGTTCCGCATCGTTCAGGCGAAGGAGGTATGGGAAACATTCGGCGTTTTCGTTACCCGGGTGAAGCCAAAATTTGGCCCCGGCATCAAGGAACGCATGGAATTCGCGGCAACCGTCACCGACGACCAAGCTAAAGCCGCGCGAAAGATTGTTGCTGCCGCGCGCACCAAAATCCTTGCGCTGCTGCCCACAGGCACGATCATGGCACTGCCAACCTCTCCGACCATCGCGCCGCCGGCGGATCTCAAAGGAGATGAGTTGGAATCTTTCCGCGTCCGGGTGATGCGGCTGACATGCATGGCTGGCCTGGCCGGGCTTCCGCAGATGACCCTGCCTATTGGTACCGTGTCAGGCTGCCCGGCCGGGTTATCACTGATCGGCTGGGCCGGCGCTGATGAGGTTTTGCTCGGACTTTCCGTATCGCTCGCCCGTTATTTAGGCCTCGCGCGGCCGTAGGCTTACTTGGCCGAAACTGACGTCCCCTCATCAAGCAACAGCATCGCCTAGCCGGATTAGGTTCACGAGAAGGGATAGCAGGGCCTACTCGAAAATATACGACGCGCGGCTCTCTCCCAATTTGCTTTCAAACGGCGTGCTGCCGCGGCAGCCAAGGAATGGGTGTTGATAACTTGCTAATGCATCCGGGTCGCCTTAACGTCCGCCGCTCCGGCTGCGAAGGCTCCCTTCCTCAAGGAGTACCCACGTGCGACTGAAAGACAAGGTGGCTGTCGTGACCGGCGGTGGCCGCGGCATCGGTCGCGACATCGTGCTCGCTTACGCCCGCGAGGGCGCCCATGTGGTCGTGAACGACATCGATCCGGCCACGGCCACAGCGACGGCGGCCGAGGCCGCCAAGCTCGGCAGCAAGAGCTTCGGCATCGCGGCCGACGTCTCGGCGTCCGCCGACGTGGCGCGCCTCATTGACACCACCATACGCGAGCGCGGGCGCATCGACATCGTCGTCAACAATGCGATGCGCATCGTGCCCGGCAAGCTGGAGAATTTGCCGGAGGCGGCGTGGGACGCCACCATGAATATCGGCCTCAAGGGCGCCTTCATGGTGAGCCAGGCGGCAGCTCGCCACATGATCGCGCAGCGCTCCGGCTGTTTCGTCAATATTGCCTCGGTCGCCGGGCTGTTTCCGTACAATTGGGCGGGCGCCTACAGCGTGGTGAAGGCTGGCCTCTTGATGCTAACCAAGCTGCAGGCAATGGAATGGGCGCCCTACGGCATTCGAGCCAACGCCATCACGCCGGGCTATATCCGCACCCCCGGGACCGAGGCCATGTACGCCGATCCGGAGATCTACGAGGGCCGGCGCAAGGGTGTGCCGATGGGACGAGTGGGCAGCGGCGAGGACGTGACCGGCGTCGCCGTGTTCCTCGCTTCCAATGACTCGCAATACACGACGGGCAGCACCGTCGGCGCTGACGGCGGCCAAGCGGTTGGATATTTTCTTTCGGTGCCGGGCCGCCGTTTCTCCGGCGGACGCATCGACTGAACAGGACCGCAGTCGATCGGGCGGCGGCAGTAACCACGGGAGGGAACCATGAGGCGATTGATCGCGACGGTACTGGCGGTCGGCGCGCTGACCGTCGGCGCGTTGCACGCGGCGGATGACGAGCCGGTGACGCGGCCCCCGCCCCCCGGAAAGGCCTACCGCATCGGCGTACTCGAGCCGAACATGTCGATCCCGCACTTCGTCGCCCAAGCCTACGGCTTTGCGGACGAGGCGGAAAAACTCGGGCTCAAGATCATCATGTACGACGCCGGCGAGCACAAGAACGTAGCCAAGCAGGTCGCGCAGATGGAGGACCTGATCGCCAACAAGGTCGACGTCATCTGCATCGTGCCCGGCACCACGGTGACCGCGATGGCGCAGATCGACCAGGCGGTCGCGGCGGGCATCCCGGTCGTCAACGTAAACATCATGAGTGACAACCCGAAGGTGCTCGGGCGCATCCGCTCGGACGACTACGAGCAGGGGCGGCTGCAGGGGGAGTTCATCGTCAAGGCGCTCAACAGCAAGGGCAACGTGGTGATGATGTCGGGGGTGAGCGGCAACAGTGCCTTCATCAACCGCGCCAAAGGTTTTCACGACTACGTGGCGAAGCACCCCGATATCAAAATCCTGTCCGAGCAGTGGACCCCAAACGCCACCGACCGCGGTCTCAAGCTGATGGAGGACTGGAGCCAGACCTTCCCCAAGATCGACGCCGTGTATAGCGGCGCCGACCGCCTCGCCATCGGGGCGGCGCAGGCGCTGCTCGCGCAAGGCAAGAAGCCCGGCCAGGTGGTCATCACCACGATCGACTACAACGACGACACCGAGCGCTTCGTGCGCGAGGGCTGGATCTCGGCGGCGATGGCGCAGACCCCGGTGACCATGGGACGCTGGGGCATCCGCGTGGCGCTGCTCGCGCTCGCGAAGCAGCCAATTCCCGACAAGCTGTTCACGCCGATGTACGTCGTCACCAAGGACAACGCCGACAAGGTCGACATCAGCGCTGTGCGGCAACCCAAGGGTTGGCGCCCGCCGTTGTGAACGCACGCTGGGTGGCTCGGTCGTGAAACCATCGGTGCAGCGGCGCACCGCCGCGCGATGAGTGAGGAGCCCGGCGGAGCGGTGGAGGGGACGCTGGAGCGCGGGCGACGTCGCTTGGCCGAGTGGGCCGGCCATGCGACATGGTCGAACGTCGGGCTGATCGCCGTCATCGTGGCGATGGTGGTCGTCTTCTCGCTGCTCAATCCGAATTTCTACAGTGAGGTCAACGTGCGCAATGTCGGCCGTCAGACCGCGATGCTTGGCATCGTGGCCTGCGGGCAGACCATGGTTATCCTGTCCGGCGGCTTTGATCTCTCCGTCGGCATGGCGATGGGCCTCATCAGCGTCGCCGGCTCGATGGTAATGAGCGAGTACGGGCTGTGGCCGGGCATCTTCGCCGGCGTCGCGATGGGCATCGCGATCGGCGGCCTGAACGGCGTGATGGTGGCGAAGGCGGGCCTGCCGCCCTTCATCGCCACCCTCGCCACATTTTCCGCCGCGCGGGGCTTCGCGCTCATCCTGTCCGGCGGCCTGCCGATCACCGACCTGCCGGCGGCCTTCAGCTTCCTCGGTGCGGGCCAAGTGTTCACCATCCCCCTGCCCGCCTTCATCGCCGCGATCGTATTCATCGGCTGCGCCCTGCTCATGAAGCGCACAGCCTTCGGCCGCTATGTCTACGCGATCGGCGGCAACGAGGAGGCGGCGCTTTACGCCGGCGTGCCGGTCTCTCGCTACAAGATCGCGGTATGGGCACTGCACGGCTTCCTGGTCGGCGTCGCCGCCGTAATTCTCACCTCGCGCGCGGTGTCGGGCCACGCCACGTTGGGCGAAGGCATGGAGCTGGAATCGATCGCCGCCACCGTCATTGGCGGTACCGCGCTCGGGCGCGGGCGCGGCGGCATCTTCAATACCTTCCTCGGGGTGGTGGCCATGGGCATACTCACCAACGGCCTCAACCTCATCAACGTGTCGACTTACTACCAGATGGTGGCGATCGGCGTGATCATCGCCGGCGCCGTCTACGTCGATCAGTTGCGGCTGCAGCGGGGTTGAGGATGGGCGAGCAAGCAGAGAGCAAAGGCGAGCCGCTGATCCGGATGCGCGGGATCGCCAAGGCGTTCGGCGCGGTGCAGGCGCTGCGCGGGGCGGATCTCTCGCTGTGGCCCGGTGAGGTGCTCGGCCTCGTCGGCGATAACGCGGCCGGCAAGTCGACGCTCATGAAGGTGCTCACCGGCGTGCACCGGCCCGACGGCGGGGAAATCCTGTTCGAGGGGCGGCCGGTCGCGTTCCATTCGCCGCGCGATTCGCGCGCCCTCGGCATCGAGATGATCTATCAGAATCTCGCGCTCGCCCAGAATCTCGACGTGGTGGCTAATGTCTTCCTCGGCCGCGAGTACACCCGCACGGTCGTGCCCGGTCTCGTACAGCGCCTCGACGAGCCGCGCATGGAGACGGAGACGCGGCAATTGCTCGAACGGCTGCGCATCAACATCGCCTCGGTGCGCACCAATGTCGAGCGCATGTCGGGCGGCCAGCAGCAGGCGGTGGCGATCGCGCGGGCCGTGGCGTTCCAGGCCCGCGTGGTCATTATGGACGAGCCGACCGCGAGCCTCGCGGTCAAGGAGGTCGGCAAGGTCCTCGATCTCATCGCCCAGTTGCGCGCGCGCGGCGTTTCCGTGATCCTTATCAGCCATCGCTTGCAGGACGTATTCACTGTGGCCGACCGAATCATGGTGCTGCGCAGCGGACAGTGCGTGGCCGAGCGGATGATCCACGACGCGACCATGGACGAGGTCGTGAAGTACATCGTCGGCGCCGAAGCCGGCGATCTCAGCCAGATCGCCTCGGGGCGCTGAGCGCACGACGGCGATTCACCGCAATTGCGCTATTCATCGCGCATCACCTCGACTGCCGGCGCGCGCGTGACCGGCCGCTCGTTGGTCGATCGATCAGGCGCTGAGTTGCGGTTCGGTGCAAAGCGGCCCGTAGGCCGGTGGCGGAATCCTGCGCTGGGATGCTGCCTCATATGCTGAGGCGATCTTGAGAAGGGTATCCTCCCTACCCGGTTCAGCGCGAAATACCAGTGAGTATGGCAGCCCAGGCTCAGGAATTTTTGTCGGTGTTTGGGATGGGGTCGAGACATAGCGCGTGCCATCCTCGTTCAGGCAATAGACGGGGTCATAAACTGTACTGACATAGCCCGCAGGGATCAGTACCTCCGTCAGGCCTGCGTTTGGTCCGCTCAGCGATTCCGGACTCAGATTGCTCACGATGTTGTACTGGTACGCGCCGCCGATCAGTCCCGGCGGCCACGGCGTGTGCAGGCGCACCAGCGCGTCCAGCTTGTTCTCCAGGATCACCATCATATCGACCCGGCGCAGCAATTCACGCAGCATAATGCGCTCATTGACACCCTGGCGGCCGCCCAGCGGATTGCGTAGATCGGAGATCTCTTCCCAGTTCTTGAAAGCGGCGCGTTGATCGTCGCCCCAAAATTTAGATCGTGCATTGAGTGCTGCAAAATCGGTGAGCGTTTCGGTGAAGCCGAGTCTCTTCCAATCAATCGCGCGACGGGTCAGATACTGCGGAATATGGAATCGGAACGCCATCGCCAGTTCCTGCTGCTGGATAGTAGCAAGGTCGAGATTCGAAGGAGGCGGAATACGTCCCTCCGCCAACTCAACCAGATAGTCGATCGGCTTCATGGTGCCAGAGCCGAACACCTTTCCTGGCATAAACTCGGTCGGAATGATCGCCGCCGCAAACTCTTTGAACATGGGTTGTCCGCTATGCCCGAGCCTGAACAGCAGATCGGGCATGAACACCGGCACTAACCGTGCCAACGCGCGGCGGAAATCTGTTTTCATGAGCTCGAAGTCCGGGTCCCTCCACCACAGAGGATCGGACGATTCGACGAGTGTTGCACCGAGCCGATTGCCGAGGATTGTTTTTATCTCCTTCGCCGCGGCGGTGACGATCGGTTCTTCCGCCTTGGAGCCCGGTGGGATCAGCATGGATTCGCGGATGACCCCAATACGCATGTCCTTTAGCGAACCGCGCTCGCCAGTCATGGCCGTATGGCTGGCGTAAGGCGTGTTCAGAACAGACGAGCGGGGCACCGTCGTGTAAGGATCGCGCGGGTCGTAATAGTCCTCGGCCGGATCCCTCAGAGCATCGAGCACCTTCGCGCAGTCACCAATCGTGCGACAATGGATGCCGCTACGATCGCAATAGATATCCGCGCCAATTGCACCGCCGTCAAAGCCGAGCAGCGACTTGTGCGGCAGGATCAACGCTACTGCATTGTGATTGGACGGCCCACGGCATGACGCCCGCGTTTCCTCACCGAGACTCGCCATTACCATGTTGGTGCTAACCGACACAGCCGATCCGGAACTCGAACCGAGCGATGCCGAGCGCGTGGTGTCGTATGGGTTTGCGGGGTTGCCGCCCCAGGTGCTGCGCTGATAGCCGAGGGTCGAGGGCAGTACCTTGGTCGGCTTGTACCGTCCGCCAGGATCGCCTGCTCGGCCGTTGTACTCGGTGTTCACAGCCTTGGCGAAGATAATCGCACCCTTATTACGGAGCTGTTCGACCAGCAGGTGATCGCGCGCGGGAAAATCGATGTCGTAATGGGCATCTCCACCGCCGGTCGATCGCATGTCCTTGGTGTCAAATGAATCCTTGAACGAGAACACGACGCCATACATCGGCATCTTCGTAAGATCCGGATTACCTCCATAGGTGGCGTCGAGCTCTGCCGCCTGCTCAAGTGCGTCGGGCAGATGACGAAAATACTCGCAGACCGGCGGCGCGCCAGGCGGCAGTGGCCCCAGTGAGGGATGGCGGTCGAAGTCGCCACGGCAGGTCACCGAGCGTTCGCCTCGGATATTGAGAGTCGCAAGTGCATTCACCTGCCCGGCATTTGGAATGCCGACGATCATGCCGAACTGCTGATGCACGTCGGGGTTGGAAGCGGTCGGTTCCATGCGACCAAATTCGAGTGGCGGCCCTTTATACTTGTCGAGATCCGGGAGGACTTCAGAGGCCTCCACGGTCTGCTTTGGGAAACGAAGCTGTGCTCTCGCACGCTCGGTGCCAGGCGCTTCAGGAATCGACGCGCCATCTTTCGTGACGAGCATGCTGGCAAAGCCGTTATAGGCGCGTACACGCTCAATGTACTGCTGAACAACTGCAACGCAGGTCGTCTGCCCTGCCTTGATGGCCTGGTGCAGTTCTTCGATTGTCGCCTCTTCAAGTCGAAACGGCTCATCCGGTATTCTGGGCTGGTCCACCATTGCATCACTCGTCTTGTGTTGGTTTTCTTATGATCGTGCAAAAAGGCTACCGTATCGTCTTCTTTAATGTTGAGCCCGACGACGTTATCCCGCGCCTATCTACGAGGACGCGTCCGGAATTGCACCGGAGTGGCGCATAACCTGTGGCCTGACAGCTTTTTTGTGCCAGCGGGATAGAGATTACTGCATCGGCATTATCTCATCTACGGCCGCGTCATCACCTGAGTGTGATTTTGATCTGCTCATTGTGGCTCCTGTCGCGCTACGTCGCGACATTAGGGCACGTCAGAATGAGCTTGAAAATTCTGCCATTAAGGAAGCGCCCTAAGTGGCAGGGTGCCGTTAAGCGGGCGTCTTTGATGGCCGAGCAAGGTCGGCGCACCAATTGCGCACGGTGCGGGGGGTGAGAGTGGTCTCAGGCTGCAACGCGACCGTCGCAACCGTTGCGACCGTGCCGTACAGAAATGAGCCAAATATTCTATGCGTCGCGGTGGCCAATGCTCTAACTCGCGCGCGGATTTTATCATCTCCGCTGCTTCGTTTACCGATAACGTATGGGCTATCTAACAGGTGCTTTAGTTGCCATGCCGCCCAGTTCTCAATGTATGCAGCGGCAGTTTCAAGAGCACTTTTTTCTTTTGGAGAGGGAGAAGGCGCCTCGTTCGCGATCCACCGACACGTCTTGGCCGCGGAAAACAATGGAGCAGCAAGAGCGTCAGCGGCGTCCTGTGTGCCAATAGGCCGGGGAAAGTCAAATTCGATCACATTGAAGGCAAACAGTGCCGCGCAAGCCTGATCCTGGAGCGAAACGTCCCGATCGGGAATATCCCAGGTCTTCAAGCGTTCAATTGATTCGAGGTTGGCATCCTGTAGGCCCGGAGGGCGAGCAAGTCCCGGGAGCACATCCGAGATTGCTTCCGAAGTGACCTTCGCGCGCCGCAACGCCGGCCAAACGTTTTTCATCCTCTGATCTGTCAATAATCGGCACATTATGGTGTTCAACCTCCCGCCATATGGCCTCATGTCAAAGCCTTCTTGACACGCTCGGGTGTCATCGGGGTTTCGCGCAGCCTAACCCCGGTCAAGGCGGCGAACGCATTATTTATCGCAGGCGCAACTAACGGTGTCGCCATCTGTCCGGCCCCGGTAGGATGATTGTCGGTGGACATGACTTCGATGTGCATTTGCGGAACATCATTCATTCGCATGACCTGATAGTCGTAAAAATTCGACTGTTCGATCGCGCCGTCTTTGACGGTGATATGCTCGGTGAGGGCCATTCCAAGCCCGTAGACGATGCTGCTCTCGGTTTGCGCCATCACGTTGTCCGGCTGCACCGCGAGGCCGCAATCGATGGCGCACCAGAAGTTGTGCACTTTGATGCGGCCGCTGGCGCGGTCGAGCGAAATTTCGACGATGCCACCGAGCAACGAATTTGAATAATCGATGAAGGCAAAGCCGAGTGCCCGCCCATCGCGCTTCTTGCCCCAGTCCGCCATCTTGGCCACGCGCTCGACTACCGCGCGTCCGCGCGGCGTGTTTTTCAGCAGTTCGAGGCGCAACTGCACCGGATCGATGCCGCGTTTCAAAGCGATTTCGTCGAGGAACGCCTCGGTGACAAATTTGTTGGCCGTGAAGCCGATGCCGCGTAGCGACGACGTACGTACTCCGCTGTCGCGATAGACTAGACCGCAATACTGATTGGGGATGTCATAGCTGCGCAGCTCGACGCCCAGCATCAGGATGAAGTCCTTTCCGCCAGCAATCTTGTAGCGTACTGGGTCCTGGTACGGAGTCACGCGGTCGCCAGCGACCCGTTGATGCCAGGCCACGACTTTGCCGGAGGCGTCCAGGCCCGCCCGCATGAAATGCGCAGTGATCGGCCGCAAGCGGCCATTGTGAACGTCGTCTTCGCGCGTCCACATCACCTTGACTGGACGCTTGGCGTGCTTGGACAACAGCACGGCGTCGACGATGAATTCCTCATCGCGATGCCCACGTCGGCCAAATCCGCCGCCCATCAGCATATAGTTGAGCTTAACTTTTTCGCGCGGGATACCGAGCGCCTTGGCCGGCGCCTCTAGCGCCATGGTCTGACTCTGCGAGCCGCACCAAACTTCCACTGAATCGCCCGTGAGCGATACCGAGGCCACCGCGTTCAGCGGCTCCATCTGCGCATGGTAGGCGTAGTCGCAACGGTACTCGGCCTCGATCGTGGTTGCGGCCTTGCCCAGCTCGCCCTCGGCTTCGCCCTGCTTGAACCAGTCCTTGGTAACTGGCACCGCCAGGTTGCGCGCGTCGGCGGCATAGGCCTGCATGCCTTTGTCGCTATCAAAGCCCCAGGCAGTTCCGGTGCGATGCCACTTGATGGTCCGCTCGACCTCGGCTTTGGCGTCGAACGCCGCCCATGGAGTCTCCGCCAATACGCCGACGCCGTACGGCAGGCGCACCACGTCTAACACCCCGCCAATTGCCTTCGCCTTGGCTTCGTCGAATGTGTCGGGACTACCGCCCTCGACCGGGCTGCGCAGCACTGCGCCGTAAATCATGCCGGGCACTTGGACATCTATGGAGTATTTGGCGCTACCGTTGACCTTGCTCGGCAGTTCGGCGCGCAATACGTCCTTGCCGATCAGCCGGAACGCGGCGGGTTTCTTGAGATTGTCCGGATTGATCTCCGGCGCATTCGCCGGTAGTTCGGCAAAGTCGGCAATCTCGCCGTAACTCAGGCGACGGCCCGACTTGGCGTGCACGACTACGCTCGGCTCAGTGGTCAATTCGGCAACCGGTACGTTCCAGTGCTTGGCGGCGTTATCGAGCAGCACGCGCCGCACCTGCGCGCCGAACATCCGCAGCGGCTTGAAGTAGCTCGTCACGGCGTTGCTGCCGGCAGTGTACATCATGCCACCGAAACCGGGATTGCCGTAGATTTTCTCGGCCACCGGCGCCGGCACGATTTTGACCTTGTTCCAATCGGCGTCGAGTTCTTCAGCCACGACCAGCGGCAACGAGGTCATGGAGCCCTGCCCCATCTCGGTCGCCGGCGACATGATGGAGATTGTCCCGTCAGTTGCGATACTGATCCATGGGCTCATCGCCTTGCCGTCCATCGCGGAGGCCGGCGACGCCGCCAGCGCCGGACTGCCTTCACTCGCGATCGCGAATGTCAGTCCGGCGACGCCGACCATGAATTGACGGCGGGAAAATTCGATCTTCGACGGTGCGATAATCTGGTTCATGGCTTAGCCCTCGCGCGACGCGCGCTCGATAGCGCGGACGATACGCGGATATGTGCCGCAACGGCAGATATGCGCACTCATGTGTTCGACGATCTCGTCGCGGTTAGGATGCGGCTTCTGCTGGAGCAGATCCACAGCGCTCATGATTTGGCCGGACTGGCAATAACCGCATTGCGGGACTTTCTCCGCCAACCATGCTTTTTGAACCGGATGCGACGAATCTGGTGACAGCCCCTCGATGGTGGTGACGCTCCGCCCGGCCACGTCACTCAATTGTATCTGACAGGAAAACGCCCGCTTGCCGTCGATATGCACCATGCAGGCGCCACACAAGCCGGCGCCGCATCCGAATTTTGTGCCGGAGAGCTTGAGGCCTTCCCGGATTACCCACAACAACGGCGTTGCAGGCGGCGCATCGCTCGAAGCGGCCTGATCATTTATTTTGAAATGGATCATAATTTCCTCCCGTCATATTTTATCAAGCTGCAGAAGTTTTCGGAGAGGTCTTTCTATTGGCCCAATAATTGGGACTCGATTTTGATCTAGCTAACGCATCCATCGTCTCAAATCCGGGCGCCATGGATGCGTCCGTCCCAGCCAGAATTTGATGATGCTCGATGTTGAGAGTTCGCAGCCAACGTTGCTGACCCATGGTGATCGCAACGAAGTAGCCAATTTCGACTAGCTCCGGCTCGGAGAAGTGCTGGTGTAGACGCGCCCACAGCGCGTCGTCGGCGGCCAAGTCCCAGGTGATGCACTCGGCGTAGGCTAATGCGGCTTTCTGCTTATCGTTGTATCGCGTCGACGATTCAAAATTGATGAGATCACGATAATCGTCTTCGATAAGGCCGGTTTTTGCAGACTTCATGGAACGTTGGTTGCCGCAGAACTCACACAGCACGGAGCGCGATACATACACCCGGCACAACTCTTTGATGTTGTGATCCGCAACGCCGTGATGGAACACATCTCGCCATGTATTGGCGAACGACCAGAAGGCGGCGGGCACATGGGCGCGAATGGCCTGACTTTCAGGTCGGGGCGTCCCTTCTCGACGACAACGGTCGAGTTCGTCGAGCATGGCCTGATCTTTGATAGTCGCGGGGTCGACGTAGCTGATGCGAGGCGCCATTTCAGTCTCCGGGGCAAACGTTTGCATACATTAATTCGCTAAGGAACGGTGTTGTCAACCTTTTTAAGGGACAATCGTTTCAAAACGTGCAATCGTTTGCCTATGTTAACCTAAGGATTCACGATGCGGAATTCGTCGAAAGCGCCCCCTGTCACGATGAAACATGTCGCGGATGCTGCGGGAGTTCACTTTTC
>Ga0097691_1002028_pt1 | contig 14143 bp, 16 predicted proteins | sample NGESurdeep072012_8_FD_72858 | JGI IMG/M metagenome (GOLD analysis project Ga0097691, IMG submission 72858) | Arctic peat soil microbial communities from Barrow, Alaska - NGEE Surface sample 210-1 deep-072012 | ecosystem: Environmental > Terrestrial > Soil > Wetlands > Peat ...
ACCCCGATTCATTAATTCTTGGGCGTCGCCTAAGCACCGCCTGGATCAGTGACCGGACCGTCTGCTATCTCGCGTCAGGGAAGCCATGTGTCGTGGAGGACACGGGCCGAATTGCGAGCCTAGCGCAGTTCCACAAGGGTCTGCATCGCTTCACCGACAGGAGCGGGGCTATTCGCGCACTTGAAGGTGTAATGGCAAATTACGAGGCCGAAGCTCTGGCAGCCCGCGCAATCGCCGAAGCATCCTTTGATGCTCGCAAAGTCTGCCATCGCGTGCTGACTCTGGCGCTCTGAGCCATCCCGAATGGAAACCCCACGACGATGAAGCGGGCAGTCGAGGCAAGCCGCTCGATCATTCGGATAACTGTTTGCGGATGCAAACAAGCCTCTAGGATCGTCGGTGGTGCGTTAATGCCTGGGTGCGGCTTACTGCGTGCCGCCGTGAGGCGACCGTCTCGCACGCACCCTCGTTTCTAGCCCTTCCACATGAGGCCAATAGCGCCCGCAATTGCAATGAAACACAAAATCCAAAGTACAATCTCGCCAGCTGCACTTTTCAATTTTAATCCGAAACCCTCGCTCGCCCATTTGGAAATGTTGGCTCACGCCAGCATCGACTGCACTGAGGACGGCGAAAACATTTTTCCGCGCTCAAGCAAGCAGCGTTACTTGCTGCTAGGCTTACCGCACGCTGTGCCCGCGACGCGTCTTCTGAAAAAGCTGATGCCCCCAAAGCCAGCCGTCGCGCCACACCTCTTCAAACCCATGCTCCCGCAACCGTCCAAAGGTGGGCTCAAAATCGTGAACGATATGCTGCGGCCGCAGCTCGTCCTGCTCCGCTGCGAACCGCCCAAATAAACAGCCCCCCGGCCGTATCGCCTTCGCCAGCGCATCGACCGTTCCCAGCGGATCGGTGAGATGCTCGAACACGTCCATTGCGGTGACAAAATCGTACGCGTCCGCGGGTAACTGCTCCGTTTTCAAATCGATCGCCGCCCCTTCGTACCCGTGCTTTGCCACGCGCCATTGTGCAAATGCCAGCATCGTCGAACTCACATCTGCCTGCGTCACGGCAAACCCGTGTTTCGCAAATAAAAGCCCGCCTGTTCCCACTCCCGATCCAAAATCCAAATACCCGCGCCCTGCGCGCGACCGCGCTAGGTCCAGCCCGACCACGTAACTCAACGGCGACGCATCGTTCTCCAGCGTGTGCCACCACATCAGCGCGTAGATGTACATCTCGCTCGAATCGTAAAAGCTCACGACTGAGCCGAGATTTGCCTCGTCCACCAATTCCCGCCACGTCTCGCACAATGACTTGTCCGCCGCACGGCACCACTCCTCTGCCGTCGCTCGGTCGATCGAAAAGTACTCCTGCAACTCGTCAAGCAAAGCTTCCCGCAAATCGCCGCCACCAGGCGGGACCAACGCTTCGCGCCAAAGCGCCCGGTATTCGTCCAACGCCTCCTTTTCCAACTCCGAAAACCGTTTGGGACTAAACTCGCCGGCCTCGCACCGGCGCCACAAATCCTTCAAGCGGTCAGGAACCAAGGACATCCGTGCACTTCTCCCGTTCAGGCGGTTGTACCCCCGTTTAGTTGGCGCTCACGACCCGCTGCACGATGCTGGTGCCGATGCCAAGTTGGCTGGCGATCTTGAGGATGCTAACCTTCTGCTTTCGCAGCTTGCGGATTTTCGCCAGCGCCCCCCGGCCCCCGGATTTCGAGGTCGCTGTCCGAAGCCGTACCTCTCTCGCATCCACTACAAAAACATAGCACCCCCAATGTATCATCGACCTGATCGAGGACGGTGAAAAGGCTGGCCCGCCATGAAAATGGCAATGTCGGCTCACGCCAGCATCGACTGCACTGAGGACGGCGAAAACTCTTTGCCGCGCTCATTGAGATAGCCGCGCTTCGCCAACTCCGCCGCAACATCGCGCAATGACAGCCAGAACTGACGTGCTTCCAATATTAGCCGCCGGTAAAGACCGACATCGGATGGTTTGCCTAGTCCACTCATGTTTTGTCTTGTTCGATCACTGTGATTTCGCGATAGAAAAATCTGAGACTCGGTTTACCGACATGACACTGCGTTCGATAGCGGGAGGGTAAACTTCGTAAAGCGGGTCGATGAGGCAACCTTGATCATTCGATTGCTGACGCGCGATGAGCATGAACCGTCACGGAACTGGCTTGGCCCACGACGCGCAAACTACCGTTGCGGCGCAAGTACTGATTCACGGCGTCGCGCCAATAGCGCATCGCAATCGCACAATCCGCATAGATGAGAAGACCGAGCGCGCCTGCGGTCAGCCCGAGCGAAGCGCCAGCGACCCATGCATGATCCAGTCCCGCCAGCCCGGCAAAGATGACGAGTGCGAAAAGCACCGCAAGAGCGGCAGCAGGAGGCTTCGGCCAAGCCCGGAAGCGGAACAGCTGTCGACCGTTGCCATGTTCTTCGACCATCGCGACCACGCGGATCGTCCCAAACAGTCCGCCATGAATTGAAAGATCCCAAGGATCAAAATTGCCGCCAAGAACGATTACCGCGCCAGATTCCTTGAGAATCGCGTCGAGTTGAGAAAGACGCGATTCGATCGCATCCCACCGCTCGCTCCAAAGGGAATGGACCGTCGGCAGCGGAACGACCCGGACGAAGCCCCTCCAGTTCCAAGGCCCTAATCCGTGCTGAACTCGCCCGAGCAGCCGAGCCGCGGGCTGGACGAGATGAAACCAGGCGACCAGGGACTGCAAAGCAAGACGGCGAAGCCTTGAGCGAGGCTCCGGATCAAAACGCGCTCGAACGCCGCCGCTGGCCGCCTGGATTAGCGTGAGCAGCGCTCCAGCAGCCAGCATCGGGCTCAACCACAGCAGCGGAGTCCACGATGCCGCGAGCGCGGTCAGGAGGCCCACAAACGTCAGCAAGAAGTACCACTCCGGCATAAGCATCATTGATGGCCAATAACCGGGACTGGGCTCGTAGACGGACTGAAACGGGGCGCTGCCCCACGCCCCATGGTAGATTCTGGATCGCTGAAAAAAGAGCTTCACGACACCCTTGCCATAGATACGCCCCTGCCACGTCAGATGGCCCGCATTGTTGTATTTGCCGGGCCATTTGTCGGCCAGTTGCGCCTCTGCCTTGCCATAACCACGCTGCTGTTTGAAATAGGCTTTGATCGAATTGCGGCGGTGGTGCCAGACGACGGCCGTCGGAGCAAAGCCGAGCGTCCATCCGCGCTCCTGCAAGCGCCAGCATATGTCCACGTCATCTCCCGCGACGCGAAAACGAGGATCGAAGCCCCCGATCGCCATCAATCGTTCACGGCGGTACGCCATGTTGCAGCCTGGAATGTGCTCGGCGACCTCGTCCGACAGCAGCACGTGCACCGGGTTCCCCGGTGCATTCGTGACACAGCCGGCAATCACGCCGTCACCCGGCGGCGCGATATTGGGACCGCCGATGCCGGCGTGCTCTGTTCGCATGAATGCGGATGCCAGGTAGGTCAACCAGTGCGGATCGGGGTAGGCATCATCGTCTAGATAGGCGACGATCTCGCCGGTTGCCGCGTTCATCCCGAGATTGCGAGCAACCGACAATCCGTTGTTCTCAGTGCGTATCAGCCTGACATTGTGCCCGCCGGTAATAGCGCTGGTCTGATCGGTCGATCCGTCATCGACCACGATGATTTCGTAGTCCGGATAGTCGAGATTTTCCAGCGCGGCCAAAGTCTCGCCGATAGTCCGACTGCCGTTACAGCTGCAAACGACTACAGAAATTCTCGGCCACCGACGGTCGGCGGAGAAGGGCACGTTGGCAAACCGGGTCGAAACGGACCGCAGGGCCTGCTTGGGCTGGCGATCCCGTGTGGTGAGTCCAAAATCCCAGTCTGCGATGTCGTGACCGCCGCGGAACCACTCGTCGGTCCAGGCGAACACGAAGGCGCCGACGCATCCGCTTTCGAATGCCGTCGCGATCTGCCAATCGAGCGACTCAGCCTGACGCGCTTCGCCGTTGCGTCTGCTGTCAAGCCCGAGCTCCGTCATTACCAGCGGGCGCTCACCGGCGAGATTCTGCAGCCGAGCGAGGTACGAGCTCAACTGATCCTTCGTTTCCAAATAAACGTTGAATGCGACAAAATCCAGAAACGGCAGATTGAGATATTCAGTGGTGGGGAAGTTCACATAGGTTACCAGCGCGCCAGGATCTTCCGATTTGACTGCGGCGCTAAGCCGCGCGATGAACCGTTCGAGCCGCGCCTTGCCGTACCAGCGAACGACCGATGCCGGGATCTCGTTTCCCACGGCATAACACAGCACGGCTGGGTGGCCGGCCAGACGTCTGACGTTCTTGCGCATGTCACTCAGAATGCGTTTTGCGCGAACGCGGTCGTCCAGGAATGTGACATGCTGCTCCCAGGGAAGTCCGATCATTACACGCAGGCCGAAGGCGGCTGCAGAATGCATGAGCCATAGGGGTGGGGCGGTGTAGACGCGAATTGCATTCAGTCCCGCATCGGCAATAGCTCGGAAATCCCGCTCGACGACATCTTGCGGAGGAAATTGCACTCCGGACTGGTCGGGCTTGAATGTTCCGTACGTCACTCCCCGGATCCAGAACTTCTCGTCGCCAACGAACAGAAACTTGCCGTGCACACTCGGGCGCAGCATTTTTGTTCGGACGAATGCCGGTGCTCGCTGCTCGGACTGCAAGACGCGGCGTTCGAGTGTTTCGTCGCGCGCGTCCCCGACGACCCGTTCGATTGGTGTGATACTCATACCACTCGCTTTGATTTCAACATTCCAGCTCTGACTTCAACATTTCTTTCTCGGGTGCACAACCCTGAGTTAGCTCAAGGAGTCGAGTCTGGTGCCACTCCCATGCCGTCCGCACGATCGTATGCATATCCGATTTTAGTGGTCTCCATCCTAGCAGGGATTGTCCGAGTTGGGGATCGGCGATCAGCGCAGGCGGGTCTCCGGATCGGCGGCGACCTTCGATGACCGGAACGACCGTGTGGCTCACCGCCTCGACGGCCGAGATGACATCGCGAATCGAGTGTCCGCGACCGGTGCCCAGATTGATGGCGGCGCTGGCCCCTCCGGCGAGAAGGCGATCGAGCGCTTTGATATGGGCGGTCGCAAGATCGCACACGTGCACGTAGTCACGTACCGCGGTACCGTCTGCGGTGTCATAATCGGTGCCGAAAATCTCCACTGCCGGATTCACGCCCAGCGCGGCAGCTATGACGAGGGGGACAAGATGCGTCTCAGGTGTATGTTCCTCGCCGATCTCGCCGTCAGGATCCGCTCCAGCAGCGTTGAAATAGCGCAAAATCATGTAGCGCATGCCATAAGCGCGCTCGTACCAATGTAATATTTTTTCAACGAAGAGTTTTGATGCGCCGTAGGGATTGATCGGCTGCTGCGGATGATCCTCAGTGATGGGCAGTTCTTGCGGAATGCCGTAGGTCGCACAAGACGACGAGAACACCAGCTTCGTAATGCCGGCTTCCAAAAGTGTATCCAACAGCGCGAGGGTTTTGGTCACATTGTTGTTAAAATATTTGCGGGGCTGCTGGACTGACTCGCCGACATAAGCATGAGCCGCGAAATGAATGACGGCCTGTATGCCGTACTCTTTGATTGTCTGCGATACCCGTGCATGGTCGGCGATGTCGGCCACGACCAGCGGCCCCCATTTCACCGCCCAGCGATGGCCAGAGCTCAGATTGTCGAGCACGACCGGAGTGTAGCCGGCCGTGGCAAGTGCCCTGCAGGTGTGGCTGCCGATGTATCCGGCTCCGCCCGTAACCAAGATGTTAGAAGTCATGAAATTTTTTCCGCCGCCGTACCGCGCATAGCGGCCCATCGTTTGTCTTTTTCATGGCGTTTTGATGAGTCATGGATGCCCCGCCCTCTAGTTCGACAGGAACGAAACAGGATCATTGCCACCTGAGGGATGAAGCGCGATCGGGCTGCGCGATCCGCGCGCGCGTGGCGCGCTATTAACGATTACACCAGAAAAATTTGTCCTGGGCAAATAGATGCTCCTGCGGTTATGTTCGTGCACGGTAAGATGGATCAGGTCAGAAAATTGCCTGCTAGGATATTATTTTTAAGGGTGCCAGAGATCCAAAGATACTGGATGGGTATTCCGTGAAAGCATCTTCGTACCTGCGCAGTATAGCGTTCGTAGTGATTGAGCCCAAAAGAATGGGGCTTACCGTTGCTTTGGCCGCCCATGCAGCCGTGTTGCTGGTTCTCTTGCTCGCCCCCCACCGGTCCTCGCCACAGTTGGTCCCGATACCAGTCGCGATAATTGCGCAATCGGAAAGTCTCGATAGTTACCGGTCGGCACCTCAGACAGTGGTTGCATCCAGAGTCATTAAGACCATGCGCGGGCCGGAGCCGTCTGCGACTCGGTCGGCGGACAAGCACCCCTTAGGGGTTTCAAAATTGACTCGAGCACCCGTTGAAGCCAGCCACTTAGATGAGGCCGGCCATTTAAATGAGTTGTTTCCGTATCGAGAGGTGGGGATCCAGCCCGAGTTAATTTCTTCGTCGGCACCAGCTCCACGCCCTGGCATGTCCGACGTCGTCAAGCAACAGCATCCGGAACCACCGGGCCTGACGGTCACCAAGCGCGCCGACTGGCAGGATCAGCCTGTGGAATATAAAGAATTGAAATACTCAGCCCCGGGTGGCGCCGTTCGACTCTCGGTTCGTGAAGCTTCGTCTGGAGGTTTGTTGGGGACGAATCTCGCTTCCTTCGGCCTAGCGTCAACCGATTGGCCTACTAATACGATGGCGAAATCGCAAAAGGTCGATTGGACCATCGTTGATTTAAAGAGCTTTGGGGTGACAGTTTTCGGCTATCAAAACGAGGTGGGAAGCGATTTCAAACCATTCGGAGAAACGAAGCAGGAGTTTGCGGCAGCTGGAACCAGAACAATGAAGGCCGGTGGGCAGGTTCGGCTCGGAGCATTCAGTTTCGGCTACGCGCACTCCTGCACCACAAAGACTGTAGGCTCTAACGCGAACTTTTTCACGGCACCGGACTCTAACGCGAATTTTTTCGCGGCACAGGACGCTAACGCGAACTCTTGCGCAGCAGGGAACGAAGCGTCAGTTGCGCTCGCTCTACCCCAGCTGTTGCCCGGCCTGGAGGGGTCGGTTTCGAATCTGCTCCCGAATTTGTGGGCAACGGTTAGCGACAAGCAAACACTGCCCACTGGCTCAGAGACCGCAGCCGTAGCCAACGATACCGTCAGCACGAGTTTTGGGGGCACTTGGAATTGGAATGACACTTATGCGACTCTCGGCTATTGGAACTACTCTTCTGGCAAGAATCCGGGCCTCGGCGCCACTTGGAGCGGTCGTGGCTTTGACGCAAATCTTGGAATGTATCGCTCGTCGTTTGGGATTTACGTGGGCTTATCTTATGGCCAATCAGAGGACGCTGCTGTATCATGGCAGTCAGCGGGGGCCTTATACAATTCGTATGTCACCGTCTCATATAACCCAGACAAACTTCCAGCAATATCGGTAACAGCAGCAGCTGGGAATTATAACTACAATGCGATCGCTTACAATGTCACCTCATCAGATCTATATGCAAATCTATACGCAGATTCCTCACGTGGTACCTACTCAAGCCTCGCGGTGGGACTAGACCTAACAAATTGGCTTTGGAGTAATCAGACCTCGAGAGCCCTTACTGGGCCGTACCCCTCGGTCAAGCTGCTCTATCGATACACCGAGAACGCTTTTTCTAACAACTCTGCACAGACGGCGAAGGATCCTAACAGCCTCGTGGCTATGATGGTCCAAGGTAAGTTCTAGTCGCTGGCGCCACCGGTCGGAAGCGGCATCGCAGGCGCAAGCGCTGATGATCGAGAAGCTGAAGTTCGCCATCGCCAAGCTGCGCCATCAATGGTTCGGTCAATCCTCGGAGCGAGCGGCACTGATCGAACAACTTGAGCTTCAGCTTGCCGATCTCGAAGAGAATGCGGCCGAGGCTGAGGTGGTGGCAGAGATTGCAAGCCCCCCGGAGAGCTCCGACCCGGTCCAGGTCCCCGGCTTTGCACGGCGCAAGCCGGCGCGCTGTCCGCTTCCCGACCACCCGCCACGCGATCGGATTGTCTATCCGGCACGCGGCACCTTGCGTACGCCTCCGGCGAGGACCGCCTTGCGAGGTTGAGGAATTTGTCTGATTACCGGTCGTATGGACACCACTACGACCTGTAATAATTTCACTTTACTTGAAATCGTCGACACGGGACGTCGCCGCCGGTTCAGCGTTGAGGCGAAACGTCAGATTGTCGATGAGAGCTTCAGCTCCGGGGAGCCTGTGTCTGCGGTTGCGCGCCGGCATGGACTTTTTCCAGCCCAGCTTTTCGCGTGGCGCAGAGCTGCTCGCGACGGGGCCTTTGACGAACGGCAGGTCGCTGAGACCGGAAATTCGATCTCGGCGCGGGTGGTCGCCGAGCCGGTAAAGCCGGAGCTGTCGGCCAGTGGCGGCCGGATGGAGATTGTCGTCCAGAATGGGCGCCGCGTCGTTGTCTGGCCGGATGTCGACGGGGCAGCACTGTCGCGCGTTCTGGATGTTTTGGAGCGGCGGCGGTGATTCCTGTTCCTTCCGGAGTTAGGGTGTGGCTTGCCGGCGGCGTGACGGATATGCGGCGGGGCATGAATGGCCTGTCGCTGCAGATCCAGGAGGGGTTGGGGCGCGATCCGCATGCCGGCGATCTTTTTGTCTTTCGCGGCCGTCGCGGCGATCTGCTGAAGGTGCTTTGGCATGATGGGCTTGGCCTGTCGCTCTATGCGAAGCGGCTTGAGCATGGCCGGTTCATCTGGCCGAGCCCGGCCGACGGAGCGGTTGCGATCACGTCGTCCCAGCTCGGCTATCTTCTCGATGCGATCGATTGGAGAAACCCCCGATGGACACATCGGCCTGGCGCAGCGGGCTGAGTGCGACATGATGACTCGGCGGCTCGCAAACGGCTAGAAAATCTGCGACCGGAACGCGTTGTCGGGTTATGGTTGCTGCCGATGACTGCTTCGCCAAACACCGATGATCTGCCTTCCGATCTTGCTGCCGCGCACGCGGTGATCCTTGCTGAGCGCGCCGCGCGGATGGAAGCGGAAGCGCGCGCACGGGCGGTCACTTCCAACGCCGATGTGCTGATCGCGCGGCTCAAGCTTGAGATCGAGAAGCTGCGCCGCGAAATCTATGGCAGCCGTTCCAAACGGAAAGCCCGGCTGCTCGACCAGCTGGAAATGCAACTGGAGGACATGGAGGCGGCCGCGACCGAGGATGAGTTGGCTGCCGAACGGGCTGCCCGTTCCACGGTGGTCAAATCCTTCGAGCGCAGGAGACCTTCGCGCAAGCCATTCCCTGATCATCTGCCGCGCGAGCGCATTGTGATTGCGGCTCCGCAAAGCTGTCCCTGTTGCGGTTCGGCCAAGCTGTCGAAGCTCGGCGAGGATATCACCGAGACGCTGGAGGTGATCCCGCGCCAGTGGAAGGTGATCCAGACGGTGCGAGAGCGGTTCTCGTGCCGGGCGTGTGAGAAGATCACCCAGCCGCCGGCGCCATTCCATGTGACGCCTCGTGGCTTTGCCGGACCGAACCTTCTGGCGATGATCCTGTTCGAGAAGTTCGGGCAGCATCAGCCGCTCAACCGCCAGAGCGAGCGCTATGCCCGAGAAGGCATAGACCTCAGCCTGTCGACCCTGGCCGATCAGGTCGGAGCCTGTTCGGCGGCGCTGCGCCCGCTCCATGCGTTGATCGAGGCGCATGTCCTTGGAGCCGAGCGTCTTCACGGCGACGACACGACCGTGCCGATCCTGGCGAAAGGCCAGACCGACACGGGCCGTGCCTGGGTCTATGTGCGAGACGACCGGCCGTTCGAGGGAAGAGCGCCGCCGGCTGCTCTTTTTTACGCTTCCCGCGATCGGAGGCGAGAGCATCCCGAGCGGCATCTGCAAAACTTCGCCGGGATCCTGCAGGCCGACGCCTATGATGGCTACAACCGGCTTTATCTTCCGGACCGGAAACCGGGACCTATCACGGAAGCTTTGTGCTGGAGCCATGCGCGACGAAAATTCTTCGAACTGGCCGATATCGCTGCCAACGCGCGCCGCGGAAAGGACGCGCCGCCGATCTCGCCGATTGCCTTTGAGGCTATCAAACGCATCGACGCCGTGTTCGACATCGAGCGCGAGATCAACGGTCTGTCCGGCGGGCAGCGCCTGTCGGTGCGCAAGGAACGAAGCGTCCCGTTGGTTGCGGAACTCGAAGAATGGATGCGTGCCGAGCGCGCCAGGCTGTCCCGGCATGCCTCTGTCGCAAAGGCGATCGACTACATGCTCAAGCGTTGGCCGGCCTTTACGCGCTTCCTGGACGACGGCCGCATCTGCCTCACCAACAATGCGGCCGAACGCGCCCTGCGCGGTCTGGCGCTCGGACGGAAATCCTGGCTCTTCGCCGGATCAGATCGCGGAGCCGAACGCGCCGCCGTCATGTACACCCTGATCGGCACCGCAAAACTTAACAACGTTGATCCGCAAGCCTGGCTTGCTGACGTCCTCGCTCGCATCGCCGACATCCCGCAGAACCGCCTCGGCGAACTGCTGCCGTGGAATTGGCCGCAGGCGAAGGCTAATCTCAAAGCTGCATGACCGCGGCCGTTACCGTAGGGTTACCACCTTGCGTAAGATCGGCGAGGACGTGACCGAGACGCTAGAGGTGGTGCCGCACCAGTGGAAGGTGATCAAAGCGCGTGCGGGAGAAGTCCTCCGTATCCCTCCGCCGAGTACCGCCTTGCGGGACATGGGAAGCCGTGAAGACATAGGCGTATGACTGACCATACGCCTATGCCGAAGGTCTCTCGGCTCGATGTGATCTCGACGGGTGCCCGGCGTCGTTGGACATTGGAAGAGAAGCAGCGGATCGTTGCGGAGAGCTACGGTGCACCGCGGCGGATATCGGCGACGGCACGGCGGCATGGGTTGTCGGCGAGCCAGCTGTTCTCGTGGCGGCGTCTGGCCCGAGAGGGGCGCCTTGTCGAGGTCGACAACGGCGCGATGTTTGCGCAGGCGGTCATCAGCTGCGAGCCTTTGACGAGCAGTTCGCCGTCTTTCCCGGAACGTCGTGAGGCCACAGAGAACTCGCCATCCTTATCGCGTCCAGTTGATACGCATGGTCGGATGGAGATCGTGCTGATGGGCGGGCGTCGCGTGATCGTTGACGGCGGCGTCGATGCGGCTGCGCTGGCGCGGGTCATCGCTGTTCTTGAGCGGCATCAATGATTCCAATCCCGAGCAGCGCGCGAGTTTGGTTGGCCACCGGCCATACGGATATGAGGAAGGGCTACCAGAGCCTGGCACTGCTGGTCCAGGAGACGCTCAACCACAATCCGCACAGTGGGCATCTTTTTGTGTTCCGCGGTCGCCGCGGCGATCTGATCAAGATCCTTTGGCATGATGGACAGGGGCAATGTCTGTTTGCGAAGCGGCTGGAACGCGGCCGTTTTCTGTGGCCATCGACGGCGGACGGTGTGCTGACGATCAGCGCGGCACAACTCGGTTATCTGCTCTCCGGCATCGACTGGCGTGCACCACAATACACGTGGCGCCCGCAAGCAGCCGGCTGATCGCGGTATTGTGATACACCGCATAATCGCAGGCTCACACAAGAGCAGCGTCTTGTGATTCCATGTTGGCGATGAACGCTGATGATTCGCTTCCCGATGATGTCGAGACGCTGAAGCGTCTTCTTCTCGCGCGAGATGCCGAGCTTGCTCGGGCGCGAGCCGAGGCGTCGAGCGCCGAGGCCTTGATCGCTCATCTGCGCTTAACGATCGAGAAGATGCGGCGCGAACTTTACGGGCAACGTAGTGAGCGCAAGGCGCGCCTTCTCGACCAGATGGAGCTCGAACTGGAGGAGCTCGAAGCTGCGGCGTCCGAGGACGATCTTGCCGCCGAGCAGGCCGAAGCCTCGGCCGGCAATACGACGGCCGTTCGCGCCTTCACACGCAAGAAGCCGTCGCGCAAGCCGTTCCCGGCGCATCTGCCGCGCGAGCGGGTCATCGTGCCGGGTCCGACCGCCTGCGCTTGCTGCGGCGGCTAGCCAAGCTCGGCGAGGATGTGACGGAGACGCTAGAGGTGGTGCCACGGCAATGGAAAGTGGTACAGACCGTGCGCGAGAAGTTCACGTGCCGAGTCTGCGAGGGCATCTCGCAGGTACCAGCACCCTTCCACGTCCTGCCTCGCGGCTTCGCCGGTCCAAGCCTGCTGGCCATGATAGTGTTCGAGAAGTACGGGCAGCATCAGCCGCTCAACCGGCAAGCCGAACGCTATGCGCGCGAAGGCGTGGACTTGAGCCTTTCGACGCTCGCCGACCAGGTTGGCGGCTGCGCCGTAGTTTTGCGACCGCTCTACGATCTCATCCGCGCTCATGTCTTGGCCGGCAGGCGTATCCACGGCGACGATACCCCGGTGCCGGTGCTGGCCAAAAGACAGACGGTGACGGGTCGGCTGTGGACCTATGTTCGAGACGATCGCCCGTTCGCAGGCCATGATCCGCCGGCAGCGGTGTTCTTCTATTCCCGCGATCGGGCCGGCGATCACCCCGAGCACCATCTCAACGAATACGCGGGAATCCTCCAGGCCGACGCTATGCGGGCTTCAACCGGCTTTATCTGCCCGACCGTCGTCCTGGGCCGATCACGGAGGCCGCCTGTTGGTCACATGGCCGGCGCAAGTTCTTTGTGCTCGCCGATGTCGCAGCCAAGGCGCGCGGGAAGCTGCCTGTCGTCGCACCGCTCGCCGTCGATGTGGTAACGCGCATCGACGCTGTCTTCGATATCGAGCGCGAAATCAACGGTCTGCCGGCCGCCGAGCGCCTCGCTGTTCGCCATGCTCGCGTCGCACCGCTCGTCGCAGACCTCGAAGCCTGGATGCGGGCCGAACGCGCGAAGCTCTCCCGCCACGCCGAAGTCGCCAAGGCGATGGATTACATGCTCAAGCGCTGGGCCGCCTTCACGCGCTTCCTCGACGACGGGCGTATTTGCCTCACCAACAATGCCGCGGAGCGAGCGCTGCGCGGCATCGCGCTCGGTCGCAAGTCGTGGCTAACCCGCTCGCTCGCCAAGCAGACCGGCGCACGCAATTTTTGTCTCGCTGGTGGCGTGGCACTCAACTGCGTCGCCAACGGCAAAGTGCTACGTGACGGCAAATTCGACAACACCTGGGTCCAATCGGTGGCGGGCGATGCTGGCGGCTCTGACAGCCGTTCACCTCTATGTCGGTCAGACGCGTACGACCAATGGTGAGGACAGCATAGTTCAGGATCACATCCTGACAGGTATGGCTGGTGCACTGCTCGGCTCTAGCTTCGCGCAGCCTGAGATCGAATCTCGTCTCGCTGCGGGGGGTGCCCGAGGAAGCGGCCTGATCTAAGAGATGGTCTGGCGCATCTTGATTGGATGTTATGCGGCTTGGTTGCGGTGAAGCAACCGGCGGTTTTGGATGGTTTTGCGTTTGATCCTTTCTCGTTCCAGCAGGATAGTTTGACCGCGCCCGAAGTAGACGTCGCCCGGGGTGAGATTGTCGATGCTCTCGTGGTAGCGCCGGTGGTTGTAGTACGCGACGAATGCATCGATCTGCGCTTCGAGGTCGCCGGGCAGATAATAGTTCTCGAGCAGGATGCGGCTTTTTAGCGTTTGATGCCAGCGCTCGATTTTCCCCTGCGTCATCGGATGATAAGACGCACCACGAGTGTGCCGCATGTCCTGCTGTTCGAGCCATTTAGCCAGGTCGCTAGAGACATAGCTCGAGCCGTCGTCCGACAGCAGACGCGGTCGGTGCATCACCATGGCCTGATCCAATCCGGAAGCCTGCAGAGCCAACTCCAAGGTGTCGGTGACGTCCTCGGTTTTCATCGTGGCACAGAGCTTCCACGCGATGATGTAGCGCGAGAAGTCGTCGAGGATCGTTGACAGATAGAACCAGCCCCAGCCGGTAACCTTCAGATAAGGCGACGCCCAACAATTATTGCGTCAGGTTAGGGGTTTGGGTGGTCTTGGTGAGATGGTGTAGTTCCACTCGGGGTGGAAGGTATTACCGGTGATGTTG
>Ga0097691_1002032_pt1 | contig 14131 bp, 17 predicted proteins | sample NGESurdeep072012_8_FD_72858 | JGI IMG/M metagenome (GOLD analysis project Ga0097691, IMG submission 72858) | Arctic peat soil microbial communities from Barrow, Alaska - NGEE Surface sample 210-1 deep-072012 | ecosystem: Environmental > Terrestrial > Soil > Wetlands > Peat ...
CCCGTTCACGACGCTGGTGGTCGCAGAGGTGCGAGCGGCCCTCGCTGCCGGAACCGCCTTCTACACCTTGAGCTCCAGCACGGGAAAAGAAGCACAGGTCCGGGCTGATACTTGCGCCGTTGAGGGCTGCCATGTGGCGACAATCAGATCGGTATCGGACGCCGTCGCCGACAACAATCTCGACAACTTGCCGACCTGCTCATAGCCGGCTTCCCGTAACCGCCTCGGCCCGTTCGGCGGTGGCGTAGTGGGGGAGTGGGCTCATGAAGGTTTCAAATCGAAGTAGCGGCCGCGGCTGTCCTCAAAGGGATGGGTCTCGACGTGGATAACAAACTGATCCAAGATGCTTTGCACCACCCCCAATAGCTGAACCTCGGTCTCGTGGACGAACCCTCTATTGGTGCGGATCAAGCTCTCGAGACTGATTGCGTCTCCCTCATCAAACGCGATTGGCGGCTCCAAGTGGCGCCTGTACGGCTCGGGGACTAGTAGATAGTCCAATCGTCCCTCCGAACCGAACTTGAGAATGTCGTCAAAGATGGCTCCGACTGTTGCCAAACCATCTTGGACGTACTGAATGTGAGTGCCCTCCATTACGCCTTGCAAAATCGCCTTCCGGGCATGGGCATCGGTTACTAGGTCGGGCACCTCGAAGGCCCTTCGCATCCTGGTCCACCAAGAGTTGTCTTCGTACATCGTGAACACCATCCTTTCGGCCGCCACGGTGACGACGTTCGGAGCGTATCCATCGGCTAGAGCGGCCATCGGCTGACAACCGCCCGTGGTCACAGGATGGTCACAAGCGGACCCGGAAAGGGTGATATCGACCGTCACAAGGCAACACCGCTGCTCGATAAACACCCTGTTCAGGCGGACAATCCGGCATGAGGCCGAATAGGCCATAACAGCAATGGCTACCTGGGGGTCAAGAGGTCCCGGGTTCAAATCCCGGCAGCCCGACCATAGAAGGCCCCAGGTCGCTTACCTGGGGCCTTCATCGCGGGTAGTGAGATCCGTTCATTCGGCCCACTGACTTCGAGCTGCTACCAGTGGACATATCGGTGGCCATTTCCAACCATCCGCCGGACCTGCACTCGCGTTGCCTACTGGCCATTCGCATAGGGTCACCCCATGGCCATCTACCGATTAGGCGATCTCATCCCAACCATCGACCCTGAGGCGTATGTCCATCCCGACGCCGTCATAATCGGGGATGTCACCCTCGGCCCCGAGACGACAGTCTGGCCGTGTGCTGTACTCCGAGGGGACTTCGGGACCATTACCGTGGGAGCTCGCACTTCCATTCAGGACGGAACCGTGATCCATGCGGGACCCGAGTTCCCCACCACGGTGGGCAACGGCTGCGTCATCGGTCATCTGGCCCATCTCGAAGGCTGCACCCTCGAAGATGATTCCCTGGTTGGTTCGGGCTCGGTGGTACTGCACCTCGCGGTCATCGAGTCCGGAGCCACCGTGGGAGCCAATGCCGTCGTTCCCAACCGGATGGTGGTTCCCGCCGAATCACTGGCGATAGGGGTCCCGGCCGTCATCAAACCCGGGAAGTCGAGTCTGAAGCTGATTCAGCTCTCGTCCGACGAGTACGTGAAGAATGGCCACCACTACAGAAAACAACTGACCCGCATCGACTGACCGACGGTTGCGCTGAGGATCCAAGGGAGCCATCCCCACAAAGCGAAGCGAGACACGACAGAATCGATCAATGCAGGGAACCCTCACGCGCGATGGCGACACGGTCACAGCAACCCGGGAGCTCATCGACCAGGGCCTCTCCTCGGGGAAGTTCTTCTGGCTCGATCTCGACGGTGTCGATAGTGAAGCCCACGACGTCCTTCTGACGACGTTTCACGTCCACCATTTGGCGGTGGACGATGCTCAGAACTTCGGCCAGCGTCCGAAGATCGAGGACTACGACAACTTCACCTACCTGGTCGTCCACGGGGCTGGGCTCGATGGAAAAGGAACCCTCGAAGTTCATTTCATCATCGCCGAACACTTTGTCATCACCGTTCACCACGGTAGCTGCCCGGCCTTGGACAGCGTGCGTGCTCGGGCGGGGCGGCCCAGCGCCACCAAACTCGTGGCACCCCAGATTGCCGTGCTCTATCTGCTCATCGACCTCCTGGTGGATAGCTTCTTTCCATTCCTTGATGCGTTCGACAACCAGATCGATGACCTCGAGGACGCTATTTTGGTGAATCCCACCAACCAGCAATTGGGGACGTTGTTCGACCTCAAACGCAGCCTGATCTCGATGCGGAAGGTGGTCACCCCCCAACGCGACATGTTCGCCGGCATCATCTCAGGAGTCACTCCCATTCCTGGTATGACTGACGAAGGTCAGCGGTACTTGCGCGACATCTACGACCACCTGATCCGAATCAGTGACCTGGTGGACAGTTACCGCGATCTGCTGAGCGGGGCTCTCGATACCCACCTGTCCACGGTGTCGAATCGCCTCAACGTGGTGATGAAGCAACTGACGATCATTGCCACCATCTTCCTTCCCCTCACCTTCGTCACCGGATTCTTTGGCCAGAACTTCGCGTGGTTGGTTACCCGGATCAACACTGGATGGGCATTCGTGATCTTTGCCATCAGTCTCGAAGTCGCCTGTGCCCTCGGACTGGCGGTCTATTTCCGCAAGAAGGGGTGGCTGGGCGCGGATTCCGGTTAGTCCGATTGGGTGGTTCTGCTACTGCGGACCATCTCTGAGCACGCCCCTCCACGATCGCCACGACATGACGGAGAGGCCCGAGTACGCCGAGAGCAGTGAGGCCGCGCCCAGAAAGCAACCCACCGACGCCACCGATACCGCCGAACCTATCGAACCGATGGAGAGGATCGACCCCACCGATCCGATGGAGAGGATCGACCCTTTCGAGTTGATGGAGAGGATCGAGTCCGTCGAATTCACCGACCAGAGAGCGTTGCCCACCGAGTGTTCCGAGCTCGACATGGCTCTATCATGCCCGCCGCGGTCCGGACTCACACGCGGAGCCGCTATCGGGTACGAACGGCGGATCCGGCAGCATTGACGACGTACCAACGCCCGCCGAGATTGGTAAGGGCCTGGCCGGTGGCCTGGTCCGGGGCAGTGTCTTGCGGCCAGGTGTAAAGAGGCCAACCGTTATAGGTGATCTGGGTCGACCCATCGGCTCTAGCCGAAGTACCGAGCAACGCAGGCTTGATGCCTGGTCCGGCGATGGGTGCTCCCGTACCCGGTTGCAGCACGAGAGGAGGCCACTGCACCGCGCAGAGACTCACGCACGTTGACGGTGCTCCCTGGTGATCAGCGGCGAACAGGTAGACGGTCACCCCCCTCCCATCCACCAACACCTCGCCGAGCCCCGACACCGCTCCGATCTTTACTTCGTCAGCCGGGCCATTATCGAACTTCGGCGTCGAGCCGCCGTAGGGGGCGCGCACGGCAACCCCCGGGGCAGTGCTGCAGGCACCGAGAAGGCATACGGCCAACAGGAGACCACCGGCAATGCTCCGCCCAGGCGACGAAACGGAGCGCACTTTCATCGGGTGGTTGGATCACCGTGAGCCGCTTCGATCACCTCGAGCGTAGGGCTCGGATAGGCGCCGCGACCCGGCCGCCACCCGGCCGCCAGTTTCTGGTCGGCAACTCCACCTTCGGCCCAGATGTGGCAGGTATTTCGGGCCCAGGGGCTGTTCGTTCCGGTAATCAGGTCTTCCGATTGCCCGCGAGCGACCGCCAGTGCCCGCTTCGAAGTCACGGCCTGGATGACAACCGGACCCAACGATCGGGCCAGGTGCTCAAGGTGAGAGCACCCTTTTGGCCCTCCGAACAGGTTCTGCACTTCGCGGGTGAAGCCCCGTCCGACCTGCAATCCCGCCAGTCCTCTGAAGGCAAAGATGATCCCCGGGCATTCGGCGTGGGGAAACACATGCATCAAGGCGTCGGACTCGGTGATGATCAGGTCGTCGACTCGAACGGTGACTCGAAGCTCCATGTCGTGGACATGGTGGATTGCGGTGCCATCGGCGGCCCACGGGCGGGTGTCACGCAGACGCCCGACAATGGTCAGGTCATCTTCGCCGTCAAACGCTTGATACTCGATGGACCGCACGTGGAGTGGAACGGGAGGATTCTCCGAGGGATTGCCGATCACGGGGGCGAAGGCAGATCGACGACGACGTACGACCACAGTTCGCTGTGGACACCCACCGGCGGGGGAGAGTCTGTGCCGGGAACCTGGTGTCGATCGGTGTCAACGTGCCCTTGTGGATTCGCATCTTGACGTTCGGATGGACCGCGGTGACCATGAGCAAATGCGGGGGACGAAACCCACGCGTTGAACGCGTCCTCGTCTCTCCACCTGGTGACAACCAGCCATGTACTTCGGTCGTCGTTCGGCTTCATAAGCTCAAACCCCTCGAAGCCATCCGCGTCGTCGACCGCGCCGGCCCGGCTGGCAAACCTCCGGCCCAGTTCGTCACCCGATCCCTCGCGCACGGTAATGGCGTTGATCTTCACAACTGTCATGACTCGATCATTGCTTCCTCGGCGGGCGGGTCCAAATCCACGGGACAGCGGGGCCGAGCGCCACTCATGTGCGGAGATTGTTGATACTGGCAGCTCTGTGGTCACACCGGCGTAATTACGCCGGTGTGGTACCCTTACCCCCAGGTTGACGGTCATCCGTCGGAATGAGGTCAACCTCTTATCGAGGTGGAGGAATGCTGATGGTCCCGAGCAGCCGTGATGTCGTCTGGGGGGAGGGCTTCCGGGGCCCCCAGGTGTGTTCCCTGGTCGGCATCACCTATCGCCAACTCGACTACTGGGCCCGTACCGGCTTGTTGCGCCCTTCGATCACCGACGCCAACGGGAGCGGCACGCAACGTCGATATTCGTACGGCGATGTCCTTGAGCTCAAAGTCATCAAGCGTCTCCTTGATGCCGGACTCAAACTGCAACAGGCTCGCCAGGCGGTGGAGTGTCTTCGAGAGGACCTGGGGGCGGACCTCACCTCGGCCCAACTGGTGCTGGCCGGCTCCCGTTCCGTTCTGGCCCATTCCAATGGGGAGGTTGTAGACCTTCTCGCCGGAGGCCAAGGTGTGTTCAACATTCTTCCGCTTTCCGGGGTTGTGAAGGAACTCGAAGCTGCCATCGTTGAGATAGAGATTCCAACACCGGCCGTCCGGTCGCCTCGTCATCCGGCCGCCATCTACATGGCATCGGCTGAGGCTGCCGAACGTTGACCGTGGTGGCGCCGGGGTTGGAGTATCGGTCACTGATCGATCTGATCCGGTTCGCTCACGAATCCGAACGACGGTTTGCCCGGGTTCTCGACTTCTACGATGTTCCGTGGGAGTACGAGCCGGTCGAGTTTTCTCTCCAGTGGGACACCAACGGACGCACCGTCGCGGGTTTCCGTCCGGATTTCTGGCTCCCGGAACAACGGTTGTTCGTGGAGGTGACCACGCTCAATCAGCGCCTTGTCACCAAGAAGAACCGAAAGGTTCGGCGCCTGGGCGAGCTCTACCCTGAGGTGCGGATCAAGATCCTCTACCAGCGCGACACACTGGCATTGCTGGCCAAATACGGACTGGCCGGAACCGACTCGGGGGAGTGGAGCTCGGTTCGCTCAGCGTGATCGCACCGGTCGAACCTGCCAGTAACCTTTCGGCGTGAACGAGGCCTCGCCTGACTCCGGCAATTCCAGCGCTCCTGAACTTGGGCACTCCTTGCGGCGTACACCCCTGCTCAATGCCCACCGGGGACTGGGCGCCAAACTGGTGGGCTTCGGGGGCTGGGAGATGCCACTGGCCTACCCGAGCGGAACGTTGGCCGAACACCGGGCATGCCGTACCGAGGCGGTGGCGTTCGATGTAAGTCACTTGGGAACTGTCCGGGTCACCGGCACCGACGGGTTCGACCGCCTGCAGGCCGCACTGTCCAACGATCTCCGTCGAGTGGGCCCGGGTCGGGCTCAGTACACCCACCTTCTCTCCGAGGACGACGGCTCGGTGGTCGACGACATCATCGTGTGGTGGGTATCCGACGATGTCTTCGACGTGATGCCCAACGCCTCCAACACCGCCCGGGTCGTCGACGCCATCGGCGGAGAGGACACCACGGAATCCCGTGCCATCATCGCCGTCCAGGGGCCGATGGCCCGGTCCCGATTGGAGACCATCCTCCCGGGCGCCGCCGCGGTTCCCCGCTTTGGGGTTGCCGGATTCGAGTGGGAGGGCGTTCCGTGCCTGGTGGCCGGCACTGGGTACACCGGTGAGGACGGCGTCGAATGCGCGGTGCCAGCAGACACCGCTGAGTCACTCTGGTCGGCGATTCTGGGTACCGGTGTGCAGCCGGCTGGTCTCGGTGCTCGGGACACACTTCGCCTCGAGGCCGCGCTTCCCCTGCACGGTCACGAACTGGGACCAGGGATCACCCCGCTGCAGGCTGGTCTCGGTTGGGTCATCGGTTGGGACAAGCCGGTATTTCGCGGTCGGGACGCCCTGCTGGCAGAAAAGAAGGCGGGACCACGCCGGCGATTGGTCGGATTGACCACCGAGGGTCGTCAGCCACCCAGGGAGGGATCTCCGGTGACAAAGGGCAGCAATACTGTCGGGACCGTCACCAGCGGCAATTTCTCTCCCATGTTGGAGCATGGGATCGCCCTGGCTCTGGTGGACACCACCACCGAGGTCAGCCCGGAAACGACACTTACCATCGAGCAGCGCGGACGAGCCATGACAGCCACCGTGGTGAAGACGCCATTTGTCCGAGCCGGGCAATGGGCCAGCGGCAACTGAACCCATGACCGGATATCGACACACACCACCCAAGGAGCAATGAAGAGCGTGGGCACCTACATCCCCCATACCGATGACGAAGTTGCGAGCATGCTCGCCTTCTTGGGGCTTTCCACCATCGATGAGCTCTTCGATGCGGTACCTGAGGCACTCAGGCTCCAGCGGGGCCTGGAGCTGGCCGATGGAGCCGGAGAGCCGGATGTACTCGCCCATATGGACGCCTACGCCGATCTCAATCTGGCCCGAAACGACCGACTCCTGTGTTTCGCCGGAGGGGGTGCCTACGACCACGAGATCCCGGCGGTGACCAAGGCTCTGGCCGGGCGGTCCGAGTTCGTCACGTCCTATACGCCCTATCAACCCGAAGTCGCGCAGGGGGTGTTGCAGGCGGTGTTCGAATTCCAGACCCTGATCGCCCGACTCTTCGGGTTGCCGGTGGCCAACGCATCGCTCTACGACGGAGCCAGCGCCACCGTTGAGGCAGTCAATCTGGGGGTAGCTGCCTCGGGACGCAACACCGTGTGGGTATCGGAGGGGATCCATCCCCATTGGCGTCAGATGCTCGCCACCTGCGCAGCCGGGACCGGGCACCGGCTTCGCACCGTCAACCTGGTTGACGGTGTCACCGTGTGGCCACGTGTTGAGGTTCCGTCTGACGATCAGCCCGGAGTTCTCCTGGTTGGCTACCCGAACTATCTGGGGTGCTTGGAAGACATCCCCGCCGCCCGCGCGGTGTGCGATGACACCGGGGCTCTCTTGGTGGTCGCCACGGACCCCGTGTCGCTGGGGCTGTTGAAATCACCGGGGAAGTCAGGTGCAGATGTGGTGGTGGGGGAGGGGCAGATGTTCGGTACCGACCTCGGGTTCGGTGGTCCGTATCTGGGCCTCTTTGCCTGTGCCCAGTCGCACGTGAGACGGCTTCCCGGACGTTTGGTCGGAGAAACCGTGGACGTCGAAGGTCGACGCGCCTATGTCACCACGCTTCGGGCCCGTGAACAGGACATCCGAAGGGAGAAGGCCACCTCCAATGTCTGCACCAACCAGACGTTGATGGCGGTCACCGCCGCGATTCAGCTGGGATGGCTGGGTACGGCCGGATTGGCCGAGCTCGCGCTGCGATGTGCCAGAGCCACCCGCTATACCCGGGATGCGCTGGTGGCGATCGATGGTGTGACGGCGTATGCCGATGCACCGGTAGTCCGAGAATTCGCGGTACGGACCCCGATACCCGCCGACACGGTCGTCGAACGAATGGCCGACGCCGGATTTCTGGCCGGTATCCCACTTGGAGACCAGTTCAACCAAGGTGAGCATGGATTGCTGATCGCGGTGACCGAACGCCGGACCCGGGATGAAATCGACGCCTACGTGACGGCCTTCGCCAAGGCAGTGGCCTGATGACCGGAACCAACCTCCTGAACGGCCCGGCAGCACCTGGAGGCAAGGCGACCAGCGCTCCACTGCTGGGGCGGGATACGGAGCCGACGCTCTTTGAGCTCTCCCATCCCGGGCGCCGGGCATGGTCGTTCCGGACCACGGGAATCCCCGAACTCAACATTGAGGAACTGCTTCCAGCCGAACATGTCCGGTCGGAGCCAGTTCCGTTGGCCGAAGTGTCCGAACGTGATCTGGTGGCGCACTTCACCCGGCTGTCCCATCGACAATTCTCGGTTGATCTCGGTGCCTACCCACTGGGCTCGTGCACGATGAAGTACAACCCCAAGGTCTGCGACGCGGTGGCGGCCCTTCCCGGATTAGCCGGGGTCCATCCGGCCGCCCCGGCTTCGTTGACCCAGGGTTGGTTGGCTCTGATGGTCGAGGTGGAAGAGACGCTGTGCGAAATCACCGGCATGGCCGCCGCCACACTGCAGCCGGCCGCCGGAGCATCGGGCGAACTCACCGGCCTGCTGCTGATGCGCGCCTGGCACCAGGCCCAGGGGGCTCCCCGCCACAAGGTGATCATTCCCGACTCCTCCCATGGAACCAATCCCGCTTCGGTCACCCTGGGCGGCTACGAAGTCGTGACCGTGCCCAGCGATGCCCGGGGTTGCGTGGACATGGAGGCACTGGCCTCGGTATTGGACGAGGACGTGGCCGGCATCATGTTGACCAACCCGAACACCCTCGGCCTCTTCGAAGAGGACATCGCCGAGATCGCCGCCGCGGTTCACAAGGTCGGTGGATTGCTTTACTACGACGGTGCCAACCTCAATGCCATTCTCGGCGTGGTCCGGCCTGGTGACATGGGTTTCGACATCGTGCACATGAATCTGCACAAGACGTTCGCCACGCCCCACGGTGGGGGAGGGCCCGGTGCGGGCCCGGTGGCGGTGTCCGAACGACTGGTGCCGTATCTGCCCGGTCCCCGACCCGAACGGGTAGAGGACGGAGCCGAGGGCAAGCCGACCTATTGGTGGTTCACGCCCGAACGCTCGATCGGGAGGATGCACTCGTGGCACGGCAACACCCTGGTACTGGCCAGGGCATTGGCCTACATCCTGGTGAACGGGGGCGACGGGTTGCAGAAGGTGGCAGAGATTGCCGTCCTCAACGCCAACTGGATCCGACAACGACTGTCGGGCACCTTCGATGTGCCGTTCGACCGACAGTGCATGCACGAGGTGGTGCTGTCGTCCCGAAACCTCAAACAGGCCCACGGCGTGCGCGCTCTCGACATAGCCAAACGTCTCTTGGAAGAAGGGTTCCACTCACCCACTGTCTACTTCCCACTCATCGTGGAGGAAGCCCTGATGATCGAACCGACCGAGACAGAGAGTCCCCAGACCCTCGAGGCGTTGGCCCAGGCCCTCGAGCAGATCGCCTACGAGGCGAATGCGCTGCCGACCGGCTCGATGACCGAGGCACCCCGCAATACACCCGTCCGCCGGGTCGATGAGGCCCGGGCCGCCCGAACCCTGATCCCCACCTTCGACGCCCGCGGCGAGAAGCAGGCCTGACCCGTCATGAAGGGCGGCATCTTCACCACCCGATTCGTCGGGCCCTATCTCCGGTTCCATGCCTACATCTACGAACGCAGTGACGGTCGAATCGGAAAGCATTCGAACCGGGTGCCGGCTTTGTTGCTCACCACGACCGGTCGCAAATCAGGTGAGGCGCGAACCCACGGGCTCACCTATTGTCGCGACCGCGGCGATGTGATCGTGGCGGCGTCGAACGGGGGAAGTGACCGACCCCCGGCCTGGCTGCTGAATCTCCAGGCGGAACCGCGGGTGAAGGTCCGACTGGGACGCCAGGTAGTGGGCGCCGCCGCCCGGGTTGCAACCCCCCAAGAGCGTGCGCAGCTGTGGCTGCTGGTCAACCGGACCAACCGGGGAATGGCCCCTCTGTTCCATCCTGGCGTGACCGGCCGGTATGACGTCTACCAACGCCACACCTCTCGGGAGATCGCGGTGGTGATCATTACCCCGGACCGCCCCCAGGCGACCTGACCGCCGATCCCGCTGGTGGGCTCAGGTGACCGCGGGAATGTTGTGATGCACGACCCAGCCGACCGCCAACAAGGCCTGGCCTACCGTCCAGGTCTGTCCGTTGGTTCCTGGGTCATTCAGATTCTGCTTGCCCTGATCGTCGAGCATCCCGTTGAGGGCCGCAGGCAAGGAGTGAGAGGTCACGTTGGGGGTGGCCGACGTGGCGAACTTCTCGTGACCGCTGGAGTCGATGATGAAAAACCCATCCGAGTGATTGATGTCATAGGTCAGCGGATGGTGGGTCCACCAGTCCATCTGCGGAGACGAACCTTCGCCCACCTTCTGGGCCGACACATAGAAGAATGCGTTCATGGCCGTCACATTGGCCTGGTCCCCGGTGAGCAATGTCCACGAGGCTCCGGTGAGTTTGGCGTAGGCGGCCAAACGGGCGGGCGAATCGCGTTCGGGGTCGACCGAGTACTCCACGATGGCCACCTGCTTGGTGAGACCCGCCTTGTCGATGGCCCGCTGCATCAACAGAAGGTTCTCGGTGGTAAGCGGGCATACCTCTTGGCACAGCGACAACATCGGAGCCAGCACGATCGTCTTTCCCCGAAACGAGGCCAACGTCGTCGGGGTGCCGTTCTGGTCAACCAGCGGAATGGTCGGTACTGCCCGGTTCTGGATAATACCCTGCGACGCGGAGGGAGGCCCGGGGAACGAGCTCGATGAGCATGCCGCCAGCGAGACCGCGGCCAGAACACCTATTGCCAATGCGCTACAAATCTTCCGCCCCGGCGGACGGGTACCCTGAGGCGACACGGACAGCGAGGCTAGACAAGCCCAGATCGATTGTCAGATCACCTCAGCGGTTGGTTCCACCGAACATTGGTCAATCGAGCAGGTCGGGCTGCTCCCGCACGATCCGGTCGAAGAGGGGCTGGAAGCTGTACCACCCGGCCAGGTGAGAACCAACCTGGCCATGAGTTATCCGGGCCATCTCCGGATCGATGAGGACCGGCTCACCGGCCGCGGACGCCAGCAACTGGGCCTGGCACGAACGCTCCATGGTGATGAACCACCACACCGCCTCGTCGACCGATTGCCCGACGGTCAACAGTCCGTGATTGCGAAGGATGGTCGCCTTGTTCTCTCCGAGGGCATGGGCGATCCGTTTGCCTTCCTCGATGTCGAGCACCACGCCGGTGTAGTCGTCGAAGACCGAGTGGTCCTCGAAGAATGCACACACGTCCTGGGTGATGGGATCAAGAGGTTTGCCGAGGGTGGCCCACGATTTTCCGTAGATGGAGTGGGCATGGGCGGCGGCCACGACATCGGGGCGGGCCGCGTGCACCTGGGAGTGAATGGCGAACGCCGCGCCGTTGACCGGCTTGTCGCCTTCGACGACTTTGCCCTCATGATTGACCAAAATGAGGTCGGATACCCTGATATGCCCGAAGTGCATCCCGAACGGGTTCACCCAGAAGTGATCGAGGCGCTCGGGGTCTCTGGCGGTGATGTGCCCGGCCACACCTTCGTCGAAGCCGCACTTGGAAAACAGCCGGAATCCGGCGGCTAAGCGCTGCTTGCGGTGAATCCGCTCTTGCTCAGGTGAATCAAACACCATGGACGGCGGAAGTTCGATGATTTCAGGCATAATTCCTCCTCGAAGAGACCGACGTGAGTCCCGATTTGGTTCGGGAGAACCGCTCACGCAGTCTACGCCTCGAACTGCCGCTCTTGTCCGCCGGATGGTGCGCCCCGCTCAGCCGTCACGCGCACCTTTTGCTGTGGACACCGATCCCTACGTTGGTGGATGAACCAGGCGATGGGCGACCGTCGCTACCGATTGATCGAATACCGTCTGGGTGTCGACCGGTAGAGCGGTGGTTTCGCTCTGTTCTTCCACGAAAGACAGGGCCCGTCCCGACTGCATGACCACCTCCTGGGACACGCTGACCCGGGTCTGTGCATTCTTGCCCGGTGCGGCCTGGGTCGCCACCGAGAAGGCAATTCCATTGATGCCGGCCGGCAACGCCGGAGTCGGGACCGAGACAATCGCCTCCTGACGGACAGTCTCATTGAACATCGCCGGTAGTACCCGGCTGAGGAACCCTTGGAGGCAGCTGGGGAAGGTGGATGCGGAATAAAGCGCATACGTCGCCTGAGCCTTGCTCAGAGTCCCGAACACAGCCACGGTGGACGAAATGGTGGCATTTCCGTCGGCAGCAGACGAGTACTGGGCCACGTTCTGGGCCACAGTTCCCGGCGGGGGAGAGCTCTCGAGGGATGCGATGAGGGTCCCCTTCAAGACCTGGCACCCAGCGGGAAGCGACGACACGATTCCGTTCACGATCTTCAGTTGCGAATCACTCAACGACGCAGCCGCGGGGGTGGCGGAACCGGAAGGTGTCGACTGCGCTGACCAACCGGCAGGAAGATCCAGCTGCTTCAGGTTCGCCTGTTGGACATAACTCTGGGCATTCTTGAGCGACTGGGGCACAGGCGTGCTGCACGCGGCCAGAATCATCACCAGGCCCACCGAAGCGACAGCCAGTACCCGCCGGTACGTCGTGGATGGGTGGGCGACCCGGGAGAATTGCATGTCCAGAAACTAGGCGGTTACCCATGCCTTGCTGCCCCGGCGGTCAAACACCACATTGGAACGCATGCCCGGGCTGCCAAGTTCTCAACTCAGCTATCGAATCCTGTACCGCCCTGAGAAGATCACTCGATGCCGGCCACTCAGGCACTCTGCGCCAGGCCCCGGGTTCCGCTTGAGGGTATCCGGATCCGATACGTCTGAACTTGACATAATATACAATGTTGGCGTTTGATAATCTGTCTTTTCCTGAGACGGTACGCCGCCTGGCGACAAGCCGTTGAGCAGTAAATAGCGCGCCGATCGCGACGGGCCAGACCACCACACTCCGGACACCGGATCGCTGCACGCTTGCGTTGTGCCACCAGAGGGCACGGTACTGCGCGACGGAAGCGTTATCGAGTCGCGACGGATGCGTTACACATCGCCCTACGCTGGTCGAATGAGCCCAAGCACAGCATTCACCAAGCTCAAAGACTGGCTCAGCGACTCTTGGACAATCGCAGAACGAGCCCTCGAAGAGGACGAAGTCGCAAGCATTCTTCAGACAGCCACCGACAAACACGACCCTTCCGCCATCTTCGGGGTGGACGGAGCACAGACCCGTGCCCGCATTCGGCATCGTGCCCGACGACTACGCCTACGACTCATCGGCGGACTCACCATCATCGTGGCAGTCTTTGCCTTCCTCTCGGCTTTCACACCCAACGCACTCGTGCACGGCGTCATGATCTCCGCAGTGGCCTCAGCAGCACCCGTCGCCCTGTACCTCGGTCTCAGACGAGACTGACCCGTCACTGCGTCTTCCCAAACCGCTTCATCGCCCCCACGTGTAACGCCAAGCGTTACGGATCGTTACGCTTGGCGTTACACGTGAGTGACGCTTCCGGCCGGGGGAGTCAGTCACGGCCAAACCGCTTTGACGCCGCCTGCTGGCTCACTCCGAGTGCGCCACCGATCTCTCGCCACGTGGCCCCGGCCCCTCGAGCTTTCGACACAGACCGCCTGACGCCGACTTCAACCGCCTCCCGTTGACGCCGGAGGTTTGCCACGACGCCAAGCGCCTCGCCGAGTCGTTGGTAGTCCCGGGCTGGCCGCACGTCCGGCGACGGTACCTCAGTCGACCGCTTCGCCCCAGCTGGACGCTCAGAAGGCGCAGCTTCCAGCCAAGGCCGTTCAGGTGGTGCTGTGTAGCGGCCCCGCTTGATCTTTCCACCGTAGGTCACAACCCTAGTTGTACCATACACAACACCGGTTGTGCGGACATGGGCTCTGACCAGGGACCGCCAGATAT
>Ga0097691_1002034_pt1 | contig 14111 bp, 10 predicted proteins | sample NGESurdeep072012_8_FD_72858 | JGI IMG/M metagenome (GOLD analysis project Ga0097691, IMG submission 72858) | Arctic peat soil microbial communities from Barrow, Alaska - NGEE Surface sample 210-1 deep-072012 | ecosystem: Environmental > Terrestrial > Soil > Wetlands > Peat ...
CGGGTTAGAATTTGTTTCAATATGAGGGAATACCTCCCCTCATGCTCCCCTAGATCGGCCCGTTGCAAAATTCATTTTGCAACGGGTTCTTAGGAGATAGTCGATGGATCTCGGACTTGCCGGGAAAGTGGTATTGATCACGGGCGGCAGCAAAGGCATAGGCTATGCCTGCGCCGAGGCCTTCGCCGCCGAAGGCGCGCGCGTGGCCGTGGTGTCGAGGAGCGAAGCGAATCTTGCGGCTGCTGCGGCGCGGCTGGAGGCGCGGGGCCACCAGGCGTTCTGCCTCAGCGCCGACCTCAGCCGGCGCGATGCCGGAGACAGGATCGTGGCCGAGGTGGAGCGCGAGCTCGGCGCCGTGGACGTGCTGGTCAATTCGGCCGGCGCGGCCAAGCGCTATGCGCCGGAGGAGCTCGACGTCGCCGCCTGGCACGATGCGATGGACGCGAAATACTTCTCCTACGTCCACGCGATGCAGGCGGTGCTGCCCGGCATGCTCGCGCGCGCTCGCGGCGTCATCATCAATATCATCGGCAGCGGCGGCAAGGTGGCCGGCCCGGTTCATGTTCCAGGCGGCGCCGCCAATGCGGCGCTGATGCTGGTTTCCGCCGGTCTCGCGCACGCCTATGGCAAGAAGGGAATACGCGTCAACGCGATCAATCCCGGCCTGACCTTGACCGGGCGCGTGGAAGAGGGCGTCGCGGCGGAATCGCGCCGCAGCGGCGTCGCGCCGGCCGAGCTGCTCGCCAGGGGCGCCGCGCGCATTCCGCTCGGCCGCTACGCCAAGCCCGAAGAAATCGCCAGCGTTGCGGTGTTCCTTGCATCGAGCCGGGCGAGCTACGTGACCGGCGCGATTTTGCCGATGGATGGCGGCGCGAATCCGGTGATCTAGTAGGAGGGGCGCCCTCGCCCCGACCAGTGCCAATATCGAACACCGATCGGCCCGAGGGCGGGCCTCCCACAACCCGGCATCGATTTTGTTGGAGCCGCGATCGGTGTCTGGCGCCGCGCGCTTGGCCGCCGCCATGTTGGCTCGTTTCGATTGGAAAGGCTAACATAGCGCCGGCACAGGGATATTGCAATCGCAACTGCGCACCTCGAAACGGGACCTTCATTCATGCGCTACAAGGATCTGCGCGACTTCATCGCGCAACTGGAACAACTGGGCGAATTGAAGCGCGTCGCAGTGGAGGTCGATCCGCGCCTGGAGATGACCGAGGTGTGCGACCGCGTGCTCAAAGCCGGCGGCCCGGCCATCCTGTTCGAAAAGCCGAAAGGCTTCGATGGCGTGTCCGGACGGGCGCGCATTCCGGTGCTGGCGAATCTGTTCGGCACGCCGCGGCGCGTGGCGCTCGGCATGGGCGAGGAATCGGTCGAGGCGCTGCGCGAGGTGGGCAAGCTGCTCGCGTACCTGAAGGAGCCGGATCCGCCCAAAGGGCTGAAGGATGCCTGGGACAAGCTGCCGGTGCTGAAGCAGGTGCTCAACATGGCGCCGAAGGTGCTCGACAGCGCGCCCTGCCAGGAAATCGTGTGGGAGGGCAAGGACGTCGATCTTTCCAGGCTGCCGATCCAGACCTGCTGGCCGGGCGACGCCGGCCCGCTGATCACCTGGGGCCTCACCGTTACGCGCGGGCCGCTGAAAACCCGGCAGAACCTGGGCATCTACCGCCAGCAGGTAATCGCGCCGAACAAGGTCATCATGCGCTGGCTGGCGCAACGCGGCGGCGCGCTCGATTTCCGCGATCACGGTCTGCATTATCCGGGCCAGCCGTTTCCGATCGCCGTGGCCCTCGGTGCCGACCCGGCCACCATACTCGGCGCGGTGACGCCGGTGCCGGATTCGCTCTCCGAGTATCAGTTCGCGGGCCTCCTGCGCGGAGCCAGGACCGAGCTGGTGAAATGCCTCGGCAGCGATCTGCAGGTGCCCGCGAGCGCGGAGATTGTCCTGGAGGGCGTGATTCACGCCGATGAAACGGCATTGGAAGGGCCCTTCGGCGATCACACCGGCTATTACAACGAGCAGGAGCGCTTCCCGGTGTTTACCATCGAGCGCATCACCATGCGGCGCGACCCGATCTACCACAGCACCTACACCGGCAAGCCGCCGGACGAGCCGGCGGTGCTGGGCGTGGCCCTGAACGAGGTATTCGTGCCGCTGCTGCAGAAGCAGTTCCCGGAGATCACCGACTTCTACCTGCCGCCCGAGGGGTGTTCCTATCGCCTTGCAGTGGTGAGCATGAAAAAGCAGTACCCCGGCCACGCCAAACGCGTGATGTTCGGCATCTGGAGCTTCCTGCGCCAGTTCATGTACACCAAATTCATCATCGTCACCGACGACGACGTCGATATCCGCGACTGGAAGGAAGTGATCTGGGCCCTGACCACGCGCGTCGATCCCGCGCGCGACACGCTGCTGGCGGAGCGTACCCCTATCGATTATCTGGACTTCGCCAGCCCGGTGTCGGGCCTGGGCTCGAAAATGGGCATAGACGCGACCAACAAGTGGCCGGGCGAGACGAGCCGCGGCTGGGGCACGCCGATCTCGATGGACGCAGACGTCAAGCGGCGCGTCGACGGATTGTGGCGCGATCTGGGGTTGTAACGGAGCCAGCGCGCGGTCGTTGACCAACTATATACGGCGTCTCAAATACCGTCGCATGCGACGAGCGGACTTGCGCGCTGCGCGCGCCAACCGTGTTTTCTGCGCGGATGAAAAGCGCATCCGCACAGAAAACACGGTTATGGTTAACACCAAACGCAGCGCGGGGGGTTATACAAGATCGCCGATTGTGCACGGACGTGCTTTTCATCCGCGCGCAATCGGCGATCCGCGCGGACGGTTTCTCGTCCGCGCAACATCGCAACCCTGCAACAACGGGGGCGCGATTTAAGTCGCCACGTATAACTACCTACCGCCGGCCGATCAGCAATCCGACCGCGACCCCGAGCAGGGCGGTGAAGCCGGCGACTTTCCAAGGATGCTCATGCACGTAGGCATCGGTCGTCTCCGCCGCCGCCCGCACCTGCTCGATCGCGACCTGCTCGAATTCCGCCAGCCGCGCTCTGGCATTGCGCAAATTTTCCTCGATCCGCGGCTGCAGCGCGGCCAGCTTTTCGCCCGATTGGCCGATCACGGCCTTGAGCAACTGTTCGGTGTCGGCGAGCACGGTACGCATATCCGCGACCAGTTTTTCGCGGGTGACGATTTGAAGTTCGGTGTCCATGATGGCTCCAGAGTGTCGTGTTGGGAACGATTCAATCGTAGCCCCTGGCATCTGTCGCAGTTTGATATTGGTCAAGCTGGGTCCAATAACGCCCTCGGAGCTCATTACGAAATGAGGGGATATCTCCCCTCATGCTCCCCTAATTCAGGGGCCGTTCCGGTAATTCTGTAACGGCCCCACTTAATGTTGGCGCCGCTCGCCGCTTTGGTAGACCCATTCCAGCAGCGCATCCTGCGCCGGCTGGCCCGCGGCGGCATTGGCGTGATTGATGAACATAACCACCACGCGGCGCCGACCGCGCTGATCCAGCACGTACCCGGCCAGGGTGCGCGCATCGCTGAGTGAACCGGTCTTGATATGCGCCTGCCCGGCAATGGACTCGAAACGCAGCCGGCGGCGCATGGTGCCGTCGTAGGCGACGAGCGGCAGCGAGGACATCAGCTCCGGCATCACGGCGCTGTGCCAGGCTTCCAGCAGCAACCTGCCCATGTTTCCGGCGCTGATACGCTCCTCGCGCGACAGTCCCGAGCCGTTTTCCAGGATGAGCTCGGGGAAGTCGAGTTTTTTCTCGGCCAGCCACGATTGCACTACCCGCGCCGAGCGGTCGCTGCGCCCAGGCAGTTTGAGCACTTCGGCGCCGAGCGTGAGAAACAACTGGCGCGCCATCACGTTGTTGCTGAACTTGTTGATGTCGCGCGCGAGCTCGGCATTGCTCGCGGATTCGCTCGTAGCGAGCAGCCTGGCGTCGGCAGGCACCGGCCCGTCCTTCCAGCCGCCGTCGATGGTTCCGCCCAGTTCCTCCCATAGCTGCCGGAACACGCCGTAGACGTAGTTCGGCTGCGCGAGCAGGCTCGCGTTCCAATAACGCTCGCCGCAGCTTGCGGGCATGCTGCCGGCGAAGTTCGCTTTGGCCGATGCGCCATTGCTTTGGAAGTCGGCCTTGATGCCGGCGCGCCAGTCGCCGCAGGCGCCGTCGGTGGCTCGCACTGCCGCGGCAAACTCGAGCCCGGCCGGCTTGGGCTCCGCGACGACGGTCACGGTTTTCTTGTTGGCGTCCGGCACGAACAGGAAGCGCACCGCCTTGAAGTTGAGCAGCAGCGCGTCAGGCCCGACGTTATAGGCGCGGAGCGGCTCGGCGTCGAATTTCGCCGGGTCATATTCGGCCGGCTCGAAGTAGCTGCGGTCGAGCACCAGATCGCCGCGGATCTCGCGCAGGCCCAGCGCGCGGAGGCGTCGCAGCAGCAGCCAGAAATTCTCCAGCGTGAGCTTCGGATCACCGTAGCCTTTTAGAATCAGATCGCCTTGGAGCACGCCGCCTTGCAGCTTGCCGCCGGCATAGGCCTCGGTCTTCCAGGTGTAGGTGGGGCCGAGCAGTTCCAGCGCGGCATAGGTGGTGACGAGCTTCATCGTCGAAGCAGGATTCATGGCTTGCGCGGCATTGTGGGCGACGAGCGGCTTGGCGCCATCGACGTCCTGCACGTAGGCAGCGACGCCGGACAAGGGGATATGGGCGCGCTTCAACGCCAGCTCGACCGAAGTGGGCAGGGACTGGGCACTGGCAACCTTCGCCGCAACGAGGAAGATCACCAGAACACGCAATATGAATGGTTGGAGTGGCATCACGAAGCACTGTTTTCGGCTGCCATGATACTTGAAGCCGTTGCCGTCTGAGCTTTAGCGGCGCGGCCTCGCGCATGCAGGCGTTCGGCGCGCGACGCAGGCACAAGCCTTGATCCGCTGGCGCAACGATTTCCCGTGACCAGCCCGCCCCGGCACGCCGGCGTTTCGGTTTGGAGTGACGCGCCACTTGAATTTTCCGGCGCTTGGCCCCATAATTAGCACTCGTTGGCATAGAGTGCTAACAGCCAGCGTCCGATTTTGGCTACTGACATCGAGTTAGTGGCTGCTAACTAACCATCTGTTCGGAGGAAATATTCATGAAAATCCGTCCTTTACACGATCGTGTAATCGTCAAACGCATTGAGGAAGAACGCAAGACTGCCGGTGGGATCGTCATTCCCGACAACGCCGCCGAGAAGCCGGATCAGGGCGAAGTGCTGGCGATCGGCACCGGCAAGGTGATGGACGACGGCAAAGTGCGCCCGCTCGCAGTCAAGGTAGGCGACCGCGTTCTGTTCGGCAAGTATTCGGGCTCCAGCGTGAAAATGGACGGGGACGAACTGCTGGTCATGCGCGAAGAAGACATCATGGGTGTCGTTACCCTCGAGTCCCGGCCCTCAACCAAGCGTTGATTTCGGGGGCAGCAAACAAAGAGGACACCTCTTTCTTCCGCCCCAACTCCACTACAAATTCTCAGGAGAAATTCGATATGGCTGCAAAAGACGTACGCTTTCATGATTCGGCACGTGCCAAGATGATCGTCGGTGTGAACATCCTGGCCGACGCCGTAAAAGCGACCCTCGGCCCGAAAGGCCGCAACGTGGTGCTGGAGCGCTCGTTCGGCGCCCCCACCGTGACCAAGGACGGTGTGTCCGTGGCCAAGGAAATCGAGCTCAAGGACAAATTCGAGAACATGGGCGCGCAGTTGGTGAAAGAAGTCGCCTCCAAGACCTCGGATGTCGCCGGCGACGGCACCACCACCGCCACGGTGCTGGCCCAGTCCATCGTCAAGGAAGGCATGAAGTTCGTGGCCGCCGGGATGAACCCGATGGACCTGAAGCGCGGCATCGACAAAGCCGTGGTCGCGATCACCGACGAACTGAAGAAGATTTCCAAGCCCTGCACCACCAGCAAGGAAATCGCCCAGGTCGGCGCCATTTCCGCCAATGCGGACTCGTCCATCGGTGATCGCATCGCCGAGGCCATGGACAAAGTCGGCAAGGAAGGCGTGATCACCGTCGAAGACGGCAAGACCCTGGTTGACGAGCTCGAAGTCGTCGAAGGCATGCAGTTCGACCGCGGCTACCTCTCGCCCTATTTCATCAACAATCCCGACAAGCAGATCACGCTGCTGGAGAATCCCTACGTGCTGCTGCACGACAAGAAGATCTCCAACATCCGCGATCTGCTGCCGGTACTCGAAGCCGTGGCCAAGGCCGGCCGGCCGCTGCTGATCGTCGCCGAAGACGTCGATGGCGAAGCGCTTGCCACCCTGGTGGTGAACAACCTGCGCGGCATCCTCAAGACCTGCGCCGTGAAAGCGCCGGGCTTCGGCGACCGCCGCAAGGCCATGCTGGAAGACATCGCCACCCTCACCGGCGCCACCGTGATCGCCGAGGAACTCGGCCTGACGCTGGAGAAAACCACGCTGAAGGAGCTGGGCCAGGCGAAGCGCATTGAAATCGCAAAAGAGAACACCATTCTTATCGACGGCGCCGGCGACACCAAGGCGATCGAAGCGCGGGTGAAGAATATCCGCACCCAGATCGAAGAGGCGACCAGCGATTATGACAAAGAAAAACTGCAGGAACGCGTAGCCAAGCTCGCCGGCGGCGTGGCGCTGATCAAGGTCGGTGCCGCAACCGAAGTCGAGATGAAAGAGAAAAAAGCGCGCGTCGAGGACGCACTGCATGCGACCCGCGCTGCGGTCGAGGAAGGCATCGTCGCCGGCGGCGGCGTGGCCCTGATCCGCGCCCGCTTGGCGCTGAAAAACCTGAAAGGCGACAACCACGATCAGGACGCGGGCATCAAGATCGTGATCCGCGCCCTGGAAGAACCGCTGCGCCAGATCGTCGCCAACGCCGGCGACGAGCCCTCGGTGGTGCTGAACAAGGTCCTCGAAGGCAAAGGCAACTACGGCTACAACGCCCAGACCGGCGAATACGGCGACCTGGTGCAGATGGGCGTGGTCGATCCGACCAAGGTTGCGCGCATTGCGTTGCAGAACGCGGCCTCGATCGCCGGCCTGATGCTCACCACCGATTGCATGGTGGCCGAGCTGGTCGAAGACAAGCCCGCGGGCGGCATGGGCGGTGGCGGAATGGGTGGCATGGGTGGCATGGGCGGCATGGGCGGCATGGATATGTGACGCAGACGTCCGAGAGCGGGGCCCTCTGGTGCCCTGCGATTGGAATCGTTGCTACTCGAAAAACCCCGCTTCGGCGGGGTTTTTTTTCGTGCGCTCGGCAGGACGCAGTTCTGCCGCATTCCTTGGCTAAGGCCCCCTTTTCCCCTTATAATGCGCCCTCCGTTTTCGCCACGAGTTTGTCCCTGTCTTCGCCGTGGTTGCAGTCTTTAGGATGGCCAAGTAGCTCAGTTGGTAGAGCAGCGGACTGAAAATCCGTGTGTCGGTGGTTCAATTCCACCCTTGGCCACCACCCCCTTTTACTCTATGGAAAAATGCCCTGAAACGGGCATTTTTTCGGCCGCACAAATTGAATGTCGGCGCGCGTTTAAATTTGACCAGCTCTGCGCGTTGAATTTTGACCAGGGGCTTTTGCCTGCCCGTCATAGGCTGGCCTGTGGATAAGTGTACCGTATTCGCTGGTTTTGACGTCCTCCCGTAGTTGTCGTTTCTCGTCTCGCGTGACCATGTACGTTCTGGCGGCGCGGGGGAAGCCGCGCAGGGCGTAGCCCGAAGCGGATTTCCCCGCGCGGCGATCGATCAGAATGGCTCGTCCTTCGCTGCTGTCTTGCGCTTGCTCTGCTCCCTGGCTTTGATTCGCGATTTCGCTGTCGCGCTGCTGTGGTGGAACCGATAGGACTCGTTGCCCGTCTCCACGATATGGCAGTGATGCGTCAGGCGATCGAGCAACGCCGTCGTCATCTTGGCATCGCCGAAGACGCTCGGCCATTCGGCAAAAGCGAGGTTCGTCGACAGGATGATCGAGGTACGCTCATACAGCCGGCTGATCAGATGGAAGAGCATCTGACCGCCGCTGACCGGGAACGGCAGATAGCCGAGCTCGTCGAGAATGACGAGATCGACGCGGACGAGCTGGTCGGCCAGCCGGCCGGGCTTCCCGGCGCGCGCTTCGGCCTCGAGCTGATTGACCAGGTCGATCGCGGTGAAGAACCGAACGCGCGCGCCGTTGCGCACGCAATTGGCGCCGATCGCTATCGATACGTGGCTCTTGCCGGTGCCGGTTCCACCGATCAGCACGGCGTTGCGCTGGGTCGTTAAAAAGCCGCCCTCGTGCAGCTCGCGCACCAGCCCCTGATTGACCGGCGAGACCGCGAAGTCGAACTCGGCGAGGTTCTTCATCACCGGGAAGTGGGCAACACCCATCCGGTAAGCGGTCGAGCGGGCGCGATTGTCGGCGAGCTGGGCGAGCAGCAATTCCCCGATGATGCGCTGAACCGAATGCTGGGCGCGCAGCCCCGCCGTAATCACCTCGTCCCCCGGGTCCGGCCTTCGGCCGGCCCGAGGACAGGCTCCGGCGGCGCGCATGCCTGCCAGCTTGAGCTGGCCCATCAGCTCGATGATCTTATGCCGCTCCATGGGTCAAGCACCCTCGGGGTAGGCCCAGGGGAATCGGGTGAAGTTGGTTAAGCGGCGATAAGGCTTGCGAGGAATTGATCGTCCCAAGCGGCGACCTTTCGTCTGAGGCGGAGGGAGTCTCTGCCCGGGGCTCTTCGGATGAGGTTGAGGGCCATGTGCTTGACGGTGGTGAAATTGGCTGGGGCGTGATCGGTTCGGACGCGGCATTCGTCGTCGCGAAAGATCATGTCCATGACCCAATGCAGGCTGTTCTCGACCGCCCAATGGCTGCGCACGATCGGCCCGATCTGGTGAGCGAGCAAGACCAGCGAGGTGATGTAGAAGCGGGTCTCTCGCTCGATCGCATTGCCGATCTGGCGGGTGCTCTCGACCATGACGACGCCGTTCAACCCCGGCCAGGCGTGGCGTTGCTGGAGCCATGCGACATCGTGGATGACGGTTGTGGTTCGGGTCTCGATGCGGCCGTGATCGCCGTCGATCGTCTTGTCTCGGCTGATCGTGGTGTCCTTGAAATCATTGGCTTTCTGCTCGGCGGCGAAGAGTTCGACGTCCGCGCGCAAGGTGCCTTGGTTGGCTTTGAGCGCGAGGACGTAATCGGCCTTCTTGTCGAGGATCTTCTGGGCGATGCCGCGCTGGCAGCCCATTGCGTCGATGGTGACCACAGCTCCCTCGATCGCCAGCATCTCCAGGAGCTTGGGAATGGCAACGATCTCGTTGGACTTGTCCGCCACCTTGACCTGGCCGAGGGCGAGACCCCACGGGACAAGCCCGTGGGCTGAAGGCTCACGGCGCGCGGCGAAGGCCGAGACCATGTGGATGGCGCCCTTGGCACCCGTCTTCTGATAGGACCGGCGCGATGTCTTGCCATCGATCGCGACCACACCGGCCGGCACGCCGATGAGGCCCGCTACCCAGGCGACAAAGCAGCGCTGGAACGCCTCGGCATCGAGCGTGGCGAGGATATCGCCGAGATGATCGTGGGACGGAGTGCCATCGCGAAACGGCTTGAACCGGCGAAGCAGATCGAGCTTCTTCTCGCCGAACCGCGCGATATCCACGAACGTCTCCGCCCCGGCCAACACCGCCAGCAGGCACAGCAGCACCACCGGGGCCAAGCGGATACACCACCTTCGCTCGCTGCCGCGGGTCCGGCAAATCCTCGAAATACCTCAAAAACACAACCGTTTCGCTGAACGCTCCGCCATCCGCCGCCGTGCCCGCCATCCTCGTCCTCCGCTTATCCAGTCAGAGGACAACCACAGATTCAGCACGTCAGCCGTTTGTCACGAAACTTCCTTCACCCGATTGCCCTGGGGGTAGGCCTCTTCGGCCGACGGGTTACGCAGCTGGTCGTAGCGGGCGCAATCGGCCACCGGCTCGATCGCCAGCGCCAACGCCGTCGGGGTTGCGACCGCAGGGGGCGGATCGGCATCGCGCTGCCGCGCCAGGATGTTGAGCACGACATCGCGGCCGAACAGCCCAGCCGCGAGCGCCTCGGCACAGGCCGCCTCGACGGCGTCGAGCCCGGCCTCGGCAACCTCCGTCAGGATATCGACGAACTGGCGGTCGCCGTCGTCATGGCCGGCCAGCCGCCGCCGAATCTGCGCCAATGCCGGCGGCAGATCCCAGTTGCGGAACGGGTCGCCGTTGCGCAGCGCGCCGGGCTTCCTGGCCAGCACCGGCAGGTAATGCCAGGGGTCGTAGGCGGTCTGCCCGCGGCCGAAGCGGCGGGCATGCTCTCCGACGATCTCCCCGTCGCACCAGACGACGACGCGGTCGGCATACGCACGCAACTGCGCGGTGCGTCGCGCCGCCTTGACCGCGACGCTGTAGCGGTTGTGGTCGAAGCGTACCAGGCTGCTCTTCGACACCGTGACATCGACCTCGTGGAAGCCGTCGAAGGGTCCGCGGTACGCGATCAGGCTCGCTCGCTCGGCCTGGAAGACCTCCCATACGGTCTTGTCGCTCTGCTCGGGATGCGCGCTCGCGTGCGCCTCAGCCAGGCAGCGCGCCTCCAGCCAGGCATTGAGCTCGTCATAATCGGCAAAGTGCAGCCGGGGCGTGAACAGATGCTCGCGCGCATTGCCGACCTGGTTCTCGACCTGACCCTTCTCCCAGCCCGCCGCCGGCGTGCAGGCCACCGGCTCAACCAGGTGATGCGTGCACATCTGCTGGAACCGCCGATTGAAAATACGCTTCTTGCCGATGAACACGGCATCCACCGCCGTCTTCATGTTGTCGTAGATGCCGCGCTTGGCAGCACCCCCAAACAGTTGGAACGCCCGCTCGTGGGCGTCGAACACCATCTCCTGCGTCTCGCGCGGATAGGCCCGTATCAACGGCATGCGGCTGTGACAGAGCCGGACATGGGCGGCCTTGACCGTCGTCGTCACCCCGCCCAGAACCACCACTTCGTGCGACCAGTCGAACTGATAGGCCTCGCCCGGCGCGAACCACAGCGGGATGAACACCCCGCCCTGCTGCGAGCGCTCCCGGCGCCAGGCCCGCACATGACGCTGCACGCTGTCATAGGCGCCCCGGTACCCCTCGGTGCGAAGCAACTCGAATAACCGACGAGCCGTCAGCCGCTCCCGCGCCGGGCGCTTGCTGTTGGCCTCCAGCAAGCCATCCAGCTGAGCGACAAACTCGCCCAGTCGAGGCTGTGGCTGAACCTGCCGATCGTAGCGAAACTCCGTCGACGATCCCCGGGTCGCCTTGCGCACCGTCTTCCGCGAAACCCGCAGCTCCCGAACGATCTGGCGGATCGGCTTCCGATCAACCAAAAACGCCCGCCTGATCCGACCAATCGTTTCCACCGTTACCATCCCAGCCCGCTCCCCCCGTCACAACCAGAGGGAGCATTCGATGATTCGCCAGGTGGGTCCCTATTGGACGCTGATCACCCCCCAAGCCGGGTCACTCTTCCACGCTGTTTTCCAGTCCCGACCTGCGGTCTCCAAAGCCGGCGCGCGCAGCGGCGGTCAAGGAGGCCCGAAGGGCATCGCGTAGCGGCGCGCAGCGTCCTTGACGGGCGCGAGCACGACGGCACCCTCGCGGCAGGCGAACGGCAATGCCATCTCCAGACCTCGGATCGGCGCACTCACCAACGCTGCCCCACTACGGCCGCCCTGCATCGGCCGCGAGCGACAGGAATGGCGGATGCGCGCCATTTAGACGCGGATTTTCGCCGCCGCTAACATCTGAGGGTGGGGATTGGTGCTCTCCCTGGCACGCGCTCACCCTATAGCTGGCGCGTGCCAGGGCGCTGTGGCCCACGAGGGCCAGTCTTTATTGTTGGGCTTCTGCCTCGAGCTTGGCTTTCCGGGCGCGGCTCTGGCCGAGGCGATAGCTGTCGGCGTTCATCTCGAGGATGCTGACGTGATGTGTCAGCCTGTCGAGCAGCGCGCCGGTCAAGCGCTCGGAACCGAAGGTCTGGGTCCACTCGTCGAATGGCAGATTGCTGGTGATCAGCGTGGCGCCGCGTTCATAGCGTTGCGAGATCAACTCGAACAGCAACTCGGCGCCGGTTTTGCTGAGCGGCACGAAGCCCAGTTCGTCGATGATCAGCAGCTTGTGGCTGACCAGCTGCTTTTGCAGGCGCAACAGCCGCCGCTCGTCTCGGGCCTCCATCAACTCATGGACCAGGGCGGCGGCGGTGGTGAAGCCGACGGCGAGACCCTTCTGACAAGCGGCCAGCCCTAAGCCCAGGGCGACGTGGGTTTTGCCCGTGCCGCTCGGCCCGAGGGCGATGACGTTTTCCCGCCGCTCGATCCATTCGCACCGGGCCAGTTCCAGCACCTGCATCTTGTTGAGGCTGGGGATCGCCTTGAAGTCGAAGCTGTCCAGACTTTTGACCGCGGGAAACTTGGCGGCCTTGATCCGGCGCTCGATCATCCGCCGTTCGCGATCGATCAGCTCCAGTTCCACCAGCCGGGCAAGGAAGTGAACATGATCCAGCCCCTCGGCGGCGCACTGCTGGGCCACCTTGTCGTATTCCCGCAGGACGGTCGGCAGCTTCAGCGTCTTGAGGTGATCAGCCAGAAGTAGTTTGGGGGCGTCGGTCATGCGGCATCCCCCGACACCAGGCACAGGTAACTGGCGGCCGAGGTCTTGCCGACATTGGCGCGCGGCAGATAGGGATAGACCTCAAGGTCAAGCTTCGGCGGGCGCTGCTCAACTTGGCACAGAACGAGGTGCTTGATGGCGTCAAACCCCACCGCGCCCATACGCAGCGCGTTTTTGACCGCGACATGGAGGTCTGCCATCTCGAAGCTCTCCAGCAGCCGCAGAACCTGAACGTATTCCCGGCGGCCGGCCTTGATCATCCGCGCCTCCATCAAGCGCCGCAGGGTCTGGAACTCCGCGGGCAGGTCCCATTTGGCCAGCGGCGCCGCCTGATCCAGCGCGCCGATCTTGTTCTCCAGCAGGGGCAGGTAATGGACCGGGTCGAAGACCATGTCCTCGCGGTCATAGCACCGGGGATGGCGGGCGATGATCTCCCCGCGGCAGCCGATCACGACCTGATCGACATAGCCCCGTACCCAGACATCGCGATGGCCATAGGCGACGGGCACCGAATAATCGTTGGTCTTGTAGCGGACCAGCGCCTGTGAACTCACCTGTCCTGTCGCCTGATCGCAGGCATCAAAGGGGACAGGCGGCAGCTCCGCCATCGCCTGCAGATCCCGCTGGAGCCGCTGTCCGATCGTCTCGGTATGGCCCCGCAGGATGTCCGCCTGACGCTTGCGGCATTGCGCCTCCAGCCAGGCGTTGAAATCGTCCCAGGACGCAAACCGCGGCAGCGGCACCATGAAGTTGCGTCGGGCCCAGCCGACCAGACCCTCGACGCTGCCCTTGTCGTTGCCCTTGCCGGGACGGCCATAGCGGTCTTGGATTACGTAATGCGACAGGAACCCGCTGAACAGGCGGGCGCGTTTGCGTGCGCCATCGGGCAGGATGCGCGCCACCAGGCATCTGTCGTTGTCGTAGAGCACCGACTGCGGTACCCGGCCGAAGAAAGCGAAAGCATGAACGTGGCCATCGACCCAAGCCTCGGCCGTTGCCGCTGGATAGGCCCGAAGGTAACTCGCATCGCTATGCGGCAGGTCGAGCGCGAAGAAGTGCGCTTTCTGCTCGATCCCGCCGATCACCACCAGGGCTTCGCCGAAATCAGCCTGGGCGTGGCCAGGGGCGTGGTGCAACGGGACAAACATCTCCCGCCCACGGCGCTGCTGATCGCGCACGTAATCCTTGACGATGGTGTAGCCGCCGGTGAACCCGTGCTCCTCCCGCAGCCGATCAAAAACCCGCTTGGCCGTGTGACGCTGCTTGCGGTGCTGGCCAACATCATCACCCAGCCACTGCTCGATGATCTCGCTAAACCCGTCCAGCTTCGGCCGCTTGATCGGCGCCGTCCGCCGATACCCCGGCGGTACCGAATAGCTCAGCATCTTCTTCACGCTCTCGCGCGAAATCCCAAAATGACGCGC
>Ga0097691_1002035_pt1 | contig 14108 bp, 16 predicted proteins | sample NGESurdeep072012_8_FD_72858 | JGI IMG/M metagenome (GOLD analysis project Ga0097691, IMG submission 72858) | Arctic peat soil microbial communities from Barrow, Alaska - NGEE Surface sample 210-1 deep-072012 | ecosystem: Environmental > Terrestrial > Soil > Wetlands > Peat ...
CGCTCCGTATGGATTGGCGAAGAAGATGCTGTTGGTTCAGGCGCAGGCGTATCGCGAACAATACGGCTTCAACGCGATCTATCTTCTGCCGGTGAATTTGTACGGTCCGCGCGATTCATTCGATCCGTCGAAGTCGCATGTGATTCCGGCGCTGATCAAGAAGTGTCTCGACGCGGTCGCGACGCGCGCACCGCGCATCGAAGTATGGGGTACGGGCGCCGCAAGCCGCGAGTTCCTGTTCGTCGAGGATTGCGCGCGCGCAGTCGTTCTCGCGACTGCAAGGTACAACAAACCCGAGCCCGTGAATCTGGGCGCAGGGATGGAAATCAAGATTCGCGACTTGGTCACGCTGATCGCGCGCCTGACCGGCTTCAAGGGCGAGATCGGGTGGGAGGCGAGCAAGCCCGACGGACAACCGCGGCGATGCCTGGATGTATCCCGCGCCGAGCGCGAATTCGGCTTCAGCGCGTCCACGGACTTTGAGACCGGGCTGCGGCGGACGATCGAATGGTACCGGTGCGAGTCCCAAATCAGGGCGGCTTCATGACGGCCAGCCAGTGGTGAAAGGAATTATAATAAGGCGCTGACCCCCGGGCGCTCCTGGAGTAGTTCAGTTTCGGCGTTGCGGCGGCGCCGCCCCACATGATGAAGATCATCGCCCCATTGATTTTCCAATCGAGCATGATGAAGCGGCCAATTGGAACCAATTCCCTGCTTATTGCCTTTATCGTCTCCGCGATTGTCGTCTGATGCGAATCGTCTATCTGGGAATTAACTACTGGCCTGATGAGACCGGAATCGCTCCCTTTGCGACCGGTCGCTGTGAGTATTTGGCTGCGCGTGGCCACGAGGTAATTGCCTGCACGGCGCCGCCATACTACCCGCAGTGGCGCGTCCCGCGGCCCTATCGCGGGCGCTTGCTGGGCCGTGAGCAGCACAATGGCGTTACCATTCTGCGCTCGTGGCTCTACGTCCCGCGCCAGCCGAGCGCCGCGCGGCGCATCATGCATGAGGCTTCTTTCATTGCATCGTCCTTCGTAAATGCCTGCTTGCGTAAGCGCCCCGATCTGCTGTTCGTGACCTCGCCGCCACTTGGGCTCGCGGCGAGCGCAATCGCCTTGAGCCGCATTTGGCGAGTGCCCTACGTGTTTCATGTGGAAGACTTGCAGCCTGACGCAGCGGTGGATCTGGGGATGTTGCAACCGGGGCGCATTGCCAAGGCCCTGTATCGGCTCGAGAGGGCGGCCTACCGCAACGCCGCGCTGGTCTCGACGCTGACCGAGACAATGCGTCAGCGGATAATCGCCAAAGGGATTCCGCCCGAAAAAGTGACTTTGTTCTCCGGCTGGGTTGATCCCCAGTTGTTCCTGATATCGCCGGTGACCGCTTCCCCGGCACCTCGTGAACTGGTCGTTGCCCACTTCGGCAATATGGGCGTCAAGCAAGGGCTCGATGTGGTTCTCGCCGCGGCGCGTATCACCGCCGACAATCGCCAGATTCGCTACCTGCTGGTTGGGGACGGCGCCGCCAGACCTGCCTTGGAGGCGCAGGCGGCCTCGATGGGCCTGACCAACCTCCAAATCCTGCCGTTGCAGCCGCAGGAGCGCTTTCTGGAATTGCTCGCGGGCGCCGGCGTTTGTCTCGTGACGCAGCAAGCGAATGTAGCCGATATTGTATTCCCTTCAAAAGTCCTGACCCTGCTTGCCGCTGGGCGGCCTGTGGTTGCCTCGGTCAGCGCCGCCAGCGAAGTTGCCCGTGTAGTAGTCGAGGCGGGGGCTGGGAGAGTCGTACCTGCTGAAGACGCCGGCCAACTGGCTTCGGCAATTGTCGAATTGTGGCAATCGCCAGCACGATTGGCGGCCATGAGTGCCGCTGGTCGCGCCTATGCTGCCGTGCACTGGAAGCGGGAGACAGTGCTGAAGGAGCTTGAAGCCGGGCTCCTCGGAATTGCCAATAGGAGATCTCGCGCGGCAGGATCTGCCACTGTAAGCGCAGCAGCTGACCAAGGTGAAATACAGACTTAAGTTTACTTCAACCCGGAGCATGCTTTTGAGACCGCAGCCCTGCCACAACATGTCAGAGTCCGGGCCTGAACAAGAGGAAAAACGGGTCACTCACGTGGTGGGGCCCTTTTCACGCCTTGGAGAACGGCTGCGCTCCGGAAGAGTCAGCGTTTTGTGGGTCCACGGCTACGCCCGCCCACAGGATTCGCTCGACGAAAAGCCTGGAGCGGATCAACTAGCCTGAACATGAAACCCGACGTACAGCGATTGCATTCCAGATTCTACGACTCTGTGCCCTCATGGGTTAACGGAACGGAGCGCTTTGCTTCGAGCGTCAGAAAATACCTGGACCCGCGCATGATGGTGTTGAACCTTGGCGCCGGACCGGGATCCGGCTGGCTCCACTTCGATCGCGAGGTTAACCGCGTTGTCGGTCTGGATCCCGACAGCGCGATTGGATGCAATCAAAGGCTGACATACCGGGTTCGTGGTATAGCCGAAGCGCTGCCGTTTCGCGACGAAGCCTTCGACTTGGTCTACATGGATTGGGTTGTTGAACACTTGCCGTCGCCAAAACAGATGGCAAACGAGGTATACCGGGTACTCAAGCGGGATGGCAGGCTCCTCTTCCGTACCGGTAACCTGTTCCACTACAGCTATGCAATCGCCTGCCTTACCCCGCACTGGTTCCATAAAATTCTGTTGAATGGGAATAACGACACTGATCGGTACCGGACCCATTATCGCATGAACACGGTGAGATCTGTACGCCGTGTGATGGAAGCGGTGGGATTCGTCGAGGATGAGTTGACTATGATGGAGCCGGATCCGGCCTATGTGTGCATGAGCAGGCCAACCTTTCTGGCTGGAGTGGCTTACGAGCGTTTGGTTAACCGCTTTGAAGTTCTCCGACCGATAAGGGCAAACATTTTAGGGTGTTTCCGCAAGCCCGCCTACCAAGCTCGCGAATTTGACTCAAATCGATGCAATACTGCAGTGACCGACCTCAGCGCCCGAAGGCCAAGGCTATTCTGACCAATGTGGGCTCAATCGTTTGCGGCGCCATGCGCTTAGCCGCGCGATATTGAGGGCGATGGACGTCCCCATTTGGGCGAAGCTTCCGGGCGTGGACCGGAAAACCAAGGTGCGGCTCGTGCGCCACGCCAGGTCATCTATTCTTTCCGGCGGAGTGAGACCAGGTATTTTGCGCTGTTTTGCGTAATCAGACGACAATTTGGGATTGAATCGTTCTGGGATGTCGGAGCAAGTGTCGGTTACTACAGTTGGCTCACCAAGAGCATCTAGGCGGAGGTCCGGATGCTCGAGCCCGATCCCGACAACTTGGCGGGGGCCGAAATGATGGAATTGGGCGCTTTCGTGCTTAAGAACCTTATTCGTTTCGATCTCCTCCTTTACTGCGAGCGATCGCCTTTACGGCTCGTGACCATACCCTGCTGCGGATTGCTGGTCCGACCGATGGACTGACGCAGCCATCAGCAGTCGTGAAGAGCGCAAGACTCGATCTATGCTGAACGCACAACGCACGCTTCTTCAACAGGCGGTGGCATTGTTCGACGCGATCACCCTGACCGTGTCGTTCGCGGCAGCCTATTTTCATCGTCAATTGGGTCTTCGCGAGGCGCTTCAGTGCTTCCGCATATATCTGGCTCTTGGGCGCAATCATTCCGATTTGGATTGCCGGTCTCTCAATCAGCGGCCTCTATCGGGCGGTTTCTTACGGCCACGTTCAGGGGTTTGCTTAGCCGGCTGATCGAGGTCCAGGCCATGTCCGCGATGGTACTGCTCAGCAGGTTGTTCATGACGAAGTCCGAGGCCACCTTCCCTTCGGTCACCCGCCGATGCTGGTAGCACGCCGTACTGTTATGCGCGAGGCGGTCGCCGCCGCCGACACGGCTACGGTCGTCGTGGCATTTGCCGCGTCGTGGTGGGTGCGCACTGCTGTTTTCGGCTCTGCCATGCCTCCGTTTGAGAACTATCTGTGGCTGTCGTGGGTAATCGTTCCGGCGTGGCTCGGAAGCCTGTGGTTTTGCGGCCTGTACGATTCGTCGTCCTACGCCTCGCTCACACGGCTTCTGGGGCGGCTCGGGCGTGCGCAGGTGATCGCGGGGATGCTTCTGCTCAGTACGATGTACCTGACGAAATCGGAAGCGGTCAGCCGCATCCTGATTCAGGTGTTTCTCGTGGCGAGCTTCGTGCTGCTCTGCGCCGAGAAGCTCGCGGTGCGCGCCACAATCGAGCGGCGCCGCCGCTCGGCCTTGCACCTTCCGCGCGTGCTACTGGTCGCGACCCCGGCCGACGTCGCACGCTATCTCGACCTGGTCGCGCGCCACGCCTCGATGACCACCCAGGTAGTCGGGATTCTGTCGCCAGCCAGCTCGTCCAACGGCGCGCCGCCCGCTGATTCGTATCCTCCGATCCTCGGCTCGCCCGCGGATCTCGACGCCGTGCTCCGCAACCACGTGGTTGACGAAATCGTCGTGACCACCGCGCCCGATCGCGCCGTGCTTCGCCGGATGGCCGACACGTGCGCGGCGCGCGGGATCGTGATGCGCATGATGGTCGATGTGCCGCCCGCCACTGTTGGTGCTTGGCGCGCTGACGATTGCGGCGAGGGCGCCTTCTTCCTCACGCTCGCGGCCATCCCCCACGACGCGCTGCAACTCGCCCTCAAGCGCGTGCTCGACGTCACCGGCGCGCTGGCTGGCCTGATTCTCGCCGCCGTCGTGTGGCTGATCTTCGGCTGGCGCATCCGCCGCGAGACAGGCGCCTCGGTTCTGTTTGCCCAGCAACGCGCCAGCCACAACGGGCGGCGCTTCACCCTCTACAAGTTCCGCACGATGTACGCTGACGCCGAGCGCGGCCTCGGCGAACTCCGCGCGCACAATCAGATGAAAGGCCCGATGTTCAAGCTGCGCGACGATCCCCGCGTCACCGCCACCGGGATGCTCCTGCGCCGCCGCCATCTCGACGAACTCCCGCAGTTCTGGAACGTGCTCAAGGGCGAGATGAGCCTGGTCGGCACGCGTCCGCCTACCGACGACGAGGTCGCCACCTACGAAGAGCATCACCATCGCCGCCTAAGCATGAAACCGGGCCTGACCGTCCTCTGGCAGTTGAACGGCAATCATGGTGTGAGCGACTTCGAGGAGGTCGTCCGCCTCGATTGCGAGTACATCGAGCACTGGTCGCTATGGCTCGATCTGCGCATAATCGCGAATACCGTCACGAAGGTGCTCCGTGGCGACGGCTGGTAGCCCGCGCGCGCCTGCGGCGCTGCATCGGGGACCATTCGACGATGAATCACGAAGAATGCATCTAGCGCGGATATCACCGCGCCGGGGCCGATGAGCGGATTCGGAGGATGAAACTTCGCACCACATGGCGCGCGCTCAGCGGCACGAAATCCTTCGGCGGCGCCAAATATGTCCAACTATTCTACTACGGGGCGATAAGGAACGCTGCGATTGCCTTGGCAGACGAAGCCGCTCGGTCCCCTTCACGCTAATTAACTGGAAGGTACAGGGGTCTGACAGCGGTTCGCGGGTGGCGAGTTCGAGCTTCGGAATGAGCGACCATCGCTTTCGCATCATCCAGTCGGCCGCCGGTATCGGTCTCCTTTCGTTGGCGAGCCCGGTCACCGGATTCGTGGTCGAAGTGTGCCTTGCGCGGCTGGCCGGGGTCTCCGCGTCGATCGATGCTTACCGGGTGACCTCGATGGTGTTGAACTTCGGCGCTCAGATCTTTTTCGGCGCTGTCACAATCCAAGTACTGGTGCCCCTGCTCTGCGGATACCACTTGAAAGCGCGATATGCGGAAGGTCGCCGCACAGCGCTCCTGTTCGGTACGATTCTTTCATTACTGCTGACGCCTGTAATCTATCTGACCTTCGCCAAGTCTCGAGATGTGCTGCTTCTGCTCGCACCGGGCATCAACCAGAACGCGCTCCAGGATGGTTCGACTCAACTGCGCGCGTTCACTTTGGCGCTCCTGCCGATGCTGTGGAGCGGCGTGCTGGCCGCGTATCTGCAAGCGCGACAGGTCTTCTGGGTCACGGCGCTCGGGCAGTGTTTCAACAATACTATGGTGATCGTGCTCCTTCTCCTGACGAACCGTGTCAGCACGTCGCTTGGGGCGGGGAATATGCTCGGCTTCGGTGGAATGCTGCTTCTGCACTGGCTATATCTGGCGAGATGGCGCAAGACCGATGCAGTTGCATCGAGCTGGCGCGAGCCTTTGATCCAGACCCGGAAGGCGCTCTGGCTCGCGGTGCCGCCCCTGTTGGCACTGCTGCCGCCGCTGATTGCCTCGGTCGTGGTGGTTCGTGCGCTCAGCCGTGGACCGCACGGCACGTTGGCGGAATGTGGATTTGCCGGCCGCCCGCTACTCGCAGTCGCATTGCTGCCCATGGTGATGAATACGATCCTGTTGCCGCGCTTGAGCGAGGCGAGGAACGCCAATACTGAGGCTTTTCTCTATCTGATTCGGCGGGCGCTTCGACTCACGTTGCTCCTTACGCTTCCACTGATGGGCGTGCTGCTCGTGCTCAGGTACCCGTTTGTGCAAGCACTTTTCGGCTCCCGCGTGCTTGGCCAATCTGCTTTGCGAAATATCGCTTTGTACTTCGGAATCCTACTGCTCAGCGCCCCGGGGGCGAGCTTGAGCGGCATGCTGTCGCAAATCAGCGCGTCACTGCAAGATACGCGCGCGGCTTCACTTGGCACTCTTCTGACGGCCGTCTTAACGATGGTCCTCGTTCCATTTGCGGCGCGTTGGGGCGGTCCCTCCGGTGTCATTGCGGTTCTCGCCCTGATGAGTTGGGTGATGTGCGGGTGGTTAACGATATATCTGAAAATCGTGCACGGTCTGCGTCCGTGGAGCAGGCTGGGAGGCGAAGTCATGACCGTCGTTGTAGTCGCGCTGGCCGCAGGACTTTCTGCATACGCGACGCATTCGTATCTGCTCGACAGGGTGGGCATGTCGCAGGTTGCGGCGCTAGTCGATGTGGTCGCTTCTGGCGGAGTCGGTGCCGTGGTCGCCTATGCGGCGGGACTGTGCCTTGGGCTCGAGGAAATGCGGGAGGCATCGCTGTTCCTGCGCTGGCAGGCGGGGCGTCTCCTATCAATACCCCAGCGTGGCTAGACCGGAGGCCATTTCTTCGAGCCGCAAACAATACACATCACTGATGGTTTGCGGTAGGCAATTTCCTGCGGTGCGAAGGATCGCACGAGGCTTCTTCTATATCAGAATACGGTTGATCCCACCGATCTGGGTGCACGCGTGAACGAAAATTCAGTCACGCTGACCGAACGTACTATCGGGGGTGTGCACCAAGCGTTAATTTCCAGGGCGATGCGCCTGAAAATTGGGGCAGATGAACCGATCCTCGATATAGGATGTGGAACCGGTGCATGGCTGAGTCGATTGGCCGATGTCGGATATACGAACCTTTATGGTGTCGACCGTGACCTCGGATCTGTCGGCTTCGGCGCTGCGACATATGATAGTGTCGATCTTGACACGGCGACGCATCTTAGTTTCAAGGTTAATAGTTTCAAGCTAATCACTGCGATTGAAGTGCTAGAGCATCTGGTGAATCCCGGCAATTTTTTCACGCTGGTGTCACGCTATATGTCCCCGGATGGATATCTCCTGGTTACGTCTCCAAACATACATTCAATAATATGTCGATTGCGCTTTCTAATTACTGGAAAACTCAAGCAGTTTGATGACAAGGGAGACCAGACGCACATCTACCCCGTCCTGCTGACCTCTCTTGAAAGACTGTTACCCAGATACAATCTGTCTATCGCCCAACGATGGTGCTTTCCTGACAACGGCAGTAGCCCCACAACGGTGTCTCGTTCTCTTCGCGTTTCTGGTGCACTTCTGCGTCGCATACTGCCGGAACCGATGGCGGGCGACGTCATGTGCCTTTTGATTACGAGAGTCCGGGGACACGATTGAACATTTAGACAGTCGAGTGAAAATACTGTTGTCATCTTATTCATTCGCACCAGCCGTGGGTGGCTTGGAGACGGTGTCGCATCTCTTGGCTCGAGAGTTCCAAGCTCTCGGTCACCAGGTCATCGTCGCGACAGAAACCAGTGCGCTCCCGAGCGGCGAAGCTGAAAGATCATTTGAAGTGTACAGGAGGCCCACTGCAAGTGTATTGGCGAGATTGGTGCGCTGGTCAGACATTTCTTTTCACAACAATATCACCCTGTCCGGTGTCTGGCCTTTGCTTTCAATTACTCGACCGTGGGTGATCGCGCACCAAACTTGGTTGCCTGACTTGGGCGAACCGGCTGGACTAAGAGGACGATTGAAACGACTGATGCTGCGCCTGGCAGCAGCAAATGTCTCCATTAGTCGAGCCATCGCCGATTCGCTGAATGTCTCATCTGATGTAATTGGTAATCCATATGACGACTCGGTCTTTGTGCGCCTGAGTCATATCGAGCGAGTTGCCGACTTGATTTATGTCGGCAGGTTGGTGCCGGACAAGGGAGTTGACGTGATGCTTCGTGCCTTGGCGATACTGGCCAGCCAGGGGAAGCGGCCGGTTACCACGATAGTCGGCGATGGGCCAAGCAGAGCCGAACTGGAAGCGATGACCGCGAGATTGGGCCTAAGCGGGAATGTAACCTTCGTCGGGACCAAAATGGGCGGCGCGCTTGCGGAGCTGCTGAACCAACACAAGATCATGGTCGTTCCGTCCAAGTGGGAAGAACCCTTTGGGATCGTCGCCTTGGAAGGGATCGCCTGCGGCTGCATGGTTCTCGCGGCGCGCAGCGGAGGATTGCCAGAGGCCGTCGGGCCATGTGGGAAGATTTTTCTTAAGAACGATCACGCAGCTCTGGCGGACGATCTGGCGCTCTTGCTCAGCCGCCCGGAACTCATGGCGCCATACAGGGCTCAGGCGGGGGAGCACTTGTGCAAGCATTTTCCGCAGGTGGTGGCGGAGCGCTATCTGGAAGTCTTCAGGCGGGCACTGAGTGATCGCGGTGAGAAACCGGAATTGTGAACTTGCGATCGGCACGGGCGCGCCGCGCGCCGCCGTTGTCGGAGGGGCAAGCAGTGGACTCGGCCACAGATAATTGGGGGTTGCAGCCCGTGCAGGGGGCCGGGGCCGATTTTGAAAGGCCTTTCGAGGATTATGCAGGCCCACTGTGGATAGAACGGCTGGAACACGAGCGGACTCGTCAGCGCCTGTGCAGCATCGTCATCGTCATCTACTGCCTGCTTATCCTCGAAGGCGGGCTGCGAAAATGGGTGGCGCCATCGTACGAAAGGCCCCTGTTCTTCATTCGGGACCCGTTCGTAATCTGGATTTATGTGATCGCGTTAACCAAGGGCTTTTGGCCCCGGCTAACCTTTATGTTCTGGTGCGGTCTGGCGCTCAGTCTCCTGGCGCTCGGTTCGATAGTAGTGCATGCCGGATCGGTCCCTCTGGTAATCATGGCATACGGCTGGCGGAACTATTTCGCCTACCTGCCGCTGGCGTTTATCATCGGCGAACAGTTTACCGCCCGCGAATGGTCCAGGATCGTCAAGTTCACTTTTTTAATAGCGGCGCCGGTCGCCCTCTTGTGTGTCATCCAGTCCGTTTCATCGGTCACATCTCCAATAAACGCGGGATTCGGGAACACACCGGACGATATGTTCGTGCCCCTTGGGGTTGTAGGACATATAATGCGGGCCAGCGGTACGTTTTCCAGCACCGCTGGCTTGACCGAGTATGTCGGCAGCCTCTTTGCGCTGATTCTCTGGGTTCTGATGGGACGCGGGACGCAGCCTCGCGTTAACGCGAAGCTGGCGTTCGCGACTCTGGCGGCTGTGACAATACTGATTACTTGCGGAAGTCGTGGGGCTTTCGTTCTAGTGCTTGTGCTGCTGGTGGGAGCGACGGCGCTCCTGATTATGGAGCACAACGTCAGGCGTGCGCTGTCGCTGTGGGCAGTGGGCATCGCGCTTGCCGCGCTAACTATTATCGGTGGGCTTATATTCACGCGACAGAGTAGTGCTTTGATTGAGCGGGTCCACGGCACCGCAGAAAAAGACTCTCCGTATAGCTTCGGACTGGTGAATCGCTCCCTGTCGGATTTCACCCATTTCGCGACCTTCATGCCGCAGGTGGACGTGCTTGGGAACGGCTTGGGTTTGGGCGGCAATGCTGCGAACATAGAAAAGCTTCAGGGCAACTTGCCAGAGGCCGAAGATGACTGGTCAAGGAACATCGTTGATTTGGGGCCGGTGCTCGGCCTGCTTTACATCATTTATCGGATCGCATTCGTTGCGTGGCTTGTTCGGGGCGCCGCGAGAGCCAGCCGCTTGTACGACGATCCCCTGCCGGTGCTTCTAATCAGCTTCATCGGCATCATCCTGCTGTACGGCCAGATCACGGGGCAGGGCAGTATCAATTGCTACGGCTGGTTGTTCGCGGGCTTCTGCATGGCCGCCAACGCTGGGCGCCTGACGGAATCAGGCCCGGAGACTCCTGGCGCCAACGGCGCCTATGGCGCGATGCCTGGCGCACGCGGCACGGTATGGTCGCTGCAATATGCAGTACGCGAGAAATGACACATGGTGTTGTCTTTGGCTTTGCCATTTGGCGCGCGTGAACGGATTCGAAGGATTTCGCCAGGTCGCGAATGATTTATTCGCATCCGGCGCGTTGCGAACGGATCAATCATCAGCATGAAAGTCAATTTGGCGGTCTGCGGTAAGTTTCACTACCACAACTATGTGAAATATCTGGCTTCCCTGGGCATCTTGAACAGATTTTACTACTCACACAAGCTCAGCACGGATGCCGCGGCGCTAGGAATTAACAAGGAACAGGCAGTCAATCTATGGGCCAAGGAGTATCTCCTTGGAATACACTGCCGGCTGACGCGAGGGCGTCTGGTGCGGGAAATGTATGTTTGGTACGCCAATTTATGGCAGGCCGGCGTACTCAGGCGTTGGGATCAATGTGACCTGCTTCATCTGATGCTGGATGGAACGGGAATCACCGTTGCGAAGCGCGCTAGGAGCGAAGGCAGCGTTGTGGTTGCAGAGCCGGTCAACCAACACATAGAGGCGGCCAACGCCATTGAGGAGGAAGAGCGGGAGGCTCTTGGACTCAAGCGAACGGGTGGGTTGCGCCGCGTTGAGCTACGCCAGATGGAGGAGACCGCAGAGTCCGCTTTCCTCCTTGCGCCGTCACGGATTGTGCGCGACTCGTTCGTGAAGCGAGGATACGACGCACGTAAAACAGCGGTTCTGCCCTACGGCGTCGACATAGATCGCTTCCGGCCTCTGGCAGTCCGCGACGAACCCGAGTCTGATCGTCGCGTCTTTCGCGTGCTCTGCGTGGCCCAGATCTCCGTGCGCAAGGGACATGTGTATCTGCTCGAGGCGTGGAAGCGATTGGCTCTCCCGAATTCGGAGTTGCTCCTCATCGGCGCAGTATCATATGAAATGGGTGCAATACTTGAACGCTACCGCGGCCTGTTCCAGCACATTTCGAGCGTGGCGAATGCGAGTCTGCGGGATTATTACGGACGGGCATCGGTGTTTGTGCTTCCCTCCCTCGAAGACGGGTTTGGCGTCGTATGTACAGAAGCAATGGCTTGCGGCGTTCCAGTTATCGTTACGTCGAGTGCCGGAGGGTCCGACGTTATAGACCATGGAAAAGACGGATTCGTCGTTCCTGCGCGGTCATCGGAAGCGATTGCTGAGTGCCTCGAACGGCTTTATCGGGACGAGGAACTGCGGCGAGAAATGTCCGAGGCCGCACTGGCTAAAGCAAGAAGCAAGCTGACGTGGGAGGCTTATGCTCACAACCTGAATGCGATCTATCGAACGGCGATGAATCTGCGTTGAGCGATGTGCTTTTTGAGCCCGATCCGACACAGGCAGGACGCATCTTTGCGAATGATGGCGGACATCAAGCACTGGCCGCTATGGCTCGACCTGCGCATCATCGCGCACAAAGTGAAGAAGGCACCGCGAGGTGAGGCCCGGTAGCTCGCGCCTGCAATCGGAGCCCATCTACGATGAACCACGAAGAACTGATCCAGAGCGAATACTATGCCGCCACGGCAACTCGTTATGATGCGATGCATGTCGCCGAGGACGACGAGCATGGCATCGCGTTGCCGTATATTTCACCACCTCTTTCCGCTATGGGCGTGCGTAGTGTTCTCGACGTAGGTTGCGGTACCGGCCGCGCGCTGACGTTTCTGAAGCGCAAGCAGCCGGAGTTAAGTCTGTATGGCGTCGAGCTGGTTCCCGAGCTCCTTGATCAGGCCAGCTCGAAGGGAATCGCCCGGACCGCCCTCGTTCGGGGAAGCGGACTCGACCTTCCCTTCGCGGCCCGAAGCTTCGATGCGGTAATCGAATGTGGCGTTCTGCACCACGTTCGCGATCCATCTCGCGTCGTCACTGAAATGATGCGCGTGGCGCGAAAAGGCGTGTTTCTTTCCGATCATAATATTTTCGGGCAGGGCCGCGCGCCAGTTAGGGTTCTCAAGCTTTCGTTCTATTCCATGGGATTGTGGAAACTCTTTAAGCTCATTCAAACCAGAGGCCGTGGCTATACCATCTCGGACGGCGACGGCCTCGCGTACTCGTACAGCGTCTACTTCCAGCATAGCAGCTTACTCCAGTGGGCGAATCGGCTGGTTGCGATACCGATTGCGCCAGCGCGTAATTCCTTTTTCTCGCACTGGTCGCCGGTCCTGTCGTCGGACTCGGTGCTTTTGTGCGCGCTGCGGGATCCCAGCTTCCCGGAGGGGACGACCTGCGAGGGATTCCTCAGCGGCAACATATTTCTTCGAGGCGTGAAGAGCGCGTATTCGCACTTGAAAATGAGGAATAGACATGGCCGCGTATATCAGCTGAGCAATCAAGTTAGCGATGTTGCAGACAGGTTGTAACGCCGCCTCGTGCTGCGCCCCGTACCAATGAGGGTGTGTTCGGGGCCAAACCGGGGAATGAGATGGATCGTTGACGCCGGCATCCATAAGTGCTGGCTTGGAACGTATGAAGCAGAAAAGCAGAGAGCGATAGCCAAGCTCGTTCGGCCGGGGATGACGCTCTATGACGTAGGCGCGCATTCAGGCTTTTACACCCTGCTCTTCTCCCGCTTAACCGGAGCACAGGGCATGGTCTATTCGTTCGAGCCCTGTGCTCAGAATGTAAGCTTCTTGCTGCGACACATCCAACTGAACGAACTTAACAACGTTCGAGTTGTTCAGGCGGCAATGGCCGATGCTCCTGGTCTTCGTCCCATGTCAGTCGATTAGGACTCCTACCAAAACCGCTTGTGCGCCGAGGAACGGACGCCACTTCTTGTCTCGACGATTACGCTGGATACTTTCGAGGCGGGGCCGGCCGACCTTATCAAGATCGACGTCGAAGGAACGGAGGGCAAGGTGTTAAAAAGCGCCAGCAGAATCCTGAGCGAGGCTCGCCCCACGCTGTTCCTTGCGCTTCATAGTAAAGAGCAGCGTCAAGAGTGCGAGGTATTCTTGCGCGACGTCGGCTACGGGCTCTATGCGCTGGACGGAAGCGAGATCGCGGGTCCGATCGAGACCGACGAGATTGTTGGCCTGCCGCGGGGTTCTGCCTCGGCACGGATCTGGGCCTCGTGCAGCCGGACGAGTCTGCACGCGCATGCGCCGAGCTGATGGTCAGACTGGCATACCTGGTTAGCCATCCGATCCAGTAGCAGGCTCCACTGTTGCGGCTGCTCGCGCGGGAGCCGCAGATTCATCTTAACCCGGATTTCCGTTTTGCAAGTGTACTACTAATTTGGTAAGACCTTGCAAAGCCATTGACAGACGTGAGTATGAACGCGATCAGGATCGGTGCGGAGGTGGAGTGGCGGTGGGTGAGGCACAAAATCAGCCCTTTCAGCTTTCCTTCAATAGCTCGTTGAAGGTCGGTTTCCAAGGTTCAGGGGCGACCTCGGATGGTGGCTTGGTCCTGGTGCGGGAGTTAGACGAACGTTTGGGCTTCGGGGAACTTATTGAACGGCACTTGGCCGACGCGCGCGGAAAGAACACCCAGGTACCTCTGGCCGATTTGCTGAGGCAG
>Ga0097691_1002036_pt1 | contig 14101 bp, 16 predicted proteins | sample NGESurdeep072012_8_FD_72858 | JGI IMG/M metagenome (GOLD analysis project Ga0097691, IMG submission 72858) | Arctic peat soil microbial communities from Barrow, Alaska - NGEE Surface sample 210-1 deep-072012 | ecosystem: Environmental > Terrestrial > Soil > Wetlands > Peat ...
ATTTATGCTATCGCTGATGACCAAATCAATACCGAGCTTTTGCGCCTTCTGACGTAATGAGCCTTCGGTACGCGTGGTCAGTTTTGAAAGTCTAGCCACTGGTGTGCGCGCCTTTGAGTGCGCCCTCAATTCTTTTACGTCTGCTTTGGTGTATGCACGACGTGCAACTTTCGTCTTTGACTACTCACCGCTCCTGAGTTTATGAGGTGCAATTGTAGCAGGGTAATTACAAAAAGCTTGTGATTTCTGCTTCCGCGTTCGCTGCTCAAGCGGTGTATTGGAACACGCATCTGCTGCCAAACAATTCTGCGAAAAGCCAACAAATGGACGCTGAGAAAAGCCAACAGCAAATCCGCCAATGCGGGTTTAATGCTCCGTCAAATTGATGATCGGTAGCAATGGCCGCGAGCGAGCATAGAGTCCTGCGCTGCCGAATCCCCTCGGCTGGGAGGAGCGGAAGACGATGAAAGCCTCGAAGTTTTCGGACGCCCAGAAGGCGTTCATTCTGAAGCAGGCAACGACGGCGTGCCGGTCGCCGAGATCTGCCGCAAGGCTGGGATCAGCCAGGCGACGTATTTCAATTGGAAGAAGAAGTATGACGGGCTGCTGCCGACCGAGATGCGGCGGCTGAAGCAGCTCGAGGACGAGAACGCCAACCAAGAATGGCCGTGCATTTAATATTGCACCGAGAATGCGAGCGTCAGATATCGTCATCACGCTGGGGATGAAGGGCTGCCAGATATTGAGCTTGCGAAAACCCCGGATCGGTAACTAAAGCAGCAGAGATCTATTTTTGTGGTTTCATGATCGACGGCGTTGGCCAATTCGATACTAATTTAATGAGTGTCGAAAAACACGGTGCGCGTGTGATTGCAGCTTCTCGTATTTAACCGAATACGGAATGTGCACCTGTGCACCGGCAGATATTTAGCTCGCATTTAATTCAGATATTCGCCTCGAGCGAAATTCGAGCAAATTAGGTCCTGAAAACGAATTGCTGGCCAATATGCGTTTTTCGAGTTCGGTAAAGTAAAGCTGGCAGCAACGCGACCATGTGATGTGTCAGATGCATGCGCCTGCCCTCATCAGATTAACCCATGACGGATTTCTGTAATCCGGCATAATGTAAATGTAAGGATTTGTTCAAAATGGACCATAAATATCATCGAGCAGCTTTAATACCACAATTGATAAATGCTTATGGAGAATGGGTTGAGAATTATATCGACCAAGGTTTCAGGGTGTATTTGGTAACGTTCAAATTCAACAACATTCCAGGTTCTAATACACACAAGATTTCCGAGATGCTCAGGGAAATTGAAAATCAGTTTTACCCAACACTAATTAAGCACGTTGAACGCTGGCCACTGAAACCGTCAAGGCAGCGAAATTTACCTAGGCTACTCGCAATTCCGGATTTGCCTGTACAAAAGACCATTAAAAAGCTGTCGGCCAGGGACATCAAAATAAATAACAGGCTGCATGTGCACGCAATTGTTGCCATGGCGCCGACGTTGCGGACTTTGTTGAACGGCGCAAATTTGACAAAACTGCTGCGAGAGAAGCGACATCGATTTATTGGGCACTTTACCAGCATTGCCGATATCGATACTGTTCGGATCAAAAGCAAGGTTAGATTTGTAACGGATTATGTTTTCAAATCTGCAAAAGAAATCCCGCGCTGTTGGACGACGTACTAATTCTCCCAAAGTCGTTTTGCGACATAACGCCAAGGGAGAAAGAATAGTGGATTACCAGAGCCACTTATTGATCGCGCGCGCGACACTAATTTACTGGTGACGAAAACGCGCATGATATTTTTGTGGCTGTATTCGCCCGAATTACGGATCGGAAAGAAAGGAGCTTTCACTGATTTTTTAATCAGAGCTTGTGCATCGCATTTTCGTCCCTGCTTCGCCCAAGGTGAGAGAGCTAACTGAACAAAGGACAAATATTGTAAACTGCGATCCAATTAATTGATGCTGCGAAAGCGAAAGGCAAATCCGTCAAATAAAGGGATGGATTGTGCTCCGATGTCCGCCAGTCCTCAACGCCTCCAGCGAACATATTCGATTGTGTGATTAATACTAATTTTAATCGGGTAAAATACGAATGACATTTTTGTGGCTGAATTCCCCCGAGATGCACCTGATTAAATAAAAGGAGTGTTTTGAATGGATAGAGATCAATCGCAAGGATATTACCCAACGGAATCACCTGAACGAGGGTCTCGTGGAAACTAATTTTAATCGGGTAAAATACGAATGACATTTTTGCTTTCACGCATGAAGGCGCGCTGGTTTTGGCATTCGTCATAGTTGCAACACTGGCTCCGCGCGGCTTGCGCGACGCTTCATTTCTGCGCGCGGCTGCAGTCCTGGTTGTGGTCTTGGCGCTGTGCAAGCCGCTGCCCGTCGAGACCTTCGACGGGCAACGCAAGTACTGCTTCGCCCGTTGCGGTGAAGAGAACAGGTCGTCGCCCGTGGAATTCGCCGAGGCCGCGGCTAACACTGGTGTGCCCCCAACTGCCGAACAAAGCCGAGCTTGCGCCCGTCTGTACTTCACTCATCCCCGGACTTTCCATTCTTATGGCCGTGATCGTGGAACACCACGCGCCCTAAATCATTCCGGTCGCAAATAGATGATTTTTGTGGCACGATGGCACATAGTCGCATTGTTAACGCAACCACCCAGTGCTTTGGATTTCTGCGTGCAGATAAGCAATTTCCCCTCGAGTAAATCAGCGTCTTCCGACCCGTGGGAAGACTTTAGCAACATATTCCGCGGAGGCCAGCAGCCTCTTCCGCAAGCCTGGGCGGATGTGTTTGGTCCGCTGCGGAAAGGCAAAGTAGACGATCTCGTGATTGTCGGGCAGATCGGCCAGTCACTTGACGGCCGGATCGCGACAGAATCCGGACATTCGAAATATGTCAACGGGCCGGCGGGACTGGTGCACCTGCACCGGCTGCGGGCCCTGGTGGACGCCGTCGTCGTCGGCGTCGGCACCGCCATCGCCGACGATCCGCAATTAACTGTGCGGAGGGTCGCTGGGCCTCAGCCAGCGCGCGTTGTTATCGATCCGAGGGGTCGGCTTAGCGCCGACGCCAGGATGTTTGCCGACAACGGTGCCCGGCGCTTGCTGATCACCGCGCAGGGCACGCGCTGTGCGCCGCCGTCCGGCGTGGAAATTGTTGCCTTGCCCGCGGCTGATGGGCAAATCGCCCCGTCAGTGATTCTCTCCGCACTCGCAGGCTGCGGCATGCGCCGCATGCTGATCGAAGGCGGCGCCAACACGGTATCACGCTTTCTTGCCGCTGGATGTCTCGACCGCTTGCATGTGATGGTCGCACCAATCATCCTGGGTACCGGGGGCCCTGGCCTTGTCCTGCCGCCACTCGAACGTGCCGATCAGGCGCCACGTATGCCCATACGTGTGCATAAAATTGAAGACGATATGCTGTTCGACTGCGATCTGTCGGCTCAACGTATGGCGCTCGGTTTTGCGAAGAAATCGACGTGACCGACATAGAGTGAAGAGCATCCGGCGGCAACGACGGCGCGGCGGCGCGCAAGCCAAGCCGTAGTGTCGGCGAGCGGTAGCGCGCCCATATCGTGCGCGGCGCTTGCCCATCCGGCCAGTATTTCGGTTTGCATGTTGCGGTCGTCCGGTCCTATCGTCCAGTCGGACGTGCCGTGCACAACCAAATAGCCGAGCGCTTCGAAGCGCGCGGTGGCGAAGCTGGCCGCCGCCGGTCCGAGCGCCGCCCCGAAGCCCTTGTCCGTGCGCTGATGCGCATTCACGGCGGCAGCAATCGCCGCATCGAGCGGATCCGGCGGAGTGAACCCGATCCGCCCGTCATAGCTCAGCGCCGCGTAAAGCGGGATCGAACGCGCGACGACTGCCGCCGTGAGCCGGTTCAGCCAGCTATCGGAGACCAGATCGAGCAAGGCCGAGATCGCGACGAGATCGATCGTCCCGTCGAGCGCGGCGTCGAGGTCGCGGTTAAGATCGAGCGGGATGGCGGTAACGGCGGTATCCTTGGCCAGCGGCGTGGCCGTGGCACGTGCCAGCAGGTCCAGATCATTGTCGATCAGCTTCCAGTTCTGCCGCTCGGGCAGGCGCGGGTTCAACGCGCGCAGGGTCGAGCCGGTGCCGCAGGCGAGATCGACGATATGCACCGAAGGGCGCGACTTGAGAGAGGCGGCGACCGCGTCGAGAACCGTCGGATTGCGCGCGCGCAAGTCGTAAGATTCGCGCAGCATCAGCCAGTCGGCGGAGAAGCCGCTCATGCCAGCGTCTCCAATGCGCGCGCAAAAATCTCCGCGGACTGCCGCCAGGGCGGGAGCTGCGGTGCCGCAGCGCGCGCGGCATCGGCCAGGCGCCGCCGCAGGTCGGCATCGCCGATGACGCGGCGCAGCGCCTGCGCCAATGCGGGAATATCACCGGGGGCCACCAGCAGGCCCGCTTCCGGCGGGACCGTGTCCGGTATGGCGCCTGCATTGCTACCGATGACGGGGAGGCCGTGCGTCACGGCCTCGGCATAGGCCATGCCGTAACCTTCGAAACGGGAGGCGAGGACGAACATGTCGGCTTCCGCGTAGAGCGCCGCGAGGCGCTGCGGTGATACCGTGCCGAGCGTGGCTATTCGATTTCCAAGCGAGTGACGTGCAATGTCGGCATCAAGCTGCGCGGCGGTATTGTGGTCGCGCGTGCGGTCGCCCGCAATCGTCAGCCGCCATGACAGATCGGTGAGCATGGCCAGCGCCGCGATCAGCACGTCGAAGCCCTTGCGCGGCACAACGGCGCCGACCGACAGCAGCCGCACGACACCGTCCTGGCTGCCCGGCGCCGGCGGGGCCGGATCGCTGCCCGGCCTTGCGACGGTGATGCGCTCGGCCGGCACGCCGTAATCGGAAGTGATCAGCCGCGCCGTGGCCGCACTGGTAACGACAACGCCCTGCACGGCTGCGAGCGCCGCCCGCTCACTCGCGCGTAGCGCGTTGGCTTGCTCCACAGAGAGTCCCCATTCCAGCGCGAGCGGATGATGCACCAGCGCCAGTAACGGATTACGGCCGGCAAGCTGTGACGCGGTTTCCGGCAGAACGCCGAGCGCCAAGCCATCGACAACGATAATGCGGCTAGCGGGCGTCGCGAGCAGCTGCGTTCGCGCGGTTGCGCGCGTTGCTCCGTTCGGCCAGGGGAAGCCTTCGCCGAGATTGAGCAGATCGATTTGCCAACCGAGATGGCCGAGTTCGGCAATCATGCGCCGGTCGTAGGCATAGCCGCCGGTCGGGGTCGCAAGATCGCCCGGCACGGCGAACGCGAAACGCTTCACCACAAATCCGCCTCGTACCAGGCGCGCGCAACATGCGACTCGGAGAGGGTGACACGTATCGCCCTGAGCTCGCGGCCGTTACGACCGAGCTCACCGGCGCGGGCGTCCTTGGCCAGACCATCGAAAATATGTTTCGTGAGAAATTCGGTAGTCGTGTTGCTGCCCTTAAATTCGGGCACGTCGTCGAGGTTGCGATAGTTCAGCGCCGCCAACAGGGCCTTGAGCGCGTCATGCGCGCGACCAATGTCGATGACGAAACCGTTGCTATCGAGCGTCTCGGCGATGAAGGCCGCATCGATGACGAAGGTTGCCCCGTGCAGCGCCTGCGCCGGCCCGAACACGGCTCCGCGGAACGAATGGGCGATCATGATGTGGTCGCGAACTTCAACAGCGAACAAGGAACCTCCTCAAGGATAAGTAATGGACTGGCAGAGCATGCCGCTCTTGGCATCAAGAATATCGGGTAGCCGTCGCGCCAAATCTCGAAATGCAACCGGCGGCGCCAGCAGCGCGTCGAGCCGCGGATCGGTCAGCAGGGCGAGCGCCGCAGCGAGCCGCCGGCCATGCGTCCAGCGTGGCCGGTGCGAGGGCGCGATCTGCCCAACCTGGCTCGATATCAGCCGCAGCCGGCGGCTATGGAAGGCGCCGCCGAGCAGTGCTGTCACCGGCGCGTCGCCGTACCAGCTCATTTCAAGCACGGTTGCCTCCTCGCCGGCGAGCGCGAGAGCGGTGTCAAGCCCGGCCGCATTGCCGCTGGCGTGAACGACGAGGTCGCAATCACCCTTTGCCGTTTTGGGCCTTGCAAAACTAACACCAAGGGCTTGCGCTAATTCCGCGCGTGCCGGGTTGATATCGACGAGCGTCACATCCGCGCCGGGAAGTCGCCCGCACAAATACGCAACCAAAGAGCCGACCACGCCGGCCCCGACGATAGCGATACGGTCGGCTGGACCCGGCGCCGCATCCCAGACCGCGTTGAGCGCGGTCTCCATATTGGCGGCGAGCACCGCACGTTGCGGCGGCAGATTTTCCGGCAGCACCACGGCGGCGCTCGCCGGGATGTTGAAGAAATTCTGGTGCGGGTGGAGCGTGAAGACCGTGCGCCCGCGCAAGGCTTCCGGCCCGCCTTCGATCCGGCCGACCGTGGCGTAGCCGTATTTCACTGGAAATGGAAAATTTCCCGCCATAAAGGGCGCGCGCATGCGTTCGAACTCGCTCTCCGGCACACGCCCGGCAAGCACGAGCGCCTCGGTGCCGCGGCTGACCGCGCCGAAAAGGGCCCGCACGCGCACTTCGCCCGCTCCGGGTGGTGCGAGCGTTTCCTGGCGGATTTCGGCTTGTCCGGGCCGGCTATACCAGAGCGCTTCGGCAACTTCGTCGGTCCGGCTGATCGCCAATTTCCTTAATCCCCGGATTGGAATTCCTGGACGGTTGTTGTGTTATATCATTGAGTCTGCACTGTCTGCCGAGGGATTAGAAGTCGCAACCGCGTGTTAGAGAGCTCTCCGCTGCAAGTCATCCAGGCCGATGCCGCCCGAATTGATATTTTCGGCCGGCGGGTGCTGTTTGTTGTCCTGTTTGCAGCCACGATGGCCGGATCCCTGGCGCTCGCCGCGCTGGCGCTTTCGCCGGGCGGCTTCGGCATGATCGACATAACGCTGCTGGTGTTATTCGCGGTGACGCTACCCTGGATGGTGGCGGGATTTTGGAACGCCGTGATCGGGTTTCTGATCATGCATTTTGTCGCCGATCCGATGGTTACGGCGACTGAAGAAGAGCATGCTCGGACAAAACGTAAAGCCAATCCGGCTCGAACCAATTGGTGTCACAGCAACAAAGCTCAACAGTTTGAGTCGGTTGCGAGTAGTGCTGGGACAGTTAGGACAGTTAGGACAGCGGAAAGGGCTCGCCTTCCGCAGGCAATAGAAGCTTCAAGCCCGCCGGGCAATGGTTGACGATGCGTGCAGGGGCAACTCACGTTGCCTCCTTGAATCGCTCGAAGCGCAAAGCGAGCCGTTCTCGATCAGGGCGATCTTTGCTGCGATTGGGCAAATGTAGGGTGCCGCCATCAACGCGACGATTCCGATTGTCTTCGTCAGCTCCGCCGATCCGGTGAAGGCCGGTATCGTCACGAGCATCAATCGGCCCGGGGGCAACGTCACAGGCGTGAGTATGCTCGGTTCGGCATTGGAGGCCAAGCGCCTGGGGCTTCTGCACGAGATTTTTCCCGAAGCCGCGCCGATCAGAGTGTCACCGGATAATTTTCCAGAGAAATCCGAAGTGGGATAGACGCGGCGGCGGAAACTCCGTGGCCTTGGCAGTGCCGACCGCGACCAGATGCAGTTCGATGATCGGCATCAATCCGCTGCCGGTGCGGTTCTTCATCGCCGTGTGCGAGAAACCCGCTATTTGCAGGAATTTCTGCGATCACCGAAAGATGGCTACTACAGGGAAAACCAGCCGCTACCCCGATTTCGACTGGGCCTCGGCGATGGCGACGGCTTTTCGGGCGCAGTGCTCGCAGATCGTCACACGCGAAAGGCCGCTCCTGACAATCACGCGATTGGCGGACGAAGCTTCGCCGCAGAAGTCACAGCGCACGGTTTCCTGCTGCTCCCGGTCCCGCTGCTTCTCCAGCTTCCGCTCGGCGCGATACTCGGCGCGATATCTGAGGTAACGACTATAGGCGGCGGCGCGGCCTTCCTCGCTTTCGAGATCGAGGCCTTCAAGGACCTTCGCTGCCCATGCCGGACGTTGCGCTTCGGGCTTCCGCGTCCAACGCCCGATCTCGTACAGGGCGGCAGGGCTCGGGGCTCGCGGCTTCGGCTTCTGCCCGGCGCGACGTCGGCGCATGTAGTCCCGCATGCGCGCACCGGGTGATTGTGTACCACTGCCAAGGAATTTGGCCGCCCGCCGATGTCGCCGAACGCGGACAGGGCCTCCACGCCCTGCGACTGTCTTCGGAAGGCTGAGTGGCGACTAATTCGTGTCGGAAAACCTGCGGAACAAATTGCGCTTTAAGGTATAGCCCACGACCAAGCCGATAGGAATGGCGAGTAGCACAAAACCAAGGGCTGCGCTTAGATTGGCGGCGACGTGCTCCAGCGTATCCCATGGCAAAGCGCTGCGCGGGTAGGGGGACAGGTTCACGAAAATACCAAACGCAATTCCACAGATCATCGCCTTGCCGATTTGTCGCGAAACCGTTCGACGAATTGTCTCAATTAGAATGGCAGTACCCTGGTTGGCACTGCGAACTAGCTTTACCCGCTCGCTGTATCCCCAGATCGCGCCAAGCAAAGCAAGCGGAAGCACGATGATTACAATTAGTCGGATCAACCCGGCTTCTAGCCCTCCCGCAGGGTTTTTGAAGCTGCCTTGTAAGTAACCGGAAATGGCACTCCAAACGACCCCAAGTAGCAATCCGCCGAGCGCCCAACGCAGCGGCAAGCGGTTTATCCACCGAGAAGCAATCTGATCGTTCACCGTCATCAAACTGACCTTTGAAGCCGATCATACAGCGAAGCGAAGTTACGGTCGCCGGGTAGTCTGAGACGCAGCCTAATCGGCGGCTCTGTGTCGTAGTCGATCAGTGTGAAAGTTAAATCCTTTCCGAGGGCGAGCGTCCGCACCGCGAGCATCGTATCTCTCGAACTGATTATGCCGAGAATGGCGGTGTCTGGAATGTCTTCATTGGCGGATGCGTTCACTTTGAACATGCCACCTTGAACCAAGGGAGACGCTTCGGTGCCCTTTCCCGATCCGTCGGCCACCAATCCGAGCGCGAAGGGCGCCTTCACCAAGTGCGCCTCAAACGGCTCTTCGTCGGGTATCAGGTAGAGGTAAGGCGTGAGGTAGAAATTCAGATAAGTCGCGAGCACGCCATTGTCCCACCGACTTACGGCGCACTCTATTCTTAACGAGGTAGTCGTCTGGGGTGGTGGCAATCCCGATAGTTCATGATTGCAGACGAGACTGCTTCCTTCAAAGCGCCATTTTCCATTCTGTACTGACGGCTCGACTTTCTTCGACGCTGCACTGGCCGACGCACCGGCGTCCGCCGGATCGGAGACTAGCAATCCCATAGGGGACGACATGATCACTAGCGCCGCTGTGATCGCGATAAGGATCTTGGACAATTGTAGATACCTCTCATTTAGTTTGATGGCGATTTGGATCGAAAGCCCTTGATGTGTGCTCTCATTGATGAGTTCGGAGTAGGACGGCGGCAGGTTACAGGTTACGGAGATATTTTAAGGCTACATTACCGAGGATACGCCCCGGACGTTGGGCGCGCTAAAGTTAATTTCCCCGCCTGCGTTGACCTGCCTCAATATCGTGGGGTGTCAACTGTGAGAGTAGATGTTTCGACACGTCGGAGGGCTTTGTTGGAGGAGCTCGCCAATAGCAAGCAATCAGGAGACGTCCGATGAGCGACAATCACGCATCTGATCTGACAGGGCTTGCGAGGACGCCTCCCTTGCGGGCCGAAATCGACGCCGGATTGCGGCAGTTTCTGCTTAGCGTTTACAACTATATGGGAGCAGGATTGGTGCTCACCGGGGTTGTCGCCTATGGGACTGCCGAAACAGGTCTTTACGCCTCGCTCGTGCAGACGCCACTTCTATTCTGGGTCATCGTGCTGGCGCCGCTGGCGCTGGTATTCTTGTTAAGCTTCCGCATCGAGAAGATGAGCCTTGGCGCCGCGCAAACCGCCTTCTGGGTTTATGCCGGCTTGGTCGGATTGTCGCTCGCTGGAATCTTCCTCATGTATACCGGCGTGAGCATCGCTCGCACCTTCTTCATCACGGCGGCGACCTTTCTGGCCATGAGCCTCTACGGATATACGACGCGCGCCGATCTTGCGCGCTTCGGCTCGTTCCTGATGATGGGCCTGTTCGGCATCATCATCGCCAGCCTGGTGAACCTGTTTCTGGCGTCGTCGGCTTTGCAACTTGCCATCTCGGTGATCGGGGTCATCGTGTTCGTCGGACTCACGGCCTACGACACGCAGCGTATCAAGGAGATCTATCTGGCGAGTGACAATTCTGTCGTTGCCAGCAAGAAGGCGATCATTGGCGCGCTTGCGCTCTACCTCGATTTTCTCAACTTGTTCATCCTCCTGCTGCAGCTCACCGGCAACCGCCGTCAGTAGAGGAATCTTGAAGGATTATTAAGCAGGATGGCGAAGACCACGAAGATACACGGTCGGCAGAACGGGTCTGCGCGATATGAGAAGGCGCTGCGCGAGCTTCAGATTCAGCTCGTCAAGGTTCAAAGGCACGTCATCAAGCACGGGCACAAAGTGCTGGTCATATTCGAGGGACGTGATGCGGCCGGAAAGGACGGAACGATAAAACGGATCGTCGAGCACCTCAGCCCGCGGGAAACCCGCGTTGTGGCGCTTGGCAAGCCGTCCAATCGGGATAGCACCTCATGGTACTTTCAGCGCCATGTGACACATTTTCCTGCAGCGCAGGAGTTAGTTCTCTTCAATCGAAGCTGGTACAATCGGGCGGGCGTTGAACGGGTAATGAAGTTCTGTACCGATCGTGAATATGAGCGCTTCATGGAAGACGTTCTTCCGTTCGAGCACATGCTGATCGGTTCCGGAATTCAAATCATGAAATATTACCTCGACATCCGCAAGAAGGAGCAGAAGCTGCGACTTAGGGACCGGCGGCACGACCCGCTGAAGCAGTGGAAGACGAGCCCCATTGATGAAGTCGCGGTAAAGCACTGGGATGACTACACCGAGGCACGAGATCAGATGTTGGCCCGAACATCCAGCCCGCTGTCTCCCTGGATTGTGGTTCGGGCGGACGATAAGCACTCTGCGCACCTAAATGTCATCCGAGACATGCTGGCTCGTCTAGCCTGCCCGCAGACCGACAAACACCTTGCGGTGCCGGATCTCAGCGTCGTTTTCCCATACGATGAGGCACATGCTCGCGACGGCATGCTCGCGTCATGAAGTGACGCTTCGCGCTGCTGTCATTCGAAAGGACGCGCCGAGGTTGGCAAAGATACTTCACGGGAACTCTATCACGGAACCCTCATGCGGATTGCTCCAATCCTGACCATCGTAGCTTTAGCGGCCGGAGCAGCCGGCGGTTACGCCTATTGGCTTAAGGAACAGGCGCTACGCGTACCGCCGGGTCTGGTGCGCGCCAATGGTCGCGTTGAAGTCGAGCGTGTGGATGTGGCAGCCAAATATGCCGGTCGCATCGCAGAACTGCGTGTCAACGAAGGGGCCACCATTGAAAAGGACGATATTCTTGCCCGTATCGATACCACCGAAATTGTCGCCCAACTGGCTGGGGCCAAAGCTGCCGTTCATCGCGCGCACCAGAGTGTCGCGCGAGCCCAGGCCGACGTGGCCTTACGCGAGGCTGAACTGAAGCTTGCCGAGGTTGAGCTGAAGCGCGGCCTCGAACTTGTGCGCACGAACGCGATCACGCAGGCGGACTTTGACCGCCGCACCGCGCAGAGAGACATATCAAGCGCCACGCTTGAAGGCGCGAAGGTCGCTATCGAGGACGGCAAAGCAGCGACCGAGGTCGCTGAAGCACAGGTTGCACAGATCGAAGCGTCGATTGCCGATATGACTCTGAAGGCGCCGGTATCGGGTCGTGTCGAATACCGTCTTGCCCAGGCCGGTGAGGTGGTAGGAGCCGGGGGACGGGTGCTTACGCTCCTCTTTCCGGCCACGGTGTCCTTCGTGGCCGGGGAAGCGCAGTTCACACCCAAATATGTGGAGACCGCCAACGAGCGCGAGAAACTGATGTACCGCATCAAGCTTCATATCGACCCGCAGCTCCTCAAAACCTACCGCGGCTACGTGAAAGCCGGCATGACCGGCAACGCTTTTTTCTTAGCCCCGGCTAGTCCAATCTTCCTCGCGCTCCCGGCGCACCGCCTCGCTCAGCGGGTTCTTCGACTTCAGCCACGTCCGCGAGGGCCCGCTCCGATACGGCGCATCGATCCGCTTGGACACGATGCCCTCAAGGCCCATCCGGCAGGCGTGCTCGAACACGACCGCGCCATCGTCATGTGCCAGATGCTCGTTGAACCGGAGGGCACTGTCAGCCTTGCCTAGCACGCTCGCGAGCCGCTGCTTTCGCGCCAGCAATGGCAGGTCGCGCAGGTCGTCGCCCTGATGCTCGATCAGGTCGAACGCGAACAGCATCGCGTCATGGTCGCGGCGGCGGCTCCGTAGCGCATCGAAGTCTGACAGCCCGTCATCGCGGACGATCACGGCCTCGCCATCGATCAGGAACGATGCCGCCTTGAGGCGGCTAGCGGCCTCGACAATCCCGGGGAAGCGGTCGGCCCAATCGTGGCCGCCCTTGGTGAAGCAGCGGACCCGCGTGCCTTCCCGGCGCACCATCAGCCTGAAGCCGTCATGCTTGATTTCGTGAACCCACTGCGGGCCGGACGGTGGCCGTGCGACCTTCGACGGTCGGCACGGTTCAACAAACCCTGATGGATGCTGGGACGCACTCTTACGCAATGCTAACATGATGGGTCGAAAGATAAGGCGAAGGGCGAGACATTCAACCGCGCCAACGATGCCATAGAGCAAGAAACCATTCGCGCCATGGTCGAGGGCTACGTGCCGACGGTGCCGCATCCTGACGTGCCTCGATTGCGCTTTGAAGCTTCCAAAGCTCAGCTTCAAGGTCAGCCAGCGTCGTAGCGATCCGCTCCATTTCAGCCACCGTGAACTCTCGGTGCTGGTCCTCATTGCGTCTTTTGATCCCGGATCGAACTGTGATGGTCTGTGCGTTAACGTCGAACTCCCACCACCTGCCGCGCTCGGGCCGCTTGCCGCAGCGGTCGCATCGCATCTCCGCGCCCAACTCATCGAGCGTCATAGCACTCACCATCGGCAGCTTCTCGCGGATCATCTTGAACGGTACCCACACCGTCCCTTTGCAGCACTCGCAGCCGATCCACGGATAGCCCTCGGCCTCTAGCTGGGAGATCGTGCGCGTGTTCTGCCATCCGCGCATGCGCGGTCCATTCCAGTTGGTTCCGGTAATCGCAAAGGCGACCTTGGAAAGGCTGTCATAGGTCTGGCCATTCCAGGCAAAACCATCTGGCATCACCATCACCCGGTGGGACTGTCGATCCCACTCCCGAACCAAGACTGTTCCGGGCGTAAGTTCTGTCCGCTTCTGATCGAAGCTGACCAGCCGCGCCGACATTGCCGTGCCGGTTTCCTTCGGACCGGTACGATCCAGCAGCTGCCTTGTCTCGTGGTTGAGATCCCCGAAGCGATCGGCTTGAATCCGATACGCGATGATCGCAAACAGCAGATGTCGCGGCAAATGATCGGGCGCAGGTCTTTGCAACACGCTCCGCCAGCGCGCGCGCAGACCTTTGAGATCGAGACCGCGCAAATGCACGATCTCGTCCTCAACACATGTTTCGGTCGTAACACGACCTTTGCGACGCTTCTTCCGCATCGCATCAGGCCGCCTGCTTCACGCGATCGGCAGCCCCGGACGAAGCCTTGCTATCCTTGATACGGTAGATCCGGCCTTTGTCGGTTTGTTCGGAAACAAGATTGAGACCGAGCTTCTTGCGAACGACACCGGCGAGAAAACCGCGCACCGAATGCTGCTGCCATTCCGTGGCCGTCATGATCGCGGCGATCGTAGCGCCGGCTGGTGTCCGCAGCATCGCAAGAATGCGGGCGTGCTTGGTGTCGGGCCGCGTCGAGGTCTTTGGTGTTGAAGGTGCGGACTGCGAGCGAGGCC